>WBZS01000576.1_pt1 | contig 42917 bp, 41 predicted proteins | sample 5204201 | NCBI WGS metagenome assembly WBZS01 (sample SAMN12344357, study PRJNA552823) | activated sludge metagenome | biome: Activated sludge suspended growth; feature: Nitrification reactor; material: Wastewater; isolation source: activated sludge from nitrification reactor of wastewater...
CCAGGGCCCGCTCGAACGCGTCCCGACTAGTGTCGAAGAGCACTCGGTGAATCGGCTCGAACTCGAGCCCGGCGTCATGGATGTTCTCCAGCTCGACGAGGCAGAAGCGCGCGGGATGGTTGGCGAATTCCTCGGGCGACAGTGAGGACTTCACGTTCTCCCAGATGCTCTTCGCCGTGGCGAAGCTGTGATTGCCGTCGCCCATCGCGAAGAGCAGCGGATTGCCCGGGTCGAGGGCGTCGAGCAGGGCCCCCAGGCCGGCGGCCACCCGGGTCAGGTCGTCCTCGGCGTCGACCGCCCAGCCGGTGACCCGTCCGCCGTCGAGCATCAGGGCGGTGTCGTACAGCGGGACTAGCCGACCGCTCTCGGCGGCCAGCGGCTCGATCACCCGGCCGGCGTCGTCGCTGATCAGCACCATGATGTGCGGCAACTCGAGGGCCGCCTGCTCACGCACCATGACGCGCGGCGGCAGCCGGTCGAGGATCGTGCCCTCCGTGGCCCGGATCAGCGTTCGGGCGTCTGATTCCCAGGAGTACTGCTCCAGGTCGAGCGCCACCATCAGCCCCCAACGGACGACGCCGCGGCCGGTCTCCCTGCGCACCAGGACCATCGTGGCGGGGTGCTCCTGGAACAGGCCGTCGGCGACGTACTGACGCATGGTGGCGTTGATGGCGGCGATGCGGGTCGCGGGGTCCGGTTGTTCGAGGAATACCTCGGGGAAGATCAGCCTCAGGGTGGACGGCTTGTCGCCCACGATCTCGGCCACCTGCTGCCAGTATTCGGGCTGGCTGGTGAACTGATCGCAGGCAACCACGGCCCACGCGTTCAGGTCGGTGCCCGTGCGGGGCAGCAGGATGTCGGGCACGCGCACCCCGACCCGTGCCAGCGCAGCGTGCAGGTCCATGGCGTTCACGTTAGCCACGGCCGGTTGGGCTTGTCGAAACCTCTGAATCGCGTGGTCAAGGGCGGACCTGCGCAACGATGGCTCGGCTGTGCTCGCAGCATTGGATTTGGTTCACGGGTGCTTGGGTCCGGTCAGCGCGGGAGGTGCGGCCTTAGCAGCTCGGCGAACCGTGGCGTGCCCGCAGCGGCGACCTTCTCGGCCAGCTCTCGAGCAGTCATTGGCGGGTTCCTCCTGTTGCCCGCTGCCCGGGTGAACGAGTCGACTACACCTTGGCTGCGATCAGTGAGCAGTTCGCAGAGGAACTGATCGGAAGTGATGACCCTGACGCCGGCGGCCAAGACCGGCCTTGTGCGCAAGTGCCGCAGGTTCCGCGTGAGCAGCACATCGACATCGCCGTAGATCGCCGCGGCGACATGCATGCGGTCATCGGCGTCGGGGGAGAGATCACTAGAGATCTTGTCGTGATAAAGAGCCGGGTCGATGCGGTATCGACCGAAGTGGGTGCGCATCGCGGCGGCCACCGAGGCAGCCGATTCCGGGGTGCGCTTGCCCTCGCGGACGATGACGTCCTGCCACTCGTCGAGGAGCTCATCAGTCCATACCCAATTGAACAGGAAGTCCTCGGCCAGGCTGAGTAGAACGTCCATGATCGTGAACGGGAACAACTCGCTGGTGTCGATGAGAACACGTTGCAGACGCGCCACCCGGCTACTCCCCGAGTGCGTCGCGGATGGCGTCGGCCCCGGCGCGGCGCTGCTCGCGTTCGGCGGCGAGGTCCAAGACATCCTGGACGCGGATCCGGCGGTGGCGACTGTCGGGTAGGCGACGGAAGGCGAGTACACCGTCCTCACAGAGCCGATCGACGAACTGGCGGGTGACGGCGAGGATCGCCGCGGCCTCGGCAGGTGTGACTTCGTCGTCGGCGCGTAGCACTACGACGCGCTTACCGTGGGCGACGTCATCGAGCATCGCGCGCACGGCAGCCTCGACCGGGGTATCGCCACTGAGGCGGTCGGCCAGATGCTTCGCATCGGATCGGACGGCGGGGTCGGCCGGGTCCAGGGTGGCCGTAAGTGCACGGGCTCTCATGTCCTCCACGGTACCCGTAGCTGCAATAACTGCAACCGTGGTCGTGGGTTCCGCACCGGTCCCAAAGCTGGGCGGTTACCTTCTCAGGTACTCGACCAGGCGCTGGTCGACCTCGGCCGGCGTGAAGCCGACGGCGGCCAGCTTGGTCAGGTCGAGTGTGCTGTGCACCGGTCGGGGAGCCATCGTCTTGCCCGCGAAGTACTCGGCCGTGGTCACCTCGGTGACGTCGGTCCCCGGACGGCCGCGCAGTTCGAAGACCCGCTTGGCGATGCCCGCCCAACTCATCGTCGGACCGGCGTTGGTCAGGTTGTAGACGCCCGAGGGCGCGCCGGTGTCGACCAGGTGCGCGATGCCGGCCGCCAGGTCGGCGGTGAAGGTGAGGCGTCCGAACTGGTCGCCGACCACGCTCGGGCTGATGCCGCGGTCGGCGAGTGAGGCCATCGTGCGGACGAAGTTGTTGCCGTCGCCGATCACCCAGCTGGCGCGCACGATCCAGTGCCGGGGGAGTGTGGCGACCAGCGCGTCGCCGGCCGCCTTGGTCTGTCCGTAGACGCCCAGCGGACTGAGCGCCTCGTCTTCGCTGTGCACCTCGGCGGATCCGTCGAAGACGTAGTCGCTCGAGACGTGCACGAGCGGGATCCGATGGGCGCGCGCAACATCGACGAGCCGCCCCAGTCCGGTGACGTTGACCCGCCAGGCCTCGCGGCGCCCTTCCGGGGTCTCGGCGGCGTCCACGGCGGTATAGGCGGAGGCGTTGACGATCAGCCCGACCTGGCTCCACGGCACGGCCGCGAACGTCGCGGGATCGGACAGGTCGAAGTCGGGACGCCGCAGCGGCACGGCGTCCGGCCACAGCGCCAGCAGCGCCTGCCCCAGTTGGCCGCCGGCGCCCACCACAACGGTGCGCTTGGGTGCCATCGGCGTGACATCGGCGAGCCGCGGATGGGCGAGATCGGCCGCCGAGATCTCCGCATCGGCCAACGGGATGGGCCAGTCGATCGCGGCCGTCTCGTCCGCCAGGTTGAGATAGGTGTAGGAGGAGCGCGCCTCGGGGCTCCAATGGTCGTTGACCAGGTACGAATACACCGTGTCCGGCTCAAGGGCCTGGTAACCGTTGGCGACCCCGCGCGGCACGAAAACTGCCTTGTCGGTGCCCATTTCGAGGGTGACCGTGGTGCCGAACCCGGGGCCCGGCCGCAGGTCGACCCAGGCGCCGAAGATCCGCCCATGGGCGAGCGAGATCAGCTTGTCCCAGGGCTCGGCGTGCAGGCCGCGGGTGCTGCCGGCGGTGGCGTTGAACGACATGTTGTTCTGCACCGGGCCGAAGTCGGGCAGGCCCAGCTCGATCATCTTGGCGCGCTGCCAGTTCTCTTTGAACCAGCCGCGGGCGTCGCCATGCAGGGGCAGATCGATGATCAGCAGCCCCGGAATCGCGGTCTCCTGAACGGCAAGGTTCGCCATCACTGACCCGTCTTGGCGTACTTGGCTTCGGTGGCAGCCTTCATCGGACGCCACCAGCGCTCGTTGGCGCGGTACCAGTCGATGGTGTCGGCGATGCCCGAGCGGAAATCGGGGAAGCGCGGCGTCCAACCGAGCTCGGTGCGCAGCCGAGTGGCGTCGATCGCGTACCGCAGGTCATGGCCCGGCCGGTCGTTGACGTGGTCGTAGGCGTCCGACGGCTGCCCCATGAGTTCGAGGATCAGTTCGATCACGGTCTTGTTGTTCAGTTCGCCGTCGGCGCCGATCAGGTAGGTCTCGCCGATCGTGCCGCGGTCGATGATGTCGAGCACGGCGGCGTTGTGGTCGTCGACGTGGATCCAGTCACGGACGTTCAGCCCGGCACCGTACAGTTTGGGCCGGATGCCGTCGATCACATTGGTGATCTGTCGCGGGATGAACTTCTCGACGTGCTGGTAGGGCCCGTAGTTGTTGGAGCAGTTGCTGATCGTCGCCCGGACGCCGAAGCTGCGCACCCAGGCACGGACCAGCAGGTCGGAGCCGGCCTTGCTGGAGCTGTACGGGCTGGACGGGTTGTAGGGCGTCGTCTCGGTGAACTTGGCCGGGTCGTCGAGTTCCAGGTCGCCGTAGACCTCGTCGGTGGAGATGTGGTGGTAGCGCTTCTCGTGCCGGCGCACCGCTTGCAGCAGCTCGTAGGTGCCGACCAGGTTGGTCTGGATGAACGGCGAGGGGTCGTTGAGCGAGTTGTCGTTGTGCGACTCGGCGGCGAAGTGCACGGTGATGTCGTGATCGGCGACCAGGTCGTTCACGAGTGACGCGTCGCACACCGAGCCCTCCACGAGCCGGAAGCGGTCCTCCGGCAGGCCCTCGAGCGAGGCCGGGTTCCCGGCGTAGGTGAGGGCGTCCAGGACGGTGACGGTGTGATCGGTGTGGTCCAGGACGTGCCGGACGAAATTGCAGCCGATGAATCCGGCTCCGCCGGTGACGAGAAGCGACGACATGGGGGTGATCCTAGGGGGTGGTCCCACAGGAGACTGCGCTACAAAGGTGTTGGCTGCTGGCGCAGCGTCGTTCGAGGGCCGACGTATGCCCTCCTAGGGGGGGCGAATGGGGTCGCGGAGGAGCAAGTGGCTGGCCGCTGTGGTGGTGCTGCTCAGTTGTCTGATATCAGCGTGCGGACTCCGGGCTACGGGGAATACTCAGGCGCCGGGTGCCGCCACATCCGGAACACAGAGCCAGACCACCGTGGATGTACAAGGCCGACCTCTGACGGTGTACGTGCCCGACAGTCCGCCGCGTGGCGAGGGACGCCAGCGTTCCTTGCTGATTGTGTTGCACGGCCATGGCTCGTCCCCGGAGGAAGTCGCCTCGTTCTTCGGCCTGCCCTCGCTGGCGCTTAAGCAAGACATGGTCATTGGCCTGCCCGAAGGCACCGTTGATTCCAACGGCGAGCGGTTCTGGAATGCCAGCCGCGCATGTTGCGACTTCGACGGCTCGAAGGTGAACGACTCGGACTACCTAGCCGCCGTGGTGGACTTGCTGGTGCAGCGGTACAACATCGATCCCACTCGAGTATTTGTTGCTGGTCATTCAAATGGGGGTTTCATGGCCCTGCGGTTCGCGTGCGACCATCCGCAGAAGGTTGCTGCCTTGGTGTCGGTTGCGGGCGCGATGGATGTCACGACCTCCTGCACACCAGCACAGCCGGTCAGCATTCTGCTGGCACATGGTGATGCCGATACGACGGTCGCCTTTGGCGGTGGGGATATCAAGGGCAACCTTTACACCTCCGCCGATCAGACCGCGGACGTTTGGCGTCGCGCGAACGGTTGCCCTGTCAAGGAGGAGGGAACCCCCTTTCGACCGATCCCCGATGACCCGGGCGGCTTCGGCGACATCGTGTCCGCGACTAGTTGGACAGGATGCAACAAGGGCACGGAAGTCGTGTTGTGGCGCATGTCCGGCGTGGGGCATCAGCCAACCTTCAGTCCCGCAGTCTTGAGTGCTCTGCTGCAGTGGTTGCTAGTCCACGCGCGCATAGCCTCATGACTGCTGCGGTGCCTGACGCCGATCTGTGGCCGGTTCCTTGTGACTCACCGTTCGTGGGAGGATCGGAGCATGCGCGGCATCATTTTGGCGGGCGGCTCGGGCACCCGACTTCATCCGATCACCCTGGGAAGTAGCAAGCAACTGGTTCCGGTCTATGACAAGCCGATGATCTACTACCCACTCTCGACGCTGATCTTCGCTGGTGTCTCCGAGGTGTTGGTGATCAACACCCCACATGAGCGGGATGCGTTCCAACGTCTGCTGGGGGACGGCTCGCAGTTCGGCATCTCGATCAGCTACGCGGTTCAGCCGGAACCCAAGGGCCTCGCTCAGGCGTTCACCATTGGGGCCGACTTCATCGGTGGCGAGTCGTGCTGCCTCGTGCTCGGCGACAACATCTTCTACGGTCAGGGCCTCGGCACTCAGCTGCAGCGCTTCAATGACATCGACGGCGCGGTGATCTTCGGATATCGGGTGGCCGACCCGACTGCGTACGGTGTGGTCGAACTGGACGGCAGCGGCCTGGCGGTTTCGATCGAGGAGAAGCCTGATCAGCCCAAGTCGCACTACGCGGTGCCCGGTTTGTACTTCTACGACAACGACGTGGTTTCGATCGCTCGCGAACTGGCACCCTCGGCGCGAGGGGAGTACGAGATCACCGACGTCAACCGGGTCTACATGGAGGACCGCCGACTTCAAGTCTCGATCCTCCCCCGCGGGACCGCCTGGTTGGACACCGGCACCTTCGACTCGCTGAACGACGCGAGCAACTTCGTCCGGACGATCCAGGCTCGGCAAGGACTCCAGGTCGGCTGCCCGGAAGAGGCGGCGTGGCGGCAGGGCTTTCTGTCGGACGAAGGACTGGCCGAGCGGGCTAGTGCACTTGCCAAGTCGGGTTACGGAGACTATTTGGCGTCGCTGCTGATTCCCTGATCACCGGCGAGCTGCCCGCGTTCGGCGAGTTCGCCGATGATGCGGGCATAGAACGTCTCATCGATGCGATATTTGGTGCGGTAGATGATGTAGCCCGCGACGATCAGGATGAGCGGCAGCACTAGCATCGCCATCCGCATCATCAACAGGCCGCCGGCGGAGACGTCGTCCGGGGTTCTGGCGGCGTTGATCCCGGACAGGATGACCACCACGCTGACGACCTGGGTGGCCAGCGCGGCGCCGACCTTGTTGATGAACGGCTGGAGTGCGAAGGTGACGGCGGCGTTCCGGTTGCCCAGCTTCCAGTGCCCGTACTCGATGCAGTCGGTGATGAAGACCAGCATGAGCAGTACGACGAACGACTGTCCGACGAACAGCATCAGCCCGGCGATGCCGATCCAGATCATGTCCATCGGCGCGAAGAAGAACAACACGTAGCCCGCCACGATCAGGCCCGTCGCGGCGGTGTAGAGGGTCTGCCGGCTGAACCGTCGACGGAACAGCGGGAAGATCAGGAAGCCGGTCAGTTGGGCGACGCCCAGCACAGCTCCGAACGGGGTGTACATGCCCTCGTCCCGGTAGGCGTACTTGAAGAAGTAGACGCCGAACGACGTGGTGGTGATGTAGCCGGTCATGAACAGCACCATCGAGATCGCGGTCCAGAGCAGCTGGTCGTTGCCGACCACGACCCGCCACAGACCGCGCAGGGTGATCTTGGGCTGCTCGACGGCGAGTCGTGGTTCGCGGACGCCGGCGAGGGTCACCACCTGGCCGGCGAGCATGATCGTCACGACGCCGCCGGTGAACAGGAACCAGGCGCGGGTGTCGTCGCCCAATGCCTTGGTGACAGGAATGATCGCCACGACGACGCTGAAGAGGCCGATGGTGGCGAAAATCTTGGCCAGGGCGCCGATCCGCTCCCGCTGCTTCTGGTCGAGGGTGAGGGATGGCAGCAGCGCCCAGTAGGGGATGTCGTTCATCGTCCAGGTCAGGCCCCACAGCAGGTAGAGCAGGGCGAACGCGGCCACGTAGGTGGTGTCGGGCAGGCCGAGGTCGGTGAACAGCAGCAGCGTGCAGGCCGCGGACGCCACCGCGCCGGCGGTGATCCAGGGCTTGTAGTGGCCCCAGCGGCTGCGGGTGTTGTCGACGATGGAGCCCATCACGATGTCCATCACGGCGTCGAACAACCGGGCGCCGAGGATCAGCCAGCCGGCCCACCACACGAAGGTGTCCGAGGCGTCCAGCACCTCGGTGATGAAGACGATGAGGTACAGGCTGACCAGTGCGTACACCATGTCGCGACCCAGCGTCCCGACACTGAACGTCCAGCGGTTCCGGGCGAACAGGGCGTCGGGCGAGCCCGGTGCAGGCTTCGATGCCATGCCTCAGCGTAGGGGGCCCAGGCCGCAGCCCGGTAGAGCGGGCGGTATCACTCTCGGTGACGTAGAGCGGACTCGGAAGACCTCCTGCGGCTAGGTGTACCCGACCGCGGTCCGGTCATGTCGGATAGATCTCCCAACCAAAGTCGCTGATCGGGGCGTCAGCGCCTAACGCACCCGCCGGCCTGCTCGAGGGGTATCTGATCTCGTGGAGCTCGTAGAAGGCTGACTGAGCGAAGCTAGAAGTCATCCCGCATCCGTGCGGCTTGCTTGCCCCAACATACTAGAGCCTGCTGGCGTGGACACCTTAGGCCTTGGGAGCCTCAGTGGCGACGCTCGGCTTGCTTCAGCCCGAGCGCCCGACGTCGTGCCACTGCTCACCAAGTCGTGCAGTTTGGCCACTGCCGCTCTGTCGATGGGCCTCCGAGCCCGGCGGGTGACTCAGAACCGTGCACACGCCGCGGCTTGTTCGACGGGATGGCTGATTGATGCACGCAACGCAGGCCGCTCCCGTGGCCAGTAGTCCAAGCCCTGGCATGGGCAGCAGAGCACCTTCATCCAGGCCACGAGGTAGGACGCCATAGAGCGCGCATCTCAAGGTCGGGGCGCGGAGGACGGCGTTCGCTTTCTCAGGTTGCTTTCAGCTAGTTCTTGGTGTTTACTTAGTGGCGGATCGAGCCCCGCGCGTCTGCAAGCTTGTCTACGACCCGGCTGTCGCAGAGGAGGCTCGATCCATGGGGGGCTTGGAAACGTTGATCACTACAAGGCAACAGGAGACCCCTCATGGCAGTCAAAGCTCTGGCCTCAGGCAGGAGGAGGCCACTGATCGCATCGCTCGTCGCGCTCACTGTGCTCTCGGCCATACCCCTCAGCGGCACGTCCTCGGCCACTGCGGCAGCACCTCGACAGGAAGCGAAGGCCGAAAACACCACCACCTTCAACTTCTCCAGTCGCACGAGGCTGGTGGCGGCTGGCTGGGACTTCATCGCGAAGACTGCGGACGGAAAGGATCGCGACACCGAAGTGTCAGATGGATCGGCCGTCAGCTATTCGGGTGGCGGGCTCAAGGTCCAGGCCCAGGGCGGCGATCTCTGGCGCTCCATGAACAACAGCAGGAACACACTCTTCCATGACTTGCCGTCCGACTGGACGTCTATGGTCCTGACGGTGCAGTTCGCCCCAGTGGCGAATGACCAGCAGGTGGGTCTCGGTATCTACAGCGACGACGACAACTATGTTCAGCTCGTGCGCCACTACTCCAATGGGCAATCCGCCGAGTTCATTTCTGAGAGCCGCGGGACCATCGTGAAGGACAGCACCGTACCGACCTCCGCTACTGCCGTGAAGTTGCGGCTGGTTCGGGATGCGGGCACCATCTCGGGTGCCTTCTCCGATGATGGAGGGAGCAGTTGGACCGACGTTGGGGACGTCAAACGCTCAAGTGTTGGGGAGCGCCTGGTGATCACCGTTGGTGGCAACCGTCGAACGGAGTCACCCGCCGCCACTTTGCAGAGGCTTGAGGTAGTTAGCGGGAGTGACGAGACAACGTCGAAGCCTACTCCGACTCCTACGAGAACGCCGAGGCCCACGGCGACTCCAACGAGTGCGCCGAGCCCCACGTCGACTCCAACGAGCACTCCGACGCAAACGCCGAGCCAGCCCACCCCCAGTCGCAGCGCCGCGCCGGTAGACCAATCGTCGCCAACGACGGCACCTTCGCGAAGCGGATTCCCTACCCGCGAGACGACGGGTGTTCCCGCCGGTTGGGTGCCGAGCCGGACGATCACTGGGGACTACACGGTGACGGGTGAGGGGTCGACGCTCGAGAATGTTCGAATTTCCAACGGGAATCTGTACATCAGGGCAAAAAATGTCACAGTGCGCAATGTGGAACTCGTGGATGGTCGAGTCATCAACTTCTTTGCCTCGCAGTGCTCAAACGGCTTGCTCTTGGAGAACGTCTCGATTGTTCGTAAGTCTTCAACTACCGCTTGGGACCCAGCAGTTGAGGCTGGCGGATATACGGCTCGGGGACTGAAGATCGATGGCTGGTGGGAGGGCCTGCGTGTCGGCGGCACGGATTTCAATCCGGCTTGTGGGCCCGTGCTGATCGAGGACTCCTGGATCAATATCCAACCTCCCGCAGAATGCTACAGCAATTCGTCAAATATTGACTGGCATGGCGACGGCCTACAGGGCTACGAGGGTGCGGCAGTCACCATTCGGGACACCTACATGCAACTTCTGGGCGTGCCGCCGCGGTGTGGCGGAAACGCAACGTTCTTCTACCCTGATCAAGGCAATTCGCGCGCCACGGTGGACAATGTACTTCTTGCCGGCGGAGGGTTCACATTTCGACTGGGGACGCCTGGCTCGGTCAAGGGTCTGAAGATCTTGGACGGTACTTGGGAGTACGGCCCGAGCGATGTCCGCAACTGCAGTCAGGTGGACTGGGGTGCCGGAAACGAGGTGGTCCGAATGAATGCGGACGGATCGCTCACCAGCGTCCGCTCTCTTAAGTGCGGATAGCGTAGCAACGCCTCCAGGGCCGACGGAATCTCCGCGCGTGAATCAGGGTGGCTCGCACACAAATCGAATAGCTTGTGCGAGCCACCTGGGTCACGCGATCCCAACGCATATCGGGTCCGGGTTCTGGTCCAATGTGTAGCGGAGTTGGTCCAAGAGGTAAGACCTCTCGGAGCATTGTCCCAGCCCAAGTCGTCTACTCCTGGACTAACCGAATATCAAGGCGCCGGCTGTAGCGTGTCGTCCCAGATGTTCCCGGACCAGGTGGCGTCGGGCGCGGCGCCAATGCCGTAGAGGAAACGTCTGGTGAACCGGTTGTCCTTGATCTCTGTCTTGGTCAACGGTGGGCGAGCGTTGAAGGTGTAGCCTCCCCCGTCCATTAGGTTATCCTCGATGAGCCAGTCCGAAATTGTGGGCTTGTCTTCGTTGCCGAACTGAATTATTGCATTCGCACCAGGCTGATCACCTAGACTGAAGGTATTGTGACGCAGGGTGACTCGGGACCCTCCAGTTGTTTGCACGGCGTCATTGTGTGTCGAGTTACCGTGTTTATCAGATTCGAACCATAGCTGATCTACAAAGCTGTCTTCGATGACGACGTCTGAGTTCGCCTTGAAGCCATCCTGACATTTGCTGATGTGAACCCGGCGAGCGGTGTAGCCGCTGAACCCAATGCCGAGTTGGCATCCAATATTGAGCCCGATGACTTCGGAATCCTCGATTGTCAGTCCAAGGCAGCTATCTGCCGCGCGGGTGGAGCCACCCCATGCGCAGTTGATTGGTATCGGTTGCTGAGTGGTCAAGCGTACGTCTCTGATAGTAACGCCGCCGTCATAGACGAGAATCATTCCATTGTCGATATCGAGGCCCGAGATCTCAACATTGGCGCCGCCCACCACTACCGCTCTGATGTCCGGTCGCCATGTCCAGCCGGGCCCCTCGACTGCATCCTCCGGCACTCGCAGCAGTTTAACTGTGGAAGGTACACCAGTGTTGGTGGCATCGGGGTAGCCGCACTCATGTGGTGCCTTGATGCAATTCTTTGACCGAGGCCAGGATGTGGTCGGTCCAGGAGAAGGGCCCGACGCCTGCGGGGAGGGCAAGTAGATCGAGCATGCAACGCAACTCGCCAAGATCGCCACCACGGACAGGCAATGAGAGGCCACAGTTCGCAGGCGTTGGGTCGGCTGCCGCATGGACTCTCCCGTCGCGGTGTGTGTCTGGGTGGCCAAAACTACCATCCTTGCTGAAAGTCGGAGGGCCATCTGACAGGATGAGCGCATGACTGACGAGCCTTGGTCGAGACCTGCTGCGCCCCGGAGAGACTCGTGAAACTGTTGCTGGTCGCCCCACAGGCGGATGGCGATACCACCGGCGAGTCCTGGATCGCCTTTCAATGGTTGCGTCGCCTCTCCGAGCGTCACGATGTAACTGTCTTGAGCTACTACCCGCGAGACGGACGCTTGCTGGCCCCTCAGTTGCCCCACGCCCGCGTGATCGAATGGCCGGAGCCCCCGTTCATCGGCCTTCATGAGCGCTTCACTTCCATGCTCAAGCCTGGCAACGAGGTGTTTCGCCGCCGAGCGCATCGCTGGCTCCGGAGGGCCCTTGCGGCTGGGGAGACATTCGACCTCGGTCATCAGATCGTGCCGGTCTCTCTGCGTTATTCCTCACCGCTGGTAGGCACCGGGTTGCCGTTCGTGATCGGTCCGGTTGGTGGCAGTCTGGTATCCCCTCGGGCCTTTGTGGCCGAGGAGGGCGGTGCGCCCTGGTACACATCCCTGCGCGCACTCGATACGTTCCGTTTGCGTCATGACCCTGTGCTGCGCCGCACATTCGAGGAGGCCGAGTGCGTCCTCGGAATCGCGGACTATGTGCGAGAACTACTAGGTGATCTCCAACTCCGAGACTTCCGACTGCTGGGCGACATGGGTCTGGATGGCCTGGCAGAGCCGGCACCTGGTAGCGATCGAACGACGGGCGTTCGTCTCCTATTCGTCGGGAGAGTGATTCGCACGAAGGGAGTGCGTGACGCGATCCGTGCGTTGAGCCACCTCCCGGAGGGGCTCGCGGTTCTGGACGTGGTTGGACAAGGCTACGACCAGGCTGCCTGCCAAGAACTGGCGACGGACCTTGGAGTTCGCGGTGCCGTGCGATTCCACGGCCTGGTTCCTCACTCCGAGGTGGCCGACTATTACGTAAATGCAGACATCTTTATGTTCCCGAGCTATCGGGAAGCGGGAGGCATCGTCGTGGTGGAGGCGATGTCTCACGGGTTGCCTGCCATTGTCTGCGATCGGGGTGGTCCGGCCAGTTCGGTGGACGACTCGTGCGGCATACGCGTGGCCGCCCACGGTCCGGACCAATACGGACGTGACCTCGCGCAAGCCGTATGTGCGCTCGCCACAGACCCCGAACGTCGCAGGAGGGCCGGGGAGGCCGCGCGCCGAAGAGTCGAGCGGCTGATTCTTTGGGACCGCCGGATCGAATTCATCGAGTCTCTGTACGAAGAGATCCTCCGACGGCGCGGATCGTGCCGCAACCCAACCTAGCCGACCGTTGCAGACATCCGGAACATCCACGAAATCGGCCTTGAGACGCGTTTCGGCAGCATCTGCAGAGTATCGGAGAACGTGCGCGGTCGAAGCAGCCGAGTGGCAACTAGGTAGACTAGTCCCAGCGCCAGCCCGCTCGTGATCAGGATCAGAACCGCCGGTAGCGTGGCCATCACGGTCATTACGCCGAAGGCCGCCAGTCCGCTGAACAGGGCCGGAAGGGTCACGCCCACAATCGGTTGAAGTACCCTCCACGTCGAAGTGGCAACCAGTGGGGCGACCACCATCGCACGTGCAATCGTTTGCACGATCGCCGATCCGGCCCAAGCCCAGACCAGCGCAAGGAGACCGAACCTGACGCAGAAAACCGTGACACCAACGGCGAAGGCATAGCTCGTGATCACGAACACAAACCACCGCTTTGGACGCCCCAGACCCAGGTGCAATCCCTGGTCGATTGAATGCCCCAAGTAGCAGAAGGACGTCAGTACCAATGCTGGCGTCACAGACGCGCTCTCCAGTTGATCCGGGCCGAACATGAACGGAATCAGGACGGGGGCCGTAACGCCCATAAACACCATGAGCGGGGATACGGCTGCGTGACTGACAGCAGATGCGCGAAGGTAGGCTGAGCGGAGCCTTTCGATGTTGTCACCTACCCGTGCGAACGCCACCATAGACACCGGCAGCAGAGCGGAGGCGCTGAGATCCTGCGCGGTGGAGACCAGCCGGCTGGCGATGTTGAGGAAGCCCATCTGCCTAACGCCGAGTCCCACCACGACCAGTGCGCCCTCGGCCCAGGACCGCGCGACCGACGTTAGCCCGATCGCGACCACGTTGACGCCAAAGCCGCGCATGGCTTGGAAGTCGACCTTTGAGAACTCCCAACTCGGCCGCCATCGCGCCGCGATCCACACCCACACAGTGGAGACGACCTGAGCAACCAGCAACTGCAGAACGAGCGCCCAAGCTCCGCCGCCCGCCAGTGCGGAAGCCACTGCTGCCGCCTGAGCGGTGATGTACCCCACGAATTCGGCAAGGGCCAGGGAGCGAAACTGCATGCGTCGGCGCATCAGTGCGAGAGGCACGGAACCTACGGCGATCAGCAGCATCGAAATGGCCATCACCTGGAGGATGCTTGTGACGGCGGGCAAATTCAGGACCAGCGATATTGGGTAGGCCAGTAGGTAGAAGAGCAGCGTGAGCCCCAGTCCAGTCAGCAGCGAGAACCAGAACGCTGTGCTCAGCGTGTGCTGACGAACCCTGTCCGCCTGAACGATGTAGGTCGAGAAGCCGACATCCGCCAAGACGTACACCAGCGGCAGCAACGTCGACACTGCTGCGACCAAGCCGAAATCCTCCGGCGAGAGGATGCGAGTGAGAATAATCATGGTCGCCAAGCCGCCGACCCGGGTCACCCACTTCTGGGCGGTCATCCAGAGAACACTTCTGGTGGTCTCTGAAGTGAGCGATTCATCCGTCATGCGAATCTCGATCCCTCCGCGCCGGCAACCGACACTTCGTCACCTCAGGCCTCTCAAGCGGTTTGCCGCGCGCCAGCCAAACGCCAACAGGCGTTTGGGGAGGTACCTTAGCTGCGCGGAGAGTGAAATCGCCGGCCGGTCAGTCGCCACCGACTGCTGTTCCTTCGTGGCCTCGCGCTGCAGCGTATAGAATTCCGCATCAACTTCGTATTGCTCCGGAACGACATGGAAGGAGTCTCTGGCTCCATACCAGTTGGTCGAAATGGCTAAGAGGTGAGCGAATCTGTATCCACGCACGTAGGTCGTTGGAACACCACGGACGTTGTGCACCGCCAACTGGGCAGTTCTCGGCAGCCTGCTAGGAATCGCGCACCATTTCGGGGCGGAGGGCATCTCGGGCGGAAAGGTCTTGACCCAGTAGGAGTCGGCGTGACGAGGACGTCGATCACGTGGAGTAGCCGGGTCGGGGTATGTGTAGGCGCCGCTGAGTCCGAGGACTCCGGATGGACGGGTTCCTGCGCACTCGAAGACCGAGCGTCCAGCCGGGCTGATTGCGAGTTCGTCGATGTCCGCGTTCAGGAAGCCTGCCGAAGTGCGCAGAAGCCTCCACCGTGCGTGCTCCAGCGCGCCGCGCTGCGCGTAGTCAGAGTCCCAAAAACGCTGCAGGCGAGTCACAGGTCCATACTTGAAGGGCCAGCGAACTACGGCAGCAACAGAAACTCCATTGATCCGTCGCATCGACTCCCAGAGCTCTTCAAGAGAATACTCGCTGCTGTTGTTGTCGTAGACGATCAGCGCGTTGGCGCCGTGATGCCTCGCGTGCCAAGAACCCCAGTCCGTCACCCACTCGAGATCATTGTTTCGCGAGACCGTCATCACCGCGCGCAGGCCGTTGAAGGCTTCCGCGAGGTCTGCGCCGACTGGCACGGAATCATCGGACAGCCGACTCCACACCTTGAGGTCGGCTGATTCCCGAGCCGGAGTTGAGGCCCAGAAACGCCCTAGCCGGTCCAGCCCTGGATCACTACGAAATCGCGACGAGTGGCCAGTGCCAGACACCAGGCGGGCTGCCTGAACCTCGCCGACCAGAGTGCCCGCGGGGGGACCAACTGCGAGCACCCGTCGACCGCAGCGAAACACGTCGTAGAAGAGCGTCGCGGAGTCGTACTTGGCCAGATAGTCAGGTTCCTGATGCTCGGCCGGGCGAGGGGGCACCCGCCTCGGCCCTCCCGCAGGGCTGACTAGCGAGGACGGCTGGATGATCCACGGTTCGCCCGGAATCGGGTTCGTCACGCTCTTCGTCCTCAGATATTGCGCGCCGAGATCTCGGCGTAGCGATCAGTCAGATTCTCTCGTGACGTGCTCATAAGGACGTCCCACTCTGCCATTGCAGCTTTGGCGCCACGGTAGACGTCGCGATCATACGCATCGGTGCGACGCACGCCATAGAGTAGTAGCTTGTACGAGAGATAGCGGCGGAGGAGGCGAAATGGACGCGACTCGGTGTCGAACACCTTGCGGCAGATATACATGTAATTGAAGATATGGAAGAACCCATAGGAAAATCCATTCGCGCGCTTGCCTGGAGCAACGTTGTGGAAGACGCGGGCGTCCGGCGCGGCTGCGATCAGCTTTCCTGATTGCAGTACTCTCAGACCCATATCTTTGTCTTCATGGACCCCATAGCCAACTTTCGAACCCAGCGTCGAGTCGAACTTGAGCCTCTTTGCCACATCCGTTCGAAAGCTCATTCGATAGCCGCCGATAGAGGCCACAATTGGGTGCCGAAGTCCATCAGCCTTCGCCGCGGGGGCCAACTCGGCTATGCGCTCCATCCCATAGAGATTGAAGGGTTGGGGCACCAGCCACGACTCGAGACGATTGCGTAACGCCATGATCTGGGGCAAGTTCGTCAGGCGAATCCGCCGCACGGGTACCTGTCCGTCCGACTGGCCGGGGATGACGTAGACGTCCGTGGCAGACACAGCTCCGTACCGTTCGTTGGTGTCTGCTTCGTAGACTCGTAGCCACTCTTCGGCCGTATCTGAATGCCAGAATGAATCGTCGTCCGGGTAAATAACCACGGGCTCTTGCACATATTCTAGGCCCTGATTTCGCTGGCTCGGAAGGTTAGCCTCTCTTCCGTAGAATACCTCGAGCGGCATGGGTGCATCCTCGGCAAGCCGTTGGCAGAGTTGGACGACAGACTCGTGATCGTCACTGCGATCGACCACAATCACGCGCGCAGCGAGCCTGCTCTGATCGATAAAGAGGGGCAACGTTGCGGTCAACATGTCCAGCCGATTGCGCGTTGCTACGACCACTGCGTAGTCAAGAGTCATCCCACATTCTCCCTCATGGTAAGGTTACGTCTCGCTCGTCCGATGCTGCGCCGAATTCCAGGTCGCTCGGAGTTTGATTGTATGAGTCGTCTAGGCGGTGCCGAGGCCGTGCTCGTCAGTCGGTAGAGCGCCCCCGCCATCCCGAGCACAAGAAATAGCGTGCCCATGGTCATTGGGAACGCGAAAGCGTCAAAGGTGGCTAGGCTCGTTGCGCCGGCCGAAATGGATGCCGCCATGGAGAAACCCAGGTCGCGAATCTCCGGGTCACCACCCTTCTTGGCGGCGCGCAACGCGGAATAGATTCCCGAGCAGAACAGGGCAAGTGCGGCCACAGTGCCAACTAGACCCACGCTCACCAGCAACAGAAGGTATTGATTGTCAAAGATGCGGAGCTTTGGCAAGAATGTCCCCAAGCCCCGACCAAATAAAGGATAGCGGAGAAAGAACTCCGTGGCGAGGTCGTAGCTGTCGGTGCGTGAGGTGATGCTCGGGTCATTCCCCACATTCCGAAACAGTGATGTAATCGTTCCAAAAAGGCGAGGAACGGCTGCGAACAGACCGAGGCACAGCACGGCAACGCCTGCCGTAAATGTCAATCGGCGTCGTGCGGGCCAGCCGAAAAAGAGAATAGCTAGTGCTACGACTACACCAACGTAGGCTGACCTTGAGAACGTCAGTGCCATCGAAATCCCGAGCGTCAATGCGGGGACCCACCGGAGGATCAGGTTCCGGTTGCGGCTGTGAAACGCAGTATGCAACGCGAAGGGGACTACCATTGCCAAAATTATACCGAATTCGATGGGGTGGCTCGCGGTCCCTGAAGGGCGGATGAAACCGGCACGCTGTTCGAGGTCAAATTCTGCGGGTCGGAGACCAGGGATTGAGATTCTGTCGACCAGAACGTCGCCCGTGACGAACTGAACCAAGCCGAGGAGGCCGAGTAGGCCACCGGCCCAGGCAAGTCTCGAAGTCAGGGTCTTCAGCCGCTCGATCGATGACACGCCATCATTCACGATGAGAAGGGTTCCGGACCAGGAGAGGACCGCCAACAGGGCCACGTCGGCGGGACTCACCTCATCAGAGCTAATCGGCCTGACCATAGCTAACACGTAGGCGATAAAGACGCAGACCAAGAATGCGGTGAGTCCGCGCCGCACTGGCCGCGGGTCTAAGGAGATGTCGCTGGTGACGCGGCGCAGCTGAAACATGCCCCAGATCAACAGACTCATGAGCCCGACAACCATGGAGGGCGCCCCGGCGCTACCAAGTGCGGGTATAACGTTCCGAGACGGAATCCCGTAGAGAATTACGATGTAGAAAACTGCCCAGTTGACGGCGCCAGGGGTAACGGCGGTATCGAGGGCGGTCTTTCTAGTCAATGTGTCCACCGGCTACCCCGTGCCAGCGCGTCCTCCTCATCCTGCGCCGAGGCTACGAGTTCCTCCGACCGGGCGGAGCCGTTCGTTCCTGATTCTGCGTGTGCCTGAGGTTCATCAATTGGGGCTTCTGGCCCCTGGGTGTGTTGCTCCTGTTCCGAGACCTTGTCTTTAGTGCTTGATTGCTCGATGTTGCTGTCCTCGGTGGGGGCGTCGTCGATGTTGCTGTCCTGGGTGGGGGCGTCGCTATCGTTTTCGCGTTCCTCAGCGGTTGCACGCTGTTGTTCGCGGCGGCGCAGCAATCCGTCAATGGCGAAGACCAGGACGAAGGTCATGAGTAGCCCACCCACTACCGCTGCCACGCCGGCGCGCACCGTATCATTCGTGGACTTTGTAGCCACCGTGTCAACCACTAGAGGCATCGAGCCAACCCTGGACGCTTCTGGGACATTTCTGGAAGCCTGTAGTGACGCCAATTTCCTTGGAACCGCGTCCAGCAAAATATGCATGATTCTGAGGGCACCGTCCGCGGACTCGTCGCTCGCCACCACCTGAATTGCGGGGCCCCGCAGGGCATCGTCGGACTGTGCCGCGTAGGTGGCGGTGGGTGAAGCCTCACCAATAGCTGCTTGCTGTTCGTCGCCGTTGAGGCTGGCGATCACGATAGAGGCGGGGCTGTCGAGGTCGCCGAGTTGTAGAAACGGATTCTGGCCTCCCTGCGACATCTGCTCCTTGGAGGGTAGGAGTAGAACGGTGCCGGTCGCCTGGTAGGTCGGTGGCGTCAGTTGAACGGCCAAGTAGCCGAGCGCAATGGTGACTACGAGCCCAGCGAGTGCCCAGTACCACCGGCGGGTGAGCGTGCCAAGAAGCTGGCCAAGTGACATAACCGAAATCCTCGAGGTCTCTGGGTCATGCTCCGCGTGGGCGACCCCTTGAGGCAAGAGTCTACAGTACGTCCGTTGCCCCTCTCATGCCCCCACAGTTTGTCCCAGTTGAGGACTCCCGGCAGACTGGGTCCGTAGAGTGGCCCGGAGAGGAGAGCGAGATGACTGTGTGGGACGTCGTGTTCTCCGCCGCTAGGCGCTGGTACGTGTACCTTGCGGGGCTCGCGTGCATCGCGTTGGCGCTACTCGCGATCCACGCTCGTCCTACCGTGTACTTCTCGCGAGCGACCGTCTTCTTCGTCGCACCCGCGAGCCGGGAGAATCCCAACGCTCTGCGGCTCCGCCTGGATTCGTTGGTGATGACTGCAGGGGTAGTCGCCAAGCGCATTAACGGCACACATGTTCCGCCCAAGCTGACGTCTAAGGATGCGACCATCGTTGATCGCGGTATCTACGACGGGACGCAGGTGCGGCTCCCCGACGACGGAGGGCAGTGGAGCGCCAACTACAACTCCCAGGTACTCGATGTCCAGGTGGCTGCCCCGAGCCCCGATCTGGTGCGTGAGCGCCAAGGTCAACTGGTGGCCGAGATCCAACAGACTCTGGACGAGTTGCAGGACGAGCAGCGGGTGCTGCCACCAGATCGGATCACGATTGAACTCGCGCCCTCGGATCCCCCGATCGATGTGATGCGGGGAGAGAACCGCAGGGCGCAAGTGATGACCGTGGGGACCGGGGGTCTGCTGACCCTCTTGGCGGTTTACACAGTTGAATCCCGCGCACGTCGCCGAAGTCGCCTCCTCGAATCGGTGACGGACCCCTCTGTCTCCCGAGCCAGGTAGAAGCGCTCCAGCTCCTTGGCGCTGAGCGATGCGTCATACCCGGCCTTCCGAATCTTTTCCACGTTGTCAGAGCGTCCTTTGGCCCAAGCCTGGAGTATGGCTTCGGCCCACTCTCTGGGTGAAGCGTTGGTATCTACAAAGATGCTGCCGCCAGCGACGTCGACTTCGGATGGAACGCCTGTGCTGAAGACACACGGCAGTCCAACCGCTTGGGCCTCGATGCCCACGATTCCCAGCCCTTCATGATGTGAGGGCAACACGAACACGTCGGCCGCCGACAGCAGGTCGGCGACGTCAAGCCGAAGGCCCAGGAACCGCACGCGGGTGGCAATGCCCAACCGGGCCGCTAGGTCTTCCATATCTACACGTTCCGGGCCGTCTCCCACGAAAATTAGCTCGGGTGTTACCTCAGGGCTCAGATCAATGAGTTCCTTGAATGCCGCGAGGAGTAAAGCATGGTTCTTTTCCCAAGAGAATCGCCCTACGTGAATGACTAATAAATGGCCAGATGGGAGGTTGAGTTCCTTTCGCAGGAGAACGCGGCGCTGACCGTCAAACCTGAATGACTCGATATCAATAGCGTTGCGCACAACGTCTACTCGTGGCAGGAGGCGTTCCGGGAAGAGTGCACGCGCCGCGTCGCGAGAACAGGCAAACCAGTGGGTAGGAAAGGCACACAACGCACGACCCGTGAGGAAGCTCATCGGCCCCCTGAGCTCCCTACGCTGCGTGACGTGGGAATGTATGATGACCGTCCTGGCGCCGGCGACCCGTGCGGCTAGGGCGTAGAGTGCGTGCAGCGGCGAACCGGTGTGAATGTGGACGGTCGCATAGAGGTTCCGTCTGATCAGGCTGTAAATGGCCAGCATTGGCGCCAATTTGCTGAATGAAACGCCCTGGCGCTTCTCTACGCAGATGAACCTCCTTCCGCCAAGCTCGTATAGTCGGGCATCGTGGGGACTCTCGTCCGCTTGATGTACAATCGTGAGAACGTCGAATAGCACTTCCGCGCGATCAACGTTCTCGAGCATCGCCATGACGAATGCTTCAACTCCGCCCGTTCTCCATTCGCCTTGCTTTACGTGGAGAATCCTCTGAGGAGTCGAGGCTCTCATGATGTACCGTCGGTGTTCTTTGGAGCTCTCCGCTCGACAAGGTATCGATCGAACTCAACTTCATCATTCAAGTCGACATAGCGGCGCCCGAGGCCATCGACGGAGGATACATCAGCCTGAGGAGTCGAAGTCTCGCTCGCCCATCCCGTGACGTCGCTGAAGACGGACACATAGGCTTTTGACTGGGGGCGCCAATCCAATTCGGTAGCAACGCGATGCCGTGCGCTGCGACCCAGTTCGGAACGAAGTGCAGGGTCGCTCGCCAGCTTCTCCACTGCATCGGAGAACTGCACAATGTCGCCCGACGGCACATAGAGAACAGTGTCGCCTCCCGACACTCGCGTCTCCACCAGATCGAAAGACACTGACGGTAGCGCGTAGGACATGTACTCCATCGTCTTATTCATCGTAGAAACGTCATTGAGCGGGGTCTTTAGGTCCGGGCACAGGCCGATATCAGAAGCACTCAGGTGTTCCGCAATCTCGTCAATACCGACCCGGCCGGTAAACGTGACATTGTCATTCAGATTCAACTCGTTGGCTAATTCCCTAAGCTCGTTGAGGCAGTCGCCGAATCCCAAGAGTGTGGCTCGAATGTGCGTAAGGCCGCGTCGATTAACGAGCTCGTCCATGACGCGAATGACTTGGTCCACCCCGTCCTGGGGCCCCATGATGCCGAGGTAAACGAGCTGGATCTCGCTTTGACCCCGAGGGTGCGTCGGATAAATGGGGCGCATCCGTTGGGTATCCGGGCCGCTGCGCACGACAGTTACGTCCAACGGTGATCGTCGGCCCCGCTCGACTGCCACTCGCTTGTAGGACTCATTGGTAGAGATGATACGGTGCGCCGCTCGATACGTTTGCGCCTCGAGCCACTTCAGCGCGTTGTATTCTAGGCTGGGCAGCCCACCACTCGGCTTGCCGAACCGCGAAATAAACAACTCGGGGTTCAAATCGTGCTGATCGAAGACAAAGCTAACTCCGCGAATACGCCAGAGTCGGGCCAGCAGCCAGAAAGTATCCGGCGGGTTGCACGCCTGCATGACGTCGAACGGTTCAGCGGTCCAGACTCGCACGGAGAGCGCGGCGGTGCGTATCCAGGAATACGCGAACTCCCACATGAAGCCTAGTAGCCCGCGACTCTCGGGAGCCGGAGAGTACTTGTAAATGGTCACGCCGTTCAATCGCTGGCGACCGGGGTCGTCAGGACCCTTCGGGCAAATGACGCTCACCCGATACCCCTGCGCGACCAGCGCCTGGCACTCCAACCACACTCGACGATCGAGTGGTACCGGCAGATTCTGGACGATAATCAGCACGTGTGGCGCCGCGGCGCCGGAGCCTCGCTTCACCGAGCATCTCCAATCCTGGGTGGTGGCCCATTGAGTAGTTTCCGAGGCCGCCTGCTCGGGGTGGAACCCGCGGCGTGTACCTGAGATTCAAAGCGGAAATATATCATCCTGTTCCGGATAGCCAAACGCGGCGGTGCTGGTATGGACACGTAACTATCGCGCCTCAAAGTTGAGGCTCTGGAAGAAATCAAGAAGATCGGCCCTGAGGCCTTCAGTGTTGTATCTTGAAAGTATTTCCCGAGATGCCTGCAAGCCAAACTGCGTGAGCGATTGTGGATCTGCTTCGTAGGACGCTGTCGCTGCCTCGACCGCTCTGGCAAAAGAGAGGATATCGCCGTCGGCGATGGGCTGGCAGTAGTCGGACGAAAAGAACTCCCGGCCACCCTGACCATGGTATCCGATCACGTAGCAACCACAGGCCATCGCTTCGGTGGGAGGGAGCCCGAAGCCATCTCGTTCGCTGAAACTTAGAAAGATCGAACAGTCACGCAATGTGTTGGCGACCTGTTGCTCCGACATGTTGCTGATCGGAACAAATTCCCAGCTAGAGAGGTTTCCGCGAGCGTGAAGAATACTTAGTAGTTGATGTCGTTCGGCCGGGCGACGACTCGTCGTATATGCTATTCTCCTTCGATTGCTAAGGGGTGTTTCGGGGGTATGAAAATTCGTCCCATCGAGAACTGGCCGCGCGTAGTGCAGAGGAGTCCCGGGAAACGTGTAGCTGAGCAGCTTGAGGCTATCTTCAGAAATAGTCATGATGGCTTCTACCGGTGCAGCGACAAGACTTGCGGCGCGAGCAACCGAAACGCCAGTGAATGTGAAGTAGGCGCCCTGGTTGAATAGCGCGATCCGTGGACCTCTGGGAAGTCTCTCCAAATTCCCTCCGTAAAATTCGGGTACGATGAGAATATCGTCGTCGTAGAGGGTGGCGTCCTGGGCTGCGACGAGAGCTGTATCGTTCTCGAACCAGGATGCCCGGTAGCCTCGACGCGTGTGTAGAACTTTTGCAACGTATCCAAGGTCATTCAGGAGATCCACGTGCCGATAGAAGACGCGGACACCGCCCCTTGGCTCGACGGGATCTGGGGACAGGTAGTAGATACTCGGACGTCCGCTGCTGCCGCCGGCCGCTCGCAGCTTGGGAGGAAGCCGGCTTCGCCGCGCACGAGCTTCGGAGGCGACCCGTACGAGCTGTCGCGGCTTGAGGGAGGGTAGAGTGTACACAGAGTTCCGTATCTTCCGAGGCGAGCCACTCTAAGCATATGCAGTCCTTCTTGGCTAGTTGCGGAGGTTTCCCTGAGAGGTTGCGTGCCGGTGCTGGCTCGATTGCGTGCTATTGTGAAGCGTTTGATCATCTTCAGCGCCAGAGATGTGACTGCAGGAGCGGATCGGGGCACGGCTCTTGTGCTGGCTCCGCACCCGGACGACGAGACCCTCGGATGCGGCGGGGTGATCTTGCGAAAGCGTGCAGCGGATACGCGCGTCGTGGTCGTGGTGGTTACCGATGGAGATCGCTCGCACCGTAGCGCGGCGTTGAGTCCGGCTCAGCTCGCGGCATTGCGACGGGCCGAGATGGAAGAGGCGGCGATCAGGCTAGGGATTCCGCAGGAGGACGTGCGTTGGCTCGGTTTCGGCGACGGCACGGTGGGCAGCAACGAGTCGGTGTTAGTGGCGTTGATCAAAAGCCTGATCGACGAAGTTCGGCCGACCGAGGTGTATAGCACCTGCAGTTGGGAGCCACACCCCGACCACGCCGCAGTTGGACGCGCTGCTCAGGTCGCAGTCCGCGAGAGCGGGGGGATCGTGCTGATGGAGTATCCAATATGGCTTTGGGGCGCGTGGCCCTTCGCCGCCAGCAACAGGCTGGGTTCAGCGGCTCAAGCGTTGCGTCTTGTCGTTGGTCGAGGGGGTTCGGCCATCCGTTCCGGCGAATTTCTGCAGGGAAAGCTGCATGCCTTGTCCGCGCACCAGTCTCAGCTAGGTAGGCCTGCCTGCGTGTCTGTCGACGAACCCTGGTCTGTCTTGCCGCGGGCGGTGCTCAACCAGGCCGCGGCACCTGCCGAACTATTCTTCCGATTTAGGCCGAACCGGGGCGGTAGCTGACCACCCGCGCGGGGACACCGACCGCGATGGCGTTTGCAGGCAGGTCTTTGGTTACGACCGCGCCGGCCCCCACGACCGCGCCAGTACCGACGCTCACGCCGGCCAGCACCACCACATTCGCGCCCAACCAGACATCGTCGCCAATTGTGATGTCCTGCTCGCTCTTGGGTTGGTCCATGATCGGGCCGGCGCCGACGACGACACCATAGTTGGAGGCGGTTAACGTGACGTGCCCGGCGAAGAGGGCATTATTGCCGATAATGACCTTGCCTGTCGAATTTCCGGCCCAAATGGTCGAGTACTCACCTATATGGCTTCCATCGCCAATCCAGATCCTCTCTGCATTGCGAAACGAAACGTTGGGTGCGAATGTCACGTTGCTGCCGCGATGCAGCTTGCGCAACTGCTCCACGTGGGAGTAATTGTAGAAATGCAGGACGCGGAAGCCGTGGACGTATACTCGTGGATCTAGCACTGATTTCAAAAAGTTGTGTAGTCGACTCATAGCTGGGCGCTCCTCACTTGCCAAACTCTCTATTCGGCGGGCAAATGGAAAATAGTCTGCCGTGCCTTCGGGTATCCAACCCACCAGTCCCTTCGCCTGACCCACGCGTGGCGCCACGGGCCATGTCGGTTAACTAGTCGCTCGAGTAGCGCGCGGTTCGCAGTCCCAACCAGCAAAAGTCGGGTCCCGATCGCAGCGCGAGCGGGAGACCACAGTTTGCGCAGCATTGTCACCTTGCCGGCTAGGACCATGCTGCCCTTGCTGCTGCTGCTCGATGATCCGCCGACGTGATGGATCATCTCGGCCTGCGGCACGATCACCGCCGACCGACCCATCTTACGGACGCGCAGACAGAATTCGGCATCCTCTCCGTATAGGAAGAAGTCCTCGTCCATCCCGCCCACTCGGTGGAAGAGTGCCCGTTCAACCAGGAGTAGGCATCCGGTGACGATCTCCACCTCGCGGACGGTGTCTCGCTGCCATCGTCCCATCGATTCAGGGTCGAACACTGGCGACTTCTTGAAGGCGGTGGAAAGCCCAGTGGCGAACATCAACAGGGACCAAAGCGTCGGGGTGGCCCAGCATGAGCTCGGCTCAAGTTGGCCGTCACCGCGAAGGGTACGACCTCCATAGATTCCGTATTGAGGGTGCGCCGTAGCAAAGTCAAGGATCGCTCTGACGGAATCGGGGAGGGCAATCATATCGGGGTTTAAGAGAAGCAAGTAGCGGCCCCGTGCAGCACTCGCACCGCGGTTGACCGCGCAGGCAAAACCGAGGTTCTCGCCTGCTGCCAATACTTTTACAGAAGGAAAATCACTCTGGATGGCGGCTATGCTGCCATCGATCGATCCATTATCCACCACAATGACCTCGGCGGAGAGTGGCTCCAACTCCGTCAGCAGCGATGAGAGGAATTCGATGGTTTGAGCCCTTGTATTATAGTTTACGATCATACAAGTCAGTTGGAATTCGTCCTGGTTATACGTTGAATCACTTACCATGGGCGGTCCTAGTGGTGTGATCGCGATGCCATTCAGGTTGGCCCCCGCGCCGCATCTCACGGGCGGCGCGCAAGGCGGCTGCTCCGGTGGCTGCAACATAGATTGCAGCGGCTAGCCAGAGCCTCGGGCGACGGATAACTCGACCCGCCAGGGCGAGATGCCGTGTCGCTCGGGGCTGCGCAGCCTTCTGGAGGTTGTTGGGAAGCTCGCGATTGCCTCTGATTATTCGCGTGGCACGGTTGATCTGTGCATGAAGGGAACGAGGGCTCTGCACGGTAAAAGAATGATTAGTCAGCGATCGGCGTTCAGAAGGGTCGAAGAGCTGCTGAATGAACCGATCGTCGGCCGTAACCGCCGGCCAATCTCCGAATCGGGCCCGCCCCTCCGCAGACAGTGCGTAGATTCCGGACCCGATGTGGTCATGCTGGCGATAGTCAGTGAGTTCCCAAACCTTGTAGAATTGACGAGTTGGCCAACTGGCGCTAGACGTGTCCACGACCAGTGTCGGCGCTGCCACGAGTGGGCCGCCCGCGGTGCGAAGCTCCGTGGCTAGGGCGAGAAGAGTGTCGGTGGAAACCTGGACATCTGCATCCACATACGCTCGGGGGAAGCATGTCGCGAGTCGATCTCCCTCCCGCAGTGCGGCGATTTTTGAACTCTGGGTAATGCTGCTGACGGTGACGTCGGGAAACGTGCCGGCACGAACCGCGGTATCGTCGGTGCAGCCGTTCGCCACGACGATGATCTCGATTTCAGAAGATCGAGGGTCGGCGAGGATTCCACTCAACAATGTAGTGATCACATTGGCTTCGTCGTGGGCCGGGATGACTATGCTCAGGGTGTGGGTCATTGAACTAGATCGCCTCCCACCTCGCGACCCCAGTGTGCGGCTCCGGTAACCGAACGCCGAACCATGCCTCTCCCTCCCCTTGGTCAAGGTTGCAGGACCGCTGAGCCCACCTCGAACGGCAGGGTACACCACGTGACGCTGGGGATGGATGCGTTACGCGGATATATCGCTGAGGTTGCGGTGGTCGGAACGCGAAGTTCGGAGGGCCGCACCCGGCTGAACTCCTCAGGCGTGGCTTGTGCAGTGGCTCTGCCGGGGGTCAGTTCGCTCTAGTCGCAGAGCGAGCTCGAGACGATGTGGTTGTTCGGACACCGACACGTACGCTCTTTCCGCGAAGTGGGCCATCCCTGACGATGGGTCGGCAGGCGCCGGTCAGTGACAACACGATCCGGCCCGCCGGCCCGGCACGATCTCAGTGGAGGCGCCCGTTCGATCCCATGACCTTTCGACTTGTACGTGGGTGATCTCGGTTGACGCCGTCATCCGGGCTTCTTGCAGGAAGTGCGCCCCTAAGGACTCGTGAGCAATAGCTGGGTCTAGTGGCGGGTGGGGTGGGATCATGGTGTATGGCGCTCGGACCAGAGACCATCGACGTTCTTCGTGCCAAGTTTGGGGCGTTGCTGCCGCATCTGGATGAGCGCCGTAGCGGCTCACGCTCACTGCAGAGGCCGGGTCGCTGAGGCATGGCGGGATCGCGGCGGTGGCACGAGCATCGAGGGCCGCGAGATCGCAGGTGCAGCGTAGTGTCGCGGAATTGGAGGCTGGTGAGGCGCGCGCTGGCCGGGTTCGTCGTCCCGGGGCGGGCCGCAAGCCGATCGCGCAGACCGATCCTGGCGTGCCCGCCGCGTTGCTCGGGCTGGTGGAGCCGACCCGACGAGGGAACCCGGGGTCGGCGCTGTCGCTGACGACACTGTCACTGCAGCATCTTGCCGGGGAGTTGGCCAGGCGCGGACACAAGGTTTCGACGTGGACGGTTGCGAATCTGCCGCGCGCAGAGGTAAATCTGCCGCGCGCGCAGGTTCAGCCTGCAGGGCAACAGCAAGCAGATCGAGGGACGCCAACACACCCCGGACCGGGACGCCAAGTTTCTTCTACCTGAACGGCCAGGCCATGGGACCATATCGCTGCGGCCGACCCGGTGATCAGCGTGGGCACGAAGGAGAAGGAACTGATCGGCGAGTTCCGCAATGGAAGGGCGCGAGTGGCGACCGGAAGGCGCGCTCAACGCGGTGAACGTGCACGACCTCAAAGATCCTGTTCTCGGGAAGGTCAACCCGTACGGGGTCTACGGCATCGCCGCGGATACCGGATGGGTATCAGTAGGTGCCGATCACGACACGTCCGCGTTCGCGGTCAACACGGTCCGCTCCTGGTGGCAGGCGATGGGGCGGGGCGCCTACCCGGAAGCGGCGAGGCTGTTGATCACCGCTGATGGCGGCGGCTCCAACGGCTACCGCACCCGACTCTGGAAGACCGAACTCGCCCAGGTCGCCGCCGAGACGGGCCTCCCGATCACGGTCTGCCATCTCCCGCCGGGCACCTTCGAAGTGGAACAAGATCGAGCATCGACTGTTCTCCCGGATCTCCGATCAACTGGCGTGCTAACCCGCTCACCAGGCGCGAAGTCGTGGTCCACAGCATCGGCGTAACCACACCACCGCGAACGGCGTCCCAGTCGAAGCAGTCCTAGTCACCGCCGACTACCCCGCTGCCGTCAGGATTCCCGACAGCAGATCCGCGACCTCGAAGACCGCGGCGTTCTACACCGGCACCACTGGCGCGGTGAATGGAACTACACCATCAACCCCAACACGCCAAGTAGATAGCTCGCGCGTCCTAAGTAGGCCTGAGGGCGTGCGGCTCGGAGCGGAGGTCGCCGGGGAGCGTTTCCCTCCGGGGGTCGTCCCTGCGCACTTGATGTGCGGCCAGCAGCCTCGCCGGGCTGGCCCGGTTGGCGCTCTGGCTAGGCGTAGGTAGTTGGGTCAGCGACGATCTGGATCCCCGCGCGTTGGTCAACCTCAGGGCTGGCCGGCAGCTCGGGCAGGGCCGGCCGCACCAGGTTCCTGACATGGCCCCGCACATGCCGTACTATGAGCGAGTGCAACCCTTCGGGGGGAGGGTTGCTGATGTACTGGGGGGGACATCCATGGTCCAGGTAGGCCGTGCAAATCGTGGGCGCTTCATCATTTGGCTAGCTATCATGGCGTTGGCTGTGAGCACAGCAGCGCTTGGCGTCACACCGGCTCGCGCAGCAGGCTGCGCAACTAGCACGTTGAACATCGTCGCCCATGAGGACGACGATCTTCTGTTTCAGAGTCCGGACATGCTGCGCGACATTCAGAATGACGTCTGTGTGACAGTCGTCTACCTGACCGCCGGCGACAGCGGACGGGACGAGAGCTATTGGTTGGGTCGTGAAGACGGTGCCCGGGCAGCTCACGCAACGATGGCGGGTGTTGGGGTCTCGAACTGGGCCACTACCACAACCACCTTTGCAGGCCACACCGTCACACGTTCGCGTCTGGCTGGCACCAATACTTCCCTCATCTTTCTCCGCTTGCCTGACGGGAACCTCAGCGGGGTCGGCTTTCCTGCTACGAATGATGAGTCGCTAGAACTCCTCTGGAAGGGCCAGCGGGCACGTTTGGCAACAGTGGACGGTGGGAGCACGTATTCGCAGGCCGAGTTGATTGCCACAATCAAGGCCATCGTAAATGAATACACTCCGAATACTGTGCGTCTGCAGGACGATACGGAGGAGGCCAGTGACCATTCCGATCATCGCTATGGCGCACGCTTCGCCTTAGCAGCTCTCGCCGGCAACTCGGCGAATGTCGTGCGTTACCGCGACTACTCCATCGCGGACATGCCGGTCAATGTCGCCAATGGCGATCTGACCGGCAAGATGGACGCGTTCTATGCCTATGCGAACCATGACTTGGACGTCTGCAACTCGGCGGCCACGTGTGGGGTGGGGACGCCCTATGGGGATCTGCTGCGTCGTCAGTACGTCGTGAGTACCCCCCCGAGCGCGTGGACGCCCGCCGCGCCCCAGGTGTACGGTCCAACTGGTACATCCGTTCCGGCCGGAAACCTGGCGGGAAGCGCCTCGATAACCGTCTCAACGGTAGAGACTGGTACGTCGCCCACAGGAGTTGCGGACGGCGTGATCGACGGCTATCCAAACGATGCGTCACGAGAGTGGACGAGCAACCACGGCAAGGCGGGTGAATGGGTTGAGTACACCTGGCCCGAAGCGATATCTATCTCTCGCATAGTTCTTGCTGATCGAATTAACGGCGCGGACAATGTGACGGCTGGTCAACTTCAGTTCTCAGATGGCTCGACTATTGCCGTGGGTGCTTTGCCCAACAATGGAGACCCTCTGACAGTTAACTTTCCCGCAAGGCTCTCCACGAGTGTAGTATTCACCATTACAAGTGTCTCTTCGACAACGCAGAACGTGGGCCTCGCCGACATGCAGGTCTTCTCTGCCGCCGCGACTCCTACTCCTACACCTACGCCTACGCCGACGCCGACTCCGACGCCTACGCCGACTCCGACGCCGACGCCGAGTCCGACGTCCACTGCGGGTTTGGTGAATCTTGCTGCTTCTGCATCGGTGAGTGCGTCGGCAGAGAATGCGGCCGATGGGCAGACTGCTGCTAAGGCTATTGACGGTGTTGCGGATGGGTATCCGGGTGATTATCTGCGTGAGTGGGTGGCTCCGCGAACAGGGGTGGGTGCTTGGATCGAGTTGACCTGGTCGTCGGCGAAGTTGGTTGACCATGTGGTGTTGTTTGATCGTCCGAATGCGAATGACAACATCACCGGGGGAGTGTTGCTCTTCTCGGACGGTTCGACTGTTCCGGTGGGGGCTTTGCCAGCTAATGGGACTCGGCTAGAGGTGTCGTTTACCGCTCGTACCGTCACGAGTGTGCGGTTCACTGTGTCGTCGGTGGGACCGGCTACGTCGAATGTTGGTTTGGCCGAGTTCGAGGTGTGGGGGACTGACCCTTCCGCCACACCGACGCCGACGCCGACGCCTACTCCGACACCGACGCCGACGCCGACGCCGACGCCGACTCCGACGCCTACTCCGACACCGACACCGACGCCGACTCCGACGCCTACGCCGACACCGACGCCGACGCCGAGTCCGACGTCCACTGCGGGTTTGGTGAATCTTGCTGCTTCTGCATCGGTGAGTGCGTCGGCAGAGAATGCGGCCGATGGGCAGACTGCTGCTAAGGCTATTGACGGTGTTGCGGATGGGTATCCGGGTGATTATCTGCGTGAGTGGGTGGCTCCGCGAACAGGGGTGGGTGCTTGGATCGAGTTGACCTGGTCGTCGGCGAAGTTGGTTGACCATGTGGTGTTGTTTGATCGTCCGAATGCGAATGACAACATCACCGGGGGAGTGTTGCTCTTCTCGGACGGTTCGACTGTTCCGGTGGGGGCTTTGCCAGCTAATGGGACTCGGCTAGAGGTGTCGTTTACCGCTCGTACCGTCACGAGTGTGCGGTTCACTGTGTCGTCGGTGGGACCGGCTACGTCGAATGTTGGTTTGGCCGAGTTCGAGGTGTGGGGGACTGACCCTTCCGCCACACCGACGCCGACGCCGACGCCTACTCCGACACCGACGCCGACGCCGACGCCGACGCCGACGCCGACGCCGACTCCGACACCGACACCGACGCCGACGCCGACGCCGACGCCGACGCCGACGCCGACGCCGACGCCGACGCCGACGCCGACGCCGACGCCGACGCCGACGCCTACTCCGACACCGACACCGACGCCCACACCGACACCCACGCCCACACCTACGTCGACTCCAACGACGGCTGCCGCGCAGACCTCGACTGCAGCGCGGGTGTCCCCCGCGAGGACTACACCGCTAGTGACTTCGACGCCGACGAGGCTTGCTACAGCGACTCCGACGGGATCGATGGAGGCATCTCGGCGTGCTCAGACGACTCCCGCTGACCCGACCTCGACGGCCACAGGCAGCGGATAGTGGTTGGTTCGGCTGGCGGGAACCCAGATTTCTTGGCTTGCTGCCACCGGTACCCTCAAGGCCGGCCATGCCCGGAGTCCGGCTCGAGGTAGCCTTTGAGCGAGAGGCTGGCAAGAAGTTGTTGGCTCAGAAGCGGACGGAAGGTTCTGCCAGTGAATGATCTGGGTTCTCGCCAATCGGCATTCCAACCTAAGGCACGGACGGGCGACAGCCGGCTCGGCTTCTCTCGTCGAATTGGAATGTCAGTTGCGGACCAGCAACTGAACATGCGAATAGGTCTCAATTGCGGCCCGCTTGATTTGCCCCCGGTTGATGATTTGCGGGACGCGTTCGTTACCCTGGCGTCGGTGGGCCCGGAGACCCGATTGGGCTTGCTTCCATGCTCTGAGAGTGCTTGGGCGTTTCATGGCTCTCGTATAGGTGAACGAGCTGACGAAGTGATTCGGGTGGCGCCGCCGCAGACACGCAATGCGTTGGAATGGCTCTTCGCCAATCAGATTCGGGGCCTGCCCATTCAATTCGCGAGAGCGGGCGATCACCTCGCGCTTCTCGCTGATCACCGCCTGATCGATGCCGCGATGGCTCTCAACATCCACGAGGCCTTGATCGACACGGCGCGCGGGAAACCATTGTCGTCGATGTTTGCCAAGATTAGTCGGCGTCCCCTTTCTGTCGCCGCCTGGCAGACCTTCGTACGACACCCGAGCGCGATAATGGGATTCGTGCAGCACATGCGTCAGCGCCGCTCGCCACAGTCTTCGAGGGAGACGCCGTTGTCGAAGCACGTCCTAGTCGAGGCGCAGGAGAACGCAGCGGCGCCCGGTGCTGAGACGCACCACTGGTCCACCTCTATGATGGGCCGGGAGGTGTGCCAACTGCAGGCAACGATGGCCAAGAAGACGTTCAAGGACCTTCGGCTACTGCTGGGTCGGAAGGTCAGCCTCAGCACCGGTCTGCTTCTACTGACGGTCGCGGCTCTAGATCAGGACGATGTTGATGTCGCGTCACGTGGTCTAATCCTGATCGACCTGCGTCGCTACCTTCCGAAGGGCGTCACAACCTTTGCCAACTTCATCACCGCTGTGCGGATTCCGCTGACAGAACCCGCTGCCATGGCGGAACCTATCTCTCAATGGATGAGGGAGGTTCTCGAGGTCGGGCGCCCACTGGTGTCACTGGTTGTCAACGAAGCGAGGGGAAAGCTGCTCTCGTTTCGACGGTCGCCGAGCGAACCCGAATCTGCTCCGAGCGACGAGCCGGTGACAGTCTCAGTGAGTAGCCTCGGAGTGCTTCGTTCCATTGAGCGTCTTCCATGGCGCAAAAATGCCAAGAAGGCAATCGAGATCGTCGGCGACGCCGTGGACAGGAACTCTATCGGATTCATCACGTTTGTTAGTGGGGGGAAACTGATGCTGAGCGTCAGCTTTCAGCCGGAACGCATCCCAGTGGACACTATGGAGCGCGTCCTCAAGCGGATGGCAGCCACTCCCCTCGACGTCTTCGCAGAGGCGGCCTTACCGCGCTGATTTCAAATCGTTAAGGCTTGGCGTGCCGAAACATACCTATCGAGCCGCCGCGATGTGAGCCACGTTCACCATCAAAGCGGTCGCTAGCTTCACGGAGCCCGTCTTGTTGAGTCGACGCCCGTCGATCGACAGGGCGGGGTTCATCACGTGATACCACTGTTTCTCATGTTCCTTCGCAACCACCTTTCCCTTGCCGAGATCGGCTTCGAGTGCGGCGATATCGAAAAGCTGACCCGTTGACTGGTAGCGCGCTCGCATAAGACCGTTGAACCGCTCGCGGGCGATGTTGTCTTGCCAAAGGGGTTGCGTGACGTTGGTTAGACCGGTGACTTTGACGCTGTCCATTGAGGTCCAACTGTTGGCTGTCGTGACCGGAGTTGTCGCGTAGAGGAAGTCGACCTGCGGATTGGCATTCTCCAGCGAAGTCATAGTGTCAGTGTAGGACTGAAACACATCATCGACATTGCTCTCGGCGGTAATATCCTGATAGTTGAACATTAGCACGGCGACATCGATGCTGTTGCGGGGAGCATCATTTACAAGTGCGGCGAAGGCTTTCATCTTGCTCTTGGGAGAGCCGTTGCGCCCAATCTTGGCTGTTGCTACGAGAGCGCCCCGTTCCTTCTTCGCGCGCGACCAGGATAACACCTTAGGCTTAGGTAAGTCGGAACCCCTGAATGCGGCCTGAATTCCTTGAGAAATGTCGGCGCCTATTGACTGGAAACCTAGGAGCACCCGCACGTTCAACCGCGCGTCGAGCTTATTGGAAGTGGCAGTGCTGGGTGTCGGCGTTGTCGAGGGGTAAGGGGGGGCGGTGGCACTGGAGGCGGAGGCGGGGGCTCCAGAGGATCGCCCGTCTAGTAACAGGGGCGTAAGCACCAGACCCAGAGCGATGGCGAACACTGCGCCGATGCCGAGTATCAAGATGAGCAGCTCAGGGGTGGACGGCTTGGTGGGCGGTTTGCTGTTGACGTCACTCATGACGGGCGTTCTCCCAAGAAGGACTCATACTGATTGGTAAGGGCTGCTACAGAGTGTAGGCGGTTGGGCGCTGGAACAGGGGTGGGTTGGGGTGGCCTTGGCATCTTTCACGGAGTCCAACCCCTGTCGATGACCGGCGGCAGCGAGGCTCGAACCCGAATGCGCCCGGGGTGGTCTAGCAGGCAGCCCTCCCGACTGAACCGGTGAGGGCCTTGAATGCCGTGTTAGCAACTTCATCGAAGGTCACTTCTGGACCTCAGTATGGACACGAGGGCGTGTCGATCATACTTTCCATTCGGTGATCTCGGAAGACTATCGAGAACTATCAACTCGGTCGGTAACATGTACAGCGGGAGTTGCCTTCGAAGTGCCTTTGTCAAGTCTCCTTGGGATAGCGTATCGCCAGTCGGCGTGGCTACCAGGACAATTCGTTGGCCCAGTGATTCATCTGCCACCCCCATGGCCACACATTCCTTGACCAGACCCGTACCGCAGGCGGCTTCCTCAACCTCGGTTGGGCTGATCCGATAGCCGGAGGACTTGATCATCTCGTCCTGGCGACCCACGAAATAGAGGAATCCTTCGTCGTCGGCTCGGACCGTATCGCCGGACCAAACGGCAACCTCCGGATTGCGCCAACTTTGACCTCCATGGGTGAAAGTGCGAAAGCGTTCGGCCGTGCGCTCCTGATCGTTCCAGTAGCCCAGGGTAACCAATGGTCCACGATGGACGAGTTCCCCTTCCTCCTCTGGAGCGCACTCAGTACCGTCCGGGCGAAGGACGAGCACCTCCGCATTGGGGATCGCTTTGCCGATGGAATCGGGTCTGCGATCCACTTCCGCTGGGTCCAGGTACGTCGACCGAAATGCCTCGGTGAGCCCGTACATCAGGTAGGGAGCAGCCTTTGGGAAGAGTCGCCTCAGCTGATCCAGGGTGCTGCGCGGCATGCGTCCACCGGTATTGGCGAAGTAGCGAATGTTCTTCGCCGCCGCTTCTGGCCAGGACGCCTCCACCAACTGAATCCAGAGGGGTGGCACACAGGTGAGGCCGGTGACACCGTGTTTCAGACACAGGTTCGGCACATCCTGAGCAAGGACGTAGTTCATCAGTACGCAGTGCGCATGGGCATGGAAGGCGGTTGTGATCTGGCTGAGCCCTGCATCGAAGCTGATTGGCAGGATGCTGAGGATCACGTCCTCATTTGAATTGTTTAGGTACGTCGCTACACTTTCGGCTCCCGCCAGGAGGTTGCGGTGGCTTACTACAACACCCTTGGGTGAGCCAGTACTGCCAGAGGTGTAGAGGATACCGACAGGATCGATATCCACCATCTTCGGGATGTTGGGTGTGCCCGCGAGAATCTGCGCCGACTGCCAACTGCTCACGGGAACGGTCAACTGCTCGGCAGGAGGCTGTCCCACAACAATAACGTGTTTGACCGCGGTGTTCGGCAGAGTGGATCGTAGTTGCTGCAGCCGATAGTCGCTTGTGATCAACACCTTGGCGCCTGAGTCATTCAGGATGTATTGGACCTGCGCAGGCTTGAGGAGGGGGTTGATAACAATGAACAGGCCCCCCGACATGGAAACTGCAAATAGTGCAGAAGCCGTTTCGATGCGCTTCTCGATGAAAATCGCTATCCGGTCGCCCCGCTTCACCCCCACTGACTGGAGTTGTGCAGCGGCGGCACAGGCCGCCAGCCAGGTTTGCTCGTAGCTGAAGGTATGTTCTCGGAAGCTCAGCGCCGGCTTGCGCGGGTTCGACTCAGCGGCATCGCTCAAGAGATGGTGCAGCATGGACTTCATGCGCGGCTGGCTGGCCCGGTGTCCATGGAGTGCACGATCTCGGGGATATCCACGACTAGGTCGGGGGCGAGGTGAAGGTAGCGGGTCGTGCTTCGTTTCTGCTGGATGTCCCGGAGCACCCTTGCTACTTGGTCTTCGCTGAGGCCGGTTGCAGTGGCGATGTCAACGATCGGAACCCCATTATTGATGCCGTACAAGCAGAGGTCCATCAAGTGATTGGGTAGCGAGAAGTAGAACTCCTCCTGTGACTGGGCCAGCGAGTACGTGTCAGTGGTCGACGGGCGGGAGCGGACCTCTTCGGGGATGCCGAGGTAGGCGGCGAGCGCGTAGACCTGGGTCTTGTACAGATGTGCGATCGGCTTGATGTCAGCCGCTCCATCGCCAAGCTTCACGAAGAATCCCTGGTCGTACTCCAGTCGGTTCGGTGTGCCGCTGGTCACATAGTTCATCGCATCGGCGTAGTAGTACTCAAACATCTTGCGGCAGCGCTGCTTGAAGTTCGTGGCGGCGAGCACGCCCAGATACGCACCGATCGGCAGCCGATGTCGGCTCTGTCGGCCTTCGGGATCCTCGACCACGATTGAGTACAGTCGGAGGGCGTCCGAGTCGATCAGACCGGGCAAGGTGAGCTTGGACTTCCAGTCGGGGCCATACTCGGGCACGACGCGTCTTACCGCCTCGTCGTAGCGTCGGTAGCAGCCCAGTGCCTCGAGCACGCCGGACAGCTCTTCGACCGCAGAGTCGATACCCAAGAAGTCGGAAACGCGCTGGCTTAACTGGAGGGTCTCGGGGGACGAAGCACGCTCAGGCATGTGCAGCCCGAACACACGCTCGGCGCCGACTGCGCGAACGCACAGCGCCGCGGTGACGCTGGAGTCGATGCCGCCCGACAGCGCGACCACGACTCCTTTGCGCCGGGTAGCGAGCACGTAATGGCGAATGCGCTCAACGATCCGGTCGGCTTCGGCCATCTCGTCGATTGCGAGGCTTTCATCGCCGAAGGGGGGTGCGGTCATGGACCTCTCCGATCTGGCTGATCAGGTCGACTGCGTGCACCGGCTGGGGCACGAGCGATGTGGATGGTGGAGTGCGGCTCGCCGCAATGAACTGGCTGTATATCAGTTGAGTAGAGAGTACGGCGACCAGGCGCATGTTGTCAGTGTTGCTGACTTCACCTCGCCGCTTGCGCATTTTGGCGATCAGCCCAGCCACCTGGCTCGGTTCGAACACCCCCGCATCCATCAGGGCTCGGCTAGACACTACGTCGTCCAGCCAATCCGCCTCGCGGTCCGCGCCGAAGAACGCGGACGCGTCTGGGGCCCGGTAGGGCTGCTTGGGTCGATCGAGAATCTCTGCAGGGATGAGATCAGCGAAGGCGTGCTTGAGCAAGAACTTCTCGTCCATGCCGAACAGCTTGTGACGCGCGGGCAAAGTATTGGCGAACTGCACCACATCTCGATCGAGGAATGGGAACCGGCCCTCCACCGAGTTGGCCATCAGCATCCGATCGCCTTGGGACGCGAGAATATAGCCCGGCAGCAGGGTGGTCATCTCGAGCCACTGCGCCCGGCTGAGGGCATCCCAGGACGCCGCGTTGTCGGGCAATTCGACTGCGGAATTGCTGGACACATCGGCCGCGGCTTCCCGCATCTCGCGGGTGGTCATCGACTTGATAGCGGACGCCGACGTCCATCGCGCGCGGTGGGACGTGGCCGGATCCTCCGAGTCCAGGCCTCGGCCAAAGAAGCTGCGAGCGAAGGCCGGAGTGCTGGCGGGATTCCTCGCCAGCCACGGATACAACAATTCCACGCCGCGATTGCGGAGCGCCGAATCGGGGTTCCGCGCCCAGAAGTCGCGCAGCCGCCCCTCCTTGAAGATGTCATAGCCGCCAAGGACCTCGTCGGCGCCCTCGCCCGTCACCACAACCTTGTAGCCGCTGCCGCGGACCAGCTTGGACAACAGGAAGAGAGGAGCGGGGGCCGTCCGCAAGATCGGAGCCTCGGCGTGCCAGATCACCTCGGGAAATACCTCGGCAATGTCGCCACGGGACACGACCACCTCGGAGTGATGTGTGCCCAGTCGGTCCGCCATCAGCCGCTGATGGTCGCCCTCGTCGAACTCCGCGTCGGCGAACCGCATCGAGAATGTGTCGAGCCGTGTGTCGGTGAAGTTGCTGATCACTGCTGCTGTGATCGAGGAGTCGATGCCCCCTGAGAGGTAGGCCCCTACCGGGAAGTCGCTTCTCTCGAAGCGAAGCCTGGTGGCTCGGATCAGCAGTTCACGCAGCTGGGCCGAGTTGGTCGCGAGGTCTTGGCTGGGTTCGTCACCACGGGTCGGAAACTCAGGCTGCCAGTAGCGCTCGGATCGAAGACCGTTCGCATCGAAGACCGCGTAGCTGCCCGGTGGAAGCTGCTCGACGCCGGCGAACGGTGTGCGCGGCGCCACCGTGGACCAATAGGTCAAGGTTTGGTCGATGCCCACTGGATCGAGCGCCCGTGGCACCGTGGGGTCGACAAAGAGAGCCTTCACCTCGGACGCGAAGGCCAATCGTCCCGGAGTGTGTCGGTAGTAGAGCGGACGCACACCCAGGCGGTCGCGGGCCAGCACCAGCTGGCGCGTGCGCCGGTCCCAGATTGCGAGTGCCCATTGACCGTTGAAGCGTTCGAGGCAGGCGATGCCCCACTGTTCCCACGCGTGCACGATGACTTCAGTGTCCGACTGGGTGGTGAACAGGTGACCGAGTGCGCGTAGCTCGTCGGCCAGCTCCACGTAGTTGAAGATCTCGCCATTGAAGGTGACCCAGACGGCGCGATCCGGGGTGCTCAGGGGTTGCGCACCCCCGGCAAAGTCGATCAGCGACAGCCTGCAGTGACCGAGTGCGACCCCGTGGTCCCGCAAGTATCCACTACCGTCAGGGCCCCGATGGGCCAATTGCCCCATCATGCGCAGGACGATGTTCACGTCCGGCTGATCGGACGTGCTGGCAACCCCGCAGATGCCGCACATCAATCGGCACGCGGCAACGCGCGCAGAAAGTTCTGGTCGAGCGGCTCGGTCAGCTGCCCATCAGTGAGCACCACGTCGAAGACGTCCTCGATGAGGATGGCGGTGCGGAGATTCTGCAGCACCGGATCGACCAGCCGGGACCGGGTGTGCTCTTGCTCCGCCCACACCTGCTCGATCGACGGTCTCATTGGGCCTCTCCCACAGGCAGCTTGGAAAGAACGTAATTGGTGAGCCCGGCGACGCTGCCCAGATTCTCAGGAATGGTTTCCGTCTCCAGTACCGCTATCCCGAACTCTTCCTCGAGGAACTCGATGAGTTCCAGAACGCCGGTCGAGTCGATGATTCCGGCATCCACCAAGGAAGATTCATCGTCGGGAAGGCCCGATTCATTGCCGAAGAGAAACGCGCTGACGATGAAATTTATGATGTCGAAGTGAACAGCTTCGCGCGAATTCTGTCGCGATTGCATGGGGCCTCGGTCTCCTGTGGGTTCGCTCGCGTTGACCTCGCGCGCGCCTGCGCACATGCTACTAGTAGCGCAGATCTCTTCACCAGAAGCCGGGTTCGTGGCGCCATCGACGTCGGTCGTGCCAAGGTCTAGCCTGTGGTGCATGGTGGCGCCCGACCCGTACAAACAACTCTTGGAGCTACTGGCGGCCAAGCTCGTTGTGCTGCCGGACAAACCCGAGGAGAGTCCCGAGGTCACCCTGCGGGCTCTTTGGCTGAAGGCGAGCGGAACTCCCGCTTCGGCCGAGTTGGCGAGCGCCACAGCGCTGCGGTCCCTCTCCGACGACGAAGTCGAGTCGTTGCAGGGTCTGGTTGCCCAGAGACTTGCCGGCGTCCCCCTGGCTCATCTCACCGGTCGCCAACGCTTCATGGGGCTCGAACTGCTGGCGGGGCCACAGGCATTGGTGCCACGCAAAGAGACCGAGTTGCTGGGCGCGACCGCACTGGCCCGGGCGACCGGCGACGAGTCCATGCTCGTCCTCGACGTATGCACCGGGTCCGGCAATCTAGCCATCGCCGTGGCTCGCTCGTTACCCAAGGTGACGGTGCACGCCGCTGATCTGGCCGAAGACGCCGTCGAGTTGGCCCGAGAAAATGTGCGCTTTGCCGGGGTTGAGCCCTCGGTGTCGGTGTGGACGGGCGACCTCTTCGCTGCATTTCCGGAGGAGCTGCAGGGGCGGGCGGATTTGGTCATCTGCAATCCGCCGTATATTTCGTCTGGGCGCGTGGACGCAATGGACGCTGAGATCTCTGCGCATGAGCCCCGACTGGCGTTCGACGGCGGCAGTTTCGGCCTTGCTATCATCAGTCGGCTCATTGCCGACGCGCCGGCGTGGATGAAGCCGGGGGGCTGGCTCTGCTTCGAGATCGGCCTCGGGCAGGGGCCGCATTGGGTAAAGGCACTCTCTCGTCGAACAGATTACGATTTGGTCGAGCCGGCTGTGAACGCCGACGGAGACGTCCGCGCGATTGCGGCACGGCGGAGTGGGAGGGCGTAAGGTGACTCGGCGTTGGTGGCTGCCGGCGATTGCGATCGCTCTCGGTGTGGCAGTTGTCGGGACTGTTGCGCTCAACTGGGATCCACCGCTGCCTCCCGCCGCCGCCGACTCGCTTGCCCCAGCCGTGCCTGCGGAGGTGTTGCAGCGTGCCGGGGAGCGGCGTGTGTTCTTTGGTCACATGTCAGTGGGATGGAATCTCTTGTCGGGCGTCGCGGCGATCTACAGCGCCGACTCGATCAGGCAGCCGGCTGAGGTTCAGATCAAGGTGGGCGAGTCGTTTCTGGGCTTTCCCGCGGGTCAAGGAGGGATCGTTCACGCAGAGATCGGCGTCAACGGCGATCCGCTGGGGAAATTGGTCAACTTCGACGCGATGGTGCGCAGTGGGATCGCCGCACAGGTCGACGTGGCGGTGCTCAAGTTCTGCTACACCGACTTCGGCGCCGACACCGATGTAGAGGCGGTGTTCGCCAAGTATGCTGCCACCATGCAGGAACTTCGGCGAGATTTTCCGAGAGTCCACTTTCTTTATGCCACAGTGCCGCTCGAAGTGCCTCCGAGCGGGGTTAAGGGGCTGCTCAAGAGTTGGCTGGGCAGGGATGCCAACGTGCAGCGCGAGCGCTTCAACGCCTTGGTGCGACAGCATTTCGGCGGGCCTGCGCTCTTCGACGTTGCAGCGGTCGAGGCGACTGCGCCGGACGGCTCGGCGAGCGCCGGCCTCTATCCGCCCTACAGCAGTGATGGCAGCCATCTAAACGGAGCTGGCGCAAAGGTCCTGGCTGCTCATTTTCTTCAGCTAGTGGCCAGTGTAGGATCGTGACGATTCGGGGAGTCGGCATAGATATTGCCGATCTCAGACGCTTCGAGCGGCTCATCAATCGGTATGGGGAGTCGTTCCTAGGTAGGTGGTTCAGCCCTCGGGAGCGGGCTCAGTGCCGGAGCCGGTCCGAGCTTGCTGCCTTTGTCGCCAGTCGCTTCGCTGCCAAGGAGGCCGTCTGGAAGGCGTTGGCGCTGTCAGGCGCTGAACCGATCGCCTGGCGGTCGATTGAGTTGCTTGACACAAGTGTCGCCGGTCGTGCAGCAGTGCATCTCAGCGGGCGGATCGGCGCGATCGCTCGTCGTGACGGTGTGGGTACGGTGTCCGCGACCGTCACGTGGCGGGGCCATCTGGCGCTTGCTGTCGCCATAGTTGACGGCCCGGGAGAAGGTGCGCGCACTGCGGTTCGTTGACATGATCGCTAGGTCGAGCCGACGGAGTCGTGTCTGTACAGTCTGTCTGTAGATTGTGAGGAGTTGGCGGGTATGGGGCGCGCACACGGTGGCGACTTCGCTGTAGATGTCGAGCGGATGCTCAAGCTTGCCCATGGAGACGGGATGGGCACGCCGTTGGCCAGGGCTGCGTTTTGGCTCACCGACTCAGAGATGCATTGCGTCGCTTGTTACCGCTTCGGCCAGTTTGCGAGGCGCGCCAGGGCTCGCCATCGTTTCGCTGGCACGGGCCTGGTTATCCTGCACAAGCTCTGGAACCGCTGGATTACCCACATCGATCATGCCGACATCCACCCAGGTGCGCGAATCGGGCCGGGCCTGCTAATCATGCACCGGCATGGAATTCTGATCGGGCCTGCGCAGATCGGGGCCAACCTCGTGGTGCACCAGAACGTCACGATCGGGCAGCGGGTGGCGCAGGGCGATCACGGCGTTCCTCGTATCGGTGACAATGTGTGGATAGGCGCGGGGGCCACCATCTGCGGAGCGATCGACATCGGAGACGGCAGCACCGTGTCAGCCGGCGCCGTGCTTACGAAGAGTGTCCCTGCGCGTTCGTTGGTGGCGGGCAACCCTGCGCGGGTGATCGCTACGAACTACGACAACAGTCCGATTCTCAACGTTCCCAATCCTGAGGGCTAGCGGAGTCCACGGTTCAGCACCGTTTGAGCCGTCCACTGGCGTGTCCCGAGAAGTCGCTTGACGGGGCCAGGAGGGACTGCAGTGGGCCGGCGGGCGCCGGTTCGACCCTCAGTGCGGTGGGGTGTTCCGCGAATAGATCTGGTGGGCGACGTAGCGTTGGTACATCTCCTCGGTGACCCCGCGGTTCGCGGCGATCTCGGCAAAGAACCGGCCCGACTCGCGCATGGTTCGCTCCTGGGTCTCGTAGTCGAGCCGGATCAGTCCGAACCGAGCGGATTCGCCCTCGAGCCACTCCCAGTTGTCGATGAAACTCCAGTGGTAGTACCGCTCGATCGGCAGGTCGGAGTTGGCGATCTCGGCAAGGTGCTCGTGGATGAAACGGCTGCGGAAGCCGTCGTCAGAGTTGGCGGTGCCGTTCT
>WBZS01000577.1_pt1 | contig 42809 bp, 36 predicted proteins | sample 5204201 | NCBI WGS metagenome assembly WBZS01 (sample SAMN12344357, study PRJNA552823) | activated sludge metagenome | biome: Activated sludge suspended growth; feature: Nitrification reactor; material: Wastewater; isolation source: activated sludge from nitrification reactor of wastewater...
ATCAGGCGTTGCGCGGCGTCGATAATTTCGCTGACCTTGGCTGCGTATTCGTCAGGGTTGATATTGCGGGTCATGGCTTCGAAAACGCCTAAAGCAGAGCGTCACTCTGTTTTAGAAAGTGTATGTCCAACGTGGTTATCTGTCAATCGAGAATATTGGATGAAAGACACAGGAATGAATCCCGAGTCGGTGGCATACTTGCCATCGATGCTGGCATGCCTGTTTCAGCATACCGCCAGCCAACAAACGCATGCAGCTGACGCGGCTACTCTGATCCCAAGCCGGGCCGGCTTCGGTTCACCGGCTAGTCCGGGGGCAGGTTGGCCGCGGTTCACCCGCTCCGCACCGGCCGCCGGCCGTTGGGCGCTCCATTCTGAACAAAACGAGCTGTCGCACACTATCGGCGTTAGAATAATGCATCGGGCAATCGATACAAAGGAGGACCATTGATGATCAGGGCTGCCCTCGCAGAGGCACGTGTCTATGACAGCTGGTGTGACTATCAGGAGGCACTCAGGCGTGCGATCGCGCCGCTGACAATCGAACAATTGCGGCGACGGCCTTTGCCCACTTTGCGCGCGCCGGGAGAGATCGCTGAGCATATTGTTTTTGGCCGAGCTCTGCATCTATACCGTACACTGGGCCAAGAAGCTGCGGCGTTGAGGCCGTTGCTCAGTTGGGACGATGAAAATGATCCACCGCATTCCGCTGCGGAAATCGTGCAAGGGCTCGAACTAACGTGGCGTTACATTTCTGACACCCTGATGCGGGGGTCTCCGACCGACGCATTTCCCGAAGGTGACGAAGTGCCTGTTGTGCAGGTCATCTGGGGGTTGCTTGATCACGACTTGCCCCACGCCGGTGAACTATCGCTCTTGTTGGGTGCCGAGGGCTTGCCCGGGGTCGAGATTTAGCCAGTCATCGGGTGCAACACGGTTGGTCGCCTGCACTTTGGCGAGCGTGAACGCATATCCCAATTCTGGGCGGTCTTGACTCAGTGGTCAGCCTATCCGCGCCCAACGGTGGATACACCCGACGGGGCTAACTGGGGCCCCAAGCTGTGCCGGGCTCGGTTCACCGGCTTGTCGTCGGGCGACGCGGCCTCGGCTCATCCGTCACGCAGCAGATGCGGGTCGTAAGGCCTCTTCCTCCGGGCTGCGCCCGGACTGTAATGGCCAGCGGCAGACCGGGTGACGCCAGGACGACGACGCGATCGGTTTGGGAATGGAGCACAGATACTTCTCGGGCCAGGTGCTGGAGCTCATGGGGCGAGCGTCTCGTGGAGAAGCTGAGGATGTCGACTGTATCCTGACATTTTGACGCCAAGCGTTACGCTGGCGATCACCAAGTTCGTCGATTACGCTTTGGGCCTTGTGGAAAGCCCGATTGGTGTCGCAAGAGCGGAATACTACCTGTTCATGGGCGCACAGATTCTGCGCAATTGCTGTGCGTTGTACTTCAACTGACGGGGCGATTGGCCGGTCGTCAAGAGAGCCTTCGAGCAGGGCCTGATCGACGAGTTCCAGGCATACGCCAGATAGCGTTCCGCATAGTCATGTGTCGCTCGGGCATAGCGAGTCTTCACGTTCAATCGAGCAGGCACGGCAGGCCGTAGCTGGCTGGGGCCTTGTTTCGTGCTGGCAAAACACAACCCGGATTATGATAAGGACCATGACCCTCAACAGCATTACGGCCGAACTCGCTCGCCGATATCGCCACAACCAGGAAAACCTGTTGGAGCTAATCGACGGCCTCACCGACGAACAGATCACCTGGACACCCAACCAAACCTCGCCATCGGTGGGCTTTCATGTCTGGCACATGGCTCGATGGGCGGACTACCTGCAAGAGCTGTTTAATGGCCAAGGAAGCCAGATCTGGGTGACCGAAGCACTGGCGGAGCGATGGAATATGGCGACGCAGAGCCTGGGATACGCCCAGACTGGCATGGAAATGGACCAGGCGAGTGCCATGGCCCTCCAGTTGCCCGCTAAAGAGGTGCTTCTCGACTATGTGGGTCGAGCCTTTGCGGCGGCTCAGGAAGCCGTGGCCAGGCTACGGGACGAGGAATTCTTTGCGGTGTATGAATGCTTCCATGGTGAGAACTGGCACGGAGGTCAGATCGGACCAATCGTGATCACGTGGATGACGCACGATAATCGACATCTGGGGATGATCGAATGCTTGGTCGGGCTCCTGGGCGAAGCCGGCAGCGCAGACGCTTGACGCGAGCTCGAGCTGAGTCGTCGGGCAGAGAGCCGCATAACGAACCTGCGCAGCCGACGTGACCAACCGGGGCCCCATTTCAGGCCCGTTTCGGTTCACCGGCGTGCTTTCGGGCGGCACGGCCTCGGCCTACCTGCCACCCGTTGATTCAAGCCGTTTGGCGCTCCGTATGCGGCACACGTGCAGCATGTGGAACGGGAGTACAGATATGAGCGAGCTAAGTCGGCATTTGACTGGCCTGACACGCTCGGTCGTTGGTTATCAGATCCTGATCTTGCTCATCACGGGTTGCACGTCACGGGGAACCAGCCCTGGGACGGACCAGGCGACCCTGGAATACGGGGCGCGGGTGGGTGCACTTGCAAGGACGATACGCATGCAGGTGGTTTCGATTCAGCTTGAGCTTTCCAACTCGTCGCCGAACATAGAAGCTCTGCAAACGGCCCATGCCGACATTAAGGCGGCCTACGTGGAGCTCAATAACCTGGGGCCTGCGCCAGACGGAATGGGTGCGGTTCACGATTCGTCAATCGGCGCGGCCTTCGATTGCGAGTACATGACGCAGCAAGCGATTGCCGGTGTGGAGGGTGATCTGACGCAGTGCATTTCCGAGGTGGAGAAGGCCGTCGAGCTTACCCAGGCCTATGTGTCATCGACACCCGGCAACCCGTGAGTCATCGACCCGGGTGTTGTCGATCGCTCCCGCGTTATGGCAAGCAGCAGTCGCATGCAGGCAGGGCGCTGATATCGCTCGCTGAGCGCAAAAAAACGGGCGGGCCTGGCCCCACCAACGCGCAATTGTTCGAACCTTCAGCCCGCTCCCGATTCGGTGTGGCGGCGGGCGTTTCCGACTGGTTTCCGCGCCGATTGACTCTTGGCACGCGCCCCGATGAGCGTGACTATCGTGAACGCGAGGCCCGTCTTCAGCGAGGTGCTTTCCTCACATCGAACCACGGCACTTCTTGGCGGGCTGATGCTCGTCTTTGGTGCACTCGGGAGCTGGCGGGTTGTCTCCGCTGGTTTCGATGGTTTAGCCGTGATCTTGTCGGCGATGGTCGTGCAAAGCTGACGAAACCTCACTCTGGCGGATCGGTGGGGCAGGGAGACACTATTCTCCGACGGGAGGTCGATACCGGGCGATGTTAAATTTCCTGGAGTATTCCCGGGTTGCACTGAGGCGACCTCAGGGGCTTGTCCGGGATATTGCATTTTCAACCTGCCAGCCGGATGCGGTCATCGGCCACATTCGAGGCCATATTGCGCAGCAGGCCACGGGCGAAGAGCGGCGGGCGCCTGCGGCTGATGGAGGTTGAACGGCGACCTCATTCGTGCCCGCTTTTCGTTTCTGGCGCCTCAGTGAGCAGGGCAACCCGGGTTCGCCGGCCACGCAGCAGATGCGGGTCGTAAGGCCGGGCAATCGGGATCTGGTCACGTTCACGGCGCATCCGGAGCAGGGACGACCTCACGATCCAGGAAAAGACGATGGAGTACACACCGTTTTCGATCAATGTATCGGATGAAGTTCTGTCCGACCTCAGGCTGCGAATCAAGAACACGCGCTGGCCCGATCCCTCTCCCGGCGCTGTGTGGTCGCAGGGAACCGACCTCGAATACCTGCGCGACCTGCTTGGCTACTGGGCCGGTTCTTTCGATTGGCGGGCACAGGAGCGACGCCTCAACACGTACAAGCACTATCGCGCAAAACTTGGCGATCACCGTATACACTTCGTCCATGAACCGGCACGTGAGGGGAATGGCGTGCCTCTAATCCTGACGCATGGATGGCCGAGCTCGTTTCTTGAACTCCTGCCGCTCGTGCCCTTCTTGACTAACCCGAAGGCCCATGGCATCGAAGGGCCTGCATTTGACCTGGTCATCCCCTCGCTTCCCGGGTACGGTTTCTCCGAGCGACCGGCGCCCACCACCTATCGGACGGTTGGCAGATTGTGGCATGCGTTGATGCGTGGGCTCGGCTATGAGCGATACGGAGCTAGCGGTGGCGACTTCGGGGCAGGGGTTGCCACGTACATGGCGCTTGAGAATCCAGCACCCATGATCGGCCTCTATCTGACGACACTTGAACTCGCGCCATCAACCGGGGTCGGAACCCGGCCGTTGACCGAGGCCGAGGGCACGTATGTCGATCTTGTGCGTCAATGGGATGCGGTTGAGCGCGGCTACTCCGCCGTTCAATCGACAAAGCCGCAGACCCTGGGCTACGCTCTGAACGATTCGCCGGCCGGGCTTGCGGCCTGGATCCTTGAGAAGTGGCGAGCGTGGAGTGATTCTGACGGCGACCTGGACGCGCACTTTTCGCGGGATGAACTGCTCACGTTGCTCACACTTTACTGGGTCACGGGAACCATCACCTCTTCGATGCGAGACTACTTTGACAACCGCTGGCACGGGTCGGACCTTGTTCCGGGTGAGCGCATACCTGTGCCTGCCGGGATAGCGAACTTTGACCACAACTTCGTTTCAGAAGGAAGCCCGCCGCGAGAATGGGCCGAACGACTCTACGATGTTCGGCGATGGACGTCGATGCCAAGAGGCGGGCACTTCGGAGCCGCAGAAGAGCCTGAACTCCTGGCGCGCGATATTGCTGCGTTCTTTGCGGAGATTTGACTTTGAATATCCGCGCGTGCCGCTTGAGGAAGGCGCCGGCTATGCGGATTGGAAAGTGCGAATCGCACAGGAGCTGCTCTCTTTGGAGTCTCCGGCTGACCTTATGGCCGATTCGGTGGGCGGCTCCATCCCGTTGAAGTGCCTGGCTGAGGAAATTGCCCGAAGCGACAACCCATCCTGAATGATCTTCAGGCCAGGGCGCCCAGGCGACATCCGGGGCCGAAGCCGCCGCAACTTGTGCAGGCCACTGACACCGCCATCGGACGGCCACGTGCGGGTCGGTCTCGGCTCACTGGCCAGGCGTCGGGCAGATCGGCCTCGTTTCACCTGCCAACGCAATCGGGGCGAGCCGCTCTTTGCCGGCTCCGCGAGGCGACGGTAGAGGAGTGGGAGCGTGATATCGTGAGATCGGCCATCATCCTCATCGGGCCCGTGCGTACTGGAAAGAGTACGATCGGCAGACTTCTGGCGACACAATTGGCATTTCCGTTCTACGAGTTGGATGAACTGCGATTTGGGTATTACCACGAGATCGGGTATGACCCGGCCGAGGCCAAACGCAGGATCGAGAGCGAGGGTTTCTGGGGTCTCTATCGCTACTGGAAGCCGTTTGAGGCCTATGCCGTCGAACGCTTGCTGAAGGAGCACAGGACGGGAGTTATCTCATTCGGAGCGGGGCATTCGGTCTACGAGGACGACGCGCTCTTTCAGCGAGTTCAAGCGGTGATGGCGCCATTTCCGAGGACTGTGTTGTTGCTGCCGTCGCCGGATATTGAAGTTACGATGAAAGTGCTGCGCTCCCGGGATGTGGATCCTCCCGTGACCGAACCGGACATCAATGAGCACTTTGTACGGCACCATTCGAACTACGATCTGGCCAAAGAGGTCGTGTATACCCTGGGCAAAACGCCGGAAGAAACGTGCGACGAGATCTGCCTTCGGTTTGGTCTCTCGGCACGCTGAACGTCGTGTGCGGAGTTGACCGGGTCCCCAATTCAGGCCGCTTGGGTTCACCGGCGAGTCGTCGGACAGGTCGGTCTCGGGTCACTCGCCACATAGCTGATGCGGGCCGTCAGCCGGTCTGGGCCATTTGATGGCGATCCTTTGCTTGCCCGTCCCCCGAGCTGTTGAACGGCAGGCAACCGGCTCACGAACCCATGTGGCGGCCGTGGCGAACCGAGGCGCCAGGAAAGCCGGGCTAAACTCACCGGTGGGCCTGGCGGGCAACTCGGCCTCGATGTACCCGTTCGATGATCGCTTTCAAAGCGTAGTAGGCTGAAGTCCATGATCCTTGACTTTCCAGAACTCCTTGGCCGGGGCATCATTGCGACACGCTCAGGCCGATTTGAGGAAGGTGATCGTTTTCTGAACCTGGCTGCCAGAGTCGACCCGCGAAACCCGCGCGTTTGGTTGTGGCTGGCCGCCGCAACGGATTCCCTTGACGAGCAACGACGCTATTTGGAGCGAGCACTCGAGGTCGATCAGAATTGCCATCCGGCCCGTTGGTTGCTCGATCGTCTGAGAGGAAAGCAACTTTCCTTAGGGCAACCGGAAGCGGGTGTTGTGAGATTCACGTGCCCAAGTTGCGGAGGGAAGCAGTTGTTTGATCCCGATCTGCCCGGATTGGTGTGTCAATCATGCGGGAGGCCAGAGCCTATGGCACTGCAACGTCTGACGGAATCGCATCTCGAGCTCGAGCGCGAGAATGACCGTGGTCAGTGGTCGATCATGCCGGGTGAAGCGCTCTGCGGAGCTTGCGGTGCGAGGGTGACAGCGCCGCCGAGTAGTGCAGCGTTGCGCTGCGCCTTTTGCGACTCGGTCCACATCACGGTTCAACCCGCAACACCGGGTCTGATCTCACCTGCAGGGATTGCGCCGTTTCGCTATCATGAAGATGATGTGCACCAGCTCATCGGGAAGCATTGGGGCGTACAGCCAGATAGGGTTCGCCAGCTTATTGAAGAAGGGGGGATCTCGCTTTCGGGAGTGTATTTGCCATTCTGGATGTTTGGCGGTCAAGTTCACATTCGTTGCGTCCTTGACCGGCGCATTTATCCCGACACGTACTCGGCAACGGAGCGGGTCGTTCTCAGGGACTCGTGGCCGCGTCGCTCAGCATGGTTTGAGTGTGACATCGCTGACCATCTCGTCTACGCGGCGCACACGCTCGCCGAAGAAGAGGTTCGGCGAATACTCCCCTTTGAGCTGCGGACGCTCTATGCCTATAATCCCGCGATCCTGGCGGGCTGGCAGGCGGAGCATTACCAAATCGCGCTTGAGGATGCCGGAATGGTGGCCGAGAAGGAGGTGCGTGACTTGGCATTTGATTGTGCGGCGCGTCGCGGGCTGTATATGGAACCATCCGATATGTTGCAGGGCGATGTGCGTGTCTTGAATTGGGTCGCGAAGTTGGTGCTTTTGCCAGTCTATGCTGTGAAACGAAACGCGAATGCGAACGAGGCACGCCTGCTCATAAATGGTCAAACCGGTAAGGTGTCCCGCGACCGAAGTGATTGGTTTGAGGCATGGCGTAAGTGGTTGGCCTAACGCGCGGGAGGCAACTCGGGCCGCTGGTTTCTCGGCCGTCGCCGGACAACGCCATCCAGCCGACGTGGCTATTCGCGTCGGCCTCGGTTCTTCGCTGCGCTGTCGGGCAACGCGACTTCGGCTCTACCGCTATTCAGCCGATACGAGCCGTTGGCGCTCACTTGGGTAACGGCGCTATCACACGCATGCGAGGAAAAGATTCATGCTAAAGGGTGAAAAGGTCAACCTTCGGTCGATCCGCCGTGAGGATCTGCCACGACTTTGCGAGTTCAACAACGACGTTGATGTAGAACTGGCGGGAGGCGGCGATCCGCCAATTCCTCAGTCGCTCGAACGTCTGTACGCAGAGTATGACGGCGAGGTGGCTAAAGGTGGGCGAGACGGCGCCAAGTTCGGGATTGAGGCTGATTCGAACTTGATCGGCCAGTGCGCGCTGTTTAACATTCAGGAGCCTGGGCTGACCTGTGAGCTCGGGATCGCGATTGGCGACAAGGCGTACTGGGGCCGGGGATACGGACGAGATGCTGTCCGAGTGCTGTTGGACTATGCTTTTCGCCTTCGTGGAATGCGGAGAGTGTACCTGACTGTAACAGGGAACAATCTCCGCGCAATCAAATCGTATGTGGCCTGTGGGTTTGTGGAGGAGGGCCGGTTGCGGAAACACGTCTGGGGAAATGGAGAATACACTGATCTGGTCTACATGGGCATTCTGCGCGAAGAGTGGAAGGAAGCCGGGCGCGATAGCCAGTAACCAGTCGAGCGACCACCCGAACGCCCCTTGCCATCTGGGGCTCCCCCTGGTCGGTCTTCGTGACTGAGACAGTTTCGCGCACCATCTGTGGCACCGGGGCACGGGCGATCGGAGCCTCGCACTCTGTCACCAGAAAGACCATCCTCGCTTTACGCTCTTCATGCCAGGAACGCGTTCGCCGTCCAGCCGGCCGTCCGTCGACAGGCGTCTGCACCTGAAAGCGAAATGCCGAGCACGGAACTGGGGTCGAACCAACCTGCCCGCTGCCTGGCGCCGGCTCGGCTAATCTGGGTCGGCTTTGACATCGAGTGTGCACGCCCGCCGCTCGGTTTCGGGGATAATCTCACCCACGCCGGTCTCAAGCGTCAAACCTCAGGAGAATTTGCATGATCAGGCACACCGTTGCGTTCAGGCTGAAGCACGCCGCGAACTCCGAAGCCGAAGCCGCCTTCCTTAGTGCGGCGCAGGTATTGGCCGCGATCCCGTCGGTAAGGCATTTTGAGAGCCTTCGTCAGGTTAGCGCGAAAAATCATTTCGCCTTTGGTTTTTCTATGGAGTTCGCCTCACAACAGGATTACGAGGCTTACAACACCCACCCAGAGCATGTTCGATTTGTCGAGACCCGCTGGAAGCCAGAGGTGGTTGAGTTTCTTGAACTTGATTACGTTCGCTATGAGCCGGTGTGACCTCGGTGCCGTCGGGTTTGATCGTGTTGTGCCGGAGCCGGCACGGAGTTGACAGGCGACGCTTTTGATCACCCTCTTCAAGCTCTTGATTACACCGTTTTTTATCGGCACTGCGACCCTGGCCGGCCGCCGGTGGGGGCCGATTGTCAACGGGTTGGTGGTGGGCTTGCCCCTGACAACCGGCCCCATCTCGTTCATCCTCGCCAACGAGTACGGCCTGAGCTTTGCCAGTAAGGCGGCAGCCGGGAACCTGGCGGGCCAGGTGTCGATGTGCATGTTCTGTCTGACGTACAGCCTGGCGTCGCGGCGGGCAGATTGGAGGATATGCGCTGCAGCGGCGATATCAGCCTTCCTCGTGACGACGATCGTCCTGAACACGGTTTCCTGGGATCTGCTACCGGCGTTCGCGGTCCTGATGATCACGATCGGGGTGGTGATCAAGATCGTGCCCCAATGCGATGTGATTGCAGCTCCGCCGGCGCCGCCGCGCTGGGATCTCCCGGCCAGGATGGGCGTGGCCACGACATTTGTCATTGCATTGACAGCGCTGGCGAACTCACTGGGCCCACAGTTGAGTGGATTGGTCTCGACTTTTCCGATTTTCGGCGTCGTGTTTGCGGCCTTCACCCACTTTCAACAAGGACCCCAGGCTACAGCGAACCTTCTTCGAGGGATTGTTTTGGGATCGGTCTCTTATGCCATCTTCTTCCTGACCATTGGGATCTGCCTGATACCGCTCGGAATAGCGACCACCTATGTATTGGCGTTTCTGGCGGCAATGACGGTAAGCGGCGTCGTCTACCGGCTCACGCGACGCGAGGCCCGGCGCCTGGCTTCGCGGTAGATCCATCGGTGGAGAAGACCGTTGACAACCGAAATCGGTACATCAAACAGGATACACATTCCAAAGCACCTTGTTCAATGACCTACCGGTTACCGTTTGCCAACGCAATCGACTCGGGTATCCTGGACAAAATGCACACCACATCCATCCTCATTGACGCACCGCCGGCAACAGTCTGGCAAATCCTGTCTGATCTTGAGGCTTGGCCGGAGTGGACGCCGACTATGCTGCAGGTGAAACGTCTTGACACCGGACCGGTCGGCGTCGGGTCGCGTGCTCGAGTCCTCCAGCCCAAACTGCGACCAGCGGCATGGCAAGTGACCGAGTGGAAGCCCGGAGAACGCTTCACGTGGATATCCCGGAGCCCGGGATCCACCGTCACGGCCGAGCACATGCTGGCCGCCGAGGCGGGCGGATGTCGCCTGACTCTGACGTTGCAGTTTCAGGGTTTGGTTGGAACCGTCGTTGGGGCGCTGGCGTCGGGGCTCACCCGCGAGTATCTGGGTCTCGAGGCTCGCGGCCTCAAGAAGCGCGCAGAAGCGTCCGCGGCGATGTGTTGACAGCGTAGGGAAGGTCAGGCGAGACGGTCGCGCGTTTGGACGCTGCACGTGCTCTACCCGCGGCTCGTCTAAAGACTATGGCCGGCGCATGTCTGCTTGAGTCCCTGGGCGGCGCCTCTGAGGCTAACGGCCAACTGCCCGAATCGGCGCGTACGGCCAGAAGCCGCTCGAGTCATTCAGCGATATTCGGGCACACCTGAGCCAGGCGTGCTGACTCGAAGCGATGGCCGACGTCTGCGAGAAGTCGGGCGAGATCGCACGGGTCCTCGTTCATTACAAGCACTTCCACGAGTCGCACGAAACGGCCCGCGGAGAATGTGCCGCAAAGCGTGTCGCCGTGCTGAAGATCACGCATCAGGTGGAAACCGCCCAACGGGACGCCGACAAGGCGTTGTTTATCGCGAAGCGCGAAGGGCGTAACCGCACGGTCGTTTCCACTCGATAACCTCGCGATCGGATGGCTCCCGAAACGCTGCTCGTCCCGGCCCACAACTGCCGGGACCCGAATCCGAACCAGACGGTTGCGCATCCGCTTGACAATCCGCGCTCATGCTATCTAGAATGTAGGCGAATGCAATCGTGTGCATCGAAATCGACCATCCGCTGACGATCGCCCCGCGAAGGAAGAGAGGTCGCACTTGGGAACAGCCGCCGACTCCCCGCTGTACCGAACCGTCACCACCACCGCCACCGATCTATGGAACGACTCGTGTTCGGTGTCGGAGCTGACCTACGCGATCGAGCACGGCGCGGTCGGCGCCACGACCAACCCGACGATCGTGCTCGCTGTGCTGAAGAAGGAAGGACCCCTCTGGCGCGAGCGGATCGGCGAGATCATCCGCGACAATCCGACCTGGTCGGAGGATCAGGTGGCCTGGCGCTTGATCGAGGAGATGGCGGTCAAAGGGGCTGGGCTTCTTCAGCCGATCTTTGAGCGCGAGCATGGTCGAAAAGGGCGGTTGTCGATCCAGACTGATCCAACGCATTACCGCGACGTCGACGCCCTGGTCGCCCAGGCCGTGCACTTTGCGGCGCTGGCGCCCAACCTGCAGGTCAAGATCCCGGTGACGGCTGCCGGCGTGGCTGCGATCGAGGAGGCCACATATCGGGGCGTCAACATCAACGCCACGGTGAGCTTCTCGGTGCCTCAGGTGATCGCGGTGGCCGAGGCCGTGGAACGCGGGTTAAAACGACGCGAAGCCGAAGGGCTGCCCACCTCCGACATGACCCCCGTAGCGACGATGATGATCGGCCGGCTGGATGACTGGATCCACGTGCTCGAGAAGCGCGATCGGATCGCGCTCGCCCCGGGCGTCGCCGATTGGGCCGGCGTCGCGTGCTTCAAGCGCGCCTACGGCCTCTTCCGCGAGCGCCGCTACCGCACACGGCTGCTGGCGGCGGCCTATCGCCATCACCTCCATTGGTCGGAGCTCATCGGCGGCGACGTCGTGCTCACGATCCCGTATGAATGGCAGGTGCTGTTCAATGCCTCGGATGTGCCGGTGGTGCCCAGGATCGATCAACCGGTCCCCTCGGCCATCGTGGAGACGCTGCTCGCCAAGGTGCCGGACTTCCGACGCGCATATGAGCCCGACGGCCTGGCTGTGACCGAGTTCGACGCTTTTGGCCCGACGGCGCGCACCCTGCGGGCCTTCATCGCTTCATATCGTGACCTGGCGGCCGTTATTCGCGACGCCATGCTGCCCAATCCGGACGTCCTTTAGCGACCGGGTCGCGAGGATCGCCGCGAACCGGCCGGGCCGCCCACCTGCCCGGTCGGCAAGGAGATTCAGAACCATGCAAACCGACCGTCTGCGCAATTTCATCGACGGTGCCTGGCAACCCTCCGAGGGAATCGAAAGCCTGGCGGTGCATAACCCAGCCAGTGGCCAGGTGTTGGCGGTGACGCCGTTTTCGACCCCGGCTGAGGTCGATCGCGCGGCCCGCGCCGCAGCCCGTGCCCAATTGACCTGGCGGCGCACGCCGGCGACGGAGCGGATCCAATATCTGTTCAGGCTCAAAGCCCTGCTCGAGGAGCACTTCGACGCGCTGGCGCGCCAGATCACGCTCGAGAACGGCAAAGTGCTCGACGACGCACGCGGCGAGATGCGACGCGCGGTCGAGAACGTCGAGGTGGCCTGCGGGATCCCGATGCTGATGCTGGGCGATTTCTCGGAAGACATCGCCCGCGGCATCGACGAGTACATGATCCGACAGCCTGTCGGCGTCGTCGCCTCGATCTGCCCGTTCAATTTTCCGGGCATGATCCCGTTCTGGTATTTGCCCTACGCTGTGGCGACGGGGAACACCGTCATCATCAAGCCCTCCGAGCGAACGCCGCTGACGATGACGCGCGCATTTGAGCTGCTGGAACAGGTCGGATTTCCACCGGGCGTGGTCAACCTCGTTCACGGAAGCCACGAGACGGTCAACGCGATCCTGGATCACCCGCTGATCCAGGGCGTGACGTTCGTGGGCTCGACGCCCGTCGCGCGTCACGTCTATGCGCGCGCCTCGGCCGGCGGCAAACGCGTGCAGGCGCAGGGCGGGGCAAAGAACCCCGTGATCGTGTTGCCGGACGCGGACGTCGAGATGACGACCAAGATCGTGATGGACAGCGTCTACGGCAACGCCGGGCAGCGCTGTCTGGCCGCCGCCAACATCGTCATGGTCGCCGGGGCCGAGAAGACCTTCCGCCCGGTACTGGCCGAGGCGGCCGAGAAACGTGTGGTCGGGTTCGGGCTGGATGCCGGCGTCCAGATGGGACCCGTGATCTCGACCCAGAGCAAGCAACGTGTCCAGAGCCTGATCCAGACCGGCATTGACGAAGGCGCTTCGCTGCTGGTCGACGGGCGCAACCCGGCGATCGCGGGTTATGAAGACGGGTATTTCGTGCGACCCACGATCCTCGATGGCGTGCGCCCCGAGCACACCGTGGCTCGCACCGAGATCTTCGGCCCGGTCATGACGATGCTGGAGCTGGACAGCGTGGATGCCGCGATCGATTTCGTCAACAACGGCCAGTTCGGCAATATGGCGTGCGTGTTCACCAGCAGCGGTTCGGCCGCGCGACGGTTCCGCAACGAGGCCCAGGCCGGGAACATCGGGATCAACATCGGTGTCGCGGCGCCGATGGCGTTCTTCCCGTTCAGCGGCTGGAAGGAAAGCTTCTTCGGCACGCTGCACGGCCAGGGCAAGCACGCGGTCGAATTCTTCACGCAGACCAAGGTCGTCGTTGAGCGCTGGCTCACCGATTGGTCGCGCCAGTTCTGAGCGACATGCCGGAGGCATCGATGAATCGTCTGCGAATCGCCAACGCGCCGTGCTCGTGGGGCGTGATCGAGGGCATCGACGGGGATCGCGGAGCCTACGCCCGCGTGATCGACGAGATGCAGGCCACGGGCTACGTCGGCACCGAGCTCGGTGATTGGGGGTTTATGCCGACCGACCCCGACACCCTCACGCGCGAATTGGGGGCGCGCGGGCTGAGCCTGCTGGCCTCCTGGGTGAGTGTGTTCCTGCATGACCCGACCCGGCTGCAACAATCAGTCGACGACGCTGTGCGCACGGCCCGCCAACTGGCGCGGGTGGGTGGGCCGTCGGCCCTGATCGTATTGGGCAATGACCCGTACGGCGTCCCGGAGCGCACCCGCAACGCCGGTCGTATCACGCCCGCGATGGGCATGACCGATGCGCAATGGACCGTTTTCGCGGCGGGCGCCAACACCGTCGCCCGAGGCGTCATGGATGCGACCGGCCTGCGGACCGTCTTTCATCACCATATCGGGACTTGGATCGAGACGCCGGCCGAAACGCGGCGCCTGCTCGAACTCACGGAACCCGACGTGTTGGGGCTGTGTTTCGACACGGGACACTGGGCGTTCGCCGGCGGCGATCCGGTTCAAGGCGTGCGCGACTTCGCTGACCGGATCTGGCACGTACATTTCAAAGACCATGAGCCCGAGGTCGCGCGCCAATCGCGGCTGCAGAATTGGGATGGGCCGACGTCGGTGGGCCACGGCGTGTTCTGCGAGTTGGGCCAGGGCGATGTGGATTTCGCGGCCGTCCTTGGCTCACTGGGCGACATCGGTTACGACGGCTGGATCGTGGTCGAGCAAGACGTGCTGCCCGGGCTCGGCACGCCCAAAGAGAGCGCAGCCCGCAACCGGGCATTCCTGCGCACGCTTGGCCTGTAGCCGATCAACGCATGAAGAAGTCTCAAGACCTTAAGATCGGTGCGAATCCGATCACAATCAAGGATATCGCCCGGGCCGCCGGCGTGTCGCACGCCACGGTCTCGCGCGCCCTCAACGACCACCCGGCGCTCTCGGACAAAACGATCCAGAAGATCAAACGACTGGCCGCGAAGATGGGCTACGTCCCCAACGCTTCGGCGCGCGGTCTGAAAACCCGTCGCAGCCGCGTGCTCGGGGTTGTGGTCAGCCATATCGACGACCCGTTCTGGAGCGAAGTGCTCCAGGGCATCGATGCGGTCCTTCATCCGGCGGGGTACAGCCTGTTCGTCGCGGCGACCCATCGAGATGCGCAACGCGAGAAGGAGATCGTGCAGACGATGGTTCAGCGCGGCGTCGAGGGCGTCATCCTCTGCGCGCCGCAGTTCAGCGCGGCGCAGAGCCGCATCCTCCAGTCGTACGGGCTGGCGACCGCGATCGTCAACAACGAAGGCGCGGCCGAAGCTCGCTATCTGGTCTACAACGACGACGCCCAGGGGATCCGGCTGCTGACGCAACACCTGATCGACCTCGGGCACACGCGGATCGCGTTCCTGGGCAATCAGGTGGGCGGGCGGACGACCGTCGAGCGCGAAGCGGGTTTTCGTCAGACGATGCGGCGGGCCGGGTTGCGTGTCCCGAGCCGATTCGTCCAGCTTGCGCCGGAAGGCACACCGGCCGGCGGCCGCCTGGGCGCCGCGAAGATCCTGAAACTTGCCGCGCGCCCGACCGCGATCATCTGCTACAACGACAACATGGCCATCGGCGTCTACGCGGCGTTGTTCGAGGCCGGGCTGTCGGTGCCGCGCGATGTGTCGGTGGCCGGGTTCGACGATATCGCGATCGCGCCGTTTCTTCTCCCGCCGCTGACCACGATGCGCCAATTCAAGCGCAGTCTGGGCGCCGAGGCCGCGGCCCTGATGCTGCGAATCCTGGAAGCGCGCAGCGTGGCCGGCGAACTGCCCGGGCCGGAGAAGCGCTGTCTGCAAGGGGAGCTGGTCGTGCGCGCCTCCACGGCGCCGCCGAAAGCGGGCCGCCGCCCGGCGATCGGTCGTCAGCGATAGAGATTGGGTTGTTCGGGCAACGTGACAGGCGCCTCGGCGCCGCTCTCGAGCGACTGGATGCCGGCCTCCGTAAGGATCATGGTGACCAGACCGTCCCAGGCGCTGGCACCTGAGAAGACGCGGCCTTCGCGGATCGACGCCACCCAATCCGTCAGCTCGGCGACATAGGCCTCCTGGAACCGCGAAAGCCAATCGCTCGGCACCGCGAACCCGCGCTGACCGGCCGCGCGCACCAGGCTGAGATCCGGCTGTTGCGTGATCGCCGCGCCGCTCTGACAGACCAGCTCCGCCGTCACCTCATAGCCGTAAGCGGCGTTGACGTACACTTCGGCCTGAGCGAGTCGGCCGTCGGCGAACGCGAGCTCCAGCACCAACAGGTCGCGCGTGTCCGGATGCAGATCCGGACGCGAGCGCAGGCCGCGCACCCTCACAGACGCCACTTCGCCGCCCATCAGCCAGCGCGCCGAATCGATGTCGTGCCCGGCCGAGTTGACCAGGATCGTGGCCCCGCGCACGCCGAACGCGGCCGAGGCGTTGCGATGCACGCCCTTACACAGCAAGGGTGAGCCGATCGCGCCGGAGTGGGCCAGGGCCCGGATCGCGACGTGGGCTGGATCGAAGCGACGCATGAAGCCGACGCCGATCAGACGCCGCCCGATCTGAACCTCGGCTGCGACGACCTCCTGGGCCTCGGCCACGCGCGTCGCCAGCGGCTTCTCGCATAACACGGGCTTGCCCGCCGCCAGACAGGCGAGGGTGAGGCGGGCATGGACGTCGTCGGGCGCGGCGATCAGCAGCGCGTCCACAGCAGGATCATGGATCAACCGCAGCGGGTCGTCGAACACGGCGCCGCCGCCGCTGAGCGCCGACGCCTGGGCGGCACGGGCCGGGTCCAGATCGTAGACCGCAGCCACCCGCGCGCCGGGCACCGATGTGTGCAGGTTCACGGCGTGGCGCGTTCCCATGCCGCCCGTACCGATCACGCCCACCGATAGTGGTTTGAGGTTTGCAGAAGTCATCGTCGTCCTCAGTTTGTAGGTCGATGCGCCGGTCCGGCCGGCGCTCACCGACGCGGATCGATCAGAGAAACAGTCGCTCCCTGGTACGCATGGCTTCCCAGGCCCGACGCGCTTCCTGCACCGACGGCATGTCGCTGACTTCGGCCACCGGAACATCCCACCAGCTGTCGTAGCCGGGAACACCCGTCAAACGATCGTTGCGGATCAGAATGACCGTCGTGTTCTCGGCAGCCCTGGCCGTGGCCAGCGCGGCCGAGAATTCGCCTGTGGTGCGGGCTGTGATGACCGTGGCGCCCAGGCTGCGCGCGTTGGCGGCGTAGTCGATCTCGAGCGGCTGGGCGTCGGCCGAATCGCCCTCCAGCTGGCCGTCGCGCGGGCGCACGAAACGCGTGCCGAACCCGTCCTGACCCAGCGAGCGACTGAGCGCGCCGATACTCTTGTAGCCGCCGTTGTCGAGCAGGACGACGATGAGCTTGATCCCTTGCTGCACGGCCGTGACGAGGTCGGAGGAGAGCATCAGGTAACTGCCGTCGCCGACGATCACGATGACGTCGCGCTCGGGCGCGGCCATCTTGACGCCCAGGCCGCCGGCGATCTCATAGCCCATGCAGCTGTTGCCGTACTCCATGTGGAAGTTCTTGGGGTGGCGCGAGCGCCAGAGCTTGTGCAGGTCGCCGGGCATGCTACCGGCGGCGTTGACCATGATCGCGCCGGGGTCCGAGTGCTCGTTGAGCACGCCGAACAACTCGCCCTGGCTGGGGAGCGGCGTGTGATGGAGGGCGTAGATGCGGTCGACCTCGGTCTCCCAGGCGTGGTGCAGGCGCTCGGCGCGTTCACGGTAGGCGTCGTCGACGCGATAGCCCGTAAGCATGACGGCCAGTTCCTCGAGCGTTGCCCGCGCATCGCCGATCAACGGCAGGCCGTGATGCTTGCCGGCGTCGAATTCGGTGACGTTGAGGTTGATGAATTCGACGTCGGGATCCTGAAACGCGGTCTTTGAGGCCGTGGTGAAATCGCTGTAGCGGGTTCCGATGCCGATGACGAGGTCGGCGTCGCGCGCGATCCGGTTGGCGGCGAGCGTGCCGGTGGCGCCGATCCCGCCCAGGCAAAGCGGATGGTCGTAGCGCAGGCTGCCCTTGCCGGCCATCGTCTCGCCGACCGGGATGCCCGTTTGGTCGACGAACTTGCGCAGCGCCTCGGTCGCGTCGGCGTAGATCACGCCGCCGCCGGCGACGATCACGGGTCTGCGGCAATCGCGGATCAGCGCCACGGCCCGGTGCAGGGCCGCGGTGTCCGGGCGATTGCGGGCGATGTGCCAGACCCGGTGGTCGAAGAACTCGCCCGGGAAGTCGAAGGCCTCAGTCTGGACGTCCTGAGGCAACGCCAGGGTCACGGCCCCTGTCTCAGTGGGGCTGGTCAGCACGCGCATGGCTTCCGGCAGGGCGGTCAGCAGTTGATCAGGGCGATTGATCCGGTCCCAATAGCGGCTGACCGGTTTGAAGCAGTCGTTGACCGAGAAGTCCTGCGACTGGAGCGACTCGAGTTGCTGCAACACCGGCGCGACGTTCCGACGGGCGAAGATGTCACCGGGCAGGAGCAGCACCGGCAGCCGGTTGATCGTCGCCGTGGCGGCGCCGGTGAGCATGTTGGTCGCGCCGGGTCCGATGGACGTGGTGCAGGCGAAGGTCTGGAGCCGGTTCTTGACCTTGGCATAGGCGATCGCAGCGTGCACCATGGCCTGCTCGTTGCGTACCTGGTAGTAACGAAATTCCGGCATCTGCTGCAGGGCCTGGCCGATCCCGGCGACGTTGCCGTGGCCGAAGATACCGAAGCAACCGGCGAACAGTCGTTGCTCGACGCCGTCGCGGCGCGTGTGCTGCTGCAGGAGAAAGGCGATCAGGGCCTGGGCGGTGGTCAGGCGTCGTGACTGGGTCATGGATGGCTCCTCCGCTGAGGTTCAGTTGATCGGGTAAATCGGCACGCGGGGGTCACGCGTGCGGTAGGTTTCTTTGATCCAGGCGAGCTCGGGATCGTCTGTGGCTGCCAGGCTCTGGGCGCTGCCGACGAGCACGTTCAGGTAGTAGGCCGTGTACCCGACCGGACACGACACGGGGTGATAGCCCTCCGGCACCAGGACGACGTCGTTGTCGCGGGCCGTCACGACGGCGTCGATCGGCGTCCCGGCGCGAGCCAACGGCGAGTCGGGCGCCGTGTAGATCCGTTGAAACGCGAAACCATCGGGTCGGTCGAACTTATAGAAATAGATCTCGTCGAGGTCGGCCTCCACAAGCCGGCCAGCGGCATCCACGGTGTGAACGTCGTGCTTGTGGGGCGGGTAGCTCGACCAGTTGCCGCCGGGCGTATAAACCTCGACCACCACCAGGCGCGCACACGGGAAGCCGGGCGGGAGCAAGCTGTTGATTTGCCGGGTCGCATGATCGCCGCCGCGGATCTCGGTGGCGACCTCGGCCGGCGTCACCAGGCGCGGCGGGAAATCGTCGGTCGTGTCCGCCCAGGCCAGCGCGAACTCGCAATCGGTCTGCGCGGTCGCCGTCAGCGTCGTTCGGCGCGGCACGTACAGAGCGTGCGGCAGGCCGGCGAACACGTTGGCGCGACCACCGACTGCGTCGAAGCGGCCGCGCGACGTGTCGACGGCCAGCTGCCCTGAAAGCGGGACCAGGGCCAGCTCGGTGCCCGCGGTGTCGGAGGCCCAACTCGCGCCGGCGCGCAGGGCGCGCACTTCAAAGCGAATCGTGTCCCATCCGGCGCGGTCGGGCGTCACCGAGACGACCAGCCCCGGATCCCTGGCGGCCGATTGGGCGCGGACCACCAGTCGCTCGGCGTCGTAACTCGTCTGACTGTACACGTGTGCATGACCTCCTGACCGGGTCGCTTGAGCGGGTGTGAGCGATGATGTTGCGGGTAGGTCGGGCTGCGGACTCGTCGGTGCATGATCGACATGCACACGTGAGCAGTATAGGCGCTCTGACTGCGGCGTCAAGGTTATGCGTCGCGCCATGGAAACGGGCCGCGCATCGCTTGGACCGTGCGGTGCGATGTCTCTCTGCACGGTCCGAGCGATGCGCGGCAGCGTCGGTCAGGGTCAAGATCCCGGCAGTTGCCGGAGCACGACAAGGGAGCGGGCCTCGACCTGAACGTCGTCTTCGGCTCGAAGCGAGGTCGGCTCGGCGGCGGGCACGGTCTCGTTTGTGTCGAGCACCTTCTCCCAGTGGACCAACCAGTCTGAGGCCGGCAGGGTGAAGTTCACGGGTTTGGCGCTGCCGTTGATCAACAGGTAGAAACTGCGATCGATCACGCGTTGACCGTCGGCGGCCAGCCCGTGAATGCCGTTCCCATCCAAAAACACGGCCAGCGCCTGTGTCGTGCCGTCGGTCCAATGGTGCTCGGTCATCTCCTCGCCTTCCGGCGTGAACCAATCGATGTCGCGGAACCCGAGGCCGCGGACGGCGCGGCCGCGCAGCCAGCTGCGTTGTCGGAACACGGGGTGCGATCGGCGCAGGTCGATCAGGCGCCGGGTGAACGCCAGGAGGCCTTCGTCGACGTGCTCCCAATCGAACCAGGAGAGTTCGTTATCCTGGCAGTAGGCGTTGTTGTTGCCTTGCTGGGTGCGGCCGATTTCGTCGCCGCCCAACACCATCGGCACGCCCTGCGAGAGCAGCAGCGTCGACAGGAGGTTCCGCTGCTGGCGGGCGCGCAGCCGCAGGACCTGGGGATCCTCGCTGGGGCCCTCGGCGCCGCAATTCCACGAACGGTTGTGAGAGTCGCCGTCCTGGTTGCCTTCGCCGTTGGCCTCGTTGTGCTTCTCGTTGTAGCTCACCAGGTCGCGCAGCGTGAATCCGTCGTGAGCGGTCACGAAGTTGAGGCTGGCCATCGGCTGGCGCCCGCGCGACCCGAACAGGCCGTGGCTGCCGGTGAACGACGCGGCAAACGCGCCGAGCGTGCCCTCGGCGCTGCGCCAGTAATCGCGCATCACGTCGCGGTAGCGGCCGTTCCACTCGCTCCAGCCCGGCGGGAAGTTGCCGAGCTGGTAACCGTGCTCGCCCACATCCCAGGGTTCGGCGAAGAGCTTGACCGAGGCCAGCACCGGATCTTGCCGGACGATGTCGAAGAACGACGCGCGCGGGTCGAAGCCGTTGGTTTCGCGGCCCAACGCGGTTGCCAGGTCGAAGCGGAATCCGTCGACGTGCATGTCCTCGACCCAGTAGCGCAGGCTGTCGACGATCAGTTGCAGCACGTTCGGCTCGACGACGTTCAGGGTGTTGCCGGTGCCGGTGACGTCGTGATAGTAACGCGGCTCATTGAGGACCAGCCGATAGTAGCTGGCGTTGTCGAGCCCCTTGAGCGAAAGGAAAGGGCCGAGCTGGTTGCCCTCGCCGGTATGGTTGTACACGACGTCGAGGATGACTTCGAGACCCGCGCGATGCAGGGTCTTGACCATTTGCTTGAACTCCGTCACCTGTTGACCGGCGACCCCGCCGCTGGCAAAGCGAGCGTCCGGCGCGAAGAAGCCGATCGACTGGTAGCCCCAGTAATTGGTCAGACCGCGTTCGCCGAGATTCCGATCCAGGACAGCCTGTTGCACGGGCAGGAGCTCGACCGCGGTCACGCCCAGGCGACGCAGATGCTCGAGCACGGGCTCGCGGGTCAGCCCGGCAAAGGTGCCCCGTAGCGCCGGCGGCACAAGCGGGTGGCGCGCAGTGATGCCTTTGACGTGCGCTTCATAAAGCACGGTCTGCGTGAGCGGCGTGCGCGGTGCTTGATCGCCCTCCCAATCGAAGGCGGGATCGACCACGACGCATTTCGGCTGGTGCGTGGCGTTGTCGCGTGTGTCGAGCGACAGATCGGCTTCGGGATGCCCCAGGGTGTAGCCGAACAGGGCGTCGCCGTCCTGCCAGTTCCAGGTGCCCGCGAGCGCGCGCGCATACGGATCCAACAGGAGCTTGTGCGGATTGAACCAATGGCCCTGGCGCGGCCGATGCGGGCCGTGAGCGCGCAAGCCGTAGAGCTGGCCGGGTTGCACACCCGGCACGTAGCCGTGCCAGACCTGGTCTGTGTACTCGGGCAGCCGCAACCGGGCCGTCTCGCGGGTCGAATCGTTGGAATCGAACAGGCAGAATTCGATACTCGCGGCGTTGGCGCTGAACACCGCGACGTTCACGCCGTCGCCGTCCCAGGTCACGCCAAGGGGATAAGGCCGTCCTGGCCGGATTTTGTTTGTTCGCATGAGCGTTCCTGCTTTCCTCTGGCCGTCAGGGTACCAGAAGACAAAGGCGAAGCTCTACACCCTATCTGCCGGGGTCATGGCCCATTCTGGCCGGTTGCCTGCAGGTTCCAGCGGTTTCCAATTCGGCGGCGGCAGAAATTCCTCGTAAAGATCTCGGGACCAGCCTGGTTGAACCGGATTGCAGCGGTGCGGTCCGCCGACTGGAGAACGCAACACAGGCGGGTAGAATCGCCGGGTTGGGATGCTCGTTGAGGAAGGGGGACTGCTTGAAATATCGTTTATATCCGGTCCAAGCAGCGAGCCGGCTTTTCTACGGGAATGCCGTCATCTGGATCGCTCTTGCGGCGTGGACGCTGGCGCGGGCTCTCGGCCCATCAACCGATCGGCAGACTTCCGGCCTTGTCATCGCGGCCCTGATGGTCGGCAACGCGGCGATGCTGTTCGCGGCCGGCGTAGGCATCGGCCGTCGAAACTCGTTGATGTTGGCCTTTGGGTTGAGCGTGGTGTGCCTCAATATCGCGCTCACGTTCACGGATCAGGTTGGCCTGGCCGATTGCCCTGGGTGCTCGGGGGTCGCGCTGCAGGTCGCGTACAATCGGTCCTTATAAATGAAAGGGGTGTGCGACGATGCTTTACTCGGTGGCACTCGAAGGTTTTGAAGGGCGCGACGTTGCGGTTGAACTTGCCGGGGTCTTCTCGGTGCCCAAGATACTGATCGATGGTGAACAGGCGCCGAAGGGCGAGAAAGCCGGGGATTTCGTTTTGCGACGAAACGACGGCCGTGAAGCCGTGGCGCGCCTCCGCACGACGAACTTCCTCGACCCCGTCCCGCAATTGATCGTGGATGACCGTTCGCACCAGCTGGTCGAACCGCTCAAGTGGTATCAATGGATTTGGGGCGGGCTGCCGATCTTGCTCCTCGTGAGCGGTGGGGCCCTTGGGGGCCTCTTGGGGTCCATCGGTCTGTTCATCAATAGCCGGCTTTTTCGTTCCGGGATGAACCCGGTCCTGAAATACGTGGCGACCGCCGGCGTCTCGATCGGGTTGGGCGTCACCGTCTTCGCGATAGCGCTGGCCCTCCGCCTGGCGCTGCCCGATTGGTTCGCGCGGCCCGAGACGTTGACGTCGACCGAAGGCCGATTCACGGTCGTCGCTCCCGTGCACCTCGTTCAACAGATCCAGGACGTTGACCTGCCCACCGGCGACACGATCAAAGTCACTTCTTACTCCGGTGAACGCTCGAGCATCGGCTACTTTGTGAGCTACGCCGACTATCCTCAGTCCGTGATCCGCACCAACAAACCGCAGACGCTTCTTCAGGGCAGCCGCGATGGCGTCAGCGAGAACCTCGGTGGCGCGATCACACAGGACACCGAGATCGCCCTTGGCGAATACCCCGGCCGAGAATTCATCGTGACGGCGAAGGACGAAAAGGGCAAGCCGTTCACCGTCCGTGTGCGTCTGTACATCGTCGGCGCCCGGCTCTACGAGCTGATCGTGTGGCTTCCAGAGAGCGCAGAATCCGGCAAGGACGTGGAGACGTTCTTTTCGACTTTTGCGGTGTCGAGCGAGTGAGCCCGACGGCGTTCGTCGGAGTCGGCCAAAGGGCGCAGCGCCGGTGACGTGTCGGTGAAGTATGCGTTCTCGCGCGCTGGGCCGCCCGATCCCGGCGCCCGGAGTCCAAGCGATCCGACATGGACGCGCGTCGCTTGAAATGAGAGAATCCGTCGCAGGCGAGGAGCATCCATGCAGCCCGTGATCGACTTCATTCTTGAGATCGACAAACTCAAATCGGTGACGCGCAAGATCAAACCCCTTGGCCAGGATCGGTACGAGAACCCGGCCGAGCACAGCTGGCAGATCGCCGTGCTGGCTGCGACGCTGGCCTCGTACGCGCCGGCGCCGATCGACGTCGATCACGTTATCGCCATGCTCCTCGTGCACGACATCGGCGAGATCGACACCGGAGACACGCTCACGTTCGCCGAGGGCGGCTGGGTCGAACGCAAGCGCGATGAGCTGACGGCCGCCCGGCGCATCTTCGGGCTGCTCCCCGGGCCGCAAGGGGAGCGCTTTCTGGCGCTGTGGCAGGAATTCGAAAGCGGCGAGACGGCCGAGGCGAAGTTCGCCAACGCCATGGACCGGGTGATGCCCGTGCTGCTTAATCTCGCTAACGCAGGCCAGAGCTGGCGCGAGAACGGGATCAGTTATGCTCGGGTCGTCAAGCGCATCGCGCCCCCGATCCAGGCCGGTTGCCCGGCGCTGTGGGACTACCTCGCGCCGCGGCTGGAGGCAGCTCGCGAGGCCGGGCTCTTCGGCGCCGATTGATGCTCGGACTCGCGATTTCGCCGCGTTGCCTCGGCCCGTCGCCGCGGGGCGCGACCTGGAGTGTGAATGGCCTTGATCCTGGCGCTCGACTTCGGCGGCACAAAACATACCGCTGGCGTGGCCGCCGGCGGCGAACGCATCTGGCGTGCTCTGCAGCGCAGCCCTTCGCCTCCGGGTCTTCAGGCGTCGGAGGATCTCGCCGGCATGATCGACCTGGCCCACACCGTGCTCGACGGGCGACGCCCGACTGCGATCGGCGTAAGCTTTGGTGGCCCGGTCGACCATGCCGCCGGCGTCGTGCGCGTGTCGTATCATGTCCCCGGCTGGGAACAGTTTCCTCTCGCTCAGCGACTTGAAGCCGAGTTCGGCGTGCCTGCGCGGGTCGACAACGACGGCAACGCGGCGGCCCTGGGCGAACAGCGCTTCGGGGCCGGCGTCGGGCGCGAGAGCCTGTTGTATGTCACGGTCAGTACCGGCGTCGGCGGCGGCTGGGTGCTGGGCGGCCAGATCTGGCGCGGCACCAACGGCATCGCCGGCGAGTTCGGGCATATGACGCTCGATCCCAACGGGCCACAGTGCCAGTGCGGTCGACGCGGCTGCGTGGAACGATTGGCCTCCGGCCCATGGTTGGCTCAACACGCCCGAGACCTTTTGGCTCAACATCCAAACGAGGGCGCGCGTCTGCGGGCGCTGACTCAGGGCGACGTCGAGGCCGTCGATGCACGTCGCGTGGCCGAGGCCGCGGGGTTGGGCGACGAGCTCGCCTGGACGGCGCTGTCGAGCGCGGCGCGGGCGCTGGGGACCGCGATCGGTAACGTCGTCAACTTGATGGACCCGGGCCGGGTGGTCCTTGGCGGGGGCGTCAGCCATTCCGGTCCGCGCTACTGGGCCGCGGTGCGCGCGGCGGCCGACGCCGTCGCCTTGCCCGATGCCCGGTTCGAGATCGTCCCGGCGGCGTTGGGCGACGAGGCGCCGTTGTGGGGCGCGGTCGCGCTCGCACCGGCGTGAAGGGGCCGCATGCTGAGGCCATATTTCTGAACCCGACTTCTGGCCGGGTTCAGGGCTGAAGAAAAGGAAACGAAGATGACACAACAGAACCAGGACCCCTGGGTGGTCGTGCGCACCGCGCATGATCTGCCGGCCGACCAGGTCATCTCTGCCCTGCAGAAGGAGATCCGGCGCGGCAACACCGAGAACGCGGCGTTGCTTGCCTACGAGATGGTGCTGACCAGCCCGGAGCTCGAGGACTATCTCTGGAAGCGCCTGCTGGTGATCGCGGTCGAAGACGTGGGTTTCGGCGACGTGATGGCCCCGGTGCTCCTGAACGCGCTGCACCAGGCCGTGCTGGGCTTCGAGCGCAGCATGGGCGAGCGCAAGCTCTTCGCGATCCACGCCGTGCGTTATCTCTGTGGCAGCCGCAAAGACCGCACGAGCGACGAGATGATCAACTGGATGATCCAGGGCGTCGCCAGCGGCGCGCTACGCCCGACGATCCCGGACTACGCCCTCGACATGCACACTGCTGCCGGCCAGGCGATGGGGCGCGGTCGACGCTATTTCTTCGAGGTGGGCGCTCAGCTGAACCCGGAGCTTCCGGGGCGCGACCTGACCTATCGTGAGCGCATCATGGCGATGCTCGACTCGGGCGAGTTAGCCTGAGCCGGATCGCGATCGTGGGTTTCACCGAACTCAGAAAGCGAGCCTAACGATGGTGAACTTCGATGGCCCGGTCGGCAGGCGCGTTCTCGAGCGCTTGCACTCCGAGCAGGTGATCTGGCTGACCACGGTGTCGGCCGCGGGCGCGCCCCAGCCGCGGCCGGTCTGGTTCGTGTGGGACGGGGCATCGATCTTGATCTACTCGCAGCCCGGCGCGCACAAGGTGGCCCATATCGAGGTCAACCCCCGAGTCGCGTTGCATTTCAACGCCACGGCCGACGGCGACGACGTCCAGGTCATCCTGGGGCGCGCCGAGGTGGCCGCCGATGCGCCACCGCCCGGTGACCATCCCCTCTATCTGGCGAAATACCGGCAAGGGATCAAGGACATCGGGCTGGATGAGGCGCGCTACTCCGCGATGTTCGGTCTGGCGTTACGGATCGTGCCAACGCGGGTGCGCGGGCTCGAGCCGCTGCCCGAGAGCGCCGCCTGATGCGGCGACATTGAGAGGATCTGTAACCCATGGCGCGTTTTGACGTCATCGCGTTCGACGCCGATGACACCCTGTGGCACACCGAGCGTCTGTATGTGGCTGCGCAGGAGCAGTACCGACGACTGCTATCGACTTATGTGAGTCCTGAGCGTGTTGAGGCTCAACTGTACGAAGTTGAGATCCGCAATCTCAAGCACTTTGGGTACGGGATCAAGGCTTTCGCGCTCTCGATGATCGAGACTGCGGTCGAATTGACCGAAGGACGGATCAACGGGCACGATGTCCAGGCGATCGTCAATATCGCCCGCGGCATGCTGACCGCCGACGTCGAGGTGCTCGAGCACGTCTCCGACACGCTCGATGCGCTCAAAGCACACTACCCGCTGATGGTGATCACCAAAGGCGACCTGCGCGATCAGGAGTCGAAGATCACGCGGTCTGGGCTGGCGGCGCGTTTCGGCCACGTCGAGATCGTCAGCGACAAGTCACCGACCGGTTATTCAGCCGTGATGGCCCGGCACGGCATCCAGCCGGGGCGCTTTCTCATGGTCGGCAACTCGTTGAGGTCCGACATCTGGCCGGTGCTTGAAGTGGGCGGCGAGGCCGTGTATGTTCCCCACGCCCTGACTTGGGCGCACGAAGCCGCCGACCCGCCACCCGTCGAACATCCGGGGTTTCACCAGATCGAGCACATCGGTGAACTTCCGGCACTGCTCGAGCGACTGGAGGCCTCGAGCTAACCCAGGTAAATGATGGTGTTGTGTGGCTTCGCCGAGGCACTTTCGACGCCGCACCTCAGGGCCTGACGCCACTCAAAACGCACATTGAGCCCGCCGGAAGACAATCGCGGACTCCATCGTTAGGATGTTTCTCACGCAATCAGGAGAAACACGATGGAAACCCAACCGTTATCCACGCGTTTGCGCGCCGAAACCGGGGCCGCTCACCAGGCCGTCGAGGCCACGCCCTTTGCCCGAGCCTTGTTCTCCGGCCGAGTCCTGCGGTCCGACTACAGCGATTATCTGCACGCGCTTCACGGCGTGTACGCGGCGCTCGAAGGGGCGCTGGCACGTTGCCGCCGACACCCCGCAGTGCGGGTTGTGAACGACCCGGCTCTCGCCCGGGTGGCGACTCTCGAAGCGGATCTTGCCTGGTTCACGGGCGGCGAGGCGTGGCGGATGAGTACGGCTCGACCGGAGACGATGGCCTACGCGCACCGGATCGAGCAGGCGGCCGAGACGGATCCCACACTGCTGATCGGCCATCACTACACGCGTTACCTGGGCGATCTCTCCGGCGGACAGGTGCTCAGGCGTGTGGTGGCGCGGACCTTCGGCCCGACGGACGGAGCAGGCGGTGCGTTCTATGTCTTTCCCCTCATCCCGGATCCGGCCGCGTACAAGGCCGCGTATCGCGACCGGCTCGATCGACTGAACCTGGGAGAGCCCGTCGCTGGAGCCGTCGTCGCCGAGGCGGTGCGGGCCTTTGAGCTAAACCAGCACCTGTTCGCGGCCCTCGCCGCTGCACCCGACACACCCGGATGAGCGCAAGCGGTCAGGGCAGGGCGATCGCGGCTTTCACGGCCGCGTACGCATCGACCACACCGGCGCCGACACCCCACTCGGGATGTGCGGCCAGATCGCAATCGGGCGCGCTCAGATCGCCCGTATAGGGCTGGGCGGTCTCGCGCAGGATGCGTTCGGTCGTCTCGATGTCGCCGATCAGGCGCGGGTTGGCCGACCACATCAAGGCGACGACGCCGACGATGTGTGGGCCGGCCATCGACGTGCCCGAGTTGTGCGTATAGGTGTTGCCCGGCACCGACGAGAACACGTTGACGCCCGGGGCCGCGATGTCGGGCTTGCTCAACTCCGTCCCCGGCACGGGCCCGCGGCTGCTGAAGTCCGCGAGCTGCCCGGCCTCATCCACGGCCGCGACCGAGAACGCGCCGTCGTACGTGGCGATCGGGTCCTTGATCGAACTGCAACCGGGTCCTTCATTGCCGGCCGACGCCACCACGAAAATGCCGGCCATGCGCAGCGCCGCCACGCCAGGGCCGAGGGCGTCGGGCTGACAGCCCTCGATCGTCGGGCAGCCCCACGAGTTGTTGAGCACCTGCGCGCCGCGGGTCGGATCGCCGTCGGCAAAAGCGTTGCCGTCGAGCGGGTAGGGCGCGAGCATGAACTGCATGCAATCCAGATAGAGCGCGGGGTTGCCGAGGTTGCGCGCCAGATTGCGGCACCCGAACCACTCGGCGTCCGGCGCGACACCGATCCCGCCCTGGCCCAGGATCGTGCCCAGCGTGTGCGTGCCGTGCCCGCCGCGATCGGTGGGCGTCCGGGTGGCCTCCCACGGATCGAGCCAGTTGTAATCGTCGCCGCCAGTCCGGCCCCGATACTGGCCGGCGAGCGCGGGGTGCCGGCCGTCGACGCCCGAGTCCGACTGGCCGATGACGATGCCGGCGCCGGTTGCCGCGAACTCGGACCAGACGCGGTCGGCCCCGATCATGACGATGTTCCATTCAGGACCGGTGGGTCCGGCCGGATCGCCTGTGGAGGCGGCCGGTACCGCGTACACGGGCCGCAGATGTTGGCTGACCATGACCTCGGCCACATCCGACCGAGTGCTCAGATACAGATGAAGCAGAGACCCACCGTCGACCTCGAGCGCGTTCACAAGATAGTAGGGCTTGTACGCGATGCCCAGACCATCGAGCGTGCTGCGCAGGTCGGCCTGGCTCCGAGTCGCCTCGGTCGTCAGTGCCGCAAACACCGCAGCCGCGCGCGCCTTTTGGTCGAGCGTCGGGTCGATCGTCGTGAGGTCCGCCTGATCGCGCATCACGACGAACAGGCGCTCGCCGTACAGCCCGGGGTGTCCGAGGCCCGCATAGAGTCCGATGACGATCACGCCGGCGCCGACGGACGCCGCCGCCCCGACCATCACGCGTTGACTCCAGCGGCTGAGCGACTCGCCCAGGAGCAGCCCCACGCTACCCAATACCAGGGCAAGCAGGGTTCCGAGAGCACTGGCCGCCGTCGCCCACAGGCCGACCGAATCCTCAAGAAGATAGAGCCCTTGTTCCTCGGGGTCGAAGGTGCTCAAGGCGACGGCGATGACCAGGCCGATGAGGAGCGCGATGGCCCAACCGCCCCGCGAACCGCGATCGCGTGCGGCACGATCCAACCAGGCCACAAGCAATCCGAGCGCGGCCACAGCCGGCCCATAGACCATCTGCAATCCGTTGGCGCCGAGCGAGACTCCGATCCACAGGAGCCCCGCGCTTGCGACGAACCCGCCCGCCAGCGTGGCGCGTCGCCATCCGGCCAACGCGCCGACACCGGGTTCCAGAACCCAGGTGGTCAGCCACTGCGCTGCGGCCAAGCCCACGACCAGGCCGACGGCGAGGTTGGTCAGCACGCCGCCCCACGAATCCAGCGCGCCGAACACGAGCCATGGCGCCAGAAGCACCAGACCCGCGGCAAGCGCGACCGCGAGGCCGCCGGCCCGAAGACCAAACACCGTCGAGCCCCGTCGCCGCGCGAGCGCCCAGCCCAGGGCCAGCCAGATCAAGGCGATCACGATCGTGGCCACCGAGCGCCAATCGTCCGCCAAAGCGCCGACGGTGCGGGCCGCGCCAAGTGCGGCGCCAAAACCCGCGAGGCCGGTCAGAGCGATCGCGTAGGAACGAAACGGCTGTGTCCGCCAGAACAGGGCGACGAGAGCCCAAAGGCCCGCAAGCAACACGAGCCCAAAGCTGTGGCCCAGTGCCCAGACCCAATCCTGGGCGAAGTCGGGTTGCGTGACCTCGGCCACGCGATATGCCGAGACGGCGAGCGTGGCGATGACGACCACGATGATCGCGACCGCCGCCAGCGCGCCAGAGAACAGAGTCCAGGCTGTGGCGCCGGGGCGCGATGCGGGCGCTGGAGCTTCGGACGGTGTGCCTTGGTGGATGTCCATCCGCCTAGTTTAGCCGCGTTTGGTCCGCCGTGGCGCAGAGCGATCGCGCCACCCCTCCTCTGTGTGCCTTTTCGCGAACGTCGGGATCGAGTCGTCGACGGCGCTTTGGGAGCCACGTAGATTATGGGTCCCGGCTTTCGCCGGGCCGACGAGCGGCACCGGGTTGCCGAAAGAGCAGACTCTTGGGAGCGCCCGGCTGGCCGCTCAGCTGCGGATTTCGGGAACGGGCGGTCTTGCGAGTATTTCTGCGGGATCGGTCCGTGCGGGCAAGCCGGCACGCCGGTCGGGCACTTCGGCCGCCAGCGCTAGACAAGTTCGGAATCCGGACCGGTTGACGCTAGAATTCTATCCGCATGACCGAGTGCTGTATCGGTGAGTGCCTCAGACGGGCACGTTGAAAGGGAAGTCAGGTGCAGAGTATTCGCTATATCGTGCGCCATCCGGTGGTCTATCTCGTGCGCCACGCCACGCCGGATTGGTCGCGCACCGATCTTGTCTATCACGTGCCGCCGGGGCCGTCGCTTGTCCCTGCGGGCGAGCGCGAGGCCGGTGAGCTGGGGCGCTATCTGCGAGAGCAGGGGGTGCGTCAGGTGTGGCACAGCCCGCTCGAACGAACGCTGCAGACCGCGACCCTCGCGGCAGCCGTGTGTGAAGCCGGCGTGCGTTGCGAGCAGGACCTGTGCGAGATCCAGCCCGGTGAGTCTCTGGAGACGGTGCGTCAGCGGCTCTGGCCGACCTGGGAGCGTGCGGTGTCACACAGCTTATCCAACGGTCCGCTGGCGCTTGTCACGCACGGCGGGCCGATGACGGCCATGCTCACCGCCCTGCACTTGCCGGGCGATGTGCTCGCCCACTACACGCGGCTCTTCGACCGTGGCAACCCCGCTCCGCCCTGCGGCACGTGGAAGGCCGCGCGCCCCGGCGCCGATGAGTTGTGGGATGTCAGCCTGGCTTTTGTGCCCGAACACTATCGAAAGCAACTAATGGCTTGAGCGCGCAGTCGAGCACCGAGTCGGTGACGGGCGCGCCGTTTCAGCCGCCGCGCAGCAGATAAATCAACGGGGTCAGGGTCAGCGGGCTGAGGACCGTTGTGAGCACGACCGCCGCTGTCGTGAGTTCGAGGTCCAGGTCGTACTGCATGGCGATGACGGTGGTGATCACGGCCGCCGGCATCGAGGCTTCGAGAATTCCGGCCAACTGGGCGGGGCCGGTGAGGCCGAGCGCGCCCGACACCAGCCACGCAACAACCGGCGCCGCGACCAGCTGCAACGCCACGCTGGCTCCGACGGCGAGCCACTGGCGCGATGAGAGCGCCTGCAGCCGCGAAGCCGAGATCTGCATCCCCAACACCACGAGCATGACCGGGATCGAGGCCGCGCCCATCAGCGACACGGCGCGATCCAGGGCGACCGGAAGCGTCCAGCCCGTCATCCGCAAGAGCTCGGCGGCCAGCACGCCGTAGAACGTCGGCACGCGCAAGAGCTCGCGGGCAGCAGCCCCGACCTTGGCGCGGCCCAGACCCGCGATGAAGACGCCGGCTGTGTATACGGCCAACGTGCTCGCGACGAAGAAGGCCACGGCGTAGCTGAGCGCCTCATCGCCAAACGCGAACTTGACGATGGCCAACCCAAAGTTCCCGCCGTTGACGAACGTCGCCGAGACGACGAGAGTCGCCATCTGGCGGCGATCCAGCCGCAGCAGCCACCCCGAGCCGGCGGCGCCGAGCATCATCACGGCGATGACCGCGAACGTGAAGCCCGTCATCTGCGCCAGGGCTGGACCGCTCACGTCCGACTTCAACAACGAGTCGAAGATCAGGCAGGGGCTGAAGATGTAGAACACCACCTGCGTGACGGCGCGGATGTCGAGCCGGGTGCGGCGGTGGAGCATGTAGCCCAGACCGGCGCAGATCAAGACGGGCAGGATGTTGTCGACGAAGATGGCAAGCATTGGACATGAAAACGCCCCGCAGCGCGGGGCGTCGAGCGGGCCGGTGCCTTAGTTCAATCGGTCGTCGAGCTTCTTCTTGGGGTCGAGCTGGGCGTCGAAGTCCGGGATCTCGTCGGCGTCGAAGAGCGCGAAGTCGGCGATGTCATCGTGAAAGGCCGCGTTCTCGAGCGCCTCTTCGATAAAGTCCCGCTGATCGTCGTCGCGGACTCGCTCGAGCAGCGCCTCAAGGGCATGGCGGGCCTCCTGCCCACCGATCTGTCCCAGGCTCCAGATTGTCGCTTCGCGGATCTGCAGATCCGGGTCGTTCAGAAGTTTCTTGAGCGGCGCAACGGCGCGTTCAAGCTCGAGCTCGCCGGCGGAGCGCACGGCTTCGAAACGCAGCTCGTTGTCGGTGTTCTCGATCTCGGCCAGCACGAGATCCGCCCAACGATCGTCGGCGCTGCGCCCCATGGCGAACAAGGCGCTCACCCGGAACTGTTGATCGGGCGAGTCGTAAGCGGTCTGGATCAGGTCCGGGATCTCCTCGCGGCTCGAGAACGCCAGAGCCTCGAGCGCGCGTCGCCGCACCTCGGATTGGTCGGGCCCGGTGACCGTCGCAAGCAGGGCTTCTTCGATCCGACGCAGTTGAGCCGCCGCGATCTCCTCCACTTCGCCCATGAACACAAATCGACCCAGGCCGCTCGCGGCGGCCGCGCGCACTTCGGCGTCGGGATCCTGGCTTAAGCGTTCAAGAAACGGCGCCATCAAAGTCTCATCCTCGGACTCCCAAAGCGCCTGAATGGCCGCGGCGCGCACTTCGGCGTCCTCATCCTCCATGCCGATGCGGAAGACCTCGGTGAAGTCGACCTCGTAGTTGGCTTCAGCCAACTCGGCCAGATCTTCGATCAGGCCCTGACGTTTTTGCGCCTGCACTTCCGGCCAGGCGCGTTCGAGCGAGTCGACCTCGGCTGGACCAAGATCGGAGAATGCGTACAGCCCGGCTGCGGGCACGTGCAGGTCGATGCTCTGGAGCGCGCGCAGCACTTCCTCGAATCGGGGAGTTTTCTTTGGGGCTGCCATACTTACCTTGGAATGACGGGGTTGACGATGTCGAAGTACGTGATCACGGCCATCAGACTGAGCAGCACGACCATGCCGGCGAGATGGACCAGGCCCTCACGCGACGGATCGATTCGGCGCCCACGAACGGCTTCGATCAGAACAAAGATGATGCGACCGCCGTCCAGCGCGGGCAGGGGGAGCAGGTTGGTCAGCCCGAGCGCAATGCTGATCAGGCCGACGAATTGCACGATCGGGAACCAGGTGTTGGCGCGCTGCGACGCTTCGACGATCAACTCGGTCGCCTGGAACATGCCAACCGGTCCGACAGGCCGCGCCAACTCGGGCTGGATCGAACCCTGGATCACGCGGGCGGGCAGGCTGACGACCTGGTGGAACTGGTAGACCATCTCGTCGGCAGCGAAGCGCGCGGCATCGGGCCAGTCGTACCCCGGCCCGATCGGCATCTCGCGGCTCAGCCCGACGCCCATGGCTCCCTGACCCTCGGGGGTCTCTTCGGCCAGTCGCGGGCGCAGGTCGGCGGCGACTTCGATACCGTCGCGCAACACGACGATCGTGATGATCTGACCGCGTCGGGCGGCGACGCGCTCCTGCAAGTCGGACGTGTAGTGGATTTCGGCGCCGTCCACGCTGACCACGATATCACCGGCCTGCAGCCCGGCCTTCTCCGCCGGCGAGCCGGCGACCACCTCGGCGATGCCGACCGCGGTCGAGTTGATCCGGAACGCGACCGTAAAGACCAGGAAGGCGAAGATCAGGTTGAACAGCGAGCCGGCCGCCAGGATCCAGATCCGGGCGCGCTTTGACGCCGTAGCCAGGCCGTCATGCGCCGAGGCATCGTCTTCGCCACGCGGGCGCACGAAGCCGCCGATCGGCAGCAAGTTGAGCGAGTACACCGTCGCTTCGCCGCCGAGATCCTCGGGCTTGGGCACGTTGCCGCCGAGGAAGAAGCGCAGCTTGCGTTCGCGTTGGCTCCAGACCGCGCCAAAGAGACGGGGCGGAAAACCGATCGCAAACTCTTCGACGAACACCTTCATGGAGCGGGAAGCCACGAAGTGGCCCAGCTCATGGATGAACACGAGGGCGTTCAGGATCACCAGGAAGATGATCAGATTGCCGGCCGTTCCAAATGGTAAAGCGTCCATGGCTCGATTATACCGCCCGAGAGTGGGCGGGAAGCTGAGGGTAAGGTGAAGGAGGTGGGTGGAGGGGGGAGGAGGGAGGAGGGAGGAGGGAGGAGCGAGGAGCGAGGAGAGCGTTGGTTGATCGGATGTCAGCAATCAAGAATCAGAAATCAGAAATTTGAAGTCAGAAGATCAGAAATCCCTGATGATCGACGCGGGGCCGCCGGGCGGTGCGATGAGAATGTCGGCGACGCCCAGAGCGCGCAGCCGGCGCTCGACCTCGGCGACGTGAGTGCTGAGCGTCAGACAGTGCACGTTGGGCCCGGCATCGATCGTGAAGCACACCGGCAGGCCATCGGCGCGCCAGGCCGGCACGGCATGGATGATCGCCACCGTGAGCGGCTGCCAGTACAACAGCGGCGGCCGGCTGGTCATCATCACCGCATGCATGGCGACCGCGTCGTCTTCGACGACGGTCGCGAAGGCCGAGAAGTCGCGCGACAGCAGTGCGGCGCGGCAGGCCGTCAGCCGGGCCGGTGCGCCGGCGACGCGAGCGGCCTGGAAAGGCGAGGTGTCGGCCAACCCGTGTCCCTCTGTCGACCCGGTCGCCTTGTGCGCGGCGCTCAGAACGGCGATGACGTCGACCAGATCCCAATACTCGGGTGGCGCGATGCTCACCGCGAAGCTGTCGTCGCCCGTTGGAGAGCCGCCCATCTGCCATTCGGTGAAGCCACCCGGCACCGAGCGCGAAGCCGACCCCGATCCGCGTCGCGCCAGCGCTGAAAGGGCTTCGGGGCTCAGTTCGAGGCCGGCGGCTGAAGTGGCGGCGACTGTCAGGGCCGCGAAACCGGAAGCCGACGACGCGATCCCGGCGCCGGACGGGAACGTGTTTCGAGAGTCGACCCGGGCGCGGACGGTCAGGCGCGCCATCGAGCGCACGAGATCGAGATGGCGCACCACGCGCGCCGCCGCCGCGCCCGTCGCCACGGAGCCGTTGATCGAGATGAGGTCGTGCGGAAGCGCGGCGTCGAACGCCACGGTGGTCACCGTCTTAAGCCCGGCCAGGTTCATCGACAGTGAAGGGTTTTGCGGAAGCCGCAAGGCCTGGTCACGGTTACCCCAGTACTTTATGAAGGCGATGTTGGAGAGGGCTTCAGCAGTGGCGGTTTGCATGTGAGTGTGGCGAGTGGGAGCCTGCGCGATCCGTTGTCGTCCAAACCGCAAGGATACACCAGCTCGCGCGCCCAGGCTGACCGGCGGCTTGAGCGCATGAGTGCCACAACTAACAAAGTCGGCAATGGCGGATGCGACCGACTTACGGCCGGGAACGCGTCGAGCGGCTTAACAGCGCTCCGAAGGCACCATTTCGAAGCCGGCCCGTTGCCGAAGCCGGACTCTCCATAGACAAGGCCTGAGAGACACCCATTTGGGTGATTTGCGTTATGTTATTGGAAACGGTTCTTGTTCCACTTTGTACTGAATCTTGACAAACGAAGTACCCATGCTAGAATGGCCCATAACCTGCTCGGGCCAGAACTCTGGGACCCATGACCCAGGAAAAAGCACATATCAAGCCTCTATGGCAACCTGCTGAACCGACTGGCGTTAGGCAGGTGAACAAAGAATCGATCCTGGAAATGATCCGCTGGGCCCCGGAGGGTACCTCCCGGGCCGAGATCGCTCAGCAACTGGGTGTCAGTCGGGCCACGGTTTCGGCTGTCGTTGACCGACTGATTGATTCGGGGCTGGTGTTGGAGCGTGGTGAAGGCGTCTCGCGTGGGGGGCGACGCCCGATTGTGCTCGAAATCGCCGGAGACGGCGGGCGCGTTGTCGGGGTCGACATTGGCGCCACACATTTGACCGTTATGGTGACCGACCTGCGTGGCCGGGTGTTGTCCGAAACCCAATCTTCCATTGATGTGCTCAAGGGAGCGAAGAAGACTCTCAATCGAGTCTGCGACCAGGTTCGTGAGACCGTTTTGCGCGTTGGATGCAGTTGGGACGACATTCACGCGATCGGTGTGGGTGTGCCGGGCCCCGTGATCACGGCCGAGGGCACGGTGTCAACTCCGCCGCTGATGCCCGGTTGGGACTCGTATCCGATACGTGATTTTCTCGTCGAGCAATGGGGCACCACGGTCACCGTTGACAATGACGCCGATCTTGGTGCGCTTGGCGAATGGGCCTACGGGGCAGGCCAGCAGATGTCGAGCCTGACGTACATCAAGATCGGCACCGGCATCGGCTGTGGCATCCTCTTGGACGGTCGGATTTATCACGGCGTTCAGGGAACGGCAGGCGAGATCGGGCACATGACGATCAGCGCCGATGGGCCGCCGTGCTCGTGCGGCAACTACGGGTGTCTGGAGGCCATGGCGGGAGGGCGCGCCATCGCCGAGCGAGCGCAGCTGGCGGTCAAAGCCGGTCAGCGCACGTTGTTGGCCGATGGTGGGCCGATCGAGTCGATCACGGCACGTCAGGTGGCGGAAGCCGCGCAGGCCGGTGACAGCGTCAGCCAGCAGTTGTTGAATGACGCGGGTCGGCACATCGGCAGCGCCGTGGCTACTCTGATCAATCTGCTTAATCCGGGTCTCGTGCTGGTTGGGGGCGGTGTCGCGCAAGCCGGGGTGCACCTGTTGCGCCCGTTGCGCGAGGCGGCACTTCAACGCAGTTTGAGGGCATCGATGCGGGCCACCCGAATTGAGGTTGGCGCTCTGGGGCATCGGGCGACGGCGATGGGCGCAGTGACCCTGGCGATCTCCAGGACGTTTCAGCAATACATCGACGGGGCCCGCGCGCCTGAGCGCGCGCATGTTGGAGTGGTAGACCCTGTTCGATGAATGCCCGAATAACCATACTTGGAAAGGAGGCCGATCACGCACCTACACCTAGCTGATTAGCAGCGGCCGCCCCTGTGGCCAGATGGGATTTCGATATCCCGCACTTCATCTTTAGGAGGAACACGCCATGCGCAAAGCCCAATTGTGGCTGTCTATGACAACGATCGTGGGGTTGCTGGCTACTTCGTGTGCCCAGGCGACCCCGGCTCCGGCGAACACTCAACCGCCGGCGGCTGAACCCACTGCGACCACGGCGGCGATTGTCGTCGCCGAAGCTTCCGCCACTCCGGCCCCGACGGCCGAAGTCGTCGAGTCGCAATACAAAGAAGCTCCGGCTCTGGCCGAGCAGGTCGCGGCCGGCTCGCTGCCGCCCGTGGCCGAGCGCCTGCCCGAGAACCCCGTGGTGACCTCGCCGGTCGAGTCCGTCGGCAAGTACGGTGGCACCATCCAGACCGCCTCGTGGTGGCCGGAAGTCGGCAACGTTCAGCTGTACTTCGCGGTCGAGGCCCCGATCAAGTGGAAGGCCGACCTTACCGGTTACGAGGCCGCCCTTGTCGAGTCGTATGAGTGGTCGGAGGACGGCAAGACCTTCACCATGCACATGCGCAAGGGTCTGAAGTGGTCGGACGGCGAGCCTTACACCACCGCCGACTGGCAGTTCTGGTGGGAGGACTACGCGCTCAACCCCGATCAGAAGCTGTGGACGATCCCGGCCTACCTCCGGAACAACGACGGCACGCCGATCGAGATGTCGTTCCCGGATGAGTACACGATCGTGTGGCAGGCGAGCGATCGCCCGCTGTACGTCGACCCGTACTTCATGGCCCAGGGTTTCTGGGAGTTCGCCAAGAACTTCATGAAGCCCGCCCACTACCTCAAGCCGTTCCATCCGAAGTACGCGACGGACAAGACCTGGGAAGATTTCGCCAACGCCGACAAGTGGTGGCAGACCCCCGGTTATCCGTGCATCTTCGCCTGGTGCTTGGGCGAGCTCTCGGAAGACGGCCAGAACTACACCTTCACGCGCAACCCGTACTACTGGCGCGTTGACACCGAAGGCAATCAGCTGCCCTACATCGATGCGATCAAGGTCGAAATCGTCGCCGACGAGCAGACCCGCATCCTGAACTGCTCGCAGGGCAAGTACGACACGGCCTTCCGCATCTGCGGTGGCCCGAACGAAATCCCCTTCCTGCAGGAGAACGCGGAAAAGGGCGGCTACCACTTCCTCGAGAACTACATGAACGGCGCCGGCGCGTGGCCTGGTTACATGATCAACCAGTACTACGTCGAGGGCGGCAAGAACTACGAAGACGACACGCCCGAGAAGGCTGCCGAGATCCGCGAGCTGCTGCGCGATCAGCGCTTCCGCATCGCGCTCTCGACCGGCTTTGATCGCCAGCGCGTCATCGACGTCGCCTGGGGCGGCATCGGCGAGGCCAAGGGCGCGACCATCAGCCCGCAGTCGTGGCACTTCGCCGGCGACGGCCAGGCTTACTATGAGAAGTGGGCGGCTGCCTACACCGAAGTCGATATCGAAGGCGCCAACAAGCTCCTCGACGAAATCGGCATGAAGGTCGGCGCTGACGGCTTCCGCACGCTCCCGAGCGGCAAGCCCTTCGTCATGACGGTCGACATCAGCGACTGGGGCGGCAGCCTCAAGGTCCAGGTCGATGCGGCGGACGAGATGAAGAAGCTGTGGGAGGCCAACCTGAAGATCGCGGTCTCGATCAACAACCTTCAGGGCCAGCCGGATCTCGACACGCGCACCAACGAAGGCTACTACATGCTCCGCGGCGCGCACATCTCCGAGATCGACATCCTGACGTACCCCGACTGGATGTTCCCGGTTGTGAACCGCTACATGTTCCCGCTCGAAGGTCGCTACTTCGCCAAGGGCGGCGAGGCGTGCACGGAAGAGCCGAGCGAGGCTTCGCAGTACCCGTGCGGCGTCAAGCCCGATGACGGCAGCCCGGCCAAGATCCTGCAGGACCTCTACCTCAAGGCCCGCGACACGGGCACCGAGGCGGACCGGCACGCGGTCGTCTGGGAAGCCATCGACGAGATCGTCAAGGACGGTCCGTTCGTGATCGGCATCGGCGGCGACCAGCCCATGCCCATCATTGTCAAGGACACGTTGCACAACATCCTGGACTTCGGCGTGGTTGGCCCGTGGGCGCCCTCGACCCCCGGCAACCAGATCGCGGCCCAGTGGTGGATGGACCAGTGATCTAGCGCGGCAGGTGTGACGGGCGGTTCCGCCGCCCGTCACATTTTCCGTCGTCCGGCGGGCCAGCATCTGCTGGCCCGCCGGGCTCGTTCGATCGGCGCTGAGGAGGTCGGCATGGTCAATTACATCGTGCGGCGATTGCTGTATGCAGTCCTCATGATCGTGGTCATTTCGTTTGTGAGTTTTGTGATTATCAAGTTGCCGCCCGGCGACTTCCTTACGCAAAAGTTGGCCCAGTTGCGGGCGCGCGGCGACCGCAGCGCCGAGGGCCAGATCGAGACCTACCGGGTTCGGTACGGCCTCGATCGACCGTTCATCGAGCAATACTCAACCTGGGCCCTGAACTTCATTCGGGGCGACTTTGGTGAATCTTTCGAATACGAACGCCCGGTGAGCGATCTGCTCGGCGAGCGGGTGACGATGACGATCATCCTGGGCATCGCGACACTGCTTGTTGTTTGGGTTCTGGCGATCCCGTTGGGCGTATTCTCGGCCGTCAAACAATACTCGTTGGGCGACCAGATCATTACGACTCTGAGCTTTGTCGGCATCGGCATGCCCGGTTTCTTGCTGGCCTTGCTGATCTTGTATTACGCGATTACGGTGCTCGACGTGGAGGCGACCGGCCTCTTCTCGTCGCAGTACGTGGAAGCGCCGTGGAGCGTGGGCCGCGTGTTCGACCTGATCAACCACCTGTGGATCCCGGCGCTGATCAGCGCGATCACGGGCGTCGGCGGTCTGACGCGCATCATGCGCGGAAATTTGCTCGACACGCTCGGGCAGCCGTTCGTGGAAGCGGCGCGCGCCCGCGGTCTGACGAACACGGGCGTGATCTGGAAGCATGCGGTTCGGATTGCGATCAACCCCCTTATCGTCATCCTGGGTTCGGAAGCCATCCCGGGCATCATCGGCGGCACGGGCCTTGTGGCTGTGGTGCTCAATCTGCCGACGATCTTTCCGCTGTACATCGACTCGCTGCGCAAGCTCGATATGTACATGGCCGGGACGTGCATCGTCTTGATCGCGCTTCTGACCCTTGTGGGTAATTTGCTGGCAGACCTGATGCTGGCCTGGGTCGATCCGCGTATTCGACTCGAGTAGACATTGGCGACGATGAACTGCTTAGCGATGCGAGGTTCGAGCAACAACGGGAGGTGACATTATGGCAGTCGCTGAACAAACCCTGCCGATGCCAGTGAAGAAAGCCCAGGTTAGCCAGAGTTACTGGGGCCTGGTGTGGTGGAAGTTCAAGAGAAACCGAGTCGCCCTGCTCGGCGGAATCATCCTGGCGCTGCTGTACTTCGGGATGGGCGTCGTTCCCGAGTTCGTGGCGCCCTATGCGCTGGAACGCTCGTCGCAGTACACAGAGGCCGGCCCGATGCAGGTGCACCTCTTCGACGAGTCGGGCGCGTTCCGCGGCCCGTTTGTCTATGGGCTCGAGAAGAAGATCGACCAGGCCAAGCGCACGCGCGTGTTCATCGAAGACAAGACCAAGGTGTGGCCGCTCGGGCTGTTTGTGCCCGGCGACAGCTATCAGCTGTTGGGCTTCATCCCGATGAATATCCACCTGTACGGCGTCGCGAGTTCCGACCCGGATGCCCAGTATTTCGTCATGGGCACCGACGCCCTGGGCCGCGACTGGTTCGCGCGCATCATCTATGGCGGCCGGCTGTCGCTGCTGATCGGTCTGCTGGGTCAGTTGATGCTGCTGTTCTTCGGCACGATCCTGGGCGTCGCCTCGGGTTACTACGGCGGCGCGATCGACCAGGTCATCCAGCGCGCGACCGAGTTCCTGGGCGCAATCCCCGAGATCCCGCTGTTTATGGCGCTTGCGGCGGCCATCCCGACCTTCTGGTCGCCGATCGCCGTGTACTTCATGCTGACCCTGATCCTGTCGTTCGTGCGCTGGGGCGGCCTGGCGCGGCAGGTGCGCGGCATGATCCTGTCGCTGCGCGAGCGCGAGTACGTGCTGGCGGCCAAGAGCGCCGGCGCGTCCGACGCGCGCATCATGTTCCGGCATTTGATGCCGGGCACGATGAGCCACGTCATCGTCATCGCGACCCTGGCGATCCCGGGCATGATCCTGGCCGAAACGGCCTTGAGTTGGCTTGGCCTCGGGCTGAGGCCGCCGCTGACCAGCTGGGGCGTACTCCTGCAAGACGCGGCCACGGTTCGTGCGATCCATACGACGCCATGGGAACTGTGGACGGTGCCGTTCATCCTGCTGACGGTCCTGGCCTACAACATGTTGGGCGACGGCCTGCGCGACGCCCTTGACCCGTACGGCGGACGGTAGGAGTCCAACCTCATGACCCAACAAACCCTCGAACCCCTGTTGGAAGTCGAGAATCTGCGCGTCGAGTTCGACGTGCGGGCCGGCATCGTCAAGGCCGTTGATGGGCTGAACATGACCATCTATCGCGGCCGAACGCTCGGCGTGATCGGCGAGAGCGGTTGCGGCAAGTCGGTGACGGCGCGCGCGATCCTGAACATGATCCCAAAGCCGGGCAAGATCACGAGCGGCGAAATCCGCTATCACCGCCAGGCTAAGCACCTGCGCGGCGAAAGCAGCCACTCCGAAAAGACCAACACGGTGCTGATCAACGAGTTGCATCCGGACGGCGAGACGATCCGCCAGATCCGCGGCGGTGAGATCGGCATGATCTTTCAGGAGCCGATGAGCTCGTTGACGCCTGTTTATACGGCCGGCACGCATATCGGCGAGGCGCTCAGCCTGCACCGCCTGTCTGCCAAGAAGCGCGTCGGCGAGACGATCGCCGAGAACGTGGCGGCCGCCCGCAAGGTCGACCGAGATGAAGCGCGCGAGATCGCGATCGAGATGCTGCGCAAGGTCGGCATCCCGAAGCCGACCGAGCGCGTCGACAACTATCCGCACCAGTTGAGCGGCGGCCAGCGCCAGCGTGTGATGATCGCCGTGGCGCTATCGACCGAGCCATCGATGCTGATCGCCGACGAGCCGACCACGGCCCTCGATGTGTCGATCGAGGCCCAGATCCTGGACATCATGCGCGAGCTGCAGGGCTCGGTGAACATGGCGATTATGTTCATCACCCACAACCTCGGCGTGGTCGCCAACATGGCGCACGAGATCGTGGTGATGTACATGGGCAAGGCGGTCGAGCGCGCCAGCGTCAACGATCTGTTCTATAACCCCAAGCACCCGTACACCCAATCGCTGTTGAAGTCGATCCCGCGGCTTGGTGAGAAGAAGACCAATGAGCGTCTGGCCTCGATCGCGGGCATGGTGCCGGATCCCTTCAACCTGCCGACCGGCTGCGTCTTTCATCCGCGCTGCCCGGCGTTCATGAAGGGCAAGTGCGACAAGATCGCGCCGAGCTGGACCAAGGTC
>WBZS01000578.1_pt1 | contig 42758 bp, 35 predicted proteins | sample 5204201 | NCBI WGS metagenome assembly WBZS01 (sample SAMN12344357, study PRJNA552823) | activated sludge metagenome | biome: Activated sludge suspended growth; feature: Nitrification reactor; material: Wastewater; isolation source: activated sludge from nitrification reactor of wastewater...
GTCCATGGTCGCCAGGCCGAGCGCATTGATCTGCCGCAGCACGGCGCGCCATTCGCGCTTGTCGCGCTCCTTGCCGACGCCGAAGGTCGGCAGCCGATCGTGGTTGAAGCGCAGGATCGACTCGGTCTTGCGCGTGCCGGTATCGCCCCAGAAGAGGAGTTTGAGATGGCGCGGCTGCACCTGTCGGCTGCTGAGGATGGCGCTCATGGTGTCTGTCTCTCCACGAGTCATTATAGAACGGATATTCTATTCGTCAATCCACGAACGGTCCTTGTGTCAGCGCCATCGCACCCAAATTCAAACAGCAAGCGCTTTGCCACGAATTTCACGAATTGAAGTGACTGTTCAGCCCTTTTGGGAATAGGCAGGCGAAAAGCGGGGTGATGTGAGGGTCGGGGCTCCGCCCCGACCCTCACATCACCCCGCTTTTCGCCCCGATTTCCTGCTGGCTGAGCGGTTACGAATTGAAACGAATTCGCACGAATTGGGATCGTTCGTGCTCATTTGGTTGAATTCGTGAAATTCGTGGCGAAGAACCGGTCCCTGCGATTGAGATGCGATAGCCCTGATCCTTGTGTAGGCGCGAGAGTTGCCAGGCGCGGATCCGGGCGGTGATCCGCCATCGATCGGCTACGGTGTCGGGCGACGATCGGGGATCGAGATCGTGATCGTGGTGCCGGAGCCGGGTGTGGAGTCGGCGCGAATCCGGCCGCCGTGCGCCTCGACGATGGCGCGCACGATGGCCAGGCCGAGGCCGGTGCCCTCGCCATGCGACTCGGTGCGCGACTTATCGGCCCGGTAGAGCCGATCGAAGATGTACGGCAGGTCCTCGGGCGCGATGCCCTCGCCGGTGTCTTGCACGACGAAGGAGACGGTTCCAGCGTTGTAGCCGGCGCTCAAACGGATCGCGCCGCCGGGCGGGGTATGGCGTAGCGCGTTGCTGAGCAGATTGGTGAACACCTGCGCCATGCGGTTCTCATCCAGCAGGATCGCGGGCAGGGGCGCGGATTCGTCGAACGTGAGCGTCACGCCGTTTTGCTCGGCCTGGTGGCCGAATGTCGCCACCGCCTGGCGGAGCAGGTCGTGGCCCTCGATCGGCTGCAACTGCAGCCTGAGTTCGCCGGCGTCGGCCTGCGAAAGCACCCGGAGCTCGCCGACCAGACGCTGCAGGCGTTCGATCTCGCTGTAGATCACGTCCATCCGCGTAGGGGTCGGGGCCAGGTCGCCGTCGCGCATCGACTCGATGTAGCCGCTGATCACGGTCAGCGGTGTGCGCAGTTCATGGGCGACGTCGGCCGTCATCTGGCGCCGCGCGTTGTTCGAGCGCGCCAGCTCGCGGCTCATGCGGTTGAAGGCCTTGGCCAGGTTGCCGATCTCGTCGCGCGACGTCACAGCGACTTCGCCGCCGAGCTCGCCCTCGGCCATGCGATGGGTGGCCTCGGTCAGCGCGTTCAGCGGTTGAGTGAGCGTGCGGCTGAGCAGCCAGCCCATCACAAGCGCCACAAGGACCGCACCGCCGGCCGCCAGCAACAGCGCCTGATCGGTGCGCTGGAGGAAGGCGCTCTCCTCGACCGACAGACCCGGCCGAAGCTTGGCCGTCAGGATGGTACCGATCACGACGCCGTTCGACTCGAGGGTGCTGCCTTTCGAAAGCGAATCCGCCGACACCTGCGTGCCCACGGGGAACGCCGGGTCGAGCGGCAGGACGATGACGCCGTTGGCGTCAGCCAGACCGAAAAATGAGCGCCGATCCTGGCCGTTGGTGGGCGGGTTGCCATTGGCAGGTGGCGGCTGAAAGTCGTTATGGCCCAGCTGGAGTTTGTCGAAGGCGATGCCGCTCCAGGACCCATTGTCCTGATAGTAGGTCAGTGCGGCCGCGCTGAAATCGGTCCGGGCCTTGTCGATCACCAGGCGGTCAAAATCGCTGGCGTTGGAGAAGCGCACGATTACGGCCACCAACACGGCGACAGTGATCGCGATCCCGAGGAAGGCCACCGTGAGCTTGCGGGCCAGCGATTGCCACATACTTACCGATCCGAGGGAGCAAAGCGATAGCCGACGCCGAAGACGGTCTCGATGTGGCTGGGGTTGTCGGGATCGGGCTCGACCTTGATGCGCAGGTTGCGCACATGCACGTTGAGCGTGCGCTCGAGCCCGTCGAAGCCGTTCTCGGAGAGCCGGTCCGCCAGTTGCTGGCGGGTGAGCACCTGGCCCGGCGCGGCCATGAGCAATCGCAGCAGGTTGAACTCGGTCGGGGTCAGGTTGACCGGCGCCTCGCGCGCGGTCACGGTGTGCGTGGCTTCATCGAGCACGATGTCGCCGCCGCGCAACGGCGCCTTGGCGCCGACGTCGGTCGGGTCCGCGCGGCGCAACACCGCCCGGATCCGCGCGGCGAGCTCGCGCATGCGGAAGGGTTTGATCACGTAATCGTCGGCGCCCAGTTCGAGGCCGAGGACGGTGTCGGTCTCTTCTTCGCGCGCGGTGATGATGATCACGGGCACGCTGCGTTCGCGCCGGTATTCCTTGAGGAAGGCATAGCCGTCCATCTCGGGCATCATGATGTCGAGCAGGATGGCGTCCGGCATGAAGTGGCGGGCCGCGTACAGGGCTTCGCGCCCGTTGACGGCCGTTTCGATTTCGTAACCCTGGCCGGTCAGATACTCGTTGAGCAACTGCCGCACATTGGCTTTATCGTCGACGACAAGGATCCGCTTGGTCACGTCCATCATTTTACTAGCTGCGTCCGCGACGTGCCCGCTTCGAGCCCCGTCCGTTTCGCGCCTCCGTGTTTCCAAAGATACGCAGCGCACATTCAGATTTGATTTAGCGGCAAGGGCCGCAGAAAGCCGTCTCGTCGCCAGGTTCCCGGCAAAGCGTGTGGTTTTAGTCGTTTCTTACATCGCCTGAGCCAAATCTAAACAGGTCCTGGCTACGATCGCGGCCGAACCGACAAAACAGGCCGGGCCGCACCGCGCCCCGGCGACCATGGGAGAACGTATGACTGCCACACCCCGCCCTCGGGCTTCCAACCCGACCCGGAACAACTTCTGGGTGGACATCCTGTTGTTCATCGCCGTGCTGCTCGCGCTGGCGCCGAACTTCACCGGCCTGGCCATCCATGAATGGTTGAGCATCGCCTTCTGGGCCACCATCGTGCTGCATCTGCTGCTGCACTGGTCCTGGACCGTGAACGCGTTCAAGCGCCTCTTCGGCAGGTTGCCCGGGATGGCGCGGGTCAACCTGATCCTGAACATCCTGCTCTTCATTGATATGACGATCGTGATCTTCTCCGGCGTGATGATCTCACGCGAGGCGCTGCCGCTCCTCGGCCTGACCATTCAGGGCGGACGCAGCTGGGAGTTCCTGCATCGGCTGACGGCGGATTGGTCGGTGTATCTGGCCGGTCTGCACGTGGCCCTGCACTGGCGCTGGATCGTCAACGCGCTCAAGCGTTTCGTCTGGCAGCCCATGCGCGGCCTGTTCCACTCCGCTCCGGCCGTCGCGCCGGCGGTCATCGCGATCGATCGCGAGGTGAAATGATGAAGACCCTGATCCGTACCGCGATCATCGTGATCGCGAGCCTGTTGGTGATCGGCGGCGCCTTCGCGTATGTGCAATACGGCGGCAACGCGCTCCTGACGAGCGGGCCGGGGCGCGGCGAATTCGGCCAGTTGCCCGAAGGGGGCACCCGGCCGCAGCGCGGCACAAACGAAGGTGATCCGGCGTTTACGCCGCCCCAGGGCGACTTCGCCGGCGAGGGCCTTCGGCGCGAGGGCGGCCGCGAAGGCGGCGGCCTGAGGGGCCTGACCGAGGTGTTCAAGAACCTGGGCATCATGGCGGTCATCACCCTGGTCGTCGTGATCGTGGGCGTGGCCTGGCGCGCGGTGAGCAGCAAGCTGCGCCGTCCGCCGACCGCCGTCGCGCCGCCGCCGCCGCCCGCGCAACCCGCGGCGTGAGCTGACCCGAGCAGCGCCACCCGCGCTGAAAAATCCAACATCGAAGGGAGGTGAGTACAGCTTACCCATCCGGTTGACGACACACGACAGACAACAGGTAACGGTAGATTTCACTGGGGCGCGTCGGCAGAGGCCGTCGCGTTCCGGCTGATTGTGGAGGTGCTTTCCATGACGAAAATGAAAACGGCCCTTGGGCTGGCTGTCGGCGGCGCCCTTGTGATGGCGTTCGCCTTCGCGCCCTCGTTCGTCCAGGCGCAGGCCAACGCGTCGACGACGGCGATGGCCTTGGCGGCCGACCTTGAGCATCACGGCGGCGGGTCGCGCGGCTTGATCGCGGCGACCGCGAGCGTGACAGGGCTGACCGAGCAGGCCGTGCAGACCGAACTGCAAAGCGGCAAGACGCTGACGCAGATCGCGGAGGCCAACGGCAAGACGGCCGATGCCGTGATCGCGGCGGCGCGCACGGCGCTGCAGACGCAGCTGGCCCAGGCCGTGACCGACGGCAAACTGACCCAGGCGCAGTCCGACGCCAAGCTGGCGGCGTTCGACGCCTCGGCCGCGACCGCGATGACCAGCACGACGCTGGGCCCGCGCGGCCCGCGCGGCGGCGGCGGCCACTTCGGCAGCGGCGCGCACAGCCTCGTCGAGGCGACCGCGACCGTGACCGGGCTGACCGAGCAGGCCGTGCAGACCGAACTGCAAAGCGGCAAGACGCTGACGCAAATCGCGGAGGCCAACGGCAAGACGGCCGATGCCGTGATCGCGGCGGCGCGCACGGCGCTACAGACCCAGCTTGGCCAGGCCGTGACCGACGGCAAGCTCACACAGGCCGACGCCGACGCCAGGCTGGCGGACTTCGATGCCAACGCGGCGAGCCTGATGACGAGCACGACGCTGAACCAGCGCATCGAGCCCAATCGTCAGCACGGGCCCCGGACCCAGACCGATCCCACCGTTCCCACGACGCCGACCCCGGCGGCACCGAGCTCCAACTCGTAAGCCCGTGGCTCTTCTCCTCTAAACGCAACCGGGGCCGGCGTGATCGCCGGCCCCGGTTGCCATTTGGCCAGGAACGCTCGCCGAGCTTCAGGGCGCGATCGCGACCTCGATTTCGCCGAAGGCAAAGCGCGTCGGGCCGCTGCGCAGGCGGATGTAGCGCGCCTCGATCGGTGTCAGCCCGATCTCCTGATAGGCCTGAGGCGCCATCGCCAGACAGTTGGTCGCGGCCCCGCACGTGCCGTTCGGCACATACGCGTCCTGCCAGGTCTCGCCGTCGGCGCTCACCTCGACCCGGGTCAACGTCACCGTGGCGTCGACGTTGCCGTCGCGCTGCGGGAAGAGCCGCAGACCGGCCACGCGCCGCACCTCGCGCAGCGTGAGCACCCAGGCGCTGCCTTCGCCGCGCAGGCTGGCCCAGGTCAGCTCGCGCGCGTCGCGCATGTCGCCGGGCGTGCCGATGACGTCGCCGCCTTCATTCGAGACCTCGTAGTCGCGCGTCAACACCACGCCCGCCGGCAGCGGTTTGGGCGCGGTGCCGGCCACAGACGTCTTCGTCGCGCCCGTCGCGGCCGCGCCCGGCGTGGCCGAGACCGCGGCCGTGGCGCCGAACGGAGTCCGCGTCGGCGTGATCGTGCGGGTCGGTGTTTGGGTCGTCGTCGGGGTCGGGCTGGCCGTCGGCGTCTCGGTCGGCGGCAGGGCGATGATCGACGTCGGTGAGACGTTGGGCGTGGCCGTCGGGGCCGGCGTGTCGGTGGGCGCCGGCGTCGAGGTGACGGCGGTCAGTATCGCGATCTGAGTCGCATCGACCGTGACCGTCGGCGTGGGCGCTTCGGTGTCGGTGACCAGCGGCCCGATCGCGATCGGTGTGGCTACCTGCGGCGTGATCGGCGTCACCGTGACGGCATCCGGAGAACACGCGGCCGCCAGGGCCGCGGCCAGAGAGAACATCAGGATGGGGAGAGGCGAAACACGTGCCATGATCGGCGATGATAGCAGAGGATGCGCGGGAGGCGAACGGCGCGGCCTGAGGGTCACGCCTATTGGCGCGCGCGCCAGCCCTGTAGCACGCGTTCGACCGACGCCCAGCCCAGGTAGTGCGGCGCGCTCCAGGTCGGGGCCGGCGCCAGGTCCTGCACGGCCAGCACGGCGTCCCAGCGCACCTGGTCCCAGGCGTGGATCACGCGGCCCGTGCCGTCGCTCAGCCCGACGTGCCCCCAATCGCGTTCGATGCCGTCGACCAGACCCGCGCAGTCGTAGAAGACGAAAGCGCCGGCCGGCGGCGGGAGGAGCGTGTTGGCGGCTGCGGCGTACTCGAGGGCCGACTCGCGAGCGCTGGATCCGCCGAACAACTCGATTTGATTGGCCTGCTCGTACGCGTCTTCGACGAAGGCCAGACAACGCAGCGCGTACTCGCGCGATCCGATCTGCGCTTCGGCCCAGCGGATCGCGGCGACGATGTAGGCGTCAAAAAGTTCAGTCACGTAAGGGTCCTGAGCGAAAGGGGCGCGCAACGTCAATCGAGCAACGTCGGATCGTCGAAGCGCGGGCTGTTGACGCGGGTCGACACCGGCCGGGCCTTCATCGCGCCGGCGTAAGGCTGGATCAGGCTGAGCAACTCGGGGGCGGGGCGCTCGCCTTCGGCCAGCCAGGTGTCGTAGTGCTCGGGTCCCACGATCACGGGCATGCGATCGTGCAGCGGCGCCATGACGGCGTTAGGCGTGGTGGTCACGATGGTGCAGGTCGGCAGCTCGGAGCCGTCGGCGGGGCGCCAGACCTCCCACAGACCGGCGAACGCGAAGGGCCGTTCATCCGCCATCTGGATGAAGTACGGGGTCTTGCCGCCGCCGGCTTCCTTCTTCCACTCATAGAACCCGTCGGCCAGGATCAGGCAGCGGCGGCGCTTGAAGGCCGAGCGGAACGACGGCTTCTCGGCCACGGTCTCGCCGCGGGCGTTGATCAGCGTGTTGCCGATCTTGGGGTCCTTGGCCCAACTGGGGATCAGGCCCCAGCGCATCACCTCGAGGTGGCGTGGCGCCGTGTTTGGAACCACGGCCACGGCCTGCGTCGGCGCGATGTTGAAACGTGGGCCGACCACGGCCAGATCGGGCGAAGCATCCGGATCCAGGCCGAACGCGTCGATCAAATCCGCCGGGTCGACCGCCAGCGTAAAACGTCCGCACATGCGTTGATCATACCGCTTATGGGGCGAAGGGCGAGGAGGGAGGAGGGAGAAGGGAGGAGGGAGGAGCGAGGAGCGTACGCTACCGCGCTCTTCGCCCCTCGCCCTTCGCCCTTCGCTCCTCCCTCTTCATCACCCCTGTACGATGCCGAGCGAGGCGCCGGGCGTGAACCCGGGGAAGACGTAGCCGGGGTCCGGGTTGCCGAGCCGATTGACCAGCACTTCGCTGACGACCTGGCGGTAGTCGGTCGTGATCGCGAGGTCGGCCTGGTCGAAGAGCTGGTCGTGGCTCAGGCCCGGCCAGTCGCCGTAGACCTTGCCGCCGTTGATGCCGCCGCCGAGCAGGAAGAGCGCGGACCCGTGGCCATGGTCCGTGCCCTGGCTGCTGTTCTGCTCGAGCCGCCGGCCGAACTCGCTCATGACCATCACGGTGACGTTGGCGGCCTGGGCCCCGAGGTCTTCGTGGAACGCGGCCAGGCTCTTGCCGAGGTCCTCGAGCTGAGCGCCGAACTGCCCGGTGCCCTGATCGCCCTGGTAGTCGTGCGTGTCCCAGCCGCCGTAGTCGAGCGTGGCGACCTGCAGCCCCGCGCCGGACTTGATCAGGCGGGCGAGCGTCGAGAGTTGATTGCCGAGCTGGCTGCCCGAGTATTCCACGCCGGCCGCCGTTTCGTAGCCGTCCGTGAGAACGCGGGTCATGCCGTCGAGCGCGCGCAGGGTCTGGGCGCCGGCCGCGTGCGCCCAGGTCTCGCCCGTGTACAGCCGCCCGAGCACGCGGCGCTGTTCCTCGAAGAACGACTCGTCGCCCCAGAGTTTGAAGTCGTCGAGGTTGTCGACCGCGACGGCCTGCGGCGCCTCGCGCAACGACGTCGGCGCTTCACCGATCGCCAGCGCCGGGGCGAGCAGCGTGTCGGCGTTGACGCCCGTGGCCAGCAGGTGGCGCGCGATCCAGCCTTCGCGCGTGGTCTTGAGACCCGGCGTGCCGAGCTCCATGTACTCCATCGCGTCGAAGTGGCTGCGGGTCTCGTGCGCCAGACCGGTCGCGTGCACGACGGCGAAGGCGCCGTCTTGATACAGCTCATGCAGCGGCTTGAGCGCCGGGTGCAGGCCGAAACGATCGTCGAGCGGCAGCGCCGCGTTCTCGCCGCGCTCGGGCAGCGCCAGCGAGGGTCGCGCGCGCACGTAGTGCTTGCGGTCGTCGCCGATCGGCGGCACGACGTTCAGGGCGTCCCAGCCGCCGCGCAGGAACAGCACAACCAGCGTCCGATCCTGCACGCCGGTTGGCGCGCGGCCGGTGGATCCGTCGGGCGCCGCGAACGCCAGCCGCGTGATCCGCGCGCCGGCCATCGCGGCGATGGCGGCCGAGCAGCCGGTGAGGAAGTGACGTCGAGAGATTCGGGGCATGAGACCTCCAGAAGGTGTCGGGCGTCGGTGCGCGTGATCGATGCGCGTCTCAGCGCAGCAGAAAATCCGGTGACATGAACACCAGGTTGATCATGCCGGGCAGACGCCAGAGCAGATACTCGTCGTCCGTGATCGGGTCATCGACGCCGAAAGAGTCGCCGGCCAGGAAGCGCGCCAGGTCGGCAATGGCGTCGGCATCGCTCAGCGGTCGACCAAGCAGGCGCGTCGGCCAGTACTCGGCCAGATCGCGCGCGGTGCGCGAGGCCGGCGAGGGCCCGAGCAGGTCGAAGGCGAAGAGCGGACGACTGTTGTCGGGGTCCTGCTCGTTCCATTCCGAGATCCAGCCGTGGGCGAGCAAAGCCGTGAACTGCCAACGCGTCAACACGCTGACCGTGCTCGACCAGGCGTCGCGCACATCGGGGTAGCCGTTCGGCGCGTGGTGCTCGAACATCGGCTGGCCCATGCGCCCAAGCGCCCAGGTGAGGTCGTCGGTCGGGCGGTCGAGCCGGGCATCGAGCGCGCGGATCGCGCTGAAGGCGGTCTCGAGCGGGCGCTTGATCTTGCTGCCCCACGAAGCCTGGAAGGCGTCGGTGAGCACGATCGCGCGCACCACCTGCGCGATCTGGTCGGGCGCGTCGACGTGGGCCAGGAAGGCCTCGGCCCCGGCCTGCACCGCGTCTTCGGGCGGGTTGTCGGAGATCAGGCGGCGCGCCAGCTTGGTGGCGATATGGCGCGCGGTGCCGGGATGGCGGGCCAACGCGTTCAGCACCTGCTCGCCGTCGGCCTCATCGGCCTGATCGGCCGGCAGGATCCGGCCGAGGAAGATCTTGTTGAAGCGATCGTGCCACTCGGCGTAGTAGAAGAACTCGCCGGTCGCCGGGACGTTGCCCTGCTCCCAGCCGTCCTTGTCGTCGCCGACCCGCCAGCCCGAGAACGCGCGCGCCGCCTCGTAGACGTCGTTGTCGACATAGCCGACGACGTTGCCTTCCTGAAAGCCGTCGATGGTCGTCGGGTCCTTGACGCCCAGGTAGTTCATGGCGCCCAGCGTATGGAGCTCGAGCAGCTCGCGCGCGTAGTTCTCGTTCGGGCGCGGGGCCATGCTCGTGTACTGGTCGAGGTAGTACAGCATGGCCGGATGTCGGGCCACGGCGCGCAGCATGTCGCCGAAGTTGCCGGTCGCGTGCGCGCGGATCGCGTCGCGGTCGTACAGACCGAAGTAGGGCAGGGCCTGGTCGTGCGGGCCGTAGACGTTGAAGTGGTTGTGCCAGAACTCCACCAGCACTTCATAGAGCTGGCGCCGGCTGTGCACAGCGCGCACATACGTGGCGAGGCGCGTCTCGACGCCGGGCAGCGAGTACATGCGCCAGGCTTCCTCGTCGCTGGCGTCGTAATTGACGTGCTCGGTCCAGATCTGCGCCGGCGTCTTGCGCAACGTCGTCAGGTCGTTGGCGGCCAACAGATCGTCCGTCTCGGTGTCATCGAGCGCGCCGGGTGTGAGTTGCTCGTCGATCCAGGCCGCCAGCTGCTCGCGCCCATCGGCCCCGGGCAATGCGGCGAAGCGTTCGAGATCGCCCGGGCGCGGGCCATAAGCCAGGCGGTTGTAGACGAGCACGCTCAGCGGCACGGCGCCGACGCTCGTCGGTTCCGTGGTGGACTCCGGCGCAGGTGTAGCGAGGTCGGCGGGCGACGTCGTCGGCGCCACGGTCGGGGTGGGGCGCGCGGTGGCCTCGCGTCCGGCAGCCGTGGCGGTGGGGGAGTCGGCGTTCGGCTCGGCGGGCGGCTTTGCGCAGCCGGCGATGACGGTCGCGCCCACGGCCGTGGCCGCAAGCGCCAGCAACTGGCGACGTTCGGTGAAATGCGACATACCTGGCTCCTTGCGTGTCGAAACGCAACGTTGTGGAGCCACTCTATCGATTCGGTCGCGACCCGGCTGGGCCGCATGGGGGCGCTAAGGGGGCGCTGAGGAATTTGTGATTGACGATTGGTGAATTGCGATTAGCGCTGTCGCGCCAGGGCATCAACAGGGTCTCACGCCGCGTTGAGCCGCAACCCCTGACCGCGGAGGACCTCGATGTATTCGTGGGCCGGCTGGGCGGCGCGGAGGCGGCCGCGCAGGCGCTTGATCAGGCCGTCGATGGCCTCTTCGCTGACCCCGGTGGGGTCGGCGTCGGGCCAAACCGCGCGCACGATCTCGTCGCGGGTGATGACCTGGCCGACCCGGTCGTACAGCAGGTTCAGCAGCGTGAACTGCGCGGCCGACAGCTCGGGCTCGACCGGCCGCGCATCGACCCACACGGTGCGGGCCGTCGGGTCAAGCCACACGCCCGAGAGTCGACCCAACCGCGGCCCTTCGACCGTTTCGCCCGGGTCGTGATAGACCAGGGTCAGCACACCGGCGAGCACGATCTCATCGGCGTCCTGCAGGCGACGGGCCTCGGTCAACACCGCTTCGCCGTTGACGAACGTGCCGTTGCGGCTGGCGAGATCGCCGAGGTAGTAACTGCGCTCGATGCGCGTGATCTGCGCGTGCTGGCGCGAGATCTTGGCCAGCTCGATGACGATGTCGGCCGGCGGCTCGCGGCCGATCACCACCCGGTCGGGCTCGAGCGTCCAACGGCGGCCGTCGGGCGACGTGAGCCACGGCGTCATGGCGTGCCCTCCGCCGGGCCTCCCGGGCCGTAGGCGTAGAGGGTCCAGCTGGGCACGAACCACCAGCCGCCGCCGATCGCCGAGCTCGCCCAACCGCCGCCCGGTGAGAGCGTGCGCTCGACGTCTTGTGTGCCGTCGGCGGCGTTGAAGAAAAGGATCTCGCCGGCCGTGGTGTGCACGGCCACGGTGTCCCCGTCGGTCAAGGGCGCCTGCACCAGCTCGACGCCGGTGTTGTAGGCCCACAGATACTCGCCGCTGGCGGCGTCCCAGGCGTAGATCTGGCCGGCCTGTGTGGTCGCATACAGGCGCGCGCCGTCCGAGGCGATGCCGCGCAGGGCGTCACCCTGGCCGACGCGCGGCGTGCCCGACCAGTCGAGCGGGCTGCCGTCCCACAGGCTGAATCCCTGGACCCGCCCGCTGTCGGTGGCGACGAACACCACGGCGCCATTGTCGTCGCTCCAGATGATGGGCGGGCCGGCGGCGCCGCCGGCGAGGTCGGCCTTCCAGGCGAGCTGACCGTTCGAAGGATCGAAGCCGTACAGCTGCTGATTGCTGCCGGGCACCACGGCGCGCCAATCGTTGGCCGTCACCGGTTGCCAGAACTGGGTCTCGGCGGAGAGATCGTATTCGCCGTAGCTCGTACCATCGACTGGGTTCAGGCCGTAGATCACGCCGGCCTCAGTGACGACGTAGATCACGTCCGACCAGACTGAAGTCAGTCCTCCGTAGTTCACGCGGCCGTTGAATGAGTCGGGCTCGCGCCGCCACTTTTCTTCGCCGGAGTACGCATCGAAGGCCAAGACACCGCGTGTCTCATCGTCGCCTTCGCCGTTGGAGTACACGACGGCCACGATCTGGACCGAGTCGTTGAAAAAGACCACGGGTTCCGAGACGACTTTGTCGCCCACCGGCCCGGCCGTGATCCAGCGACGCACCCCGGTCTCCCAATCGATGCCGGTCACCTCGCCGCTCTCGAGACCGGCGAAGAGGATGCCGTCGGCCAGGGTCAGGTCGGTGACGATGCCGAAGCCCGGATACTTCTCCCATTGCGGTTCGACCAGCACCCGCGGCAGCCCGCCTTCGTCGCCGACGAAACCGTTGCGCAGCGGCCCGCCCTGCGACATCGGCCACCAGCTGTTGCCCTGCGGGGGGTTGGCCACCGGTGTCGGGATCAGGGTCGGAGTCACATACGGCGGCTCGGTCGGCGTAGGCTCCTCGGTCGGTTCGGGCGACGGCGTGGCCGTCGCCATGCCCGCGACCTGCGTCTGCATGCTGGCGAGCTGGGTCTCGAGGACGTCGGCCTGCGTGGGGGTCGGGCGGGCGCTTCCGCTCAGCCAGGCGTTGAGGCTGAGCAGGCCGGCCAGGCCGCCGACGGCGACGACACCGACCGCCAGCCCGCCCAGCGGCCAGACCCACCGCCCAAGCGACGATCGCAGGCGATCGAACCCGGTCGGCGGTGGGGGCGGCGTGGCCGGCGGTCGCGAAGGGCTGCGTCGGATCGGCGGATGGCCGGCCGTGGCGCCCAGATCCGGCTCGGCAGCGGCGGTCAGGATCGGCGCGATCGTCTCGGAGACGAGCTGGCCGCGCAGCGCGGAGACGAAGTCGCTGGCGGTATGAAAGCGTTGCTCCGGATGCTTCGACAGCGCCCGCGTCAGCGCGCCTTCGATCTCGGGCGGCAGCGTCGGCTTGAGCTCCGTCACCGGAAGCGGCGCGGTGTAGAGATGGTGATGCAGCAGCGACGCGGTCGTGTCGGCGTTGAACGGGATCTGGCCGGTCAGCATCTCGTAGACCACGACCGCCAGGCTGTATTGATCGGCGCGGCCGTCGATCGGTTCGCCGCGGATGTGTTCCGGCGCTGTGTAGCGCGGGGTGCCGAAGAACGACGACGTCTGCGTGAGCGCCGGCGCCGCCGCGATCCAGGCCAGGCCGAAATCGACCAGCGTGGCGTGGTCGGTCGGGCCGATCAGGATATTGCTGGGCTTGAGGTCGCGGTGGACGATGCCGCGGCTGTGCGCGTCATCGAGTGCGGTCGCGAGCTGGGCGGCCAGGTGGAAGGCGCGAGCCGGCGGGAGCGGGCCGGTCTCGCGCAGCAGTTCCATCAGTGTGCGCCCCTCGACCCATTCGAGCGCCATGTACGGCTGCTCGTCGTGCTCGCCGAACTCATACACCATGGCGATGTTCGGGTGTTTGAGGTTGGCGATCGCGGCCGCCTCGCGTTGGAAGCGCTGGCGGGCGCTGTCCTCCTGGAGGAGATGATGGCCGAGCAACTTGAGCGCGACCGGCCGGTTGAGCGCCGGGTCGATCGCGCGATAGACGACGCCCATCCCGCCGCGGCCGACCTCGGCCTCGACGCGGAAACGGCCCACCATGTCGCCAGGGGTGATTTTGCCGGCCATCGTCGTCATTATAATGAATAAAGAGGATTGAAATACGTGCTGAACAAGCCCGCGGCCCGCTCAGCGTGGCCTGCGCGGGACCGGTCGGGCGAGCAGTTTGAGCGCCTCGGCCCGGACCCGGATGCCGTCGGCGAGCGCCTGCGCGGCGGCCGAACGCGGCGCACCCCGGTCGACCTCGACGAGCGCGCTGGCCCGGCTGAGCGCCGGGAGGTCGCGCACCTTGATCTCTTTGAGACGCCCATCGGCGATCAGGTCGGCCACCTGCATCCAGGGGAAGAAGCCGGCGCCGGAGCCGGCCAGAACCATCTCGCGGGCGGTCGCGAACGGGACGGTCACGGTGTCTGTCGCGCGCTCCATGAGTTGCGTCAGTCGCGGCGGCGCGGCCAGCCACCAGCGCATCCACAGAAACGGGCGCGCGCCCTCGAGCAGTTCGGCCGTCGTGATCACCGAGCGTCGCGCGAGCGGATGCTGCGCGGCGGTCACCAGCACCACCGACTCGCGCAGCGAGAGGATCGGCCGCAACGGCAGGTCGCGCGGCGCGTTAGCCGGCCAGACCACCAGCCCAAGCGTGGCGATGCCGTCGCGCAGGAGCGGCAGCAACGCCTCATGATTGCCGGCCCGCACCGCCACCGAGACGTCCGGGTGTTCGGCGCGGTAGCGCGCGATCACGGGTCCGAGGAAGAAGCCGGAGAGGGATTCGAGCGCCGCCAGCGTCACGCGGCCCGCCGCGCCGCCCTCGGCGCGCTCGCCCATCTCCACGCCCTCGCGTAGCACCTCGAGCGCGCGGCGCGCATACGGCAGGAACGCGGCGCCGCGATCGGAGAGCATCACGCCCCGTCCATGTCGGACGAAGAGGCGCCCGCCGGCGTCGCGCTCGAGCGCCTGGATGCGCGCCGTCAACGTGGGTTGGGCGATCCCTAATTCGCCGGCCGCCCGGGCGTAACTTCCGAGCCGCACAATCTGGTCGAACGCGATCAGTTGCTGTTGGTCCATCGTTCTCCGTCCGTCGGCCGCAAATCCGTCCATCGAGAAAGTCAATCAAAGCAATCAAGACATGCGTATTGATCGATGATAACTCGAGCCCTACAATCGCGCCATGTCCACCCCCGCCGCTCATCGCGAGATCCTCGGCGCGCCCAAGACCAGCGACACCCGGGCCTTTGCGCGTCTGTGGGCGGCGACGTTTCTCTGCTTCAGCGCCTTCTACGGCATCGCACAACCGTTGGCCCAGATCCTGGCGCGCGCTGCGTTCGATCCGGCCGCGGTGGGCTTGGTGCTGGGCGCGTTCGGCGCGGCCGCGTTGGTGGCAAGGCCGCTGGCCGGCTGGTTGAGCGATCGTCTTGCGCCGCGGTGGGTCCTGGGCGGCGGTGCGCTGGCGCTGGCGGTCGGTGTGGGCGGGCTGGCCTGGGCCACAACTGTCGAAACGCTGGTGGCGTTGCGCGTGTTGCAGGGCGTGGGCTATGCGGCCTTCACGACAGCGGGCACAGCCTGGGCGGCAGGCCTGGGCGTCGACGCCCGCCGGGCCGGGCGGATTGCGCGGTATGGCATGGCCGCCAACCTGGCGCTCTCCGTGATCCCGGCCGTGATCGGCATGTTCCTGCTGGCCGTGTCGGCGCAGCACGTGCTGTCGGCGCTGGGTCTGATCGCGCTGGCAGCCGGGGTCTGCGCACAAGGGTCCGCGCGGGCAGAATCTGTGCCCATGCCTCGGTTGGGCGGACGCCGCGAGTGGGTCGAGGTGGCTCGACGTGTGGGCGCGCGACCCTGGTGGCTGGCGTTGTGCGTGGGTCTGGGCTTCGGCGCCTTTCTGCAATATGCTCCAGTCCTGGCCGGCGACGGCGTGAGCGTCCTGTTCACGGCGTACGGTGTCGCGATCCTGCTCGTACGGGCGCTGAGCGGCGCCTGGCTCGATCGTACGCCCCTGGCGTATGTGGCCCGAGTGAGCGGTCTGCTCCTGATTCTGGGGATGGCGCTGCTGACCGTGCCTGGCGCGCCCGGTTGGGCCGGCGCGGCAGCGATCGGCGCCGGTGGGGGCGTGCTGCATCCGGCTGTGCTGGCGGCGGCTGTGCGTGGCTCACCGGAGACGCCGGGTCAGGCCACGGGGTGGAGCTATGTCGGCTTCGACCTGGGGTTGACGTTGAGCGGTTGGGCGCTCGGGCCGGTGCTCGGTCTGGGCGGTGCGCCGGCCGTGTTCGCCGTGACGAGCGGCTTGATGGTGATCGTCGCGGTGCTGGGAGTTCGATCCGATGATTGAGACGGACGTCAGGTTCCTACCGGCGCGGCCGGGTGATTGGCCCGAGATCGCGGCGCTGTTGCAGGCCGCGGGTCTGCCGCAGGCCGGTGCCATCGAACACCTGGATCAATTCATCGTCGCGCGTCGCGCCGAGGTCTTGATCGGCGTCGCCGGGCTTGAGGCGTATGGCGACGAAGGGCTGTTGCGGTCGGTGGTTGTGGCGGCTCGCGAACGCGGCAGCGGCCTGGGGCGACGGCTGGTGGCGGACGTCATCGCGGCGGCACGCGAGCGCGGGCTGCGCGGCCTGACCCTGTTGACCGAGACCGCCCCGGAGTTCTTCCCGCGATTGGGTTTCGTGCCCATCGCGCGGCAGGCGGTGCCCGAGGTGTTGCGCGCCTCGGCGGAGTTTCAGGGCGCCTGTCCGGACAGCGCCGTGGCGTTGCGACTCGATCTGACCCCATCGGCTTGAACCAAGATCCATCGTGAACGAACCTACTCTACCCAACCCCGTCATCGTGCCGTTCGAGGCGGCGCATCAGGCCGGTGTGCTCGACCTGATCGTGGGCATCCAGCGCCGCGAGTACGGCCTGGCGATCACGGCGGCCGATCAACCCGATCTCACCGACATCCCCGGCTTCTATCAACGGGGCGCGGGCAACTTCTGGGTCGCCACGGTCGACGATCAGGTCATCGGCACGATCGCGTTGCGAGAGTACGCGCCGGGGCTCGGCGCCCTGCGCAAGATGTTCGTCGCCGCGGCCTATCGGGGTCGGGCCGGCGTCGCGGGCCGACTGCTGGCGACGCTGCTCGCGTGGGCGCGCGATCGGCGGCTCGACACCATCACCCTCGGGACGACCGAACGCTTCCTCGCTGCGCATCGCTTCTACGAAAAGCACGGCTTCGCGCCGATCACGGTCGAGGCGTTGCCTGTGGGTTTCCCGCGTATGGCCGTCGACACGCGGTTCTACACATTGACCCTGACCGCGCCCGCACCGGCGATCCGCGACTGGGGGTCTGAAGAGATCGATGCGCGCGAAGGCGAACTGGTCGCTTTGCTGCAGCACTGTGTGGCCGAGGGCGCCTCGATCGGTTTTATGGACCCGCTCAGCGTCCAGGACGCGTCGGCGTACTGGCAACGCGTCGGGCGCGCCGTGCAGGCCGGAGACATACGACTGTGGGCGGCCGAAGCCGACGGGCGGCTGATCGGCAGCGTGCAATTAGCGCTGGAGGCCCGCGCCAACGGTCGCCATCGCGCCGAGGTCGCCAAGTTGATGGTGGATCCGGCGATGCGGCGGCGCGGCCTCGGGCGTGCGCTCATGCAGGTATTGGAGGCCGAGGCGCGCGCACTGGGCCGCTCCACGCTTGTGCTGGACACGCGCGCCGGCGATCCAGCGGAGCGCCTGTACGGCGGGCTTGGCTATCACCGCGTCGGCGAGATCCCGAACTACGCGCTCAGCACCAACGGGGTCCTGCACAGCACCGCCATCTACTACAAACTTCTGGAGCCCTGACCTTGCACATCCGCACTGCGACACCGGCCGACCTCGATCGTGTGCATGCGATCTACACCTATCACCTCGTGCACGGCACGGGCTCGTGGGAATACGAGCCGCCGGATCGTGCGGCGATGACGAGTCGCTACGAGGCCGTGGTGGCCGGCGGCTATCCGTACCTGGTCGCCGAGGAGTCCGGCGAAGTGTTGGGCTACTCCTACGCCAGCGCCTTTCGGCCGCGAATCGGTTACCGCTTCACATGTGAGGACTCGATCTACGTCGCCCCAGACGTGCAGCGTCGCGGTGTCGCGCGTGCTTTGCTGACGGAGCTGATCGCGCGTTGCACCGGAATGGGTCTGCGGCAGATGCTGGCCGTGATCGGCGACTCCGAGAACGCGGCTTCGATCGGGTTGCATCGTGCGCTGGGTTTCACGCTCCAGGCGGACGTCGCCGGCCTGGGCTGGAAGTTCGAGCGGAGCCTCGGCTGGGTGTTGATGCAACGCGCGTTAGCTACCGGGCCGCTCCCGGCGCCAGGGCTGGACATCCGGCTGGAGGATCCTGCGAGCGCGAGTGCTCAGGCGCTCTTGTGGGGGCTGACGCTCGAGCTCTTGAGCATGGACGGTGATCGCGGCGAGAACGGCAAGGGTGCGGTGACCCTTGGCGATCTGCGGGCGCCCGAAACCGTCTTCCTCGTGGCCCGTCTAAACGATCAGCCGGCGGGATGTGGTGGGCTGCGGCCTCTGGAGCCCGGCGTAGGCGAGGTCAAGCGTATGTACACGACGCCGTGGGCGCGCGGTCGAGGGGTCGCCGGCGCGGTGTTGGCGGCCCTCGAAGCGCACGCGCAGGCTCGCGGCTATTCGGCGCTGCGTCTGGAGACCGGTGACCGCCAGGTCGCGGCCAATCGAGTCTACGAGCGTGCCGGGTATCGGCGCATCCCGTGTTACGGCCAATACGCGGCCCGGTCGTGGTCACAGTGTTACGAGAAGCGCGTCGATTGATCGGTTGGCATCCCCATCACATTTGCGTCGAGCGGATCATCCGCCCGCGGGCGGCATTTTGGGGGGATTTCCGTAGGGGCGGCCCTTGTGGCCGCCCTGCCGTGCCCGACGACCCGAGGCCGTATCGGCAAGCGTGCCCGACGATCCCCGGCCGGCCCGCAGGCGCGAGGCCGTGACCGCACGATGGAGCGCGATGGCCGCATTGGCCGACAAGACGGTCGGGGTCGACGGTGCACGGGGCTTGATGAGGCGTCAACGACTTCGGGCGGGGTGGGCGGCCACAAGGGCCGCCCCTACGGCATGCCATTCGGGCCCTCAATCCGATCCTGCACCCACCGGGCGGGATTCCGCTCGATGTAACGGCGCACATTCTCGAAATGGCGCGCATCGCGGATGATGTCGTCGCGGAAACCACGTTGCCAGAGACGCTTTCGGTACGTCGGCCAACCCTCCGATCTCACCCGCATGCCGTATTCGACTGTTGTCTTGGATTTGAAACCGTTGATTACGGCGGACACGTTCGGCCGCTGGCCAATCGGGATCGCGAGCACGGTCACCAAACCGTGAAAGTGATCGGGCATCACGACGTGTGCGTCAAGGCGCAACCCAGGGTGTTGGTCCGTCAACCGCAGCCACTCCGCCTCCACCATCAACCCGGCCGGCGAGAGGATCAGGGTCTTGCCCACGAACCCGCCCAGCAATCGGGCGCGATCCTCAACGACACAGGTCACAAAATACGACCCGGGCGTCGCGTAGTCGAAACCTGACAGCCTCAGGCCTTTACGCCTGGGCCCGATGTAGGCTTCTTCGTCCATAGGCTACTCCCCGAGACGAATCCCTTCATCGTCCCAGCGAAGAGCCTATGCCGAACCAAGGCGGGTTGATCCTCGAAGAGTCCTGGATGGGGTCGTCGATCGACTAGCTGATGATCTTCAGCTTGGCCAGCGAAGCCATGAGGCGCTTGATGCCGACGGCCTCGAAGGCCACGGTCACCTCTTCGGTGTCCGCGGCGCCGCGGCTCTCGATCACCATGCCCTCGCCAAAGCTGGCGTGCTTGACGCGCATACCCGTGCGGAACTGGCCTTGCGGCATCTGCGACGGGCTCAGCGTGACCGAGCGGCCCCGCCCCGGCGTGCTCACCGGCGGCTCGGCGCTGCGCCCGGCGTAGGGGCTTTCCCATGACGTCATGCGGTTGTACGTGGCGGCCGCGCGTGCCTGGCTGTTGGGCTTCTGACCCGTCAGCAGCGTGTCGGGGATGTCGTAAAGGAAACGCGACGGCTCGCTGACCGACGAGTCACCGTACAACGAGCGGCGGAACGCACGCAATAGATACAGCCGATCCTTGGCGCGGGTCATGCCGACGTACATCAAGCGCCGCTCCTCGTTCATCGACTCGGGGTCCTCGAACGAGCGCGAGTGCGGCAGCACGCCTTCGTCGAGACCGATCATGAACACGACGCGGTACTCCATGCCTTTGGCGGCGTGCAGCGTCAGCAGGATGGGCGCCTGGGCTTCCTCGGGCGCCGTGTCCTGATCCGACACCAGCGCCACGTTCTGCAGGAAGTCCGACAGGATCACATCGGGCTCGGCGGCCGCCACACCGCGAAGCTCGAGGATGTTGGCCCAGCGTTCGTCGCCTTCGTCGGAGCCGTCGCGGATCGAGTCGCGCAGCCCGGTGCGGTCGAGCACGGCGTCGATCAGCTGCACCACCGAAAGCTCACCGCGCGCCGACAGCCAGTGGTTGAGCATCAGGCCGAAGTTGGCGATCGAGGCCGCGGCCTTGTTGCCGAAATGACCGGCGAAGATCGACTTCGGTCCGCTCTCGCCCAGGTCGCGCACGACGTCGCCAGGCGTCAGTTGCGCGGCGGCCGCGACGGCCTGCAGTTGGTCGATCGTCTTGGCGCCGATGCCGCGCGTCGGCACGTTGATCACGCGCAGCAGGCTGACCGAGTCGGCCGGATTATGGATCAGGCGCAGATAACCGGTCAGGTCCTTGATCTCTTTGCGCCCGTAGAAACGCTGGGCGCCGACCAGCTTGTAGGGCAGGCTGGCGCGCACAAAGGCGTCTTCGACCGCGCGCGACTGCGCGTTGGTGCGGTACATCACGGCGAAGTCACCGGCTTCGTACTGGCGTTTGCGCACCAGATCCTGGATCGTCTCGATGATGAAACGTGCTTCTTCATCTTCGTTGTAGGCCTCGAAGACGAAGATCTCCATCCCGCCCTGCTTGTCGTCCGTGGCGCGCAGCTTCTTCTTGGTGCGCCCCGGGTGCTTGTCGATCACAGCCATCGCGGCGTTGAGGATCAGTTGCGTCGAGCGGTAGTTCTGCTCGAGCAGGATCGTGCGCAGGTCGTTGTAGTCCTCGCGCAGCTTGTTGACGTTGCGGTAGTCGGCGCCGCGCCACTTGTAGATCGACTGATCCGGGTCGCCGACGCAGTACAGGTTGCGACTGCCGCCCGAGACCAGCTTGAGCAGCGTGTACTGGACGGTGTTGGTGTCCTGGAACTCGTCCACCAGGACGAACTCGAATGAGCGCTGATATTTCGCCAGCACATCCGGCCGGTTCTGCAGCAGCCGCACGGTCTCGACCAACAGGTCGTCGAAGTCGAGGGCGTTGTTTTGAGCCAGCAGTTCCTGATAGCGCGCGTACACGCGGCGCACCACCTCGGTGGCGTAAGACGTCGACGGATACGACTCCGGGCCGACCAGTTCGTTCTTGGCGGTCGAGATCTTGTGCAGCACCGCCGAGGGCCGGTTCTTCTTGTCGTCGACGTTGAGCTCGCGCAGGGCCTGTTTGATCAGGTCCTCCTGGTCGCCGGTGTCGTAGATGACGAAGTCGCCGGTGATGCGCAGCCCGACGCCGGGTGCGCCGTCACGGCCCTGGGCAGCCGCCTCACGCCGCAGCCAGCGCGCACAGATGCTGTGGAAGGTGCCGATCGTCAGGCCGCGCACATCGTCGCCGAAGAGACGCGTCACGCGTTCCTTCATCTCGCGCGCCGCCTTGTTGGTGAAGGTGACGGCCAGGATCTTCCACGGCGCCACGCCGAGCGTGTTGATCAGGTAGGCGATGCGGTGGGTCAACACACGCGTCTTGCCGGAGCCGGGGCCGGCCAGAACCAGGGTCGGGCCGTTTGGGGCAGTGACGGCTTCGTGCTGGGCGCTGTTGAGCTTGTCGAGCAGATTCATGGTCCGGCGATTCTAGCATCCGAAAGCGAATTTATGGCGCGTCGAAGAGAGCGCCGCAGCCCTCTCCTCGCCGCGCCATAAATTCCGGTACAATCCGCAGCGGAGAAGAAGGCCCGCCCATGTATCTCGCAATTGAAGGCGTGATCGGCGTCGGAAAGACGTCGCTCGCGCGCTTGCTGCAACCGACGTTTGGCGCCGGCGTGTTGCTCGAGGTCTTTGAGGAGAACCCGTTCCTCTCGGACTTCTATGGCGATCGCGCCCGGTACGCGCTCCAGACGCAACTCTTCTTCTTACTCTCGCGTTATCGCCAACAGCGCGAGGCCCCCGAACTGCTGGGCCGGCACGGCAGCCTGATCTCCGACTACACGTTCGCCAAGGACGCGCTCTTTGCACGTCTCAATGTGCGCGGCGACGAGCTCGAGCTGTATCGCCGCATGCACGATGCCCTGGCCGAGAAAGTGTTGCGCCCGGACCTCACGGTCTATCTCAAAGCGCCGACGGCCCTGCTGCTGTCGCGGATCGCCCAACGCGGTCGGTCGTACGAGAAGAACATGGACCCCGGCTACATCCAGGCGCTGGGCGAGGCCTACGACGATTTTTTCGCCAGCTACACAGCCGGCCGGGTGTTGGTCGTCGACGCCGGGTCGCTCGACTACGTGGCCAACGCCGATCATCTCTACTGGGTGATCGAGCGCATCCACGCGGCCATGGGCGAGACCGACGTGCAGAGCCCGCTGCGGATGTCGACCGGTTTGGTCGACGGCCATTGATCAAATCCGCTTTCAATCAGAAGAACTGACGAGGCCGCACTTGATCGTCGACCGTATCTCCATGGAGCAGGCGGCGTTGGTGCGCCTGGCGACCGATCTGGCTCGTCAGCGCGTCAAAGAGCGCGCGTCGATCGTCTCGGCCTACCTCATCGGCTCGGTCGCGGCCGGCGAGCGCCCGCTCGGCGACGCCACTGACCTGGACCTGGTGTTGATCGACGGCGACCCGCCGGAGGCCCGGCGCGAGATCGTTGCGCTCTCCGACGGCCTGATCGCCGACATCCACATCCACACCCGCGAAGCGTATCGGAACCCTAAGGCCTTGCGCGTCGACCCCTGGCGCGGGCCCGAGATGTGCGAGCCGATCTTCCTGTACGACCCGACCCATTTCTTCGAACTGGCCCAGGCCAGCGCGCGCGGGCAGTTCCATCGACCCGATCACGTCGCGGCGCGGGCCCAGGCCTTTCTCGAACTCGCCCGCGAGCAGTTGCGGGTCTCCGCCTTCACGGCCGATGCGGCGCCCCAGGCGCCGGTGAGCGTCGAGCGCCTGTGTCTGGGATTGCTCTACGCCGCAAACGCCGCGATCACGCTGACAGGTTTTCCCGGTGCCGGCCGGCGGCTCCTGTTACGGCTCGAGGCCGCTGATACGCGGTTGGGCGTGAGCCTCTACGACGGCTTCCTGGATGTGTTCGAGGCAGGCGCCGTGTCGGCAGCCGAAGCGCGTGGGTGGGTGGCGGATTGGTCGGCCGCCTACCAGGCCGCACAAACCGAGACGCTGGAGCCTCTGCATCCGGCGCGGTTGCCGATCTACCAGCGCGGCTTCGCGGCCCAGATCGAGTCGGATCGGGCCGCCGACATGCTCTGGCTCCTGCTCACGACCTGGCAGGCCGCCGTGCGCCAGTTGCCGTCGGCCGGCGCGGCCGGCGCGCCCTACGTCGATTTCCTGGCCCGGCTGGGCATGGCCGACGCCTCGGGGTTTCAGAAGCGCGTCAGTCGTGCGCTCGCTTTCGCCCGCCAGTGTCAGCTGATCGTCGCGGATTGGGGCCGACGCAACGGCGCCTGATCGCCCGGGCCTGTGGGTGTGCGAACACCTCACTGCCGCCTCGTGTCACATGTGCATGCACGACCTGATGCTTTTGGCGAACCGGATTCGGACGGCTGGCCCTGTACACGGATCACGCGGATGTTCACGGATGGCACGGAGCCATTCGAGACGTTTCCGTGCGATCCGTGAGCATCCGTGTACCGGTCCGGCCTGTTCCGGGGCTCCTGACAACGTGCGATCGGGTTCGCCAACAGGATCACGGCCTGTCAGTGCGGCCTTGTCGCGGATTTCGTGGAACTGAACAGCTGGAGGCCTGCCGGCATCGGTCCCGTTTTCTTCCACGTCATTCGCGCAATCCGAGGCTAGATTCCGGGCCCGGCGGCTTGCTCGTGCACAGCGTGTCACAAGCCCCCGGCCTGGTGATTGACCTGCGTGATAAAATGCGCGTCGTCGGGCCCGAGTAGGGCTACGTCATTGGAACCGTTATCATTCTCATCAACCGAAGCCGGTGTTGGTCGCTGCATGGGGGCCACAACAGGTGGTCCGGGGCATGTCCATGACTTCGCTCAATGAACAGCAACGGCTTGAGCTGTTGTATCGCGTCAGCCGCGAGATCTCCGACCGCCTCGATCTCAACGAACTGCTGGCACGCGTGCTGCGCGAGACCGCTGCAAGCGCTCAGGCCGATGCAGCCAGCCTGCTGGTCGTCAACGAAAACCTCAATGTCGTATCGTCGGCGTTGATCGCCGATGGCGTCCTCCACTCGGACCCGCAGCGCGAACTCGAAAACGTCCTGCGCGACGGCCTCGCCGGTTGGGTCCTGACCCACCGGCAACCCGTGTTCCTGCCCGACACGTCGATCGATCCGCGTTGGCGCCGCCGCCCGGACGACGATCGAGTGGGCGCGAAGAGCGCGATCGCTGTGCCGCTGCTCGGCCGCACGCGCGTCGTCGGCGTGCTGACTCTGGCGCGCCGGCCGGTCGGCAGCTTCGTCGAAGACGATCTGACCCTGCTGACCGTGATCGCCGATCAGGCCGCCGTGGCGATCGAGAACGCCGCGCTCTACGCCGAGAGCCAACGCCGCGCCGATGCCATGGCCGCGCTGGCCGAGACCGCGCGGGCCGTCAACTCGACGCTCGAGCTCGATCAGGTGCTGCGCCTGGTGGTCGACCACGCGCGCGCCTTGCTCCGCGTCGAAACCGCCGGGGTCGCCATGCTCGAGAAGGACGGCCTCGTGTTTCGCGAAGCCTCGGGCCGGCTTTCGGAACAACTGCGCGGGCTGCGTCTGGAACAGGGCGAAGGCCTCGCCGGTTGGGTGGCCGCGCACAACCAGGCCGTGATCTCGCCCAATCGCCCGACCGACGCGCGCTTCGTCGGCGGGCTCTCGCAACGGCTCGGGCTTCGCGTCCGTGCCAGCGCCGGCGTGCCGATCGTGCTCGATCCCCTGACCGAGGCGCCCAGCGTGATCGGCGTGATCGAGGTCATCAACCCCTTCGACGATCGCTTTGGCGTCGACACCCTTCCGTTGCTCGACAGCCTGGCCGCGCTCTCGGCGACCGCGATCACGCACGCCCGCCAGATGGCCGAGTTGCAGGCGGCCGAGAGCCGCTTCTCGGGCCTGTTTGAAGACAACATCGACCCGATCCTGATCACGAACCTCGACGGCCTGATCACCGATGCCAACCGAAAAGCGGTCGAGATGTTCGGCTACGAGCAGCGCGCCCTGATCGGGTTGCGCATCACCACAGTCCACAGGACGGGCACGGCCTTTTTGGGTTCGGATCGGTTCGCCCAGCTCAAGGACGGCCGCGAGATCACGTATCAGACGCGCGTGACCACTCGCGCCGGCGACGAGATCCCGATGGAGGCGCACGCCAAGCTCATCCAGCGCCGTGGACAATCCTTCATTCAGTGGATCCAACGCGATATCAGCGAGCGCCTGCAGCTGGAGGAGATGCGCAGCGACCTGATCAGCATGATCTTCCACGACCTGCGCAGCCCGCTGGGCAACGTGATCACGTCTTTGGAGACGGTGTCGGCGAGCCTGCCCACCGAGCGGGTCATGGAGCATTCGCTGTTGACGATCGCGCAGCGCTCGGCCGGCCGGATGTCGCGCCTGGTCGACTCGTTGCTCGATCTGCGCCGCCTGGAAGCCGGGCAGCTGGTCTTGCAGCGCGACGTCATCGACCTGCGCGAACTGATCGATGACGTGCGCGAGCTGACTCTGCCGATGGCCACCGTCAAGCACACCACGCTCTCGACCGATCTGCCCGATGGGCTGCCTTCGATCGCCGTCGACAGCGACATGATCCGCCGCGTGCTGATCAACCTGGTCGAAAACGCGGTCAAGTACACGCCCGTCCGCGGCCGGGTGACGATCTCGGCTCGCTTCGACCCCAAGGAAGTGGTGCTGGCCGTGAGCGACACGGGCCCGGGCATCCCGCCGGCCGACCAGGGCCGTGTGTTTGGGATGTTTACGCGATTGCAGCGCGATCGAGGCGCAAAGGGCCTGGGCCTGGGCCTGGCGTTCTGCCGGTTGGCCGTGCAGGCCCACGGCGGCCGGATCTGGGTCGAGAGCGAGCCCGACGCGGGCAGCACGTTCCGCGTGGCGCTGCCGCGCGACCCGGGCGAGGCCTGACGCCCGACGATTTGACGCCGTGCATATAATGGCCCCTGATATTCCCCGCTGACGGGATCGGAAATCACCATGCAGAAGATTGGCAAGGACATCTACGTCGAATCCAGCTTTCCCGGAGTGACGGTCGCCGCGATCGTGACTTCAGAGGGCGTGGTGCTGATCGACGCGCCCACGCACCCGGCCGACGCGCAATTATGGCGGTTGCGGGTGCGTGAGTTGACCGACAGGCCCGTGCGCTATCTGGTGCTGCTCGATCATCACCGCGACCGCGCGATGACGGCCAGCCTGTTCGGCGCGCCCGTCATCGCCCACGACCTGACCCTGGAGCGCATGCGCCTGTGGCCCGAGCAGTTCAAGCCGCTGCTGCCGGAGACCGGCGCCGACGCGGAATGGGTCAACGATTGGGGCGGCGCGCGGTTGGCCCTGCCGACCCTGACCTTCACCGAGCAGATGCGGCTGTCGTTGGGCGGCAAGGACCTGCACCTGACGCACCGCCCGGGTTCCGCGCCCGGCGCGCTCTGGGTCGAGGTCCCCGAGGCCGATGCCGTCTTCGTCGGAGATAGCGTGGCCCTCAAGGCGCCGCCGTTTCTGGCCGAGGCCGATCTCGAGGCCTGGGTGGCGACGTTGACCGATCTGCGCAAGAAGAAGGCGGTCGGGCGCGTGGTCGTCCCGGGTCGCGGCGGGCTGTCGAACAAGCAGGCGATCAAGCCGGCCGAGGATTTCCTCAGGCTGGTCCGCCGACGGCTCGATGCGTTCAGCAAGGGCAAGAAGGGCCGCGCCGACCTGGAGAAGGTGGCGATCGAACTTGTCGAGTGGTTCCCGGCCAACACCGACCTGCGCGACCATTATCTGCGGCGGCTGGCCTTCGGGCTTGAAGCCCAGTTCGACGCCCTGATCCTGGCAACGGCCCAACGTTCATGAGCATGGTCCCGCTGATCGAGTTCACGCGCGGCGGCCTTTCAGAGTCCGTGCATCTCGGCGCGCTGGCCGTCGTTGGCGCCGACGGACGTTTGATCGCGGCGGCCGGCGACCCCCAGACGCGCGTGTTCGTCCGATCCTCCGGCAAGCCGTTTCAGGCGCTTCCGCTGGTGTCGTCGGGCGCTGCCGCGCGCTGGCAGCTGAACGAGCGCGAGCTCGCGCTGGCCTGCGCCTCGCATCGTGGCTCCGCCGCGCACCTGGCCGTGGCTCGGGGCTTGGCCGGCAAGCTGGGCCTGACCGCCGCGGATCTGCAGTGCGGCACGCATACGGTGGAGGACGGTGAGACCGAGGCTGAGCTGATCCGCACCGGCACGCCACGTGACGCCTTCTACCATAATTGCTCGGGCAAACACCTGGGCATGCTCGCGACAGCCCGTCACCTCGGCCAACCCACCGAGCACTATCTCGACGTCGACGGGCTCGTGCAGCAGGGCGTGCTGGCCGCGGTCGCGCAGTTCTGCGACGTGCCGGTCGCCGAGATCGGCCTGGGCACCGACGGCTGTTCGGCCCCGAACTTCGCCCTGCCGTTGGCCGCCACGGCGCTCGGTGTGGCCCGCCTGCTGGACCCGGCTGCGCCCGCCGAGGCCAGGACCGTCACCGGCGCGATGATGCGCCATCCCGATATGGTTCAGGGCGACGGGGGTTTCGACACCGAGCTGATGCGCCTGCTCCCGGGCCGGGCGATCTCCAAGCGCGGCGCCGAGGGCGTTCAGATCGTGGGTCTGGCCCCGCACGCCGGGCGCCCGGCGCTGGGCCTGGTGGTCAAGGTCGCCGACGGCTCCGCCCGCGCCGCCGTGCCGGCGATGGCCGCGGCCCTGGCCCAACTGGGTCTGCTGACCGAGGACGACTCCGCGGCGCTGCGGGCGCGCGGTTGGCTCCCGCCCACGGCCCAGCGCAACTGGCGCGGCCTGCATACCGGCGAGCTGCGGGCTGTGTTCCGGGTTGAACCCTGATGAGCGAAGTGGGGGGCGGGAACGCTTCCGCGCTCGTCCCGCTGCGCTCCTCGCCTTCCGCCGCCTCCTTGTTTGACTCCTCTTGATTCTTCTGTTACCATTTAGCGCTAGCCCCGAACAGGGGTTATTTTGTCGTCAACTGGCGAGCGAGGCAGAGCACTATTCCCGTTCAAACATCTGACTACCGGATCAACGAACAGATCCGCGGCGTGCCTGAAGTGCGCCTGATCGGCCCCAACAACGAAAACGTTGGTGTGGTGGCGATTCAGGAGGCGCTGAAGATCGCGCGCGCCGCAAGCAAGGATCTGGTCGAGGTCAGCCCTAACGGCAACCCACCGGTGTGCCGTGTGCTCGACTACGGGAAGTTCCTGTACGAGAACACGAAGAAGGCCCGTGAGGCGCGCAAGGCTCAAAAGATCGTCGAGGTCAAAGAGATCCAGCTGCGCCCCAAGAGCAACGACTTCCACACAGGGCTGAAGGTCAAAGATGCGCGGCGCTGGCTGGAAGAGGGCAAGAAGGTGCGCGTCCGTGTGAAGTTCCGCGGCCGCGAGATCACCTATCCGGAGATCGCCCGCAAAGATTTGATGGGCATCGCCGAGGAACTGTCGGATGTCGGCCAGATCGAGGCTCAGCCGCTGATGGAAGGCCGGGCCATGATCATGTTGCTCGCGCCCGGTGGGCGCAAGCCGCCGAAGCCGGCGGTCGTGAAGAAGGAAAAGGCCGAGGAGACTCAGGCCGAGGGCCAGGCGTAACCTGGCCGGGGCCGCAAGGCCAACCCAGCGTGATCATTCGCCGGGGCAGATCGAGCGCCCCGGCGTTGTCTGTCGAGAGATCGTAAAAAGGCGGCCGAGAAGTTGCCGCCGGGAGTACGAACGTGCCACGAAAAGCAAAGCCCGCGGGCAAGAAGTACAAGCTCAAGACGCACAAGGCGACCGCCAAGCGCTTCCGCGTGACCGGGAGCGGCATGCTGGTGCGCACCAAGAAGGGCAAGAGCCACCTGCGCCGACGCACGTCGGATCGGACGAAGGCGCTCCTGACCGAGATGCTGCCCGTGTTGGGCAAGAAGATCGTGCGCCGCGTGCGCCGTCTCGCGCCCTATCTGCAGCGCTTCGACGACAAGTCTTCGACCTGAGCGTCTTTCGACGCCCGGGATTTCCTATGGCAGCGGTTGTTGTGCCGTTGCCCAAGTGCGGCCGACGCGGCACGAACGTGTGGATAGCTATCCCACAGGCCGGCGTCGATTCGCAGGAGTAACCTGAGATGCGAACCAAGGGTGGAGTTCGAACCCGCCAGCGCCACAAGAAGGTCTTGAAGCTGACAAGCGGTCAGCGTGGCGCCTACCATCGTCTTTACCGTCGTGCCAACGAAGGCCTGCTGCACGCGCAGCTCTACGCCTGGCGCGACCGCCGCAACCGCCGCCGCGACCTGAAGCGGCTGTGGATCGTGCGCATCAACGCTGCGGCCCGCCTCAACGGCGTGTCGTACAGCAAGCTGGTCGCCGGCATGAAGAAGGCCGGGATCACGCTCGATCGCCGGGCCCTGGCCGACATCGCCGTGCGCGATGCCGCCGCCTTCACCCAGATCGCGACGCTGGCCAAGGCCGCGCTCTGAGCCCCCTGACCTTGAATTGAACGGGCGCTGTGGAAACACAGCGCCCGTTTTTGTTTTGGCGGTCCCGCCCCGGCCTGGCTTACAATCCACCCAGCCGTGATCACCTCCACCCACAACCCGCTGGTTCAACGGATCCGCGCGCTGCAGGCTCGTCGCCGCGAGCGTGAGAAAGAAGGGCGCTTCGTCATCGAGGGCGTCCGTCTGCTCGAAGAGGCCGGCGCCGCGCACGTGGGTTTGGAGGTCGTGCTGCACGTGCGCGATCTTGACGCGCGCGCCTTGCGTGCGCTGGCCCAGGCCGAGCGCGCCGGCGCCCGCCCCGTGGCCGTCACGCCCGAGGTGCTGCGCGCCTGCGCCGAGACCGAGACCCCGGCCGGGCTGCTCGCCATCGCCGAGCGCCCGGCCCGACCGGCGCCAACCGCCCCCACGGCGGTGCTTGTGCTGGACGGCATCGCCGACCCCGGCAACGTCGGCACGTTGTTGCGCACGGCCGCTGCCGCCGGGCTCGACGCGGTCTATCTCGCGCCCGGCACCGCCGACGTCTTCAGCCCGAAGGTCGTGCGGGCGGGGATGGGCGCGCACTTCCGCCTGCCCGTGCTCGATCTGGCGTGGGCGAGCCCGCCGCCCGAGCTGGCGGGGCTGCGCCTGTTGGTCGCCGATGTCGATCAGGGCCCGGCCTACGACGGCGTGGATTGGCGCGCGCCGGTCGGCCTGATCGTCGGCGCCGAGGCCGCCGGGCCAAGCGCCGCCGCCCGCGCCGCCGCTTCTTCGGCCGTGCATATCCCGATGCCCGGAGGAGCCGAGTCCCTCAACGCCGCGGTGGCCGGCAGCGTGATCGTCTTCGAGTTGGTGCGCCAGCGCCGTGCCGCGGCCCCGCAGGGGTAGCCTCGCATGCGCGCTCCCGTGCTCGAGGTGCTGCTCTTCTTCGTGCGTCTGGGCTTCACCTCGTTCGGCGGACCGGCCGCGCACATCGCCCTGATGCGCGTCGAGTTGGTGCAGCGCCGCGCCTGGGTGACCGAGGCCGAATTCCTGGACCTGCTGGGAGCGGCCAACCTGATCCCCGGGCCGAACAGCACCGAGCTGGCCATGCATCTCGGTTACCGCCGCGCGGGCTGGGCCGGCCTGATCGCGGCCGGTGTCGGGTTCATCGTCCCGGCGGCCCTGATCGTCCTCGGGCTCTCCTGGGCGTACGTGACGTACGGCGCCACGCCGCCGGCGCGCGCCCTTTTGTACGGCATCCAACCGATCGTGATCGTGATCGTGGCCCAGGCCCTCTTCGGCCTGGCGCGCGCCGCGCTTAAGGATCGCCTGACGGCCACGATCGCGGCCGGAGTCGTGCTCGGCGCGACGCTGGGCCTCAACGAGTTGGCGTTGTTGCTGCTGGCAGGGGGGCTGGTGTTGTCGTGGCGGCGGTGGCGGCAGGGCGCGTTCACCGGCCTCATCGCTCCGGCGGTCTGGCGTATCGGTCTGGCCTTGGGCGCCGTGCCCTTCAGCCAGGCCGAGCTCTTCCTCACCTTTCTCAAGATCGGCTCGGTGTTGTACGGCAGCGGCTATGTGTTGTTGGCGTTCCTGCAAAGTGATTTCGTCGAGCGCCTCGGCTGGCTCACCAACCAGCAATTGCTCGACGCGATCGCGATCGGGCAGGTGACCCCGGGACCGGTCTTCACGACCGCGACTTTCGTGGGATATCTGTTGGGCGGGTTCACGGGCGCCCTGGTGGCCACAGCCGGGATCTTCCTGCCGGCCTTCGTCTTCGTCGGGTTGAGCATCCCCTGGTTCGAGCGCGCCCGGCGCTCGCCGGCCGTGGCGGCCGTGCTCGACGGCGTCAACGCGGCTTCGTTAGCCTTTATGGCCGTGGTCTCGGTCAGGCTGGCGGTCGAGTCCCTGGTGGATCCGCTGACGATCGCCCTGGCTCTGGCGAGCGCCGGGCTGCTCTGGCGCACCCGCGTCAACCCGACCTGGCTGCTGCTCGCGGGCGCGCTGCTAGGCCTGGCGCGTCTGCTCTGGATGAGCGGATAAATCCGGCGTGAAGTTTGCGCGTCCGATCGGCTGAATTTACGTCTCGAATACCCCGACTGGGCTTGATATTCGTTATAACGACAGTGCACGACACGTCGGGAACGGCGACGCGTCGCGCCCGTTATGCTCAAGCTCTCCAGACCCCATCCCGCCGTCTATCTGACTGCCTTCGCCATCGTTGGCGCACTGACGAATTGGGTGATCTCCTTCCGGGAATCCACCGGCCTCGAGGCCTTCCTGCTCATCCCCGGGGTGATCCTCGCAGCGTTGTGGTATCCGCGCTGGGTGCAGCGCCTGGCCATCCTGATCTTCTTGCTGATCCTGCTGCCGACGACGTTTCGGCTTGGAATGCGCCCCTCGGCCTTTGCCGCCTTTTTCGGCTTCGGCACTCTGATGCTTCTGGGTTTGGCCGAGGCCGTTCACCAGTTGGTGCTGAACTACGAACGGAGCGCTGCGCGCGAGCACAAGGCTCAAGAGCGCCTGCTTGAGTTGCTCGAACACAACCCCGCAGTAGTCTACGGTCTCGTGCCCGACGAGACGGGTGGCTTCAGTGTCTCGTTTCTTGGGGAAAACGCGCTCAATCTGCTCGGGCTCGATCCACATGCGCTTCGCCGTCAGAAAGCCGACGTCGGCCTGATCGGCCGGGTCTCGCTTGCGGACGCTCAAGCCTGGCGCGTGCGCCTCGAGCAACAGGGCGCGGCCGTCGTCGAGTACTCGGTTAATCAATTCGACGGTCAGCAGCTCTGGGTGCGAGACTCCTGTCGGGTCGTGCGCACGAAGACCGGGGACATCGCCGAGGTCGTCGGCCACCTGATCGACATCACCGAGCAGAGCCGCACCGCCCGTCAGCTGGCCGAACGCGAGCGCCAACTCACCGAGATCGTCAAGAACAGCCCGGCCGTTCTGTTTCGCGCCATCCCCACCCCCAAACAAGATCACGGCTGGCTGTTCGTGTTCAACAGCGTTAACGTGCTCGAGGTGGTCGGCTATTCGCCCGAGGACCTGCAGCAAGATCCGGATCTCTGGATCGGGCGGATCCATCCCGAGGACCGCGCCCGCATCGCTGAAGCGGCCCGGCGCGCTGCACTCGACGTACACGACGATGCTGCGGTTGTGTACGTCTACCGGTTCTTGCGCAAAGACGGCCGCGAGATCTGGCTGCAAGACACGCTTCGCATCATGCGCGATGATCTGGGCCGGCCGCTCGAGATGTACGGTCAGAGCCTGGACATCACCGAGCGACGCCAGGCTGAACTGGCCCTTGCCGAGAACCAGCGCCAGCTCAACGAGGTGGTTCAAAACTCGCCCGCGTTGCTCTACCGGGCCTTGCCGGATCCGACAGACTCGAGCGCCTGGCAGGTCGTCTATAACAGCGCGAACGCCGTCGACATCATCGGCTACTCGCCCGAGGAGCTACTCGCCAAGGGTCCTAAACTGTGGTTTGAGCGGGTCTATCCCGAAGATCTACCGGGCCTGGCCTCAGCCCTCCGCCGACCGTCTCTCGTAGCCGCGGCGCGCACCGCGCCCGTCACGCACGAGTACCGTTTCACGCGCAAAGACGGCAAGCTGGTGTGGTTGCAGGACACGCTCCGGGTCGTCTTCGACGCCGAGGGCCGGCCGGTCGAGCTCTATGGCCAGACCATGGACGTCACCGAGCGCCGGGCCATCGACGAGGATCTGGCGGAAAGCCATCGCATCCAGGACGAGAGCGTACGCAACAGCCCCGCGATCCTGTTCTGGGCGCGCCCGGCCCCGGACAAGCGTGAGGGTTGGACCTTCCTCTATCACAGCGCCAATACGGTCGACGTCCTCGGGTACACCGTGGATGAAGTTCACGCCGATCCCGGGTTGTGGGTACGACGCATCCATCCCGACGATGTCGAGCACATCCTGGCTGCGTCCAACGGTCTGGCGAATTTGTCGCCGTCGACCGAGATGCCGATCGTGTACGACTACCGGTTCAGGCACAAAGACGGGCACGACATCTGGATCCAGGATAGCCTGCGCATCTTGTTTGACGACCAGGGTCGGCCGACCGAGCTGTACGGCCAGAGCCTCGACATCACGGCGCGAAAGACAGCCGAGCAGGCGCTCGAAGCCAGCCGGCACGAGCTCGACGAGATCGTGCGCCATAGCCCGGCGTCGTTGTTCCGCGCCGTGCCAGACCCCGAGTCGACCGATGGCTTGCGCTACGGCTACTACAGCCCGAACACTCCCGAGGTCATCGGTCTCGCGGTCGCGGATCTACACAGTGGCGCCGAGGATTGGGCCGCACGTATCCATCCCGACGATCGCGCCCGCGTGCTGGCGGACACGCTCGCCTTTGCTCGGAGTGCCACGACCAACGACACGCCGCTGGTCAACACATACCGCTTCCGACACGGCGCCGGGCATGAGATTTGGCTGCAAGACACGCTGCGCGCGGTCCGCGACACCGAGGGTCGCGTGCGCGAGGTCATCGGGCAGAACCTCGACATCACGGCTCAGAAGCGGATGGAGCTCGCGCTGGCTGAAGCCAATGAGCGCGTCCGTCAGGTGCTGGCCAACAGCCCGATCCTGTCGTATTCCGGCGTGCCTGGCACGGAGGCCGACGAGCCGCGCCAGTACACGTATATCAGCGAGCGCTCGCGCGACATCCTTGGGATGGAGCCCGAAGGCGTCATCGCCCTCAGTTCGCGCTGGCTGGAGCACGTCTATCCCGCGGACCGTGAGCACATGCGGGCGACGCTGAACCGGCTGGCCGAGCAATCCGAGTACAGCCTCGAGTACCGTTTCTTGCGGCCCGACGGCACCCTGATCTGGCTGCACGATTTCGGACGTGTGCTGCGCGACCCCGATAGCCAGGCCACCACGATCTTCGGCCATCTCGAAGACATCAGCCTCCAGCGCGAGGCGGCCGAGGCGTTGCGCCAGGCTCAGGCGCGACTGAACCACATCGTCAGCAACAGCCCGATGGCGACCTACACCTTGCAAATCCGCTATGTTCCGCAGCGGGATTTGTTCTGCAATTTCATCACCGACAACATCACGGTGCTGTCCGGATACTCGGCCGAGGAGTTGCTTGAGAACACGCCGTTGTGGAGGTCCAGGATCCATCCGGAGGATCTGGGCCTGTTGTGGGAAGCGCGGGCCGAACCGCAGATCGTTCGGGCGTCCGTCGTGGAATACCGGTTCACACGGCGCGACGGTGTCGAGGTCTGGCTCGAGGACACGTCGCATGGGATCCTCGGGCCGGACGGTCACATCAACGAGATCATCGGCCAGCTGCAGGATGTGACCGAGCGCAAGCGCGCGCAACTCGAACTCGAGGAGAGCCAGCGTTTCATCTCGCAATTGGCGGCCGCGATCCCGAGCCAGGTCTTCGTCGCCGATGTCCTGGGCAAGCGCGTGATCTACACCAATCGCATGCATCCGGAGCTCTTCCGGTTTGACGAGGCCGAGCAGCTGGGGATCGGCATCACAAAATACCTGCGGCAAATCGTCCATCCCGAAGACCTGGCGACCTTCAACGCCGATCTCGCGGGCATGGTCGATCTCGCCGATGATGCAGCGGTCGAATCCAGCGTGCGGTTGTGTACAGCCACCGGCGATTGGCGCGACGTGCAGTTCCGCTACCGGGTCTTCAAGCGCGATGCGATGGGCCGCCCCTCCCAGATTCTGACGGTGTGGGACGACATCACCGAGGCCCGCCGGTCCGAACGCGCGTTGGCCGAGAGCCAGCACCTGCTCAGTCGGATGACCGAGGCGCTGCCGAGCGTCATGTACATCCTGAATGTCACGGGGAAGGGGCTGGGGGATTTCGCCTACACCAACCGCTACCTGGCCGACATCCTGGGTTACACCGACTTGCCCGACGACATTCGGTGCAGTCCGATATTCATTAACAACTACATCCATCCCGATGATCGGGCCGATTGGGCGCAAAGATCGGTCGGCATCGAGAACCTGGCGGATGGCGAAGTGCTCGAGACCGAATTCCGGGTTCAGGCGGCCGACCACACCTGGCACTGGATCCATTCGCGTGTCCTCGTCTTCAACCGCTCCGCGGCCGCCGGGGTCACTCAAGTCCTGGGCATCATGGACGATTTCACGGTGATGCGGCAGGCTCAGGAGGATTTGGCCTCCAGTCAGCGCCTGCTCAACCGGGTCGCTCAGGCGGTGCCGGGCGTGTTGTACGTGCTCGATCTGGACAATGAGAGCGCCAACGGCGGCGTGGTGTACAGCAACCGGTCGTTGTCGCAGATGCTTGGCGATGATACCGACCTGGTGCGCGCCGACGGCTGGCGTCAGTTCATCAAGACGCGGATGCATCCCGAAGACCGAGAGACCCAGAACGATCTGGTCACTGCTATCGGGCCGTTGCCCGATGGCGTGGTCAGCGAGCGCGAGTACCGGTTGCGGACCATGTCCGGCGAGTGGCGCTGGGTTCGCAGCCGCAACCTGGTCTTCGAGCGCGACCCGGCCGGCCGACCGACCCAGGCCGTCGGCCTGGTCGAGGACATCACCGCCAGCAAGGGGCTGCAGAACGAGATCCGGGCCGAGCGCGACTTCGCCCAGTTGGTGCTCAATACGCTGGGCCAAGGCGTCGCCGTGTTCAACACGCAGCGCCGGTGCGAGTACGTCAACCCGGCCGGCGCCCTGATCCTCGGGATCGAGCCGCAGGCGCTGCTGGGAGCGGATCTCCAGCTGACCGCGCCGACCGATCAACTCGCGGGCATCGCGGCGTACTCGGAACAGTTCACGGCCACGAAGGACGCGCAGTTCACGGAGTTCCGACTGGTCCGCCCTGACGGCAAGCCCGTCGACGTGTTGGTGACGACGACGCCGCGGTTCCGCGACGACGAACTCATCGGCGCCGTCGTGGTCTTCAGCGACGTCACCGATCGCAAGACCATGGAGCTCGCCCTCTCGGAGACCAACCTTGAGCTCGAACAGGCGTTGGTTACGGCGCGCGAACTCGCCCGCGACGCTCAGGCCGCGAATCGCGCCAAGAGCGACTTCCTCGCCAACATGAGCCACGAGATCCGCACGCCGATGAACGCCATCGTCGGTCTGGCGGAGTTGTTGCTCGACACCGGGCTCTCCGATGAACAACGCGGCTCGGTTCAGTTGATGATCGACTCGGGCCAGGCCCTGCTCGACATCATCAACGACATCCTCGACTTCTCGAAGATCGAAGCCGGCCGGCTCGAGCTCGACCCGCACGAGTTCAACTTCGCCGCCGCGGTCGAGGGCGCAATCGATCTTCTGGCCACCCGCGCCCGGCAAAAGGGATTGCGGATCTCGAGCTACGTGGATCCGGCGATCCCCGAGGTCCTGATCGGCGACTCCGGCCGATTGCGCCAGATCCTGCTCAACCTGGTGAGCAACGCGGTGAAGTTCACGCCCACGGGCCATGTGTCGGTGCGTGCGCAGTTCGACCCCACCGGCGATCGGCCGCAGGTGCGCGTGGTCGTGCAGGACGACGGCATCGGCATCGCGCCGGAAGCGGTCGCGCGTCTGTTTCAGCCCTTCGAGCAGGCCGAGAGCGGCACCACGCGACGCTATGGCGGCACCGGTCTTGGCCTGGCGATCGTCAAACGTTTGCTTGACTTGATGGGCGGCGACGTGCGGCTCGAGAGCCAATCGGGGCAGGGCACGACCGTGACCGTGACCGTGCCGCTAGGCCTGTCTGCGGGCGCGCCGCCCGCCCCCCTTGCCGCCGTGCGGCAAGGACGGGTGCTGATCGTCGAGCCGGACGCCCAGGCCTCCGAGATCCTGGCGACCTACGTCAAGGCCGTCGGGCTCGCCTGCGACGTGATCGCCGACCCCGCCGCCGCACTGGCGCATCTGCGCCAGCATAGCCGGTATGACGTCTTGATCCTCGGCCTGTGGGAGAACGACCGCGCCACGCAGCGTCTGCTGGCCTTCGTCGTCGACGATCCCGAGCTTGGCCGGCTACGCCGCGTGGTCGTGACCGACAGTCCGCCCGAACGGGGTCGGGTCGACGGCCTGGTGACCCGGCCGATCAAGCGCGCGCAGCTTTGGGAACGGATCGATCAGGCCCTGACGCGCCATGCGTCGCTGCCGGATCAGACCCTGGCTGTTCAGGCGGGTCGGCTCAGCGCGGAGCCGGCGACGGCGCGACCGCTGGCCCTGCTGGCCGAAGACAACCCCGTCAATCAAAAGGTGGCGCTGTTACAGCTCGAGAAACTCGGTTTCGATGCCGAAGTCGTCAGTGACGGTGAGGCGGCCGTGGCCGCTGCCCTGGCTGCGCCGGATCGGTACGCCCTGATCCTCATGGATTGCCAGATGCCGGTGCTCGACGGCTTTGCGGCCACGCGCCGGATCCGGCTGTGGGAGGTCGACCAGGGCGCCGGCCAGCACATCCCGATCATCGCGATGACGGCCAACGCCATGGCCGGCGATCGCGAGCAATGCCTGGCCGCCGGCATGGACGACTACCTGTCGAAGCCCGTCAATCGACAGGCGCTCAGCCAGATGCTGACCCGCTGGTCGTCTCTGACGCCGAATTTCACACCCGCGGAGCCGGGCCCGGCACATACTTCGACGCTGCGCGATCGCCTGCGTGTCGGCCTCACGGATCGGCCCGGTCAGGCGCCCGCCTCGGCGGCGATGTCGGCGCGCGAGCGGCTGAGCGACCTGCTTGTCGCGGCGCGAGCCGCCATCGTCGCTCGCGCGCACGACAAACTGCTGGTGCTCTGTCAGGCCGCGAAGGGCGAGAGCATCGCGCTGGGTGCCATCGAGCTCGCGGCGAGCTTCCGTGCGCTCGAAGCCGGCGCGCTGGCGCATCAGGTCGAACGCTACGCCGCCTTGATGGACCGGATCGAGGCCGACGCCGCGCTCGTGCAGGCCGCGCTCCTCCTCGTCGATTGACCAATCGATCGACCGACGAGGATCCGGCACGAATAACGACGAGGCGCGCCATGATCGGGCTGAATCCGATCATGGCGCGCCTCGTCGTTATTCGTGATCTCGATCCGTTCGACTGAAGCGCGGCCGGCTCGAAGGCGCGGTTATCGACCGCGCGTCGCCGCTCAGGCGGCCAGCGGACGATCGCGCGCCGGCTCCATCTCCGCCGCCATCTGAGTGCGGCTGAGCGCGCGCTGCAACTGCCAGAGGATGAAGCGGACCCGCCCGGCCATCGCGCGGCTGATGTTCCAAAGCACGCTCGTCCCCAGCTCGGGGTCATCGCTGCACAACACCTCGAGATGACCCCGATCCAGCACCAGCATGGTCGCGCCCAGCGGGCCGGCGCGCAGATCGGCGCTGCGCAGCCCGCCGTCGAGCATCGCCAGCTCGCCCGTGATCTGGCCGGCGGTCAGCGAGGCGATGTGGCGCACGTTGCGCGGGCCGCCCGCGGGCTGATCGGGGTCGTTCCAGACCTCGACGCTGCCGTCGCGCACGATGTACATCTCGTTGCCGCCGTCCTCGATCCGCACGATCATCTGGCCCGGCTCGTACTCGCGCTTGCGGAAGTGACCGGCCAGCTTCACGCGTTGCGCATCCGTAAGCCCGCTGCCGATGTCGGAGTGTCCCAGGAAGCGCGCGATGTCTAGCGTGACGGCCGGGTCCAGATCGGACATCGCCTCGGTGCGGCTGAGCGGGAGCCCGAGGAAGGTCGTGAGGTGACGTTGGACGAGCTGCGGCTGCTCGAACTGCGGCCAGTGTCCGGCCTTGGGCAGGATGCGCAGGTCGGCCTGCGGCCATTCATCGGCCACGATGCCGGAGTCGCGCAGCGGCACGGTGTTGTCCTCGGCGCCCCACACGACCAGGGTCGGCGTGTCGAGGGTCGCCAGCCGCCCGCTCAGGTCGTTCTCACGCATCGCGAAGTAGCACTCGTAGCGCGTCCGACCCTGACCGGGCCGGCGCGCATCGGAGCGCAGACGCTCGTAGTCTCCGTCGCTGATCGACGTCCGCTGGGCGAACGACACCGGGCGCATCAATTCGTCGGTGACGCCCGCGATCAGGCGCTCGCTCGCGCGCACCAACAGCCCGGTGGCCGAGAAGCGTTCGAGACGCGTGATCGGCGAGATCAACCAGTTGATGCGCGCCGAGAGCCGGCCCGAGATCGTCGGCGCGATCAAGACCATGCGGTCGATCAGGCCCGGGTGGCGGAGCGCGATCGTGGCGCCGATCATGCCGCCCATCGAATGGCCGACGTACACGATGGGTCGATCGCTGACCTGAGCCGCCAGATGCGCCAGCAGATCGGCGTAGTACGGGATCGTGATTTTATCGCGCGGTGCGGGCGAGTCGCCGTAGCCGGGCAGGTCGACGGCGATGCAGTGATAGCGGCGCGCCAGCAGTTCCATCACCGGCGCCAGCGCATACCACGAGCTCGACCAGCCGTGGACGAGCAGCGCGACCTGCCGGCCGGGCTGCCCACATTCTTCCGCGTGGATGGTTTGATCGTCTACAAGATAAGTGGTCACAGGGCACCAGGTTCGCGCGTCCGTGCGCGCGCCTGCCCGTGATTCTAGAGAATACTTGACGACAACGGGGTGAATTGTGGGTTCAAACCGCGTGAAAAAAGCGTGAGCCCGCGATCCGCTCAGAGCCCGCGTTCACGCGCGAGCGCAGCGGCTTCGGCCAGATCGGCCTGCGTGTTGACGTTGAAGAACGACAACAGCTCCGGGTCGTAGTCGAGCAACTCGGGCGGCTCGACGTACCGGATCGGCACGCTCTCGTACAGGCCGATCAAACGGTAGCGGTTGGCTTCGAAGAGCGGGGCGAAGGCCGGCAGACACACCTCGCGGTCATAGATCGCGCACAGCGGCTCGGCGCCGCCCGCGTGGCGCGGCACGACGCCGCCCAACCCCGCCGACGCCGGATCGCCCGCACACGCGCACAGGTGCCGCAACAACGCCGACTGCGCGAACGGCATGTCGCAGGCCAGACACAGCACCCACCGTTCCCGGGCCGCGCTCATTGCCGTGTGCAGCCCGCGCAGCGCTCCGCCCGAGGGCATCAGGTCTGCGGCCATCCGCAGCCCGAAGCGCTCGTAGGCCTCGGGCGTGTTGGTGACGATGAAGGACTCGTCGGCCAGACCCTGGGCCGCGTCGATCACGCGCTCGACGATGGTGCGCCCACCGATCTCGGTCAGGGCTTTGTTGGACCCGAAGCGCGAACTCTGTCCACCGGCCAGAATCGCCAGGCTGATCCCGTGCATATCAGGATTATATCGGCCTGAGCCTCGACCTACGACTAGGGTACCCCTTCACAGCCGGTCGGACGTGCTAGAATTCTCCTCAGTGTTGCGCCAGGGAAAGCCGCAATACAGCGTTTAGAAAGACGGAGGCGTTATGCATCCGGTGAAGATGATCCTGACTTACGATATCCGGCCAGATGTTCAGGACCGGTATTATCAGTTTATGCTCGGCGAGATGGTGCCGACGCTCAACGGCATCGGTCTGTCGATGTCGGGCGTCTGGCATACGGCCTACGGCAATTACCCGCTGCGCCTGGTCGAGTTCGTGGCCGAAGACCGCGCCGCCCTCGATCGCGTCATCGGCTCCGAGTCGTTCGAGCGACTGGAGAACGAGCTGCAGCAGTACGTGCTTAACTATCAGCGTAAGTCGGTGCCGCTGCGCGAGAATCTGTTCCAGTTCTAGCGACGGAACACGCTCAGGCGGTCGATAGCGAAAAAAACGGCCCACGCCACGGGATGTCCCGTGGCGTGGGCCGTTTCTGCTAACGGTTGTGTGTGAGCTACAAATCCAGTTCGAGCCCTTCACGCCCCAGGATCACGGCGGTGTCCGCGCAGAGATCGTTGACGGCTGCATAGTTGCGCGCGACGGCCGCGGCCTCCAGGATCTCGGCATCGGTGGCGTTCGGGTCGTGGTGGACCAGCACCAGGCGTTTGACCTGCGCGCGCTCGGCGAGGTCGACGCCGATGATGGCCGAACTATGACCCCAGTCCGCGCGCTGCAGAAACGTCTCGCGCAACGCATATTGCGAATCGAAGATCAAGGCGTCGGCGCCGGCATAGAACTTCAGGTATCGGCGCAGGCCCGGCTCGGTGAGCGACTTGTATTCGGCGTCGCTGGCAAAGACGAGGGCTTTGCCGGCGTGCTCGATCCGATACGCGTAAGCGGTGCCCGGGTGGTACAGGCTCAGCGTCGTGATCCGGATGTCGCCCAGGGTCAGCGTCTCATCTTCGTGCAATGCCCGGAAGCTCAACGTCGCCGGTTGTTCGTGGACGGCAATGGGGAAGTAGGTCGGCGCGGTCTGCTGCTGTCGCAGGTAGTCGGCCGGGTCGGCGTTGACGGCGTAGAAGTGCAGGCGATTGCCGGGCACGTAGGCGGGCGCGAAGAACGGGTAACCCTGCAGGTGGTCCCAGTGGCCGTGGGTGAGCAGGATGTGCGCGCAGCCGCGACCGTCCGCGAACTCGGGCCGGCGCATCAGGGCCTGTCCGAGCGGGCGCATGCCGGAGCCGCAATCGAGGATCAACAGCTGGCGGTCGGTTTCGATGGAGACGCAGGTGGTGTGCCCACCGACCAGTTCCCCGGTCTCGGCGGGGAGGTGGGCGAGGTAGTCGTCGACGACGTTCGGGTCAGACAGATCCAGGCCGGCCGCGCCGGTCAACGCGGCGCGGAGCCGGTCACGCAGGTCGGTCCGCGAGAGCGGGGTCGGCGTGGAGCCGCGCACGCCCCAGAACCTGACGCGCATGGTCAGGCCGGCGGTTGAACGCCGATCCGTTGCAGGGCGCTTTCCAGGTCCTCGAGCCGCACCGGTTTGGGCAGGAACTCGTTGGCGCCGGCCTCGTTGACGGCTGAGATCAGGTCGGGCTGGTTATCCGACGACATCGCCAGCACACGCGTGTGCATGAGCTTCTCGTGTCGGCGGATGAAGCGCACGACCTCCACGCCGTTAATACCCTGCATGTGGATGTCGACCATGACCAGGCTCGGCGGATACTCGACCAGCGTTTGCATCGCGCTGGGCGAGCCGTACACGGCCCGGGCGCGGTGCCCCAGCAGGGTCAGCATTTTGACCAGGTTGTCGGCGATCAGCCGGTTGTCGTCGATGACAAGCACGTAATTTGGCATAACGGCGTTGGTCCTCTGGGCTCTAAGATGCAATCTCGGTGCCAGCGAGGGCGCGGGAGCGTGATCGCTCCCCCCTCCCGCGCTCCCCGCAACCCATGCCTCTATAATCCGTACAAGGGATTGCCAGTCTCCTGCGTGCCGTGGGCGCCTATTCCACCGCAGGGCAAACCGGCTGGTCCCGAGGAACGGCAGGAACTCGTGAGCGAGACGGA
>WBZS01000579.1_pt1 | contig 42705 bp, 44 predicted proteins | sample 5204201 | NCBI WGS metagenome assembly WBZS01 (sample SAMN12344357, study PRJNA552823) | activated sludge metagenome | biome: Activated sludge suspended growth; feature: Nitrification reactor; material: Wastewater; isolation source: activated sludge from nitrification reactor of wastewater...
GCAAGACCTTCAACTGACGTGGGATGCCTGGGGTGATGTCATAAACCATCTTGGCCCTGAGTCGCAAATCGCGCTTCATCCGCGCCTCATCCCGCCTCGTGCGTGCTGGATGGCAGAACCACCGATCGTCCCGGAGTCGCCGGCACTTGGGATCTTCTGACCACATATTTCTAAAGTTACTTCGCTAGTGACGTAACAAATTGATTAAAGACATTGTTTTTCGCATTCTCGGAGACGGATCGTGGCAACTGGACATGCCGTGGCCATCTTTTTCACAGATTTCTAAATTTACCGTCACACCTGTCGACACATTTACTTTCGCGGACACCTGGCCCTGGGGCTGCGCCATGATGTCGGCCGGGGTCAGCGTCTCGACCGGGACCGTCGACACGCGGTCCTCGTTGCGCGAGACGAAATCGACGTGGCCCTGATCGGCGGCGGTGTCGGTGACGCCGCTGACCATCAGCAGACTCGTCACATCGACCTTCGGCAATTGATCGGTGAAGAAGCGCGCGGTCTCCGCGCTCTTCACCCGGAACATGACGAGATGATTGAAGTTGCCGAGGATCTGCTGCGCCTTGGCCGAATCGCCGACGCGGGCCTCGATGTCGGGAATGGTCTGGGTGTACGCATGGACGCGGAAACCGGCGCCACCCATCTTGTTGACCATCGGCACGAATTCCGGGCCGATCAGTTCGTTGACCTCGTCGAAGTGGCACTGCACCGTCGGCAGCACGATCTGGCCCTGCGGATGATGCGGATCGAGCCCCTGCTTGTAGAGCTTGCCGCCGACCGAGACCAGATCGGCCAACATCGAATTGCCGACCGCGCTCGCCACCACCGGATCGGACAGGGCGTCGAGGCCGCAATAGACGATGCCGCCCTGGCGGATCACCTGCATCCAGTCGAAGATCGGACGCTTGTCGGCCGGATCGAAGTAGTCGGGGCTGATGAGCTTGCCCACCGCGCCGGTGGTGAGCTTCTCCAGGAACGGGCCGAGCGAGGCCACGATCTTCTCGAAGAAGGCGCGTTCGTAGCGCACCGCGGTCGCCAGACCCTGCAGCACCGGCTCCGGCAGTTGCAGTTCCTTGAGGATGTGAACGAGAGCGATCAGCCGCGGCGTGCGATCCTGCAGCGCTCGCGGAATGGGGAAGTTCTTGCTGCCGATGGTCGACTCGACCTTGTCGACCCACGCCTGCCAATCGGCCGGTCCCAGCTTGGCGAGCACGTACTCGGCATACTTGACGAACAGCGGCTCGATGTCGGTGATATCGCGCAACAGGAGTGCGTAGGTCGGCACCATGCCGAGCGCGACTTGCGCCTGCGCGACCAGGTTGGTGAAACGCCAGGCGAACTCCGCGAAGGCGGCCGAATTGCCGGAACGGGGCAGCGCATTGGTCGCGCGGTTGGCCACTTCGGTGATGCGGGCGAAATTGCCGATACCGTTGTAGCGCGCGCTGATCTCGGGATACCCGAGATGAAACAGGTAGAACTGGTCGAGCCGGCCCGCCCGCGCGGCTTCGGCGTAGACCCGCATCATCAGATCGGCATCGCCCTTGGGATCGATCACGATGACCACATGGCGATCGCGGATGTCCTGGCTCACCAGCACTTCCATCAGCCGTGTCTTGCCGACCCGCGTAGTGCCGACGACCAGCGTATGGCCGACGCGATGGCGCTGGCTCAAGGTGATGGGCACCTCGTTGGGGTCCACGCCATGGAGCAGCGCAGAGCCGCCCAGATCGGGTATGTCGGCGATCGGATTCCACCAGTGGGGCGCGAGCAGGGCGCGCGACACCCCCGCCAGCGGCGGCAATGCGCCGGCCGACTGGACCGCGCCCCGGCAGGTCCGCGTGACGAGCCGGGACAACGGGCCGGGCGCCAGAAAGGCCAGCGCCTCGGGCCGGCGCGCATCGAGCACGCGTTGCGTGTGGCGCTGGCTCCACCAGAACCCATAGCCCATGAACAGCCGTTCGCGGCTGTCGGGCAGCTTGTGCGGCGCGATCGAGGAAATCCGGTAGCGCGTCAGTCCGGTCGTGTAACGCAATACCCGGAACCCTTCCACCGCCCGATGGAGGGCAAAGCCGCCGGCGATCAGGGCGGCGGCCACACCGAGCAGCGGCGAGAGCATCAGCGCCCAGGGGGCGGACAGGGCCACCAGCGCCACGCTGGCGGCGGTCAGCGCCGACCACAGTTCGACCGGCGGGCGCAGCATGCCTTCGGTGGCGCCGGTTTTCATGTGAGGTCGGTCAGGGTGGGCAGGCGGGCGAAGACCCGTTTCGCGTAATTGCGCGAACGGGCGGTGTCGGCCGGGCTGTGGTAGCGGCCGGCGGCGATGAACCAGTCGCCGCAGTCGCGGTAGTGGCCGGCGAGGATGGCCGCGCCGACCGCCAGGTTGTTGCGCGGCTCGAGCGCGCGCTGGAACGAGCCAAGCTTGTCGGCGTGATAGCCCCAATTGACCTGCATCGGCCCGCAGTCGACATTGCGGATGCGGCCGACGGTGACGGTGCGCGTCAGCGCGCGCACCGCGTCGCCCTCGCTGGCGTAGCGGTGCGGGGTGCCCTGGATGTTGAGCGTCCACAGCCATGGCAGCACATGCTGGCCGAAGGCCATCGCGGACTCCTGCAAGGCGATCGCATAGAGCAGGCGCGGCGGCACGCGGGCAGCGAGTGCCGCGCCGCGATAGGCCGGCGGCACTTCCCGCAGCACGGTGGCGCGCGGCCGTGCCAGCAGCGGACCGGCGAGCAGCGCCAGCGCCCCGCCGACCAGAAAACGGCGCCGGTCGAGGCTCATGGGGCAATCACCGAACGGGGCAGCCGCTGCCCCTTGAAGTCGATCGCCGGCTCGTTCGGATAGAGCCGGGCGTAGGTGGTGGCATAACTCGCCATCCACGCCAGCACGCGTTCGGTATCGGCGTGCACCGCCTTGACGAACAGTTCGGCATAACGGCGCCGCTCGGCATCCGAGCCCGCATGAATGCCGAGCACCTCGATCGGCGAAAGATTCGGCGACGAGAACGCGGCGCGCGCGGTGCCTGGCTGCATCAGCACGCGGGCGCGCTGAATCTCCGCCACGGTCAAGCCCCACAGCCGCGCCTGCTCGGTGTCGAGCGCCTGCAGGCGGGTGGCATCGGCACGGGTCGGATCGGCCGCCAGCGCCGCGGGCTGGGTCGCCGTGATGCGGGTGGGCACCGGCTCGGCCGCCTGCGCCGCCGTGACGGCAGCAAGGACCGCGACCAGCAAAGTGCGCGCGCTCGCCATGGCTCAGGGCCTCTCGCGGGCGCGCAGCAGCGCCGATGTGCCATCGGGCCGGACCAGGCGCACCGATTGCGACGGGTCGAGCGGTGAGACTTCGAGCCGGCCCGCCGGGGTGCGCTCGCCGTCGTGGGCGAAGCGCACGCCGCCATCGCCGGCGCGCCAGACAATCGACGGGCGGTTGTCCCAGGTGTCGACCGACAGCAGGCGGGTATCGTCGGCGGCCACGCGGGCCACCGGCCGCGACACAGGCCGGACGGCGGAAAGGGTGGGGACGCGGGCAGGGGAACGGGAGACCCGCCGCGGACAGGCGCGGCTCGCGGCGGGTTGGGAGCCGGCAGCCGGCGCCGGGTGATCGAGCTTGTCCTTGACGGCACTCAGGTCCGTCTGCAGTTGCTGCAGCTTGTCCGACAGCGCGGTCAGGGTCGCGGCCATCGCGCGCGATTGATCGTTCAAGGCTGTCAGTTGACCCGATAGCGGACTCATCATCGGATCGGGGGCCGGTGCGACAGCAGCGGGCAAAGCGGCCGCGACCGCCGGTGCCGTCGATTTCGGCGCCCAGTCCCAATCCCAGGGACGGATCAGTGCCAGTGCGGCGAGCACGATGCCGCCGGCCACAAGGACTGACAGAACATGAAGCAAACGGCCCGAGGGGCGCCGCGGCACGGCCTCGGTCGATGTGTTGGGGGTGGGGGTGGGCGCGTCGGCCATCGGCTGGGCCATCATTTGTTCTCGCAGGCAAGGCCGGCATCGGTGACGCCGACGGTGAGGACGCGGGTGCGCGGATTGACGCAGACCCGGTAGCCGTTGCCGGCCAGAAGCTGGGCCAGCACATGGACCGGGTACGGTCCCAACTGGCGTTGCGATTCGGGCAGCGGCAGTTGAAACAGATGTTCGGTGTCCGGGTCGGCGGCAGCCAGGCCGTAGCCGGTGCGCTGCAACAGGTAGCGCAGCGCCTCGCCGACGCTGGTGACCACTTCGCGCGGGAAGCGCAGGCTGGCGACGACTGCCAGCGGATCGCGTTCGGCGACGGTGGGGCCGGCCAGTTGGCTATAGCGCGCCACGCGCTCGGGTTCGCCGGCGCAGGCCAACCCGCTAAAGGCGAGACCGGCAAGCGCGGCAAGAGCAGTGGATCTCAAGTGCATGCAACAACCCTCGCAAAGAGACTCCCGGCCGGGCCGGGAGCAAGGTGGGCAACGGACCCCAGTCACGGCGCCAAGCCTAGGAAAATGCGAAAAAGATTTCCACCGAAAACCTCGGAAATGTTTATCGGGGTTTTCGCTTGATTCAGAAAATGGAATCGGTATAATCCCGCGCCCGCGCGCGCAGGCGCGCGTATGTCGCCGGCAACGCCCAGCCCATGCCATCAACATCAAACCGCGGCAGCCAGGGGCGCGGCCGTGACAGCCGATGGGTCAGTGCGCCACCCGTCGGCGGGTGTCGCCGAGGTAGCGGGGAGGCACACGGGAGGCTCGGACGAAACGCCGCACGCGAAGGAAAACACCCATCAAAACAAGCCGGTACATGCGGCAAGCGGGCCGGGCGACAGGCCCAAAGGCGGCAACCGGCGGGGCGCGGTTGCCTTTCTACCGGGGTACCGGCCCTACCCCCAAAGGCGGCCGGCACACCTGATGCTGTGTGCCGGCAAAGGCGCTTACCGGGGAAGGCGAAAGGGTGATGGGGAACGGGGTTTTGTGCCCGGCTTGGCGCCTAGCACAAAAATGAAAGGCCGTCCACCGAAAACCTCGGAAATGTTTATCGGGGTTTTCGGTGGACGCGCAGCGCGCCGTGTGGCAAACAACGCGTTGGCCCGGCCAGGCCGCGCAGGGTGAGCCAAAGCAAAGGGCGAATCACGCCGCGTGACCGGGCATGGGCGGGTCTGCCCGGCAGTATCGGCAGGCAACCACATATAACTTTAGACATATGAGTGGTCCATGTCCGACCCTCTCTCCAACCTGACGCCGGCGCGGATCCAGGAGCGATCCGAGGCCGCTGAACAGATCGCGCAGTGCCTCATCGCGCTGCGCGAGCCGGCGTGGATCGATGTGATTGCCGACTGGCTCGGTCGCTACGACGGGCTCGAAGGTTATCTTTGGCCGGAGGACGACCCGCTGGTACAGGTGCGCAATCTGCTGAACCGATATATCGAGACCGGCCAGCCGCTCGAACCGGAGCGGTTCGCCGGCGCGCTGGCCGATTTGCGTTTCTGCTACTGCGCGGCACGCCACGACGAAGGCGGTGCCCGCTGGGATCCGCTGCGTGATGGCGCATTCTCGGCGTGGACGCGGGGCCGGATCGTCAAGGCGTGGGACACGGCCGAGCCGTGGCCGAGCCGTGACCTGCTCCAGACCTGGCTGCTGATTCGTTTCTGTCGCGCCCGCACCCTGGCCGGGTAGCCGGTTTCCGATGTTGCCATCGGTGCTCTCCGTCCTCTGCTTCCTCGCAGCGGCGGTGCTTGCCTGGTGGGTCTGGCGCCAGCGTCCGGCCGCGACGGCGCCACCGCCGGCAACCCCCGCTGCCCCAACCCGGTTGTCCGGCAGCGCCGAGGACTGGTGCAGGGTGCTGTCCGGTGAAGACCTGCTGCAACACTGCAATGCCCAGGCGACCCTTGACGAGATCCGGCGCCAGTCTCGACTGGCGCCGGCCGTATTCGATCGCGATCTGCGCAGCGCAGTGGTGGCGTATGCCGAGTTCGTTCAGCTCGTGCCGGCCTCGGAGTCGCATCACCATGCGCACCCCGGCGGTCTGTTGGCGCACACCCTGGAAGTGATCCTGGTCGCGCTGCGGCTGCGCAATGGCTATCTGCTGCCGCTGCACGCGCCGACCGAGTTGATCGACCAGCAGCGCGACCATTGGACCTTCGCCGTCTTCCTGGCGGCCCTGCTGCACGATATCGGCAAGATCATGACCGGCCTGCGCCTGCAGGTGCGCGATGCGCCGAAGGCGCCGATCCGGCGCTGGCTGCCGCTGTCCGGCGCCTTGACGCAATCGCGCGCCGTCGAATACCGGATCGGCTTCGCGCCGGCCGCCGAGCGCGATTACCTGGCGCACAAGAAGCTCGCACTGGTGTTGCTGCATGGCGTCGTGGCGCCCAATGCGCTGGCCTTCCTGGGACGGGAAAGCCTGGTGCTCGAGGCCCTGACGCAGTTTCTCGGCGCCGAGGACAAGCCGACCGACGCGGCAGCCGAAGGCGCGAAGGCCTTGGCCGAAATCGTCAAGCGGGCCGACCGCCTTTCGGTCGCCCACAACCTGCAACACGGACCGCGCGATCGATTCGCCGCTGCCGCAGCGGTGCCGCTGATCGAGCGGCTGATGGCCGCCATGCGCACCTTGCTGGCGCAAGGCACGGCGCTGCCGCTCAATCGCGACGGCGCGGCAGGCTGGGTCTTCGAGGGGGCGATCTGGTTCGTCGCCAAGCGCCTGGCGGACGCGGTTCGCACCGTTCTGCAAAAGGATGGCCTGGACGAGGGCATTCCGGGGCCGACCAAGAACGACCGGCTGTTCGATGCCTGGCAGGACTACGGCGCCCTCGAGGTCAATCCGGATACCGGGCAGGCGATCTGGTATGTCGAGGTGGCCGGCGACGGCTACGCGCATCGCCTGGCGATGTTGAAGTTTCCGTTGCACAACGTGTTCGACGACCCGGTGCGCTATCCGGCGCCCATGCAGGGCACGATTGCGTCGGTGGCTCGGCAGGACGCCGATGCGGGGCGATCCGTCGCCTGCGGCGGGCAATGCGACCCACGCAAGACGCCGGATGAAACCCGAATGGAATCCGCCGGCGATGCGGCGCCGCCGCGGATGGCCCAGCCCGACGCGGCGGGGATAGCGCCCCTGCCGCAAGCGGCCGGGCGCACCGCTCCGGCGGCGAGATACCCAAACCCGGCAAATCCGGCGAACCGGAACGAGATACCCGCGCCGCGTTCACCCGGCGCCAAGAAGGCGGCTCCACCGGCGGCTGCGGCAACGGTGAGCCAGCCCGCAGCGGCGACGCCAGCGAACGCTCGTCACGCACCGGCCATCGCACCCGCCCAGCCCGCGCAGAACAGATCGGACGAGTTCCTCGACGAAGAAGATTCGATCTCGATGCCCGGCCGGCGGCGCAAGCCGAAGAATGCGGCGCCGGCGCCAGCGCCGGGCAGTGGGGTGACTGCGGTGGCGGTCGCGCCATTCGCGGTCGCGCCCAGACTGCCCTCGGACAAGGCGCCCACCGCCCTGGCGGTCGCGTTCATGGAATGGGTCCAGCGCGGGCTGGCCGACGGTACGCTGCCGTACAACGAAGCGGGCGCACCGGTGCACTTCATCCCCGAGGGCATGGCTTTGGTATCGCCGCGAATCTTTCGGGACTTCGCGGTGACCACTGGTGAGAACGCCGATGCGGTACAACAGCAGGTGATCGGGGCCGGCTGGCACGTCAAGGCGTCCGGCAACAGCAACATCCTGCATTTTGCGGTCATCAAGCGCGATGGCTCGCGCTCGGGCAAGCTCTCGGCGGTGGTGATCGGGCAAGCGCAGCGGTGGGTCAATCCGCTGCCGCCGGCCAACGCCTGCATCAAACCGTTCGAGCTGAGCGTCGATCCGGCGGCAATTGTGAGGACGCCAGTCAGGGCGGGGTAGCTTGTGCCGGGGTTCTTGGCGGGCGGGGGCAATTGCACGTTCCGCGCCACGCAACGGACGGGCCTGCCCGCGCCGAGCAAACTCCGGGCGAAATCTCAGCCGGCCGTCTTGCCCCGTTTTGCTTTCCCGCCGGCGGCGAGCCGCAGATCCTCGTCCGAGAGTTTGCCGCTCGCATGCAGTGCGATCAACAGTCGCACGGGCTTGGGTATGTTGCGCCCGCTCTCGTAGCGGCTGCCACCGCTCTGGGTGACGCCGAAGCGAGACCAGAACGCCGTCTGGTTCTCGCCCAGCGCATCGCGATAGGCCTGGATGTTATCCATATTGAGCTTTACCGCTTTTATCTTGCGCAGTCCCTGAGGCATATCCATCACGCACTCTCCTTCTGTTGCTGGTTGGGGAAACGGGCTCTACAACCCGTGAGGCGTTCGACAGGGATGACAAGAGCTTGGTTCAACCGGCCAACGCAGGCCTCATGGCATAACCGGGTGTTCTTCCCGGGATTGTTGAAAAAGACGAGGGCGCGCCATTCGGGTTCGCCCTCGATAGTACGTATGCAACGGTCCATTGGACGAGCGCTTCGCCGAAGCCGAACCGGAGCAAGCGTTTCGTTGCGGTTCACTTGTGCAGGCCACCGGTCTCGTGCAAGACCGCCCTTTGGGCCAGGCCGATGAATTGCGCCATGGACATCTGACTGATAGAATACGGTCAAACATCCGTGGAGAAATCAATGGTTTCCATTTCGACCGTAGCGAGTGTACTCGGGGGGCAGGCGGGGCTTCAGGCGCGTCCGCGCAGTGCCCACGATTGGCATGAACTGATTCGGCGCGGGCTGCCCGTGGCCGCCATGGACGCCTTCAAGCAACAAGCGATGTTGGCGGACGCGGAGTTGGCGAAGCTCATCGGCGTGAGCGAAAAGACGCTCTCACGTGCCAGGGTAGGTCATTTGAATCTTGACTCGATCGCAAGCGATCGACTCTATCGAGTCGTACGTTTGGTCGTGTTGGCCACGGAGGTACTGGAATCCCCCCAAGCGGCGTTGCGTTGGATCAAGCGGACGCAGGTAGGCTTGGGCGGCGCTACGCCGTTAGAGATGATGACAACCGACGCCGGTTCGGCCGAGGTGGAGAAGCTGCTGTTGCGCATCGAGCACGGTGTCTATTCGTGACTTTGGCGTGGCGCATTGCCAAGCGCGCCCATGCCAGCGCGGCCTTCTCCGGCGAGGGGGCCAGGATCGCGGGGGGCCGGTGGAATCTGCCCGGCGAGCCGGTCGTTTATGCCTCCTCAACGCTCGCACTGGCCGCCATGGAGACGTTCATACACCTTGGTGAGGAAGGCCTGGGCATCGCCTTCGTCTATTTCCGAATCGAGATACCGGATTCGGTGAGCATCGCACGCTGCGACAGGGCGCCAAGGGGATGGCGTAGCGAGCCTCCCGGTGACGCGAGCATGCGGTATGGAAGCGCCTGGCTGCGGGAGGGCAAAGCGGCCGTACTGGACGTGCCTTCGGCAATCGTGCAGGTGGAGCGGAACCTTCTTCTGAATCCGCGCCACCCGGATTTCACGAAGCTCAGCATCAGCCGGTCCAAACCGTTCGCGTTCGATCCGCGCATGTGGAAGTCCTGAGCCGCACCCGTGCCGCAGTCTGCCGAGGATGCCGGGTGGACCGGCGTGAGGGCAAAAGCGTGGGAGAAGGGCAGAGCAAGGTAGCTGCGGACTGGCGAGGCGGCCCCCCCTACGCCGGTGTACGCACGGGTCGCCGGGGTGGGCAAGAACAATAGTGACAGAGTTGGCGGCCCTGCAACGACAGAATCGAGGGGGGAAACGATACGCGGAGCATCAAATGTACTCTTTGAGTGTGAATTCGGATTGGCCGCAGCAGATCGCACGCATTCGCGACGCCAACACCGAGGACAGCAACCTCGTGCGGTTCGACAACACGTTCTATCGCCTATGCCGGGCCGAGCCGGCGCGATTCACGGTGCAGCTTCACGACGGCATCGCGCACGGGGGTCCTACGATTGATCTGGTGTTTCAGGCGAACGATTTCTATGTTCACGAGATTGCAGGCCAGCCCTTCGGACGTTATCCAAGCACGATCGACCTGGAGCGTCCCACTGCGCAGTCTCTCGCTTCCGCAATCGCAGCCGTCGCCAAGGGGGAACCTCAAGATCGGTTCGCGCGCCAGGCTATCCTGGTGTTCTGCGTTGCGGAATCGCTCCGCAGCGACCATATCGCAACGGCGGTGGGTCAGATGATTGCGACGACCCAGGGGTTGTTGGGTGTGCCGTCCAACCTGGCAATCTTCCAGTTCTTGCCGCTTGTGAGGGCGTGGGGACAAACCAGCGATGCAATTCATCGGGCGCTTTCAAGAACGGCCCAGGAGATCGTGTCCAAACCCCGTAGCGCCTTAACACCGCAGCAACGCAGCTTCAGTGAGCGCGTGGACCTCTCACGCGTGGATCCGAGTCTGCAAGGCTATGCGAAATCGATTCGGGTTCTGAAGCGCCCCGGTGTCGCCTGAGTGCGTGTGTTTCGCCCGGTCATTGCCTGTCGGAAACACGTCGTCACGCCAGAGGAGTTCCGCGATTGACAGACCGATGCAGACGCGACATCGCTAGCCACTACTGCGGCGACGATGTGTCGAGCGCCCTGCTGATCGGCACTCGGCTTCAAGGCATCCTTGCGTGTTTGTGGGAGAAGCGCCCGGTGACAAGCCGTTCGCTGGCGTTCCTGAGTGAGCAGGGATTCGACGCGTTGTACCGGCTGGCATCCGGCAGCTTGAGCTACGAGGAGTTTAGAGAAACGGCACGGCTCGAACGCGCGGCGCGGTTGGCGCGGCGACCTCCGGAGATACCCGCTCTAGAGGACGTGGCGAAACAAGAGAGGTTGGCCGCAATGCGCGCGCTGAGCGATGAAACCTTCAGAAAAATGGAGGCCGAGCGCAAAGCACGCGTGAGCGATCCGAAGTTCATCGCGAGAGCCAAGAACCGCGCCCTGCGTGAGCGCTACGGGATCGAAGGCTATGTGGACGAGGAGCATTTTGGCCGGCTGATGAGCATTCTTCGCACTGTCGACGCGGGGCGGCGGATCGGCGAAGTGGATTACGCGTGGCTTTGTTCGGAGGGCGAAGAATACTTCACCGAGCAGTTGAGGATGGCCTACCACCATCTCGAAGCTACCGCGTTGGCCGATGAGTTTCGCGAAAAGGGAGATTGCTGGCTGGCAGTCAACGCGAGCAGCCATTTTCGGAAGGCAAGCGAATCGGACAGCGCGGACCAACTCCTCGGAGCAATCAAGCTTGAAAACAATGCTCCCCGAAAACTGCGCGCTGCGCTCTGTACGACACGCGGCGGCGTGATGCGCGACCTTGAGCGCTGGGATGATGCCCTGCGCCTTGGGCAGGAGGCGCATGCGCTCACGCCGAAAGACTACCGCCCGTGCACGCTGCTCGGCGCGGTCTACATGGAGACCTCTCGCTACGATCTGGGTCAACTCTGGTATGCCAAAGCGGTCGAACGCGGTGCGAATGAGCAAGACGTCGATAACGATCTGCACAAGATCTACAAGCGCGCCAATCCAGACAAGAAGGCGGCGCTGAGCGCTTTTCTGATTCGGCTGGATCCGCAACGCTACGCGTGGGCCGGATTGTCCAAGTGAGATTGAGAGTCGGGCCACACGTACGAGCGCGACTATGACTTGAGTACTTCGGAAGAACCTTCTTCCAACAAAGACGCCGGAAACCACCCACCGATCCCCCCGACGAGCCAATTTGTTAAAGCGCCCGTTTTGTATGGCCAACGTCCGCGCAGGGGTTCGGGTGGCAACCGGACCGAGCAAGATTGGGAAACGCTTGTCTTCAGTAGAATGCCGGAGATGTCGATGGGTCCCACCGGCGCGCTCGCGCCGCTGCTTTCCCCGCACGGCCACCTCTTGCTGTTGCCGGACGCAGACGCACCCGCCTTGCCTGCCGCGCTCCAGCAGCGTCTCGCCGATGCCTTCGCGCTGGGTTCGGGGCATGGGCTGCTGCATCTCGGGGCGGCTGAAGTCGGCGGCATTCTGCCGCCCGCCTGGGCCTGGTGGCGTGAGTTTGCATCGCGCTATGTCACCGCGTTGTGTGCCACGCCCGAGGGCGGCGACATCGCCGCACCCGGGGATCCTGCACTCGGGGCCCTGATCGCCGACGCCCCGCCGATGACAGGCGCGGAGTATCTGACGATAGCGGTGCTGCGCACGCTGTGGACCGAACTCGATACGGCTTTGCGCGTCGAACTCGCCGCGGCGAAGACGGCGCTCCAGGAATTCCTCAAGTCACGGCATCCGGTCTGGAATCTGGTTGGCCGCGTGCATTTCAATCTCGCGGAAAATCGCAAAGACACCCAGGCGCCGTTTGCTTTTCTCGCCACCTACACCTCGCGTCTGTCGGCCCAGGGCAAGGCACAGCATTTGCCACTTTCGCGGGCACTGGCCGAGTTCTCCGATGGCAAGAGCCAGGGGCGGCTGCTCTCCCTGCTGATGCCGGTGCAGCGTGCGGCGGAGCAATGCGGTTGGCTGCGCGCGATGGTGGACGCCGGCGATATCTATCACCCGCTGCGCTGGCAGCCTGCCGATGCCTACCAGTTCCTCACTGACGTACCGAAGCTCGAGGCGGCCGGCATCATCGTGCGTGCACCCGGCACATGGCAGGCAGGGCGTCCCGCCCGCCCGCTGGTCAAGGCCAGCGTGGGCGCTCGAGCACCGTCGTTGCTGGGTAAAGATGCGTTGCTCGATTTCAACATGGAGGTCACCCTCGATGGCGAGCGCCTCGGCCGCAGCGAGATCGAGGCACTGCTGTCCGCCGGCAACGGCCTGCAACTGATCCGTGGCCGTTGGGTCGAAGTGGACGGCAAGAAGCTCGGACGCATGCTGGCCCGATTCCAGGCCATCGAACAGGCGGCAGCCGAAAATGGTCTGCCCTTTACCGAGGCGATGCGCCTGGTCGCGGGCGCCTCGCTCGACGAGGCAGACGATTCCGCCGGTGCCGACTGGTCGCAACTGGTGGTTGGCCCCTGGCTGGCCGAAACCCTGCAGGGGCTGCGCCAGCCGGAGGGGCTGGCGCAAATCAATCCCGGCCCGGAACTCAAGGCGACCTTGCGCCCCTATCAGCAGGCCGGTGTCCGTTGGCTCTACTTGCTCACCCGGTTGGGGCTTGGCGCGTGCCTGGCTGATGACATGGGCCTGGGCAAGACCATCCAGGTGCTGTCGCTGCTGCTGGTGCTCAAGCGCGAGCACAACGACACTCGCCCGAGCCTGCTGGTCGCCCCGGCTTCGCTCCTGGCGAACTGGGCCGCGGAAGCGCAGCGCTTCGCCCCCGGCTTGCGTCTGCTGATCGCCCATCCCTCGGCGATCCCGGCTGCCGACTTGCGTGCGCTGGATGACAGGCAGTTGAGCGGTGTCGATCTCGTCATCACCAGCTACGGCACTCTGCAGCGCTTGCCGGCACTGGAAGCCATGCCGTGGCGGGTGGCGGTACTGGATGAGGCCCAGGCAATCAAGAACCCGGGTGCCAAGCAGACGCGCCAGGTGAAGAAACTCAACGCGCAGTCGCGCATCGCATTGACTGGAACACCGGTGGAAAACCGGCTTTCCGATCTGTGGTCGATATTCGACTTCACCCACCCCGGCCTGCTGGGAACGGAGAAGGTCTTTGCCGGCTTCACCAAGCGCCTGGCCAACGCCGAACACTTCGGCCCGTTGCGCGCCCTGGTACGGCCCTACATCCTGCGCCGCTTGAAAACCGACAAGCGGGTGATCGCCGACCTGCCAGCGAAGACGGAAATCAAGTCCTGGTGCCACTTGAGTGCGGCGCAGGCCGCACTGTATCAGCGCGCGGTCGAGGATCTGGCCGCCGCCTTGGAAGAGGCCGAAGGGATCGGTCGCAAGGGCGTGGTGCTTTCCTTTCTGATGCGCTTCAAGCAGATCTGCAACCACCCCTCGCAATGGCAGGGCGATGGGGCGTGGGGGGCAGGGGACAGCGGCAAGTTCGCCCGTCTGCGCGAGTTGGCCGAGGTGATTGCCGCGAAACAGGAGAAAGTGCTGGTGTTCACCCAGTTTCGCGAAACGACGGAGCCGCTGACGGCCTTTCTTGGCGCCATCTTCGGTCGCGAGGGCCTGCAATTGCATGGTGGCACGCCGGTGGCCAAGCGCCGCGAACTGGTCAACCGGTTTCAGCAGGATGAACTGACGCCCTTCTTCGTGCTCTCCCTCAAGGCCGGCGGCGCCGGCCTCAATCTCACCGCCGCCTCGCACGTCATTCATTTCGACCGATGGTGGAATCCGGCCGTGGAAAGCCAGGCCACGGATCGTGCCTTTCGTATTGGTCAGCAGCGCAACGTGCTGGTGCACAAGTTCATCTGTCGTGGCACCATTGAAGAGCGCATCGACCAGTTGATCGAATCGAAACGGCAACTCGTCAAGGATGTGCTCGAGGGCGGCGCCGAACTGCTGCTGACCGAGATGAGCGACCGGGAACTGCTCGATCTGGTGAAGCTGGACATAAATGCCGCGCAGGAAGCCTGATCCCAAGGGGAAGATCAGATGAGTTTCTACGGATGGACGCCCTACGTCCCGGTCGCCGAGCGCCGCAGGAAAGCGGAAACGGCGGCCGCAAAAGCAAGAAAAGCCGGGGCCGAGCTGTCGCCAGTGGCGGCTTCTCGTGGCGCGATCACCAAGACCTTCTGGGGCAAGGCCTGGAGCGAGAACCTGGAGCGCTACAGCGACTACGCCAACCGCCTGCGGCGTGGCCGCACCTATGTGCGCAACGGCTCGGTGATCGACCTCAAGATCACCGAAGCCGAAGTGCAGGCACAGGTGATGGGATCGAATCTGTACAAAGTGGCAGTCCGGGTCACCGCGGTTGCCGCAAAGCATTGGCAGTCGATCGGCGCCGATTGCGCGGGTTCGATCGATTCGCTGGTTGAACTCTTGCAGGGGAAACTTTCTCGGGCGGTGATGGAACGTATCTGCACACCGAAGACCGGGCTCTTCCCGACGCCCAAGGAGATCAGCTTCAGCTGTAGTTGCCCCGACTGGGCGTCCATGTGCAAGCACGTTGCCGCCGTGCTCTACGGCGTGGGCGCACGCCTTGATGAGCAGCCGGAATTGATCTTCCGCCTGCGCCGGGTCGATGCCGAAGATCTTGTCAGCCAGGCGGGTGCCGGTCTGCCCAAATCAAAGCATGCACCGGCTGCCGGCAAGGTGCTCGATGATGCCCTCTTGGCCGATGTGTTTGGCATCGAGATGGCAGAGGTTGCGCCAGCGAAGCGATCAGCCGCCCCGCGCGACAAGCCGGCAGCGACCAAGGTGGCAAAAACGCCGGTCAAGGTCACTGCGACAACGACGCGAAAGGCGCCAAAGACCGGAAAAGCTGACGCCATCAAGGCGGCCGTGGCGGTTCCCAAGCGCGCAAAGGCGCCGGGTGCGACACAATCACGGCCAAGAAATACGGCGGCGACAGTTGGACGTATCGCCGATCAATCGACCGAGGACAGGGCGGCGAGCAAGGAAACCAAGAAGACCGTTGCAGCTCAGCGGGCAGCCAAGGCGATCTCGCCAGTCAAGACATCGGCCGGTGCGCGCAAACCAAAACTCGCTATCGTCGCGCCGAGCAAAGAAGAAGTCACGGGTCGGACGACACCGCCAAAGAAACCGGCGGTGAAGACCGGAGGTGTCGCGGGTCGATTGGTGAAGGACGAGTCTCGGTGAGCAAGGTAGGCCACCTCGAGAACAACCGTGATCGCTTGACCAACTATGGGGTTCGACATCGATCGGGGGCTGCCGATTTCCACAGGCACAGCCGAATCAGCCGTCGAGTCTGTCATCGGCGACCGGTTCAAGACGAACCGCAAGATGCGCTGGACGCCAGCGGGTGCAATGCGCTGCTGCACATCCGCGTGGCCAATCTCAACGGTGAATTGGCCGATGCATTGAAGCGGCGCCACAGGCTCCGAACTGGGCCAGCGAACGACGCAACGTTCGATCTCCGAGGGGCTTGAGTTGGCCCCCGATTTTGGCCACTCTCTACCTCGTGTGACGACAGGCGGATTCCGTCATACTGCGAATTCGCCACCCGCAGGTACCTATTCAGTCATTCAATTGATAGAGGAGCATCACGAAATGAGCATTGCCGAGACAGTCAAAGAGAACTTGGCATACAGCAAGGACTTGGTGGAATCGGGCATTGAAGGCGCACGCGAAGCACGCAGGGCAGTACTGGCCGCAGACGATACGCGCGATCTGGTGACGGCAGCAGCGCAGGATTCGTGGAAGGCAGGCGCTATTGGCGTGTTGGTCGGTGCGATCTGCGGCGTGCTGGTCGATGATCACAAACCCGTGCGCGGCGTGATTGCAGGCGCACTTCTGGGAGCCGTGTTGGGCTATGGCGGCAGCTTTGCCTGGAAGACAAGACCCTTGACCTCGGCCATGGCGCGCGGCGCAGGAAAGCGCGCGCGCGTCCTTCAGGACGAGCACTGGCTGTCCAAGAACCCAGTGCCATACGGTTGAACCCGGATCGCATTGACTACCGCTGAGACTGCATTCCACCGCTCAGCACGCCTTTCAACGCGCCAGCACCAGATTGACCGCAAATGACGGAACGGGTCTCGATGGCGAGAACGAACTTGCCAGACCGCGCGTTAGGCGTAGTCGAGAGCGCGCAAAGACCGTAGGAGGCTATGCCGCCATCGCCATTACCCCATTGCATCTGCGCGGCATAGTCGATTGGCGCGACGGGATCGGGTAACCGGACGATTGCGGCGGCAGCTCGCCGTTCAGATCAGCAACCCGCACCAGCATCGTTAGCACGTGCAAGACTGCACCGCACTCTCGACTTCCGTCATACCGCGAATTCGCCACCCAGACGATTCGAAATCTGACACTCGCGATCGATTGATCTGGCGCACGTGGCTAGGCGCGCGGCTGTGCTATGTACATTCTGAAAATTCTGTTATCAGAAGCAAAATGCCCCCCGCATCCAGAATGGCAGGTAACGCATCAGTTACTGGCCGCTTGGCGCCGTACTGAGTCGGCCCGGTCATCGGCCTGAACAGCCATTCGACCAGCGCCAATTGAGCGGCAGGTATGCAGCGGTCAACGGATGTTCAGTTTAACGTTGCAGCGAAGGTCAGCTTCCTGATCACCGAACTCAGACTTCCGACCCTTTCCGCATGTTCAGCTCCGTTCAATACGCTCGCCGCTCTGGAGATCAAAACAGTCCTCGGACATGCCTACGAGAAGTGGGACCATCTAAGCGGCCGCAACGGGCTGCGGGGTGGCTTCTACATCGCAAATCACGAATCTGTATGATGTCGCGATTATTGAAACGCGGACACGGCGGCCATGCGATTGACAAAACTCGTCCTTGAGAAGTTCAAGAAAGTGGACAAGGTCGATCTGGACCTGCATTCCCTGAACGTTCTCGTCGGCGGAAACAACTCCGGAAAGAGCAGTGTTCTTCAAGGGATTCACTTCTCAGTCATCGCCGCCATAGCGTCGCGCGAGGCGGGGCGCGACACCTACACCCAAGACTCGCTGATGTTTTGTCCGGCGAGGAGCTTCGAGGATCTGCGCCACGGTACGCCATACACGAACCAATCGCATTTCGGTTTCCTGAGACTGTTCGCCTCGTCCCTCGATGACGGCGACACGCAGTATGACGTGCGCATCTACCGTGGTCGGAACGAGGGCAACGTCGGCTGTATGCGCAGTGGCAACATGAAGCTCGGCGGCATGGTCGCCAGTTCGGACAGGCTTTTCAGCGTTTACGTTCCCGGGCTCGCCGGAATCCCGCAGGCCGAGCAGTTCAGAACAGAAAGCGTCGTCAGACGAGGTGTAGCCAGCGGAGACGCTAACCTTTATCTGCGCAATGTCCTATGGTTGATTAAGGAGAAGGGCAAGCTCGACGAACTCCAAGCGTGGATGAAGGGTCTGTTCCCGAAATTCCACATGTGGTTGAGATTCGATCCACGAATGGATGTCTTCTTGGACGTGGAGATTTCCACCACGGGGGTCTCGGGCCGGCGCTGCCCATTGGAACTTGTCGGCACCGGCGTTTTGCAGGCCCTTCAAATCTTCTCCTACGTGTCCCTGTTCGGTCCTAGGCTTCTTTTGCTCGATGAACCGGACTCGCATCTGCACCCAGACAACCAAGGGCTACTGGCGCGAGCCCTTCAATATATTGCATCCGAGACATCGACTCAAATTGTCGTGTCGACACACAGTCGCCATCTTGTCGACGCCCTGCAGGACGACTCGAATTTCGTCTGGTTGAAGGAGGGAAAGGTATTTAAACAGGGAATTGGTTTGGAGCGCCTTCCCCTGTTGATGGATATCGGCGCCCTCGACAGCTTCGACAGGCTGATGGCCGGCGCCGTTAAGTGGGTCTTTCTATCGGAGGACGCCGACATGTCCCTCTTGAAAGTGCTGGTGGAGAAGGCAGGGTTCCAGATGGCCGACACTCTGTTCTTCAGCTACAAGTCGTCGTCAAATCTCGAGCCGGCGAAGATCCTGGCCTCTTTCATCAAGGAAATCGCTCCGGAAACCGAGGTGGTGATTCATCGCGACCGGGACTTTCTAACGGACGACGAGGTTGCTCGGGTGGAGGCCAAGATTAGGGAGTCCGGGGCCTACGCATTTGTCACAACCGGCTGCGACCTTGAAAGCTGCTTCTTGGACCCAGCGCACCTGTCCGCTCTACTCGAAGTCCCGAGTGCGGTTGTCACTGCGTGGCTGGATGAGTTGGCGACGTCATGTCACACGGAGTTACAGCATGTATTCACCCGGAAACGAGACGAGATAAAAAGACTTCTCTATCGGGACAACCCCGAGGAGTGTCCCAATACGCTTGCCCTTGTGGGTGCGGGGATACCGTTGTCAGCGGACAAGCGACACGGGAAAATCATGCTGAAGAAGGTAAGAGGCGGGATGTCGGCAAAGTTTGCGAAGAATGTGGAGGTCATTGTCAGGAGCCCTGAGCTATCGGCACCTGGTCTGGCCGCGCTGGGACTCATCTAGCAAGCGGTTTATCGGCAGAGTGGCAGGTAACAAGCGCAAAGTAGCCGGCGCAGGACACCGAGGAGTGCAGATGGGACGGAAGAAAAATGAACCCTTACCGCTCTGGTTGCCGGAACAGGTCGATGGACTTGCGACGGCGCCCTCGGACCGGGGAGACGAAACCCAGGAGCGGTTTCGCTATCAATGGGCCATTGGCGTGTGGTTACTGGCGCAGAGCCTGACCGACGAACGTGGAATTCGCGCCCTGTGGTGCGAGCATCACGAAGACTACCTACTGGAGTTGCCAGCCGGCCGCTACATCGCCGTCCAAGTCAAGACGGACAGCCGCGAAAACGTGCATTGGCGTTGGAGTGACGATGCGCTGGTCGACTCTGTCGCACGGTTCTGCGCTTTCGAGAAGATGCATGGAGCTGTCATCGACGACTACGAGTTCATCTCAAATGCGGCACCTTATGTGCCGGCAGCAACTACAAAAAGGGGGGACTCGCTTGCGGCCAGCCCTGACCGCCTCATCCAGTGCTGTTCACGAGCCTCGACCCATTCCGAGATAGAAGAACCATACAGGGCGGCCTTCACCGGGCTTGTCGCCAAGACCGGCGGCGATGCGCCCGTGCTCTTCCAAGTCCTGCGCAAGCTCAGATTCGCGCAGGGGCCGGTCCTTCGAGGGTATGACGACACTTTGGCCGCCTCGATTGTTCCGAAGCTGCCTGGCTGCGCCGGGCTAACAACGGTTTCCTGCTTCCGTTTGAGGGACGAACTGATAGGTCTTGTCCAGGCCGCCTGCAGATTGCGAGTCGATGGGATAGACGGCGCTGTCGCGTATCTCGCTACGAACGGTCGACCCGATGCCGCAATTCGAGGGAAATGCATAACCCCAGAGTCAGCTGCTGAGGTCATGGCCCGCGTTCGACAGCCAACCTTCCGGTTTGTCGACAGTGGAGCGGGCATAGACATCGGTGCCACGGTTGGCCGAGCCGAAGTGCTCAACCGCAAAATGCGCAAGGCCTACCTCGGCGGTCAGTTTGAGCAATTGCGGATGCGCATGGACTCGGCAGACCAGCGTTTGATGGAGCGGGCCTTGCTGGAACCCGATGGCTTTGATGCCATCGCAAACCAACTGGTCAGCACCGTGCTGGTCGAGTGCAAGGACGTCGAGGCGATGGCCTTTGACCATGCCGATGACAAGACGCGTGGCCTCGCGATTTACAAGCAAATCCTGCAGCGGATGGACAGCATTGCGAAGGAGGAGCCAGAGCGCGTGTATCGCGAGCCGAAAGACACCCTGATGGGCATCGCCGGCATGCTTTCGGGCGAGTGCAAGTTCGCATGGGGCACCCCGCTGGAAGAGGAAACCCAAGATGGCGCTTGAACTTGCCCGCGCGCTCGCAGCGACCGAGCGGGACGACAACTTGCACATAGCAAGGCTGCTGCTACTGATGGCCGCGCACGCGGGTGAGAAAGGCCGGCCTGTCGAGGGGCTAACGAAGCTTGCAAAGCTGGACTTTCTGCTGCGTTATCCCAACTGCCTTGAGCGTGCGTTGACGTCGGCCGGCAAGGACCCGGGCAAGGCGGAGGTGGCCGAGTTTGAACGAACGACCATCGAAAGCAAGATGGTTCGGTTCCGGTACGGCCCCTGGGACCACCGATATCGCCGATGGGTCGCCTTGATGTCGGCCCGAGGGCTCGTGGCCGTAGACGTAAAGGGCAAGACGGTTCAACTCTGGCCTACGCCGGAGGGGCAAGCCATGGCTACAGCACTCGCGGACCAAGAGCCTCTTGAGGACCTTGCCACCCGCGCGAAGCTCGTAGCAAAGAGCTTTGGAAATCGCAGCGGTACCGACCTCAAGAACTTTATGTACGCCACGTTCCCTGAACTGACCGATATGAAGTGGGGGGAGGAAATCGCCATATGAGACTCGCGCTAAGGAAGCTCCATCTGTCGCTTCACAGGTCGATTGAGCGAATCGACTTGCCAGGCGTCATCTACTTTTTCGGCCCCATCGGGTCTGGTAAATCCAGCATCGGACGACTCATCGACTTCTGCCTTGGTGGCAGCTACGCCTGGACGCCAGCCTTGCAGGCGGAAATGGTCTCGGCAGCTTTGGATATGTCCGTCAACGACGTCCCCGTGACGTTGCATCGTGACAGGGACTCGAATCAGGTCATGGCGGCCTGGAAGGAGGGCGATGAGACTCTGCAAGTGCTCATTCCTGCAAGGACGGGGACCAACGAAGTTCTGCCCAACTTGGGCGTCGCGGTGTTGTCCGACCTGCTTTTCCATCTTGCGAAAGAGGAGCCGCCGTACGTACGTCGGCGTAAGGGAGCGCCCGACGAGCGGCTCGAGCGCTTGAGCTTCCGAGACCTGTTTCGATTTTGCTATCTCGACCAGGAGGGGATGGACAACGTCTTCTTCCGACTGGACTCGGACAACTACCCAATCCGTGCCAAGAGCGTCGACGCTTTGCGATATGTCCTCGGCTATCGCACCGAACAGGTTGCTGAGCTGGAATCGCGCCTTCAGGAAGTCCGTGAGCAGCGCTTGGGGCTGTTGTCCGGCGCTCAGGCGCTTGCAAAGGCGCTGATGGATGCTGGCCTGGACGATGTCAACGCCTATGACGCAAAGATTGAATCGACCAAGGCCGAAATCGACCATGCGCGCGCGGCCGCACAGGCCGCGAGGCAGCAACGTTCGCCAGCGCCGCATGCTGCGGAGGAACTGCGAGACCACGCGCGACGCCTTGCCCAAGAACAGATTGCGCTTGAGCAGGCCTCTTCGGACATCGACCTCCGCATCGGGGAGCTTGAACGTCATGCAAACGAGCTGCAGATGCTTTCGGTTCGTTTCCAGCGAACGGCATCCGCGCGGACGGTTCTCGGGGGCGTAGACTTTTCGTCGTGCCCTCGATGCACCCAAACCCTCCCGAGCCGAGAGGCCGGGCTCTGCGCGGTTTGTGGACAGCCTGAGCACATCACCGATGCAGGCGGGGCGCTTGCCGAATCAGTGGTCAACGAGGACTTGCGCGCTCGTCAGGCAGAGCTGAAGGAGACCCTGGCGCGCATGCGTGCGCAAAAGCGGGCCGTTCAGCTTCGCTCCGCCGAGATTGCAGCGGAGCGAAGCGCAGCGGACCGCTCGCTGGAGGTCAGGCTTAAGGAATACGACTCAGCGTTCCTCTCTCAGGCATTGCAACACGAGCGCGCCGTAGCCACCCTGGAGCAGCGACTTGATGCGATGCTGAGATACCGAAGGCTGCCGGACGTGCTTCAAGAACAACGGGCGCAGGCGGAGGCCTTGAAGATTGACGAAGCTGAACTGCGGGCCAAGCTCGAGACCGCCAAGAAGTCAGCTTTCAACGACCGAAGGAATGTTGAGCTTCTCGGCGAGCTCTTCCTTGACTGCTTGGTGCGAGCTAAGTTTCCGGACGTCAGAGCCGACTATCGCGTGGAGATTGACCCCGCGACCTTCTATCCACGCATTCCTCTAGGTGTGAACGAAGCCCTCGTGGTGCTTTCCTTCGACAATGCTGGAAGCGGAGGGATGAAGGCGCTGTTCAAGACCTGCTACGCACTGGCGTTGCATCGGGTCTGCGCGCAAGCCGGCGACGCCAAGCTGCCTCCCGTGCTCATCATTGACACGCCGACCAAGAACGTCAGCTCGGTCGAGAACCCCGAGGTGATTGCGGCGTTCTTCCGATTGGTCTACGAGCTCGCCGCACGGGAGCTGGTCGAGACGCAGTTTGTCATCATTGACAATGAATTCAATGCCGTGCCTGACGACATCGACCTTTCGATTAGTAGTCGACACCTTGTCAACGGCGACTCAAACAATCCGCCACTCATTCCCTATCTGGTCGGGGACTTTTCATAGCAACAGGCTGCAGCGTTGAGGGAATCAGCTGCGGCATGAGCCGGCAGCACCTCCGGATGCGACCATACGGGGCTGACAGGTTCGACGGTCGGAATGACCGTGAATTCGGCTGCGGCGCCATGCATTCGCTAGATGCTGCGCAGCGGACACTCAAGAAGTGCGTTTGACTGTCCCCAACGGGTCGGGCTAGGCCAAGTCGCGAATGAAACTTCAGTCATTCATCGCAGAGTCCTGGCCAACGTCTCTTGACTGGCGCATTGCCGACCGAGTTCGGGTGGACGCCCGGCCCGCTCTGGCCGAGCATTTGCCTTAGATCCCGATCAGGTTGATGACACATGCTCGGCCATTGCTGCCGTTGGCAGCCCGGCGCATGCACGTCCGTAACGGGCGATCAACGGCCAGAGGTCACGGAATCATCATGAACGGCAGCTTTTCGGATTCAAGCCGGTGGCCCCCGACCGGAAGGGACTTTCGAGCCGCTGTGTAAAACAGGACATTCTCCTTTCAGCACTGAACCAGTGACTTCACAAACTGTCAACTAAAGTGTAAAGTGTAAAACCGACTGTCAAGAGGAGAACGTGATGGGTGAGAAGATGAAGAGCGCACCGGTGTACTTCACCATCGCCCAAGTTCGGCACAACCCCGTGTTGCGCCTGGGCGCGTACACCGACGAAATTCAGGATCGGATGAGGAAGGTTGGCTACCCTGACTTCAAGAAGGGGGTGGCCATGGCTTTTTCGCTTATGTCGCAAGTAGGTGATGAACAGCAAGGTCAGCCTCCCGTTGTAGAACGCGTGGAGCGCTTGATGTTTTTCAATTCTGACAACACTCAAGGATTCATCGTCGAGCAGAACGCAATTTCCTTTCACACGACTGAATACGATACCTTCGATACATTCGCAGATGAATTCATGAAGGGTGTAGGCATTGTCCATGAGTGCGTAACGCTTGCCCATACTGAGCGAGTCGGCCTGCGATATTTGGATGCAGTTGTTCCGCCAAATGGAGAGGAAGGTCTTCCGGACTATTTGGCTTCCGGTGTTTTGGGCCTAAGCAGCAAGTTGCCCGAAGAGGTTCAGGTAACACACTCCTTTTCCGAAACCCATTTCAGAACGAGTGAATGCGCCGTATTAGCCAGAACCATTATCCAGGCTGGGCCGCTGGGTTTCCCGATGGACATTCAACCCATCGGGGTTAAGATTTCCGAGCGATTCCAGAAGATCAATGGCGTCCACGCTATCGTTGATACCGATGCCTCCATTGAGGGGCGCCACACGATGAATCTGGAAGCCTTAAGGAGTCAGCTAAAGGCACTTAGGAGTGGCATTGACGTTGCATTTAATGCCATCGTGACCCAGTCGGCACTGGATGCGTGGAATAGCTGAAGGCAGGGGGAACTGTCATGTTTGCACAATATCGGCCAACCGAGCCGGCACGGCAAATTCATCGTGCCACTACGGTGGCCTTTGATGAGGATTTTGAAGAGCAACCAACCAGCATTCGCGAGAAGATTGGCGGACGTGTGCTTGTCTATTGTGTGGCTGGAACATTCGGCCTGCTCCTGCCTGCCTACGTGCAGGCAAGTACGGCGACGTCGAGTTGGTCAATTAATCAGATCGAGATCGATGGCTCGCGCACAGCGACCGAGAGTGCCGCATCTGCCACTGCAGAAGATATTTCGCACATCCGGCAATTCACGAAAATCTCCGTTACTGAGCTTGCTCAGGTGTGCGGCGTGTCTCGGCAAGCGGTGCACGAATGGATCAAGGGTGGCCCGCTATCGACGAGAAACGCTGAGCGCATCTCAAAGCTAGCACAGGCGGTTGATGTCATCCTAGAGTCCGGAGTTGATGCATTGCCACAGACGTTGCGACGCAAGGTCAGTGGCGGGATGTCGATTCTGGAGGCAGTACAGACCGATGGAAATGTTGTCGACGTCGCACGGCAGCTCGTTGGTACGGTGGCGCGAGAGTCTGAGCAGAGAAAGCGGCTTGCCGCCCGACTAGCTGGCCGCCAGAAGCCGCAACTATCTTCTACTGAGTTTGGGGCTCCCCATCTCAAGGAAGAAGTTTAGGGCGTCTGTAGATGGCAGACTCCGGCCGGCAGTTCTCTTGGCGTCAAGGTGATCTACTCACTGGCGAGGCAGCAGTAGCGCTTGGCTACTGCACTCAGGAGGATGCTGGTGCCACATTCGTTGTCGTCATTTCTCACGACTGCGACCTGACTGCCGAGATAGAAAAGGAGCCGCTAGCTGAGCTGATTGTTGGCCGGCACATCGACAAGCTGGGTGGGGACTCCTACGGAAAAACCGCACGTAGGCTTCACATCGAATATCAGACTCCGGATGGCCCTGTCTTCCTCGAGTTGATGGCCACGGCCAAGCAGCAGATCGAAAAACAGAAGCTGTTCCAGCTTTCTCCTCGGAACGATATAGAGCTGGGCGGCCGAGGAATTGGAATTCTCCAGCGATGGCTTGCAGCTCGTTACCACCGTGCTGCTTTCCCCGAGGCTTTCGAGGATCGCCTACGAGCCGCCGTTATTCCAGGTAAGCGTACCTTTCTCAAGAAGATCGAACTCATTCTCTCTGATGCTGGCGAGCACATACGTGGTCTGCTGTTCGATTTGGACGAGGGGAAAAATATTGAGCGCAAGGCACCTGATGATGTGTACCAGTTGGGCATTGATGTCTTGTACGACAGCGCCAAGGACGAACCCGCTGCCGCCGCAGTTGCCAAAGCGGCAGGACACGCGCTCGAGGAGCTTTTCAGCACAGCGTTTTATTCGGAACAAGCTGGCTGGCAGAACATTTGCCTCCAGTATTGCGATCCAATGTCAGACAACGCCATCACCGTGGCGCAGCGAGAAATGCTCAAGCAATGGAGACTGGAGCACATAAGCCTTCAGGACGATCCGCCACAACCGATGATTACCAGCTGATGTTTCGATAGCCTACGACTGCTGCCCTACTCATTGCAGCCGTTGGGGGCGTAGCATGCCAACGACCGTTCAGGCCGAGGACCGGGCCAGCGTCACAATCCCATGAGCGGCTGGTATCTGATGCGGTACCTGCCATTCATCCCGGCGTTCGGTATCGAACTGTCACCGACGTGGCGTCAGCGGGTGGTCACGGTGGGTAAGCGGCGGATGATGCGATCATTCTGTTTCTGATAACGGGAATGTCCAGCACAGCCACGGAATTCCGAAAGCCGTTTTCTTGCGCCGGGTCGCGAAGCTCGATTCTTTGTGGGATCAAGCCGGTTTGACGGCAGCGATGGCTGGAGTCGGCTTGCCGCTCCAGCGGAATCGATAGGTTGCGCCCTTTCTCACGTTCATAACAAGCGCAGGTCTGAAACATGCCAGGCACGTGCCCCCGGCGCGGCGCACGCTCGGATAGACGATGCCGAGCGATCCGCGTTCGAGCAGCCGTTCGGCGAGCCACTGTGACTGCACGTAGCTATCGGGATCGAGGCACTCGGCCCAATCGTCCGCGCCGCGCAGATCGTGGAACTCGCCACTGAAATCGGCGAGGTAGTCGTCAAAGGTGACGTCGTCCTCGAAGCGACCGATCTCGGCGAGCTGCAAGGTCTTGTGGAATGCGACCTCGGCCTGTGCGGTTCTGGTCTCGAACGCCGCGTACCATGCACCACGATCAGGACCGTTGAACCGGCTGCCGAGCGGATGCGCGTGCGTGAACGCCGCATTGACGACGCGATAGCAGGGGACGCCGAACACGAGCTCGCGCACGCCGATGCCGGGCAGCAGTTCATTCTCGCCGCAGAGACGGTCGTTGGTCGCGCTGTCCAGGTCGAAAATATCCGCGAGATGCGCGTCGCTGTCGGCGATATCTGCGAGCACACTGCTGCCGTCGGCGCTGTACTTCGAGGGAATCAGGCGGTGAGTAGCGTTGCGCCGGAGGCGCGAAGTGCCGGGCGGTGCCCTCACATTCCGCCTCGCCGGGCGTCGAGCAGGCGGCGCACCGTCTGCATCGCCGGTGCGCCGCCTTTCATCATGTAGGCCAGTGGCGTGCTGCCCGAGAAAATCCGGTTCGTGTTCGGCAGACGCACCCATTCGTCCGCGAGCGGCTGGCCATGGAGAATATTCAGCGCCTTGTAGATACCGATGAGATACGAGATGCGAAGCAGCTTGTCGGCGTCGAGCACCCTGCCTTCGGGGCTCTTCTTCATCGCGTAGTAAGGCCCGTTCGTGACGCCACCGAGAAGCTGTCGTGCGTCCTCGTCGCGCACGCTCCACCAGTCGACGATAGTGAAGAACGCCTTGAGCGCCGACGGACTCAACCGTTCGCGCTCGGACTTGGCGGCGAAATCGACCACCGGCAGCGGGTCGTAGCGCGAAGCGGGTTGCACCAAGAGGGCCATTGCAATCTCCTATATCGGAGATGTTACGCTATTGAAGAGGAGTCTTCAAGATAGCCGAATGCGGATGTGCTCCGCACCTGCCCTATGGGTGGGGAATTTCCGGTACGACGGATTTCGCCTGTGCAGTGCAGTCTTGCGCGTGCCGACGATCCGGCTAGCGTTCACCCGATGCGCAAACTCCTCTTCCGCGCCATCCACCTGGTGGTCGCCGTCGCGACGCTGCTCCGCCCCCGTGGCGTCCGCGGCGTCACTGCTGCGTACGACTGTAGCAGCATCGAGAATTGACCGGTCCGTCTAGAATCGCCCTCTCACGCAGTTTTGCGCGCTCTTCCGTGCGATCCGGCTTCTACAGGAACTCGTGAAGTACCTCTACCGCAAGGAACAGTTCCTGGGCGACTATTCGAGCCGATATCGCGCTGGACTGCCGATATCGTCGGCCAGCGCAGAGTCCGTGGTTAACTGCGTGATCAGCAAGCGCTTCGTCAAGAAGCAACAGATGCGATGGTCAGCTACCGGCGCCAATGCATTGCTGCAGATCCGCTGCGCGGTGTTGAACGGAAGATATTGGGACGAATTCTCCAAACGTGATCCGATGCCAACGATCGCTGCCAACGACCCCGTCCTTTTGCTCGCCGCGTAATCCCACACTTTTGCGCACTCTCGCACTCCGACGGTGCAGACAGTATTGCTTTTGTCTACGATGGTGGAACGAAACAGGACGACAGTACGGTGCGAAATCCCCGGAAGTCCGGGACTGGATGCTGGATTCAAAAAACTATACGCTTGACCTGTACAGCATCAACCGGTCGAAAGGAGCCCGACTCCCAGATCGCTACTTGCCGCCTCTGCAGTAGGAAGGAACGCACACTATGCAGGACTTGGACATTTCCTTGCGCGATGAAATCGATCTGGCATTTCGTTCGGCAAAGCAGCGGTTACGTGAGGGAGACATTGATGTCGCCGTCAAACTTGGCGAAAAAGCTTGGGACCGTTTGCCTGAGCCGAAGTTTGGCTGGGACGTCAGCCAAAGCCATGTGCATGCCTTGGCCCTGATGTATCGGGACTCGGGGCGCTTCGCCGATGGTATTGCCTTGATGGACGCACTTTTTGCGTCCGATACGGTGCTGGAATACGAAGACCGGCCGCGTTTCGTCCTCGGCACCATCTACTACGAAATGGGCGACTTGGAAAACGCACGACGCTGGCTGGGCGAGGCCAACCGGATTTCCAAAGGGCGCTGCTTTCGGGAAGAGCCCGAAAAATACCGCAAGGCGATCGCGAAGTAGCGTTTAGCCACTGGCCGAAATGCCCATGGAACTGCAGCAAAAGCTGTATGAAGAAATCGAGGCGCTGTCGGAAGCCGGCAACAACCTGTTCGACCAAGAGCACTACGGCTTGGCGATAGAGAAGTGGCAACAGGCGCTTGATCTCGTGCCCGAACCCAGGTCTGACTGGGATGCTACCCTCTGGCTGTGCGCATCCATCGGTGATGCGCACTATCAGAACGGGCAGTTCGCTTTGGCCAGAGAATTTCTGCTCGACGCAATGAATGCTCCCGGCGGAACCTCGAATCCGTTCGTCTTGTTCCGCATGGGCCAAGCCGAAGCCCGGCTCGGTAACTCGACGACCGCGATCGAATACTTGTTGCGCGCCTACATGCTCGACGGGACCGACATCTTTGACGCCGACCCGGAAGGGGCGGCGTACCTGAAGATGCTCCGGGCGGGAGGCTCGCTGCCATAGGCAAGTCGCGGTCTCGGGTGCGCGGCGCACCTGGGGCTGGGAGATGCCAGTATCCGCGGCAAAACGCCCGTACCTGATCGATCTGCCGGCGTGCGGTGCGGGGCGGCGTGTCCTCAAAGTGGCGGCGCTTCCGGAAATCGAAGTGTGGGGTGGCGATGGGCATTCCGATTCAGCCAACATTCATCAAACCGAGCGCGTCGGACGTCGGCCAATTCGCTCGGTCAATTGGCGTTCGCTTGCCATCCGACTATGTCGATTTCCTGATGGAGTTTGGCGGCGGTAGCCCTGAGGACAACATATACGGTTCGGACAGCCGGGTCTCTGTATTCGGGTTCTGCGGCATCGACGGCAGTCCGGGTTCTGTCCAAAATGTCATGGCGACTTACAAAGGGCGCATACCGGAACGCGCTATTCCGATCGCGGAAGCAGCCGGCGGAAACCTTGTATTGCTTCGCGTGCCCGAGGGCTCGGTCTGTTTTTGGGATCATGAGCGTGAGGCGTTCGACGAGGCCCGTCCAACGGGGAATGAGGCATGCACGGATCTGGCGTCGTCGTTCTCCGAGTTCGTCGACAACCTCGTACCGATGCGAAACGAACCTGCTGACAATGTTCAGGTCATTTCCACAAAAGTAGATCCGGCCTTTGCGGCGAAATTTGGCCTCAATCAGCGCAAATAGTGATCGGTGGGGGTGCCATGGCAGACAAGGCATTCGTGATCGAGAAACTGGGCTGGTATGTCGGCAAGGATCTGAAGCATGACCCGAAGGTGAAGCTGAAGACTCTGGCGCGATTCCTCCAGGAATACGGGCTGGCCACGCGCCAGTTGGTGGATCCGGCGCTCGATCTCGCTGATGACTTCCAGATTTCGTCTGCGGATGTCACCGAGCGAGGGCGTCGGTTTCTCAAGGGTGGATACCAGAAGTGGATCAAATCGATCGACCGCGGCCGGGATCCGGCGGACGACTCGCTGCTAAAGCGCGAGTTGGAAAAGCTCGGCTAGGCGTTTCGTCAAGGCGTCGCTGTGGAGATCTTCGACAAGGCCAAATACCATGCGGACAGCGATTTCCCGGTGGGGTTGTCGCCTGCGCAGGCATACGTACCCGGCGGGATGTTCGTCGCGTGGTGCGCGCTGGCAGGCCTACTTTCGGAACAGTCGCGTCGCGAGTTCGCTGACGAACGTGCAGCTCTGGCAACGCGAGTGAGGTCGCCCTGCTCCCTCTACCACGCCTTTGGCGGCGTATTCAGTGAGTTCCACCTGAGCGAACAGGGCGCCGAATTTGCGAAAGCGTACTTCGACTTCGAGGTTGGAGCCTATCTCGACGATTACATCGCGACGCTCGCTGCTGATCTGCCCAGCGCCTATCATGCGGCGGACGACGGGGCAATTTCGACCGCCTGCGCCATGAGATCGACCAACGTTTTCAAGACTGGAAGTCGTAGTCGAGTCTGCGATGGTTGCGATTGCTGTTCCCCGCAAATTCTCGATCTGTGCCGCATTGCAGGTTTGACACGTCCTCGATCCGCTGCGGTGACAGCGGGTCGGGGCAGCCCTTTCGTGAAGCTCGGCTGCCGTGCGACGCGGATATCCGCGCTGCCCGCGTTTTCGCGGAACTGTGCGGAGCGTATTGAAGACACGAACCTCGCCTGAAAGCCTCATCTGTCAATCGAACTAAAGATGGAACCTGAAGTCCGGACTTTCGGCCACTCGACCGCAGGTAGCTGAGCAGAGCATGCACGCGGTACGATTGCTCGTTAAACGCACGTTCACTAACGAAATCTGGCCAAGGATTTGACTCGCTCTCAAAAAACGATGCTTTAGGCTGCAAAGCGAAGAACGACGAATTCCGCTAGCATCTTGTCTGTCTGTCATGAAATCTCTTCAGTCACGCCAACCGTGAGTGCGACAACGCGTTCCTATGTGGCCGTCGTCCGTGACGTCTCGACGCTGGCGCCGGACGAGATCATGAGTATGGCTGCGCTCTACCTGGAGAACTACGACGGCTCGTCGTTCGAACTGTTTCGCGGAGATCTTTCTGCCAAGAACGAAGCGATCCTGCTCCACCTCGACGGTGAATTGGTAGGCTTCACCACACTCAAGATACATTCCGACACTTGGGGCGGAAAACCGATCCGCGTCGTCTACTCGGGCGACACGATTGTTGGCACCGCGCACTGGGGTCAGCAGCAGCTCGCTTTCGCCTGGATCGCGCACGCCGGTGAGATCAAAGCCGCAGCACCCAGTGAACCGCTCTATTGGTTGCTTCTGGTAAAGGGTCACCGTACCTTCAAGTACTTGCCGGCTTTCGGCTTGAGTTTCTTCCCTCATTGGTCAATCGACCGCAGCGACCTGAAGCCGCTCGCCGATCATCTCGCAGCACGGCTCTTCGGCGCCGACTACCGACCCGAAACGGGGGTTGTCGCCTTTGCCGAATCGCGCGGCCACCTGCGGCCGGATCTGGCGCTTCCCACGGCAGAGGAGATGCGGCGCCCCGACACGCGTTTCTTCCTCGACCATAATCCGGGATACCGGCAGGGCCACGAACTCGTCTGCCTGTGCGAACTCGAACTGTGCAACATGAAGCCCTTGACCGCCCGCGTGTTTCGCCGCGGGCTCGGTCCGAGCACGGATACCCCATGACCACGAATGGCCGCCGCGCAACTGGACTCGTTGCCCCATTCGCGGTCGCGCCCCCGGGTGAGGTCACCACTGCCAATTGGCTTGCCGCATTGCTCGCGCGCAATCGCCACTGCGACTACCTGCGTCGCCACGGTGAGCCCCGGACCCTCGCCGAATTCCGCGATCGACTCCCGGTCGTCGATTACGACGCACTTGCCACCGACATCGAGCGCGTCGCGTCCGGCGTATCCGATGTGCTCTTCGCCGGACGACCGCTCGCCTTCGAACGCACCGGCGGCAGCGCCGGCGGCAGCAAGTTGATCCCGTACAGCGCCGAAGGACTGGCCGACATCCGCCGCGCGGTACTGCCGTGGCTCGCCCATACGCTACGTCGGCACCGCATTAAAGGTCATGTTTATCTCGCAATCAGCCCGGCGGCGCGGGTTCCGGAAAGGCTGGCAGGCGTCCCGGTCGGACTTCCGGATGCCGCCTACCTTGGCGACGCGGCGGGCGCCTGGCTGCTTGCCCACTCCGCGGTTCCCGTCGAACTGATGGCCTGTACCGACGTCGCCCGCTGGCGCGCCGAGACGCTGCGCTACTTGGCCGCGGCCGACGATCTCGAACTGATTTCGGTCTGGAGTCCGACCTTCCTTTTGCGGCTACTCGAAGGGCCGGACAGCCCGGGCGCGCCGGAACGTCTGTGGCCACGGCTGAAAATCCTGAGCTGCTGGTTGTCGGGCCCGTCGGCGGCGTACGCTAAAAGACTTCGCGCGCTCTTTCCGCACGCGGCGATCGAGCCGAAGGGCCTGCTGTCGACCGAAGCGGTCGTCACCGTGCCTGACGCCGCCGGCCGCCCGCAACTCGTGGCCCAGGGCTTCACGGAGTTCCGCGAAGCGTCCGGCAGGACAGTCGTCGCTGAAGAACTCGAGATTGGTGGAGAGTACGAAGCAATCGCGTCCTGTCCAAAAAACCGAGCCGACGCCCTGATCCCCCTGGAGCGGCCGCGTGGGTATACTAGGCCGCATGGCCACCTGCTACTTTCCGCTCCAATACATCGTCGCCGCGCTCGCGCTGTGGCTTGGCCGCCAACAGCAAGCAGCGATCGACTATCTGAAGGAAGAGAACCGGCTGCTCAAAGAAAAGCTCGGCAATCGCAAGCTGCACCTCACTGACGCCGAACGTCGGCGCTTGGCGACGAGAGCCAAAGCGTTGGGTCGAAAGCTTCTCTCACAACTCGATACACTGGTCACGCCCGATACCCTGCTGCGCTGGCATCGCGAGCTGGTCGCTCGCAAATGGAATCATGTTCACAAACGCAGGCCTGGACGACCGCGCACGAGAGATGAAGTCGCCGCGCTGATTCTACGCCTGGCAGGCGAGAATCCGAGTTGGGGCTATACCCGCCTGCAGGGCGCATTGAGTAACCTTGGCTATAAGGTTGGCCGCGGAACGATCGCCAACATCCTCGCGGAACACGGCATCGATCCGGCGCCGCTGCGCGGCAAACGCACGACGTGGTCAACATTCCTCAAGGCACACTGGAAGATCTTGGCTGCCTCCGACTTCTTCACCGTCGAAGTCTGGCGACTAAATGGCTTGACGACCTACTACATACTATTTGTCATCGAGCTGTCGACGCGCGTCGTCAAGGTTGCAGGCATCACCACAAACCCCGACGCGGCCTGGATGCTGCAGGTCGGGCGCGGCTTGCTCGACTGCGAAGACGGGGATCTGGCGACAGAGCGCAAACTCATCATTGATCGCGACACCAAGTACTGTGCCGATTTCAGAGCGCTGCTCACGAATGCCGGCTGCGACATTATCCGCCTGCCTCCGCGCTCGCCCAATCTGAACGCCTACGCCGAGCGCTTTGTCGGCTCGATCAAGGCGGAGTGCTTGGATCGCCTGATCTTCTTCGGCGAGGCGTCGTTACGTCGCGCGATCCGCGAATACCTGGCGCACTACGGGCATGAGAGGAATCACCAAGGTATGGGCAACAAACTTCTCGACGCCGCGGCCAATGACGCCGCGTTTTCCAGCAATCAGCCGGTTGGCAGGCGCAGCCGGCTGGGCGGCATGCTCAACTACTATCACCGCGAGGCAGCGTAACAACTATGGGCGCACCTCAAACGATTCCGCGTCGCCCCATCAGCGTGGCCGACTATCACAAGATGATCGATGCTGATGTATTTCATGAAGACGATCGGATCGAATTGATCGAAGGAGAACTGATCCAGATGGCGCCGATCGGTGGGCCACACATGCAGTTGGTCAATCTTCTTACCCGAATCCTCGTACAGCAAGTCGCAGAAGATGGCGTGGTCTCGCCGCAGAACCCGGTTGCGCTTCCCCCAGATAGCGAACCAGAGCCCGACATCACGGTACTGCGGCCGGAATGTTTGCGGCGCAAAGAAGTGCCACGCGCCGAGGACGTGGTGCTCTTGATTGAAGTCTCGGCGAGTACCCTTGACTACGACCGGGACGTGAAGATCCCGCTCTACGCCAAACACGGCATACCGGAAGTTTGGATTTTCGACGAGGCCGCGCGCGCGGTATCGATTTACCGAGATCCGGCAGGAACGACGTTTCGCTCCTTCTTGACGCCAGGCCAGAACGAGACGATCAGCCCGCTGCTATTACCAAACGTACGAATCTCGCTCGCCGACCTCTGGCAATAAAGCCGTTGCACGCCGGGGAAAAATTCGTTCGGGTTTCTGGACACGACGGCGTCGAGCGGAACGTTAAGCAATTCCTTGAAACTCTGCTCCCCAGTACCCCCATAGACTGCATTGCGTGCGGGGCAGGACGATCGACCATGACTGCCGCATGTGACTGGATAGGGTCGCGCGCATCCAGATAAAGCGAAGCAATGCCGCCATTGGCGATCATCCACCTTCGGGACGAGGCGAGCAACGGCTTTGGCCGACCTGCAATCCGACGACCTGTGGAGCCGAAGGTCGGCTTCGGTAGGAGTTACCCGCGGTTCGATGCGAAGTATTTTCGGCTATCGCTATGACGGCTAGTGCCAGCTCGCGCGGCCTGACCCAGGAGTTCTTGGATCGACCGTTGCCGCCACTCAACCGCAAGGGCAATCGTGCATCACCCCGCAGGGCGTCCCAGATTGACTCCATTTAGCTGTGGATCGGTCGGTAGCCCCGTGCGCATTCCGGTCGACGTGAGCACCTGATCCAATGGCAAACTCGCAAATATCGGGAATCATGGCCATTGGCAGGAGCCGGCCAAGAGATTCCGCTCGATGATTCCGGTAGCCAGCCATCCGAGAGACTGCTGTACCTGGGAACCCGCCGGAAGGCCAATTCACACAACTCGGCCGGAGCCGCCGTTGGCGACGCAGCGGATCAATGACCGGAGAGCGCCGGTTACCCGACGCTGGCGAGTCAACCAAACCGAACGGCAGCTCTCGCGTCATGCCACCGGCAACAGGCGACCCACATCTGCCGTTCGCTGTCTCCGGATTTCAATGGCAGGTAACTGAGTGGTGCGGTCGCTCGGATCGATGTATGACGGACAGATCATCGGCCTAACCGGCCATTCAGTCAGCATCAAGAATCAGGCAGCAATATGCTAGCTACTTGCCGCTCAGGTGGAAACGTGGATGTGACTCGATGTCCAGTCGTAATACTTTGGTAAGTAGGGGGCTCGCAGATCTAATCTGCCGTCTTGGTAGGTTTGTCTGGCATAGACTGGCACTACCCATTCCTCTGGCGAACGTGCCTGTCCTCTTCATCATGAATACAACCGGGAAGCAATAGCGCACCATGTTTTCGATCTACGGCCTTAGCGGACCAATTTTCAGCGGCACGCTGGAGGACTTGAGCCGGGTGCGCGCGTTGGCGAAAACCCGTGCTGTCCAAGCCGTTACCAAGGTCGGAGATGAAGTCAGTGTCGGAGCCATTGCCCACCCGGCCAGTGCTCCTCACGAAGATGCCATACGCGCCTATCGCGCAATGCTACCGCCCGATCTTGAGCGAGGACCGCTCTACCATGCCGACCAGATCATGCAGCGCCAGGTGATAAGCGTCGTCGCCAGTAACGCTGTGGCACAGGCCTGGCGGACGCTGCGCGATCACCGCATCCATCAGGCCCCGGTACTTGCTGACAATACGCGACTCGTCGGCATCGTCAGCGAGCGCGACCTGCTGACCGCAATCAACATCGATGGCGACCGTGTCGTCGAATCCCTTGGTCGCCACGTGAGCGATGTCATGACCACGCCGGTGGTCGCCGCCGCGCCCGTCACCGACATACGGCGTATTGCCACAGTGATGCTGGAAAACGGTGTCGACGGTGTGCCGATTATCGACGAAGGTGGGGTACTCGTCGGTTTTGTCTCGCGCGGTGACATCCTGCGCACTGTGGTCACCGACCCGCCGCTGAGCCTGTGGCGTTGATGGCGACGTGCGCTGTGCGGCACACTGAACGCGCAACGTATGTAAGAACCTATTTCAGTAGAGATGATTTGTGCCGATAAAGCTTCCATCACAAACGTGACGGGAGGCGGAAATGGGACTGGTAACGAAGGATGATGGTTGGCGATTGAACGACAAGCTATGGAAACAGATCGAACCCCTGCTGCCACCACGAAAGGTCCACCCTTTGGGTTGCCACAATCCGCGCGTGCCGGATCGGGACGCCATGAATGCGATTCTGTTTGTGCTGCGCACCGGTTGCCAATGGAACGCCTTGGACGCCACCGGCATCTGCACCTGCAGTTCGGCATACCGGCGCTTCCGGGAATGGACCGATGCCGGGGTGTTCGATACCTTCTGGCGTATCGGTTTGGTCGAGTACGACGGACTCAAGGGCATCGACTGGTCCTGGCTGTCGATGGATGGAGCGATGACCAAGGCACCGTTGGCGGGTTCAAAAAAACCGGGGCGAATCCGACGGACCGGGGCAAGCAGGGCGTCAAGCGCAGTTTGCTGACCGAGGCAACCGGCATTCCCATTGCACTGGCCATTGACGGTGCCAACCGGCACGACATGAAATTGGTCAGAAACACCCTTGCGGGCATCATGGCAGCACGTCCGGTACCGACGGCAGCGATGCCGCAAGGCATCTGTCTCGATAAGGGCTACGACTTTGACGAGGTGCGTGACATCGTCAGGGAGTTCGGCTTTACCGCTCATATCCATGCCAGAGGCGAAGAAGCCAAGGCCATCAAGCATGAGGCCGGCTTCAAGGCGCGTCGCTGGGTAGTCGAACGTACTCACAGTTGGATGAATCGCTTTCGTCGAATACTCGTGCGTTGGGAGAAACTTCCTGAAACTTTCATCGCCATGTTGCACCTCGCCTGCGGCATCATCACCTGGCGCGCAACCGGCCTACTGACATAGGTTCTAAATCGCTGGGGTAAGATAATCCGATGAGTTCCATTGTTATCGATCTTCTCGCCCGGGATATCAAGCCCCTACAGAGGTTGGCGGCATGGTTTGTGGGTCTGGCCGCCATTGCTGCACTAGGTTATCTGCGCACTGCCACGGATGCCGAATATGCCTTTGCTTCCGCGGCTATCATTCCGGTGGTTGCCGTTGCCTGGATTGGGGGTCGCAAGGCAGGCATCGTGCTCTCGCTACTGGCGGCGATCATGTGGGTTGGCTCCGACTTGTTGGCCGAACGCCAGTTCAGCAGCTGGTGGATACCCTACCTTAACGCCATTACCCGGTTCACTACCTATGCCTTCATAACCCATCTGGTGGTCATGGCGAGTACCCTTATGGCGCGGGAACGGGAAATCGCCAGCCGTGATGCCCTGACTGGGTTGCTCAACAGGCGGGCTTTCTTCGAGGCGGGGAATGCAGAGGCCGACCGTTCCCGACGCTACGGTCATCCGCTTGCTGTTGCCTTTCTGGACCTTGATAACTTCAAGCGCCTCAACGACAGCCGAGGCCACGAGGCCGGCGATCGGGCGTTGAAGGCAGTGGCAAAATGTCTGGTTGGTTCGTTGCGGACCACCGACCGTTTGGCCCGCCTCGGTGGTGACGAGTTTGCCGTGCTGCTGCCGGAAATCAGCTACGATGCCGCGACAGACGCCGGCCACAAGATCGCAATTGCCGCTGATACCACCCTGAAGGAATTTCCTCCTGTCTCCATCAGCATCGGCATCGCATGGTTCGAGCGTGCCGAGGGAGACTTTCCTGCCATGCTGGATGCAGCCGATTCCTTGATGTACGAAATCAAACAGGAGGGCAAGCACGGCATGCGAGTTGAACGACTCGAATTACCCAAAACCGACCGATCCCATACGCCTCCCCCTTGATCTATCGTAGTCCGAAGCAAAGTTGTTAGCGCTTTTTCCCGTCCTCCACTCTAGGGCGCACAGTCTTGCTAACAACTTTGCCCTCACTCCAAACGAAGCAGAGTTGTCAACTCACATGAGAACGAAGAAAAGCTATTAGTTCGCATCTTAGAATACGCGAGAGACGTTGTAACGTGCTGAAACTATGGATGAATCAGCACGATTTTCGGCGCCGGTTTCCATTCCTCGGCCGTGCGGCTCGCGTCTCATCGAAGCGTTCAGCCCGAAGCTCGGTCGGCGCCTTCGCTGCTTCGGGCGGCATGCCTTCGACCAGTGGATTCGTCTCGAATCCGATCCTGCCGTGCTGGCTTTCTGCGAACGCCCACTGGCGCTCGATGAGGGCGACAACAAGAGGTTGATCGACTACTGGGTGCGCAGCCGAGATCACGAAGCCCTGCTGATCATCGGCGACGAACGCCCAGTGCCGAACATGACGAGCGGCAACGAGTCGCTTCCTGTCCGTTCGGTACCGCTGGCGGAGCTGGCCGCTGCGCGTATCTGGATTGCCAATTGGGAACGCATGCTGCCGTGCATGATCGCCTGCCGCTCATGCTTGGCGAATGCACTGATGCAAGCGGTCGCCGATTTCGTCTCCGCCCCAATGCAGTTGTCACGGATCGAACGAGAGTTCGCTCCCAACGAGCCGGCGTTGGTGCGCGCCGCCGTCTTCAGCCTGTTACATCGCGGCCAATTGCAAGCGCCGAAGCTCGCGACAGAACCCCTGTCTTACCTCACACCGTTCGAACCGGCTGGAGAACGCCAATGAGTCGACGTCGCAAAGACTTACAGGGCATTGAAGTCGATCGTTGGCCAACGGTGGATACCACTGCGCTTTCGGCCAACGCGCGAGCGATCTTCGATCTTCGTCGCCGCGCAATCGAACTGTATGGCCGTGACCACGCCGTGCGCAACATTGAAGAGCAGACCGGCATCAAGGCTCACCAGCTATACCATTTGCTGGCTCGCTGCCTCAAGCCAAGCGATGACGGCACGATTCAGGGATTTCGAGGCCTGCTGAAGCATGCGCGGATCGGTGACTACAAACGAACTGCAACGATACGCGCTACGGACCCGCAGAGCGGCAGCGGACTGGTCGGCGCATTTCTACTTCTGATCGAGCGCTACCCTACCCTCGCTACCTGGCTACGCCGACAGATTCGCGACCATGCGGTCGTACTCACACAGCTGACCACCGATCGTGGTCTTCGCACACGGCTTTCGGGTCTCAAGGCGCTGCACGAGGGATTTCTCCGGCAATGCCGATCGGTCGGCATCACCGCTGCCGACTATCCGTTGAACACCTTTCACACGGGTATCCGTTCGCTGTGTGCCTACGTGAAAGCCGAGATGCTGCGCGACTTCGGCACCGCCGCCCATGCCGCCGGCGCCAAGCGGCTCAAAGGTCTGCCCCGCGAGGACGGCAGCGGTGCACCGATGGCCATGCGGCCCTACCAGGTCGTCGAGTTCGACGGCCACCGACTCGATGTGCGGCTGAAGATCGTGCTCCGCGATCCCCTGGGCTTCGAGCAGGAATTCGAGATCGACCGCCTCTGGCTGCTGGTCATTCTCGACATCTGTACGCGCGCGGTGCTCGGCTACCATCTGGTGCTGGAACGCGAATACAGCCGCTACGACGTCATCAAGACCATCGAGCGCGCCCTGGCGCCGCACCGGCCGCGCTCCTTCACGTTACCGGATATGGAATATGGCAGCGGCGGCTTCCCGTCCGGCAAACTGCCTGAGCTCGCCTACGCCACCTGGCAATGGATGAAGCTCGACAACGCCAAAGCGAACCTCGCGGCCGACACCATGACCGCGCTGTGCGAGTTCGTCGGTTGCTTTGCCGATGCCGGCCCGGCGCATCAACCCGATGACCGGCCGTATGTCGAACGCTTCTTCGGCACTCTTGCCAGCACGCTGTCCTCGCGCCTGCCCGGCTATACCGGCTCGAATCCGCAAGATGTGCGCCGGCAACTGGCCGACCCCAAGGGCAATCTGCGCCTGTTCGTCTCGCTCGACGAGCTGGAACAGCTGATCGAAGCCTCGCTCGCGTCCTACAACGCCACCCCGCATGGCGGCCTCAACGGCCGCACGCCGCTGGAAGCCATGGAGTACCTCGTCCGCGGAAAGGGCGAGATGCTCCAATGGCTGCCCGAAGCGAAGCGGCGCACCCTGTGCCTGATGCAGACTGCGCATCGCTGCCGCGTGCGCGGCTACCTCGACCAGGGCGTGCGCCCGCATATCAACCTGTTCCAGGTCCGCTATACCAGCGAGGTGCTGGCCGCCACCGGCATCCTGTTGGGCAAGGACCTGCGGGTCTACTACAACAGCGACGACCTGCGCACCGTGCGTGCCTTTCTCGCCGACGGCACCGAACTGGGCGTCCTGAAAGCGCAAGGCGCCTGGGGCGAAGTCTGCCACGACCTGAAGCTGCGCCGCGAGATCATGAAACTGCCGTCAAGCGAAGTAAAGTGGAGACTCCTCTCCTCCGCTGAAAGCCCCGCCCAGTAACGGTTTGTCTATTGCGAGTACTCGACTTTACTTCCCATTTCTGCGAAGTAAAGATGAGACATGTGTACAGAGCGAAGTAACGTAGAGACTATACGGAATCGTGGTGTAGAAGCCCGCACAAATTGAACCCCTCCAAGGCTGCGGCGGGGCTGGCTCGGTCGGGCACCTTGACCCCCGTCCAGAGGGAGAATCGAGGGTCAATTGCCGCCGGGGCCGCGTTGAGCCTCGGCTTTTCGGCTCTTCTTGGGGCAAGCGCGGCCGGCATCGCAGGCGGTGAAGGAAGTAAAGTGGAGACTCCGCAGGGTGAGTAAACAGAATGCGGAAGTCATTTCAATCGATGCACGCTTCTCCGTTTCAGCGGACAGTGACCCGACTACGGTCGCAGCGGGCGCATTTCCGCGATTCGCCGAGTCTCGATGATCTGTGAATCGCACCGAACAATGTTCTTCGTAGTGTGCGCAACACATGAGCGCAGCCCCCGCGGCGATATGAGACAACGCAGAAATGCCGTGATGCGTGCGGCATGCCGTATGCGATACGTGGCATTGGCGACCAACCGGCGCGGACCGTCGGTTTGGTGGGTTCGCGCATGAGTTGGCAGGGGCGCCATAGCAGGGAGATGCTGACATCTCGCCACCACCGAGTCCCACCCCTTGGGCTCCTCGAATGGCTGTCATTCGTGCCTGCCGAGATCGCGGTCTATGGACATGACGAATGGAAGTTTTCGGTTCTGCAATGCTTTGTGGCCGATCACAAACGCACCTGGACTACGCGGTGCGCAATCGCTGTGTGCCGACAGCCGCATGGCCCCCACGTGGCTTCGCCAATCCTGTTGCCTCTCTGCGCGTTCTGGATTGATCCGTTCGATCGGGCGATTTCCATCGCGGCACCAGCATAAACAAGGCCGAAGAGTCTCTACTTTACTTCCCAACGGATTCTATCTCTATGATTCAAAATGAAAATGGATTTCCGAAAACCCGCCCTTTTCAGCCAAAATCGACGGAGTCTCCACTTTACTTCGCAAATAGTCTCTACTTTACTTCGGTTGACGACCTGTCTGGCCGGCTACGATCAGACCACGTTTCCGCGCGGCACCGACTGGGCCTTTACGCGCTTTTACCTGCCGCAAGCCGCCGCCGCGGGCTACCGCCTGGTCGACGATGCGCAGTGCCTGTGGGATGCGTTCGAGTCGATTCACAACAAGGCGGCCTTTGGCTGTGCGCTGGAGATTCCGATGGAGTCCTTCACCCGCGCCGGGGAGATCGTGCTCAAGGAGAGCATGTTGCGCGATTCGCCCACCTTCCGCCCGCCGGCGGAGTTGTGGACCCGCGCGGTACGCGATTCCGGTTACGTGCAGACTCGCGTGGCCACCGGCCGCATCGTCTCCGAGTTGCCCGATGCGGCATGAGAGCCTGGATACCGCGTTCGCAGCGGCCCTGCCGATCCTGGTATTCGACGAGCGCCGGCTCACGCCCTCGTTCGGCTATGTGTTCCATCGCAAATGGGTCGATCCGGAGGAGTCGATCGTGTCGATTCTGTGGAAGTTCGCCCGCATGAATGGGCTGGCCGGTCACATGGTGGCCACGCAGATCGCCAAGCAAACCATCGACCCGTACGAGGGGATCGAGGCAAGACGCGACCTGGTCGATGTGCGGCGGCTGCGCCAGACCCTGAAGCTGCCGCTCAAGGTGCTGCGCGCCGCGCTGATTCCCGCGCCGCTGTACCGGATCGCCAGTCCCTGGTTCCGTTTCTGTCCGCGGTGCTTGCGACGCGGCTATCACGGCGTCCTGCATCAGCTCGATACCTTGCACCACTGTCCGATGCATGGCGATTGGTTGCAGACCGATTGCCGGTGGTGCGGCCAGCCGACGCCGTTTCGACTCAATGCGCGTTTGCTGGACGCGCCGTTTCGCTGCGGGATGTGCCGTTCCTACTATGTCTCGAGTTGCCCGTCGTTCGTGAATCGAAAGCCGTTCTCCGTGCCTGCCATGGTCTCGCTGACGCGGACTCGGCTGCGCTTCATGGTGTGAATTTCGGCGTTGTTGGCGGTGCACTCCGCTCTCGCTAACAACTTTGCTTCGGGCGATGGGACTCCGCCCTTGCTAACAACTTTGCTTCGTTTGATTTCAAAGTCTTTGAAATTCCACGAGAACCTGTCTGGCATGTCACTAGAATCTCGCGTGCTAACAACTTTACCGTCACTTTGCTCACAACTTTGCTTCGGTCTACGACTGGCGCGCATGCAACTGCGCAAACAGGCGGCAACCGCACAGGGCGGGCAGGCCTTCGCCCGCTTGCTCGATCTCGCCGAAACCCGCGACTCGGGCCAGGTCCGGCGCATCGCGCAGTTCATCGCC
>WBZS01000580.1_pt1 | contig 42667 bp, 38 predicted proteins | sample 5204201 | NCBI WGS metagenome assembly WBZS01 (sample SAMN12344357, study PRJNA552823) | activated sludge metagenome | biome: Activated sludge suspended growth; feature: Nitrification reactor; material: Wastewater; isolation source: activated sludge from nitrification reactor of wastewater...
CTCCACACTTCGTGCCGCCGCAACGCACCGAGAAACCCATCGACTGTCCGAACGCCAATCGCCTCACGCCGTCTTCATCGTCTTCACGAAGGCGCGAAGCCCGCCATCCTGCAATCGGCCTGCCGACGAAGCCTGAGTCTGTCCTGACCGTCTTCATCGACGATCCTGAGCAGGCTCACACAGAACAGTCCGCTCCGACCAGCATCGAACCTGCCATCAGAGCCGAAGTTCGCACCGATCCGTTCTGACGACTTCAGCGAAGGCGCACCGTCGATTCGCTCCATCAAGCATCCGTCTGTGCGGTGAAGCCGGAGTTGTCTCCTGCCGGGCTGGTTCGGTTTGCTTGCGGCGCATTCTCGTTTCCTGCCATCCTTCATCGGCCTGGGCGGGGAAGCCGCCTTGGGTTCGGTCGTGCTGAATTGGGTTTGCCTCACCTACCGAACCGCGCCAACGCCAAAGGACGACTCTCACTTCAAGCCGAGCCAAGAATCGTGCAACGACAGGTTCGTCCGAGCGAGCGAAGCGAGCAACATCGGAGCGAGCGAAGCGAGTTACCGCACATCGCTCCACATCGCCGAAACGGCGAAGGAGCCAATCAGCAAATGGCCCGGAATGCGCAACTCGCAAAGGCGTCATGCCGCATACCAGCAATCGCAGGACTGGGCATTTGCGCATCTACGGCGAACGCAACACGTTTCGATCTTGCTTCCGCCCATCGCCTCAGTGACCGACTCGCCACCACCGGCCTTCGCGCACGTCGCCCAGTCTCCGTCTGGCTCGACATCTGCGGTCCCAGCGTTAGGTCGCGTCCAGCCCAGCCGTCCCGCGTTGTCTGCAGACCATCGCACATCAAATTTCTTGTGCGAACGGCGAGTGTTATAGACCGCGCTCCCCCAAAATTGACGCCGTGTTCAGCGACGCCACTTCCTCTCTTGCCCTGCCTTTCCGCGCCCCGGGACATCTGTTCGCGCACCCCGAATTTCGGGGAAGCAGGCCTCCGGCACTGGGTCGCACCCAAACTCGATCACGAGCCAACCGTCGCGCCCTACTAGTTACCAAGCATTCTGCTCATGATCGCAACCACTGGTACATCGCTCGGCATCATCAGCGAATCTCACTTCGCTGCGGCTCACGTATCTCTAGAACGAGGACAAGACCGTGGGCCCAATACTTAGACTTGGAGAAGCGGCGGACCGGGGCTAGCGAACACCCTCTAGACCCCCATAGCAAGGTCGTCTTCTGCGGTCGGAAGCACGACACCTTACGTTCTCCATCTCTCGTACAGACACCGCCAAACGTCAGCGACGAACACTTCATCATCCGTCGCCTGCATCGTCGCTGACCTGAATATCCGATAGGCAGTAACTCGCGCTTAGCTCCTCGTACCATCTTCATGTCCACTGACGACTTCGCACTACCGGCTCACGAGTTCCAAGCGATTAGCGCCCTCCACTGGATTTCAAGATTCGGCTGGCTGCGCGCCCGCGAATTGGGTGCGCTTTTGTACCCTCTGAGCGGTACGATTCCAGGAACGCTTATCGCCGATGTCCGCCGGATGAACGAGCAGCGCAAGCTCGCAAGCAGGTTGCTGTCCCGCCTACGAGAGTCGAGGTATGTCCTGCAACGAAGCCTGCCCGGGAAAGCGGGCGATGCCTACGTCATTTCCGGCGCGGGCGTCCACTATTTGCAGCGGCGTCTGGCGTTCGCCACTCGCGCCGGAGACAAGTGGGGCCGCTTCATCGACGGCAAGTGGACACCTCCGGCAAGCTGGGAGCACGAACTGATCGTCACGCTGACGATGCTCCACTTCTTGTCCCAAGGCGCGTCGATAAAAACTGAGACGGAAATTCGGGCCGAAAATCCTGGTCAAGAAAAGTACCCGGACGGGTTGGTCGTTTCGGACGTCAAGATGCGCGACGGCTCTCGACGGCAGATGATTCAGTGGGTTGAGGTCGAGTCGGCCGACAAGTCAGGCGCGAAGATGTTGGCCCTCGCCAGATCCCTGATGAACGCCTCTCGTAGCCAATCACCCATTCTCAGTTCGTTGGTCGCCAACGTTCCGACAGTCGTCTATCGGTCCGATTTGGTGAACCTCGCTGGGCGGAAGGTCGACCACAAGAATCGCATCACGAAGGCTGTGCAGCGCCACATTGGCGCCGACCTGCCACTCTTCTTCGTGCAGATCTCGTTCAAGAACGCCTCCTATCATGTCGCAGCGATCGACGTTGAGCGAACGCGGATTCATCGGCTTGACCCTGAAGATCAGAGGATAGAAGTCAAAGTTGCGTTTGCGCTCAACCGGGATGGCATCTTTACGAATACTTCGATTGACGCGAAGGGTCGGGACTGGACTCTCAAGGTCTACCCATTTCACGACCGCTACCGCTACGAAATCTGGACAGCGCCGAACCCGGAAGAAGGCAAACCCACCGAGCGCTACGGCTACCCAATCGAAACTCTCGAAGGCGCCTTCCGCACAGTGATGGCGAAGTGGAAAGCGCGCTTCTACGAAAACTCATACGAATCAGCGTAGCCATCGGTGCCGCGACTGTGCATGATCGGCTCGTTGACCCGAAGCTGCAGCTGGTGCTGCAATGGAACTGCTTCTAACGGAAGGCAAGAATGGAAGATTCGGCCAAGCTGGTTCGACACAAAGGTCGTGAAGCGCTGAAGTTCAAAACCGCTTCGGGTGTGACCGCTGTCGTCGCGACTTGTGTAAGCCCGGTTCTCATGAGGGCGCTGAAGAGAAAACTTCAGCGCAAGCTGAGAGGCTCCGGGCTGCTACCAGGTCGGGACTTCTGACAACGTCCTTCGAGCCGCCTCAACCCAGAGCGAAGAAGTCGACCTCGTCAGGCGGCCGCAGGGCTGGTTGATACCGAACAGTTCACCAACTGCGTCGTTTACATGCTTGATCGGCTGGATGTCAGCAGCCCTGCTTGGGACGACAACCACCGATCGTCAATGGGCGCCGATTCCGTCCGTGGCGGCATCGCCGGTGCGGCCTGCGCGAAGGAGCGGGACGACGCTCGGGCCCGAGCCATGCTCATCAACTCCCAGCAAGTCCCGCAGCAGCCGAGGCTGCACGCGCATCTGGCGAGCGACCGCAGCGGCCGGAACACCGAGGTCCCTTTCCAGGACGGTCAGCCCCTCGGTCACGACCTCCGGCGTCTCCACCGGCATATCCCGATCTTCGTGTTCCTCGAGGGCCTCGCCGCGGCGTTTCAAGTGGACGTACCCGGCGCGTAGCTGGTCTGGTGTGAACACACCGAGCTGACCACCTCGGTACAGGATCGCCGCCTTGGACACGCCCCATCGCAGCTTGAGCTCGCTCAGGCCTTCCCAGCTCAGCCGAGATCGCCGCAGCGCGATGTGGCCCTCCGTCAAGAACGACGCCCTGGGCAACAACAGCGCACTGGAGAACCGGTTCGCCTGGGCCTCCGTCAGTCGGTCGCCTGTGAGCACGCCCGTGTGCAGAGCGAAATGCCCCAACTCGTGCGCCACACCGAAGCGGGCTCGGCAGGCCGAACGCCCGACCGCATTCAGCGCAATCACGGGCCGTGCCGTCGCGAAGGACACGGCGTCGATCTCCCCGGCCATGCCCGCTACCCGCATGACGATGGCGCCGGCGTTCTCGGCAACACGGGTGATGTTGCTGATCGGCCCCCATCCGAGCCCCCACTCCACGCGGCAACGCTCGGCTCCTCGCTCGATCGCCTCGTCGGACGTCGGGTCTGCCTCCGCGATCTTATAGGGTGGCAACTCCAGGTGGGCGTCGAGCACGCCGACCAGTCGCTTGAGCATCTCACCTCGGGCGCGCGCGTACTGGCGCAGCGTCACCTTGGTGGTGAGCTGTTTCCTGAAATGGCATTGCTCCTCGGTGAGCGGCATCGCCTCCACCTCGCGCAGGAACTCGGGGAGCACGCCGAGCTCGTCCACGAGCGCGTTCTCCAGCGCATCGGAAACCGGCTCGACGCCAGTCTCCACGCGGCTCAGGAACTGCTTGGAGCGACCCAGCCGCTCGCCGAGATCCGACAGCGACAGGCCATGGAACAGCCTCGCCAGCCGGATGTTGGCTCCGAGGACCGGGCTCATGATCCGGCCGAAGCTGCAGCCTGGTCGTCTCCCGCGTCGCGACGTTTCGGCACGATGGCCGGTCTGGCGATCTCGACGGGCGGTGGCAGCTCGGCCTTGACGGCCGTGAGTGTCCGGACCGGTGCAGCGGAGCGCCAGCGGCAGACCAGCTCGTCGCCGGCCGTGAAGCCCAGCAGCTCGATCCGCGGTTCGCCGTCCTCTTCGACGCCGCGGTCCACCACGAAGCAGAAGCGCACGGCCTCACCGGGCTGCGCGTCCTCGATGAGCGGCAGTTGGAAGCGATGGGCTTCGAGGACCGCACGCTTGCTGGGTGCGGCAAGGCTGTCGTTGCTGAAGCGGCAAGGCACGCCGCCGATCGAGAAGACCAGGTCGTTCGCGCTGTTCTCGATGCCGAGCCATGGGTGCCTGCCGCCCAGGTACTCGTTCAGGATCCGGGTACGCTGCCGACCGAAGCAGGTCGTGCCCCGGGTGTACGGCGAGTCGGTCTCCCGGACCAGATCGTCTTCGGTTGCCGCCCACTCCTCCATCAACCAAGCCGCCACGACGGCAAGGCGGTCGTCGCTGAGGGCGGGCTGGAAGTCACTGGGCTTTCGCAGGTCCATAGTGTGCATCTCTGATCAAACGTCAACCTATTATGTGCTTCTGGTGATTTTCGTCAACCTGGAGGGAGGCTCATCTGCTGCTTGCCGCCCTGGATCGACAGGTGCAGCTTGGTTGGTTGCGACTTCATTGGTAGAGTTGCAACTCAATGGTAGGTCGCAACTTCACTGACGACTCGCTTGTCGACATGCACTGGAGCAATCCGGCAGGACCGGACGTGCTGGTCGAGATCCGCCGCACCCACACTGCTCGGGACGTACGGGAGGGTTTGCTGGCGCTCGCCTACGCGGTCCAGTCGTCCCCTCGGCCCTCGACCGGCGTGTGCGTGATCATGGGCAGCCGGCTGTCGTGGAAGCGCATGGCGGAGGAGTTGGGCATGTTCCGCTCCATTGCCCGCCCTGAGATTGCCCAGAGGATCTTCCTGGTCAGGGTCGAGACGCAGCGCGTGTCCTTCATCGATGGCGAACTGCCCGAGCACTCGGACGGGTTCATGCACGCGCTGTGGGCCGCCATCCACGAGGAGACCGCCGCCATCAGTGCCACACGCGTGACGCGCCAGCAAGTCAAGGCGCTCCTGGTGGAGCGGTGGCTGAGCAAACTGGCGCCCGTGACGCTGGCTGAACTCAGACGTATGACCGGTGGCAGCTACCAGACGGCGTCCGCCGCTCTGAGCGAACTCGAGCGCCTCGACGTGGTGACCGGTGAACGTGACGGCCCGATCCATCTGCACGGTCTTCGCCCCATCGCGCTGATGAAACTGGCCGAGGAGCACTCACTTGCACGCAAGCTGGTTCGGTACACCGATCCGACCGGCGAGGGCCGCCTGCCCAGCGCGCTGGCCGACCGGCTGCTGTCCCTCCGCCAGAAGGGCGTCGCGGGCAAGGCAGCGATATCCGGAGTACTGGGCGCGACGCGCTACTTCCCCGACCTGGACATCACAGCTGCGCCGCGACTGGACGTGAGCGTCTACGACGGTGACGTCCGCTTCATGTCCAAGCTCGACGCCGGCCTCGTGGTGGTGGACGACTCAAAACGCAAGGCGACGGTCGTGCTGCATCTCCAGCGTGACTGCCGCCCGGAGGAATTGGCAGCGCGGGAGCCTGATTTTGCCGCACGGCTGGACTGCCTTGCAGATCTCGAGCAGATGGGCCTGCAGGCGGAGGCCCGGGACTTTGCTCACCAGTTGTGTGAAGCGGCAAGGAGGACGCCTTGAAGCTCGAAGACTCGCTGTCCCCGACCGAAGTGCTGGCTCAGGTGGCCGATGCGCTGCCACCTGACGTCCGCGGCAGCGTCATCATCATCGGGAGCCTGGCGGCCGGCTACCACTACTTCGCCGGCGACGGCGCGCGGGCGATCCGCACCAAGGACGTGGACTGCCTGTTCTCGCCACACTCGAAGGCGATCGCTGCCGCGACCGAGGTCACGGATCAGCTCATCAAGGCCGACTGGAGATTGCGCGAGGATCCCGCGTGGGGTCAGCCGGGCAAGGAAGGTGACCTCGATGACGAACTGCCGATGGTCCGCCTGCGCCCGCCGGGAGAGACGGCCAGCCCCTGGTTCCTGGAGCTGCTGTCGGCGCCGCCAGCCTTCGAGCCGGGCGCCCCGGGCAAGAAGCTGCGTCGCGTGGAGACCAGCATCGGGCACTTCGCCATCTGCAGCTTCGACTTCCTCGCGCTGGCGGAATGGCAGCCGCTGGAGACGACGCACGGCGTACGCATCGCGCGCCCGGAGATGATGGCACTGGCCAACCTGCTGCACCACCCGGAGATTGCCGACACGCTGATCGCCGGCACCGACTACAAGCGATCCAACAAGGATCTGGGCCGAGTCCTGGCGCTGGCCTTCCTGACGGTGCAGCGCGACAGGCGCGACGGCACCGAGGAACTGGGCGCCTGGCCGGGCCGGATGTCGAGCGCACTGAAGGACAAGTTCGGCGACCAGGCGCCACGACTGGCGACACAGGCCGGCGCCGGGCTTCGGGCGCTTCTGGCGAACCCTGCCGACCTCGATCAGGCGCTGCGCATCACCAACCTCGGGCTCCTTGCCTCCTTGGACGTGTCGATGGAAGCCTTCCGTGCCACCGGTGCACGCTTCATGGCTGAAGTGATCGAGGAGCTGGAGGAACTGGCGCAGTGAAGCCCGAAGCTGGCTCTTCCTGCGCAATCGATGGAGCAGCATTTCCATTGAGGCAAGACCGCAAACCTCATTCAAGCCAGTCCAGAATGCGCCGCCATCCTCGTCGGCGCCCTGTGTCGGCCGGAGCCGATGGTGACTTGACCGACGGCACCGGCGCCGCTTGCGGATCGAGCCGCTGGCGGTAGTAGCGCCGCTTGTCGCGAACATCGGCGTCGCGCACCGCGCGAACATCCGTGTCCGACATCGGTCCCGCCCAGATGACGCGGTTGCCACGCAGGATGTAGTGCGAGCGGCACGGGTAGCTCCAGTTGCCGATCGACGGGTGAAGCGACACCGAGTCACCGTCGAAGGTGAGCCGCCAGTCGGTAGGCGACAGCGGCGTCACCACCTTCATGCCGCAGCCGCAGAAGCATCGGTGGCTCGCCGTCGCGTAGGTCATCGACACGTAGAGCATGCCCTCGTCGAGCACCTTCGGCATGAACTCGACGAACTGGAAGGTGTAGGTCTGGTGCTTCACCGCGTCACGTCGCTCGTCAGGAGGTTGGTGTTCGTCGTGTAGGTCGAGTCGTGCTCCCGGTCGTCGTCGGCGTAGAAGCCGCAGAGCTTCTTCCACTTGATCACGGCCATTACGGCGCACAGTGCGTTCAGCTCGGCGAGCTGGATGTTGCGGGCGTAGAGGTCGTCGTCGTCGTTCGCGGCACAGGACACGCGCTGCGCGACGTGGTCCTGCTGATCCGCGGTGCTGGTCGTCACCCGGCAGATGCCCCAGAGCTGCAGCCGGGCCTGCTGCAGTTCGACGCCGATGCCGGTGTCGATGAACGAGCGCTTGGCGGCCTGCAACGTCTCGATGATCAGGCGCTTGGCCGGCCCGCTGTCCATGCACAGGAACACGAAGTCGTACCCAACGAGCTCACCCACCTTGGTCTCGTCGATGAAGACCTCGTGCGGCACGATGCCGCGGCGCATCTTGCCGTAGAGCGCCGCCAGGTAGGCCACCTTCGTGGGCTTCGCGTGCAGCTCTTCCAGCGAGGCGGCCGACGGTGCCCGGAAGGCGTTGTGCTGCAGGAAGAGGTCGCCGTCGTAGAGATGGATCTCCAGGACCGGCGTCTTGGCGACGAGATCCAGCAGGTACGAGCCCGTGCCGCCCAGGCCGATGATGGCGATGCGCACCCCCGACAGCTTGCCCGCCACGGCCGTGATGCCGGCACGGCTCGAGGCCGAGTCGGTGTAGCAGAACACAGACTCGGTCTCGTCGGCCGCCATCGGGCGGTAGGTGCGCGCAGTCAGGCCCGGCTGCAGCGACTGCGCCGGCGCGCTGATGATCTCGATGTAGCGGGTCATCTTGGCGTGATAGTCCGGATACCCGGTCGGCGGCTTGTTCGAAAAAGCGTGCTGCGCCGTGATGTCCGGCGCCAGCTCGAACCTCGTCGTGCCGTGCTGGATCGCGGTGATCGCGCGCCCGGCGCGGTCACACGGGTGCTCGCCGATGAACCACGAGACGTGGTTGCCGGGCCGCGAGGTGGTGTCGCCCGCAAGCGTCAGGTCCGACACCAACGTGCCGTAGCCGATGGCGCCGGCGGCGTTGACGTAAGGAACGTTGTGCACCAGCAGGTGTCCGGAGCGGATCTCGAGCTCGTAGCCCTCGTCGCGCAGCCTGAGCAGGTCAGGACTACGACTTATCAGTGCGCTTTGCATTGAAGATCATCCCGTTGTTGACGAACACCGCCTCACCGGCGACCAGCGAACCTTCCCGGTTCTGCTCGGGGCCGCGTTTGTAGGTGACCGTGTAGACGATGTTGTCGTTGAAGATCGCGTCGGTGAAGGCCAGCCGGACGACGTCCTCGAAGGTCAGGCGACGGCGCGGCAGCACGTGCTGCTCGCCGTTGATGACGATTTCGAAGGTGCGGCGCTCCGGGTTGGCTTCTTCTGTTTCCGTGTTCATACTGGGTGCTCCTTGTGGTTTCGCACCCTGTAGGACTCTCCAGCGCCCCAGCCGAGGACGGCTGCAAAAAAACATCCGGCGCGCGTCCAGATCGCGATCGCCAGGAGTCATACCGGTCGGAAGCCGAACAATGGAACAACCCAAACCACCAGACGAAGAGCCACTGTCCAAGGCCGAGCGCGAGGCGTTGCTGGGCGCGATGTCGCCCGGCGACTGGGGCCGCGCCGAGAGCCTGGCGCGGGCGGCGGCACACGGGCTGACCGACATGACCGCGGAAGATCTGCTGCAGGAGACCCTAACGGACCTCCTTGGCGAGGAGCGGACGTGGCAGCGCGGCGTGCATCCACTGGTCACGCTGAAGGTGGCGATGCACAGCGTCGCCAGCAACGCGAAGAAGAAGGTCGAGAACGCGCCGATCGACCGGTTCGCCGTCGTGTCGACCGGCGAAGAGGAGGCGCCCGAAGAGGGGCGGCCGTCGCCGGTGCACGCCGTCCAGCACCTTGGCCCTCAGGACACACTGGAAGGGCGCCAGCAGCTGGCGGCGATCGAGCAGCTCGTCCAGGGCGACGACCAGGCCGAGTTGATCCTGATGGCATGGGCCATGGGCTATAGCGGTGCCGAGGCCCGGCAGGAAACCGGACTCGACGACAAACAATTTGATGCGGCACGACAGCGCTTGCTGCGCAAGCTCAAGTCGGCTGCTGCCGCGAGGAATCCGAAATGACTGCGCCTCAAAAGCCGCAGGATGACCTGAGCGTCCTGCTGGACGCACTGCTTGCCGAGTTGATCGGCATGAGCGACGAGCAGGTGCTCGACGGTGAAGGTCCGGGCGCCGTTCAGGCTCGTGGACTGACGCTGCTGAGTGCGGCGAAGCAAGAGGCCGCCAAGCGTCGTCTCGCCGCTGCGAAGGCAGGCCTGGCTGCGTCCCGCGCCGGCCCGCGTACCTCCGGCACTGGTGACCTGAGCGTCGCCGACGTCAAGGCGTTCCTGCGTGAAGCGGCGAACAGCGGCCAATACACCATGGCGGCACGACAGCTCGACGAACTGTCGGACCAGGCAGCGCTCGCGCTGTACAGCAAGTTTGTCCGTCTGGGCGTCGTTCCGCCCCGGTCGGGAGACGACCCACAATGACACCCGGCGAGCGCGCCGAAGCCCGCATCGCGGAACTCGGCATCACCGACCCACGCGATATAGACGTCGACGCGATTGCCTATGACGCGCGCATGCTTGTTGAGTACGAAGCGCTCGAGGGATGCGAGGCCATGCTGGTCGGCGCCGGCGACCGTGCGATCGCGACCGTACGCCCCTCGAGCATCCGAGGTCGTGAGCGGTTTTCCGTGGGCCACGAGCTCGGGCACTGGGAGATGCACCGCGGCAAGTCGTTCGCCTGCCGCGCAGACGACCCTGACCGCAACCTCGCCTCCGAGAGGCCGCGTGAGCGCGAAGCCGACGAGTATTCGGCACACCTGCTGATGCCGGCTGTCTTCTTCGGCCCAGCTATCAAGGCCCTGGGAAAGCCCGGCTTCAAGGAGCTCGACGACCTGTCCGCCGACTACGAAACCAGCCTGTTGGCTACCGCCATCCGCCTTGCTGATATCGACACGCTGCCGGTAATCGTGGCGTGCTACTCGGTGGCGGGGCGCAAATGGTGGAAGCCCGCCAAGCACGTGCCGCGTCGCTGGTGGCTACGCAGCCAACTGGACGACGATTCATTTGCTCACGGGCTCCTAACTGCCGGAACACGCATCGCATCGGCCCGCAAGCAACCGGGCGAGGTCTGGTTCGAGAACGACGACGCCGAGAACTATGAAGTGACCGAGGAATGCATCCCAGGCAAGGCCGGGGAGGCTCTGGTGCTGCTGTATCTGTCGTCGTCGATGCTTGACGCGCGCTTCGATCCGAACGTTGGTGTTCGACGCTACAACGAAGAGGGCTCGTACGTGAAGCGACGCTAGAGGATGGTTGACGATGGATCGCGGAAATCGACTGCAGGTCTGCTGTCGTGGCGTTCTGCGACGTGGGCCTATCGTTTCCAGAAGGCCTCCACGGCCTTCATGCGGCGACGCTTCTCCGTGGTGACATAGACCGTCGTGGTGGCCAGTGATGCGTGGCCCAGGTTCTGCTGGGCAATCTCAATGGGCATTCCACCTGCAATCGCATGACTGGCATGCGAGTGCCGCATCCAGTGCGTGCTGGCCCTCGTGAATCGCTCGGCACCCTTTGCGTCACCCTGCCCTCGCAGCACCCCGCCGCAGTCGTCGAAGAATCGCTTGATCTGGTCGTAGAAGGTGGTCGCCGCGATCCCTTGCCGCGGGTCGATCACCTGCCCGGTACTCAACCCCGGTGCGCGCTCAGCCGCATCGCTGGCCTTGCCGAGCAGGAACGCCCCTTGGTTGCCGATGTCCTCAGGGTCCGCATCGAGCCCTCGCGAAACCAGGTACCTGGCCAACTCGCCCACGACATCGGCCGGCAGCGGCACCTCGCGTTCCTTCTGCCCCTTGCCGATCACCCGCAGCAACCAGCCTTCCATGGGCTGATCGTCTGACGCATCCGCCGGATACTCGACCCACTGCAGGTCATCGACCGTTGCGGCCACCACTTCCGACAGCCGTAGGCCGGTGGCGTACAGCAAGTGCAGCCCGAAGGTCAGCCGCTGGTTTGCCGAGGTCGCCGGCAGCATCTTCAGCTGCCCTTCGATGAACTGCCACTGCGCCAGGCTGAAGCTCCGCCCCGCGTTCACCTTCGGCCCCGAGGTCCGTGGCACGCCCACGGCCGACCACGGATTCCCCATCAGGTAGTTCTGGTCGACGAGGAAGCCATAGAGGTTCTTCAGGATCGTCACCGCGTGCCGCTGCGCCGATGCCGACAGCGGCCCCTCGAACGGTCGCCACAGCGGCGACCAGCGCTCTCGCCCGCGGTCGCCACACCACCGGCTGCGCGGCTGCGGGTCGGCCAGGAAATCCCGGTACTCGATGCAGTCCTCGTTGCTCATCGAAGACAGCGCCTTGCCCTTGTGCGTGATCGCCCAGAGCAGGAAGCGCTCGGCTTCCTTGCGGTACGCGCGCTGGGTGTGCGACAGCGCCTGCAGCCAGTCCATGCCCTGTTCGACGCCGGTATCACGCTGGCGCCGGCGAGCCTTGAGGTGCGCCTTCTGCTCGGGCGTCAGGCCGTGCTTGGACCGCAGCCATGCGAGGATGGCCTGGTAGTCGTTGGTGGCCTTCAGCAAGCACTGCGCTTGCGGGCGCCGGTACAGGCCGCGGGTGCCGTCGAGTTCGGCCGGCACGATGAATTTTTCCAACGGGCGGATATCGGTGGCCGGGAGGACCACGGCCTGCAGCTCGTGCGCGTAGAGCTTGCTGCGCGGCATCGCCACATGGCGGCCGAGCTGCAGCTCGATGCTGTCCTGATGCTCGCGGAGCCACTCGACGATGCGCAGGGCCTTGCCCTCCCCCATCGCCTTGATGCCGGCATACCACCGCCGGCCGACACCGTTGATGCGCTCGACCAGCTGGGCGAGCGTGAAGATGTCGGCGGCTTCGAGGTGGCTGGCCAGCGTTGGGTTCAGCCAGGCGGCGACCGCGTCGCCTGCCTTCGGCGACTGAGCAACCAGGCTTTCGAGCCAGCGCAGCGCTTCGAGCTGGCGCGCGATCAGCCGGGCGCGCCGGCGCAAGCGCTGCGTCGCGCGGCCGTATTCGGCTTCGTAGGCAGCGATCTGGTCGGCCTGGCGCTCGTCTTCGAGGCCGTGCGCTTCGGCGAAGGCTTCGAGGCCGGGTAGTTCGAGCGACGGGTCGGCGATGCGGGTAGCGTCGATGCGCACCAGGCGGGCGGTGCCGAACCGGTCCTCGCGTTTCGCCGCCGCGGCGAACTCGTCGCGGATCCAGGCGATGGTGGCGCGCACGGTGCGCTGGTCGGTGGCCTCGCCTTCGACGCGGAAGTAGCGCTCCCAGCTTTCGCGGGGATCGAGACCCTGGACCACCGAGCGCATGAACGCGAAGTGGCCGACGTGCAGCTTGCGCTTCCGGGCGGCACTCACTGGCGCGAGGCTGCGCGCCGGTGTGCGGGTGGAGATCCCGAACAGCGGCGCCGGAGCATCGGCGCCCTGCCCTGCCCGTGCGGCCTTTGGCCGCTTCGGGCTCGGACTGGCCAGGGCCTTGTCGTCGCGCGCGTTCATTGCGCGAGCCGCGACAGCGCGGCGGTCAGGTTGATGCGGGCCTGCGCTTCGAGCAGCGCGACCGCGTGCTCGCCGTGGTACAGCCGTGGCCGGTCAAGGAAGCTCTGCAGGACCTGCGCCCTCGCCTCCTGATACCGGAAGCCGGGCACCCACGCGTACTCCTTTCGCACGTCCTGGTCGTAGCGCTCGAAGCGTTCGGCCGGACTGCCGAGGATGGACAGGTCGATGTCGACGAGCAGCTGGGCATCCAGGCTCGACCCCAGCGCGGCCGGCGAATCGTGCTGCGTCGCCATCACCAGATCGTGGACCCGCTGCGCGGTGTCGCTGTCGGCGCCGGCACGCACGAGCGACCGGGCCGCCCACGCCGCGCTGTTCAGTTCATTGCTGCTGGCCTGCGGGTCGTAGATGGCATCGTGGAACCACAGCGCGATCGCGACCTCGCCGGCGCGCGGGCTGTGCTCGCGCCACCGCGCCCACAGCGCCAGGCACTCGCGCAGGTGCCGTTGATCGTGATAGTGCCGTTGTGGCTCGGACCACGCCGACATGAGTTCGGCCTGCAGGCCCGCGGGCGCCGGCCGGCCGAGCGACGTCCAGGCCGCGGCCCACGTCGCGCCGAGCGCGGCGTCATCAAGCGGGTCCGGGTAGGTCTCAGTCACCGAGGTGGCCGGCGGTCACTGAGCCTCGGGCCACTTCAGGCCCCACTGCTCGATGACCGCCCTTCCCTTTCCAAATTCGCCGCCGGTCGCCGTCGGGCGCCAGGCTGTGCAGGTGCGACTGGCCCCAGCGCAGCGCGTCGATGCACAGCAGCATGTCGTCGCTGATGGCTTCGTCGACCGCGCGCAGCTCGAAAAGATCGAAGGGGAAGGCCTCGCCGTTGTAGGTCGCGGCGATGAAGAGCGCGACGCGCCGGACCTGGCCGGAGTCGCGGGTCTCAGCGAGTTGCAGCAGCCGCTGGAAGGCGTGGCCGCCCTTCGCGGTGGCCTCGCCCTTGCGCAGCACCATGCGCTGCATGTCGTCGTCGATGTCGAGCGGACCAGCCAAGGCAGTTCTCCTTGCGGATCAAGCACTTGGCCGATTGTCTCCTGGCAAAGGCCGATTTGTCACCCGTTTTTGCGCATGGTGATAAGGATACTTATCATGTAGCAATTGGAGTGGACCTGCAGGCTCTCCCGACACTCCCTACCAGGCCGGCGCATCGCTGGCCGGCTGCTGACCATCGTGCGCATCTAGCTGGCCGCCGTTTGGAACTCGGTTTCAGGGTTGAACGCGCGGCCGGCATCCCATGATTTCGCGGGAGGCACTTGAACACACTAGCCGCCGCGGCTTAGGCGATAGCCGGTATCGGAGGTCAGCCCTACCCTCGGACGGACGCCTCCTGGCGACCTCTCGTCGATTTGGGCGCCGCTCTTCATGTTGGCGCCAGCTCGTGGCGCGCAGGTAACTCCGTGCTTCTAGGCGCAGCTAGCCGGCCCCCACCATCGGACTCATGCGCACTTGGTCTCTGGGTGGCGTCATGTGGCCTTCGCCGTTGAATAGCCTTGAGCACTTGACGGCACGAAACGCCTGCGGTTGTGCAATCAACCCAGTCTCGGTTCAGTACGTGGCGCCTGGTCGTATCGACGATAAGCGGCGCCTCGCCAAGGGCCAGCGGCGCCGGCTTTTGCAGAACGGCCTCAACGGGCCTTAGGCATCGTGGAGACGCGCCGTGCCCTCGCTCCGGTCCCGGCCCTGGAGTCCGCCAGTGACTCTGGCCCCGCGAATCGTCAGGGGCTTTGGCGCCCTACCCTCCCGCCAATTCGACGGCCTCTGACGCAAACAGAGGCGGTCGAGTTGGAGAGCCCTGTCGCAGAGGCGCGGCTTGGCAAATCTGATCGGTGGCTACCGGAGTCAGGCCGCGTCGCTGCTCAGAAAGGCCTTGATCGCCCTGACCAGTTCTTGGCTGCGGTCCGCAGCCACTGCGCCCGGTTCAAAGTCGACGACAAGCCGACCAGATGGCTCGAGACGGAGCACGGCGACTTTCCGTTTTCCGAGCATGACGGGAGTTTCCGTCGCCTTCGGAGAAAGCTGTTGCCCGAGCAGTTCGGAGAAGACCCCACTGGGATTGCGCTTCGTCTGAACTGCGGCAAGGGCACGAGCACGTTGCAAAAGTCCGTCGGGATCACGCTGCATTGCGTCAGCGAGCGGCTTCGCCCATCGCACCTGCAGATCCAATGGACTAGCAAACGCGGCAACAACCTCAGGCGGCAACCTCGCCAACTGAACCGCTCGGGATGCATCGGACAGGTTCACGCCCAAGCTGTCTGATAGGCGCCTGAGACTCGGATAGAGGCCCTGCCGGATGGCGTCGTCGTACATCCGACCCTGCTCCCAAGCACTGAGGTTCTTGCGCCCTCGGTTCTCCCGGTCCATCGCCTCGAAGAGCGCCTTGTCGTCCATATGGCCGATCACGATCGCGTTGACCGTGAGGCCCAGTTCCAAGCACGCCTGATGCCGTCGATGTCCGAAGACGATCTCATAAATTGGTGTTTGACCGTCAAACACCTTGCCCGCTCCCTCGATGCGACGGGCCTTGATGGGCTGAACGTTTCCTCCGGCGCTGGCAATCTCGCTCTTCAGCTGAGCGAACTCCGGAGTCTGAAACTCGGCTTCGATCCGATTGGCCCAACGGCTGCGGCGAATCGACTTCGGATCGAGCATCTGAACGACCTCCGCATTGCGGAGCTGCTCAAGATCCGCCTTGGCTTCGCTCAGGGCAGCCTGCGCACCAACCAGTTCCTGGGAAAGGTCGGCCTCACGGGTGATCGCGGCCATGACGCTGCCCACACCGGTAAACGGCTTTCCACTTTGCCGCACCTGGCTGCCAGCAGCGGTTGCCTCTTCCCCGGGCGCAGGTGTTTGACCGTCAAACACGTGCTGCCGCGGCTGGAAGCCGGCCATGCTGATGCCAGCGGTTTTCAAAGCTGCCTTCTTAACCATCATTGACTCCTCAGCTGGCCTGGTGGCGACGCCATGTCGCGCGAATGATCTCTTCGAGCAGTTCAGTCACTTTGTCAAAAGCATCCAGCGCCCGCTTGTAGGTCCGCTGGCTGCCCTCATACCGCGCAATGTCATACACAGTGCCGAACTCAGCCGCGCTCGAAGACGCCGCCACAGTCTTCGGAATCTCGGCCGGTAGCACCTTGCCTTCGTAGGTCTTACCGATCCATTCCTTCACCACCGCCCCCGTGGCATCTTGGCTGTCAACCCTGGTCAACAGAATTCGTACGAAGTCAAACTGCTTCGTGACCCCCCGATGCATCACAAGATCGCCCGCGAGATCGGAGAACAACCGCCAGAATTGCGCAGCTGACGCCGCATCGAGTGCATTGGGGGGCAGAGGCATCAAGATGCCATCGCTCGCCATGAGCGCGTTGATGGTGACGTACGACAGGGCAGGGGGGGTGTCCAAGATGATCACGTCGTAGCGCTCGCGCACATCGTCCAGCGCGACGTTCAAGGTGTTCCAGAACTCGAACCCTTGCTCCCGCATCTGCCGGGCAGGCAACCCAAACTCCGCGGCGAACAGCAGCGGAGCGGCACACACCAGGTCCAAGTTGTGCCAGTACGTGCTTTGAATCGCAGGCTCAATGCTGGCCTGCTGACCGAGGCATACCGGGAGGATCGTCTGAGACTCATCCACTTCGGTGTCCGGCATGATGCCGAAGAGGGTCGTTAACGATCCCTGGGGATCGCAGTCGATCACCAGCACCCTGTGCCCCTTAAGCGTCAGCCCTTGGGCCAAGCTCATCGCCGTAGTGGTCTTACCAACGCCGCCTTTGAAATTGGCCACTGAGATGCATACTGCCTCAGCTCCGGCGGGCCGCAGGCGCTTGGCTCGGTACTCTCGAATCCATGCCTGCGCCTCCTGCAAGCTGAACTCTCGGCGGTTCCCACCCTCGTTGATGTTCCCAGCCGGCAAGTCGCCCTTGCTGAGCCTGTACACGACTTGGCTGCGATCAACCTCACAGAGTGCTGCCAACTGCGTCGCGTTGAATGAGGGAGCTTGCTTGCGTGCCTCTGGTGCCAAGATCGCGCCACGCACCTCCGACATCAAGTACCCTGCACGGTCGGCTTGCTCCATGATCGCGGACAGCGACTGTGGTTCGAGCATCAGTTCTTGAGCCATTGAGCGGTTCTTCCTAGTGGGCGGCGAAGCGATGCCGCAGATTGTATTGCTCTGCCATTCTTCAGAAAACCCGCCAAACCATCGTTCTGCTGAAGGTACGCTTCCTCTCCGCCGTACGCCAACGGGCATGGCCTTCTTTGCGGCGTCCTGTATTCGGCTTCTCTCAAGATCCGGCCGGGTTTTCAAAGAGCTTCAAAGGCTTCAAAGACCTTTAAGAGCTTTACGCGCCGATTTCTCCTTTGTTGACAATACCTTAGGTCACGTCGCGTGAGGTTCCACAGGGGCCAACGTGAGCAGTAGCAGGGCAGAACGTGAGCGCTCGCAGGGAGCAACGTGAGACGCGACAGGGCTCACCGTGAGTTGATAAGGGGCCCCAAGCGGACCTCGCCGGGCCGCGAATCCAGCCCTGTGTCCACTCACATACGACCGACTTCAAGGCTTGGGGCATGCTATGGCGCTGAGTTTTCCACCGGTCGAATGACGGCGGTGCGCGCTTGACACTTTCCAGCCCCGTATCTTGAGACGGGGCACCTCGAAAGGGCCGGCGCACAACCGGTTGCGCAGCCCTTACGCCACCTCCCGTCCTTGGAACTGTGGTGTCGTCTCGCGCCAAGCAGAACGAACGTGAGGACGAACGGGGTTCAGCGCACTGACCGACCCGATCACAAGGGACAACGCTGGAGGCACGTGAGAAGTCGCCGAAGAGATTCCTCACGTGCCTTGCTATGATGCGGCATGCTTCAGCAACAAACTCTTTGGTCAGCCGAAGCCGACGACGAGTACCTGCTGAAGCACGTCAACGCGGTGGCCTTGATGCCGGTCGTCGGCGGGCGCCGCATCTCGTTGCTAGGTCGCCGTCTGTTCAACGTGCTGTTGCACCGCGCGCAGGAAGTTGGCGAGCAGGAGGAGTATGAAGCGCGCCTCTACGAGATCGTCAATGACGCGGCCTACAACAGCAAGGACACCGCGCCGATCCGAAAGATCCTCCGGGAGCTGATGTCGACCACCGTTGAGTGGCAAAGCCCTACCAACGGCGAAATCGAAACCTGGGATGCGTGCAATCTGCTGAGCGGGGCAGGTACCACCAAGGACAAGCGCACTGGCGCCGTCACCGTCCGCTGGCGCTACGACAGCAAAGTGCGTGCGCAGTTGCTCAGCCCCGATCGGTACGCAAGGTTGTCGCTGGAAGCCATCACCCAGTTGTCGTCCCACGCAGCGATGGCGCTCTACGAGATTTGCGCGCGCTACGTCGACAACCCACGCCACCTCACAGCCAGGCAGCACTGGCGCTGGTGGCGTCCGGTGTTGATCGGCCAGGCCGGCGACGACAGCAAGGCCGAGTACCGGTTCTTCAAGCGAGACGTCCTGCACAAGGCGATCGCGGAGATCAATGCGTGCACGAACATCGAGGTAAGGGGCCCCATCGAACACAAGGAGAAGGACAACCGCACGATCGCTGAAATCCAGTTCGAGGTTCACCACAAGCCTTCGAGCGCCGGGCCCTCGCAGGTAGGGCGCCTGGACGGCATCGTTGTTGACGATTTGCCGGCCATCGGTCGAGCCATCAACCTTGGCCTTGGCCAAGCCGAGGCAGAGGAGTTGATCAAGCGGTACGGAGTCCAGCGTTTCGAGACGGCACTGGACGAACTGGACCGGCGCCAACGCATGCCAAGCGACAAGGTCGGTGCCGTTCTCAAGCCCGGTAGCTGGTTGCGGGCACACATGTCCCGGCAAGTCGAGGCACCAGAGCCCGCCGCCACCGGCGCCGAAATCGGCGCCGCTGAACTGCAGAAGCGCCGTGCTGCCTGGACGGACGAGTGGTTGCGGCGGCGCAAGGAAAGGCTGCGCAGCGGGTTCGCTGAGCTAAACGCCCCGGAGCAGCAGGTGCACCTTGAGGAGTTCCGTTCGGCACTCAAGGCCGCTTCACACCAGCAAGTATTGAAGCGCTTCGATGAGTCTGGATGGCAGCATCGGATGGTCCTCGGATCGTTCATCAAGTTCTACGCTGAGCGTGTGCTCGGCGACCAATGGGACAAGCCAACGGTCGATGACATCCTGGCCATAGCGGCTGAATCGGCTTCCGTTCCGAAGCGAGGCTCCGCTTGATTGGCGCCTACATCGCAGGGAAATATCACCCCGACCCGGTTGATCTGGGCGAGGGCCGTACCTGGGCCTGCAACTTCATGACCTAGCCGTAGCGGCAGAACAAGACACTCGCATCGTGGACCAGGCAACTCACAACAAGATCGTCTCCTTCATCTGGGGCATCGCCGACGATGTGCTGCGCGACCTCTTCAAGCGTGGCAAGTATCCCGACGTCATCCTGCCGATGTGCGTGCTGCGCCGCATGGATGCGGTGCTGGAGCCAACCAAGCAGGCCGTGCTCGACACCAAGAAGATGCTCGACGAGGCTCGGATCACCGAGCAGCGCGCGGCGCTGGCCGATGCCGCTGGCCAAGCGTTCTACAACACCTCGCGCTTCACGCTGCGTGACCTGAAGTCGCGCGCCAGCCAGCAGCAACTGCTGGCCGACTTCGAGGACTACCTCGACGGCTTCTCGCCCAATGTCCAGGACATCCTCGACAACTTCAAGTTCCGCAACCAGCTGCCCACGCTGTCCAAGGCCGACGCGCTGGCCACGCTGATCAACAAGTTCCTCGACCCCGACATCGACCTCTCGCCCGCGGGCATCGACAACCACGCGATGGGCACGGTGTTCGAGGAGCTGGTGCGCAAGTTCAACGAGGACAACAATGAAGAGGCAGGCGAGCACTGGACGCCGCGCGACGCCGTGCGCCTGATGGCCAACTTGGTGTTCCTGCCCGTGGAAGACCAGCTCAAGTCTGGCACCTACCTGCTCTACGACGATGCCTGCGGCACCGGCGGCATGCTCACCGTGGCCGAGGAGACGCTGACCGCCATCGGCAACAAGCGCGGCCTGGAGATCACGTGCGGCCTCTACGGCCAGGAGATCAACCCCGAGACCTATGCGATCTGCAAGGCCGACATGCTGATCAAGGGGGAGGGCGAGAACGCCGACCACATCGTCGGCGGTGCCGAGTGGTCCACGCTGGCGCACGATGCTTTCCCGGGCCAGGAATTCGACTTCATGGTTGCCAACCCGCCCTACGGCAAGAGTTGGAAGAAGGACCTGGAGGCGATGGGCGGCAAGGACGGCATGCGCGACCCGCGCTTCAAGGTCATGCACGAGGGCGAGGAGCTCTCGCTCGTCACCCGCTCCAGCGACGGCCAGATGCTTTTCCTGGTCAACATGGCCTCGAAGATGAACCACAGCTCGTCGCTGGGCAGCCGCATCGCCGAGGTGCACAACGGCTCGTCGCTGTTCACGGGCGACGCTGGCCAGGGCGAGAGCAACATCCGTCGCTGGCTGATCGAGAACGACTGGGTCGAGGCTCTGGTCGCGCTGCCGCTGAACCTGTTCTACAACACGGGCATCGCCACCTACGTGTGGGTGTTGAGCAACCGCAAGCCCGAGCATCGCAAGGGCAGGGTGCAGCTGATCGACGCCAGCCAGTGGTTCAAGCCGCTGCGCAAGAACCTGGGCAAGAAGAACTGCGAGCTGGGGCCTGACGACATCGAGCGAATCTGCCGCACCTTCCTCGACTTCAAGGAAACGCCGGAGTCGAAGATTTTTCCGAACGCAGCCTTCGGCTACTGGAAGGTCACCGTCGAACGCCCGCTGCGCCTGCACAGCCAGCTGTCGCTGAAAGCGATCGAGACCTTGCGCTTCGCTTCGGGTGACGAAGACCTGCGCGCCGCGCTCTACGAAGAGTTCGGTGACGACCTCTTCAACCGTTTCGACCAGATTGCTGACGCGCTGGACAAGCGGCTGGCCGAATGGGGCAGCGACGACGACGAGTCCGACGACGAAGAGGGCAGCAGTGGCAAGAAGGGCCTGCCGGAAAAGAGGCGCAAGAAGCTGCTCGACGCCACGACCTGGAAGCGCGACGGCCGCTTGGTCGAAGTGGCCACCGCCCTGCGTGCGGTGCTGGGCGACGGCCTCTTCGAGGACCACAACGTCTTCCGCGACCAGGTCGATGCCGCCCTGAAGAAGGCCGGCACCAAGTTGCCCGCCGCCGAGCTGAAGCTGATCCTCAAGGCCGTGAGTTGGCGCGTCGAGACCGCGCCACCCGTCATCGCCAAGGTGCACAAGCCCGGCAAGCTCACCGCCGACCCGATGCTGGGCCTGTACGACGCGGTGGTCGTGGGTAAGCCCTGCGTCGTCGAATACGAACCCGACACCGACCTGCGTGACACCGAGCAGGTGCCTTTGCTGGAAGAGGGCGGCATCGAAGCCTTCATCCGCCGCGAAGTGCTGCCCTACACACCCGACGCCTGGGTCAACAACGACGCCACCAAGATCGGCTACGAGATCAGTTTCACGCGCCACTTCTACAAGCCGCAGCCACTGCGCACGCTGGCCGAGATCAGCGCCGACATCCTGGCCATCGAGAAAGAGGCCGAAGGCCTGCTGGACGGCTTGTTGGTGGCGAAGGCCGAGGCATGAAGAAGGCGACGGTGCCCGCCAGCCGCCGCGTGGCCAAGGCCGCGACGCCGGCGTCGAAGGTGGCAAAAGCCGCGGCTGGCAGGGCTGTGGTCACCAAGGCCGCTGCCAGGGCCAAGACCGAATCCGACCCCGCGGTGCTGCTGTCGGACTTGCGCAGCCTGGTGCAGTCGGCGCGCCAGCGGCTGGCCACCGCGGCCAACGCCACCTACACGCTGCTGTGCTGGCAGATCGGCCGCCGCCTGCTGCGGGACAACCTGCAGGCGGGGCGCGCGGCCTACGGCAAGCAGATCCTTGCGACGGTGTCGCAAGGATTGACCACCGAGTTCGGCGCCGGCTTCAACTACACCGCGCTGACCCGGATGGCGCGCTTTGCCGAGTGGATGACCGACGAGCGGATTCTTGCGACGCTGTCGCAAACATTGAGCTGGAGCCACTTCGTCGAACTGCTGCCCATCAAGGACCCGCTCGCCCGCGACTTCTACGCCGAGCTGTGCCGCATCGAGCGCTGGGACGTTCGCACCCTGCGGCAGAAGATCAGCGGCATGCTGTACCAGCGCACGGCGCTGTCGAAGCGGCCGAAGGCCGTGATCTCGGCCGAGATCGGCAAGCTGCGTGACGGGCAGATGAGCCCCGACACCGTGTTCCGCGACCCCTACCTGCTGGACCTATTGGGGCTGAAGGGCGCCTACAGCGAGCGCGACCTGGAAAGCGCCATCCTGCGCGAAATCGAAGGCGTGCTGCTGGAGCTGGGCAACGGCTTCACCTTCGTCGCCCGTCAGAAGCGCATGAGCGTGGGCAAGGACGACTTCCACCTGGACCTGCTGTTCTTCCACCGCCACCTGCGCCGGCTGATCGCCGTCGAGCTGAAGCTCGAATCCTTCCAGCCGGCCCACGTCGGCCAGATGGAGCTGTACCTGCGCTGGCTGGACAAGCACGAACGCGCGCCGGGCGAAGAGGCACCCATCGGCCTGATCCTGTGCGCAGCGGCCGATGCCGAGCAGGTGGAACTGCTGCAGCTGGACGCGAAGTCCATCCGCGTCAGCGAGTACCTCACGGCCTTGCCCCCGCTGCCCGTGCTGCGCGAGCGACTGCACCTGGCGATGGAGCATGCGCGGGAGCAGGCGGCGCGGCGCCTGCCGGATGCGGAGGGCCGCGCGTGACGCTCGATGACCAACCGCCCCAGGCCATCCTCGACCTGGTGGGCAGCGTGCGCGAGCTCGGGCAACGGGCTGCGCTGCAATACCGGCCGGTGGTGGATGACATCGTGCGCAGCGGCAGCCGCGATGCCCAGCACATCGAACGCACGCTGGACGGCCTGCTGGACTTCTGTGGGCATGAGCCCATGGTGCTGATGTACCGCGAACTGTGCCGCCACTACTGGCAGATCGACCCAGCGGCCACGGCCTTCTACATCAATGCCTACCGCGAGCGGTGGGACGGTGAAGAGCATGGGGGCCAGGCGTGATCGGTGACCTCAAGCCTTACCCGGCATACAGAGATTCGGGGTTGCATTGGCTTGGCTCGATGCCTAGTCACTGGCAGACGCAGCGGTCCAAATACTTGTTCCGCGAAGCCGATCAGCGTTCCACTACAGGTACTGAGCAACGCCTCTCAATGAGCCAGCGCAATGGGCTTGTTCCGAGTTCGTCGGTGGAAGAGCGGCGACTTGTGTCCGAGTCCAACATTGGGGCAAAGATCTGCGAGGCAAACGACCTGGTGCTCAATCGCCTGAAAGCGCACCTTGGCGTTGTTGCCGTGGCTCCGGTGCCGGGGGTCGTAAGCCCCGACTACACAGTGCTGCGTCCGCGTGGTACCACCAACCACGATTACTTCTGCGCCGTCTATCGATCGCCGATCTGTGGGCAAGAACTTCGGCTAAGGGCGAAAGGCATCGTCGAAGGATTTTGGCGCCTATACACCGACGACTTCTATGACATTCGCGTACCCGTTCCACCACCAGACGAGCAGGCCGCCATCGTGCGCTTCCTGGCCTGGGCGAACGGCAGGCTGGATCGCGCGATTCGAGCAAAGCGCAAGGTGATCGCGCTGCTGACGGAGCAGAAGCAGGCCATCGTGCGGCGCGTGGTCACACGAGGACTCGATGCCTCAGCGCCGCTCAAGGCGTCGAATATCGACTGGCTCGGAGACATCCCGGCGCACTGGGACGTTTGGCGAATCAGCCGGTTTGCAAAGGTCGGCAATGGCTCCACGCCGTCGCGGGCGCGGCCTCGCTTCTGGGACGGGGGCACTTACCCGTGGCTGAACAGCTCCCAGGTGAATCGCGGGTACATCGACCACGCCGACCAGTTCGTCACGCGAACGGCGCTGCGTGAGTGCCATTTGCCGAGAGTACCGGCCGGGAGTGTGCTGGTCGCGATCACCGGCCAGGGCAAGACCCGCGGCATGTCTGCGAAGCTCGGCATCGAAGCCACGATCAACCAGCACCTCGCCTACATCACACCGCGGCTGCCCGTCGTATCGACCGACTACCTGCACTTTGCCCTGTCCGCAGCCTATCCGCAGTTGCGTGCCATCAGCGACGACACCGGAAGCACCAAGGGTGCGTTGACCTGCGAAGACTTGAAGCGCTTCAAGCTGGCATTGCCGCCACCGAATGAGCAGGCCGAATTGGTGGAGCGTGTTCGCATCGAAACAAGCGCGATCACGGAGGCCGGCGAGCGCCTCGAACGCGAGATCGACTTCCTCCGTGAATACCGAACGCGCCTAGTCGCCGATGTGGTCACCGGCAAACTCGACGTGCGTGAGGCTGCGACGCGACTGCCAGCCGATCTACCGATAGCCCTCGATGCCGTAGACGCCGACGCAGCCGACGACCCTGAACTTATCGACGAAGAGGCCGCCGAAGCATGAGTACCGACATCAGCGAGAAGGGCCTCGAATCGCTGATCGTCCGGCACATGACCGGCACCGACGGCTTGGCCGTCACCCCCGGCGCGCTGACCGAGCCGCCGGCGCCCTACGGCGGCACCGGCTACTTCGCCGGCAGCCCGAAGGACTTCGACCGCGCCCACGCGCTGGACGTGGCCCAGCTGTTCGCCTTCCTGCGCGCCACGCAGCCCGAGGCCTTCAAGAAGCTGGGCATGCTCGATGCCAACGACGCCAAGGACATCAACCGCCTGAAGTTCCTCACCCGGCTGTCGGCCGAGTTGGGCAAGCGCGGCGCCATCGATGTGCTGCGCAAGGGCATCGACCACCACCCGGCCGGCCACTTCGACCTGTTCTACGGCACGCCGTCCGCCGGCAACGTCAAGGCCGCGGCGCTGCACGTGCAGAACCGCTTCTCGATCACGCGCCAACTGGCGTACAGCGTGGACGAGACCCGCCGCGCGCTGGACCTGGGCCTGTTCATCAACGGCCTGCCCATCGCCACCTTCGAGCTGAAGAACAGCCTGACCAAGCAGACCGTGGAAGACGCGGTGGAGCAGTACCGGCGTGACCGCAACCCGCGCGAGCGGCTGTTCGAGTTCGGCCGCTGCGTGGTGCACTTTGCGGTGGACGATGCCGAGGTGCGCATGTGCACCTCACTGGCCGGCAAGGCCTCGTGGTTCCTGCCCTTCAACAAGGGCTACGAGGATGGTGCTGGCAACCCGCCCAATCCGCAGGGCCTGAAGACCGACTACCTCTGGAAAGAGATGCTCACGCCGGCGGGCCTGACCGACATCCTGGAGAACTACGCCCAGATCGTCGAGGCCAAGCACCCGAAGACCGGCAAGAAGAAGCGCACGCAGGTCTTCCCGCGCTACCACCAGCTGGGCGTGGTGCGGCAGGCCCTGGCCGACGTGCGCGTGCACGGTGTGGGCCGGCGCTACCTGATCCAGCACTCGGCGGGCAGCGGCAAGTCGAACTCCATCGCCTGGTTGTCGCACCAGCTGATCGGCGTGAAGGTGGCGGGCAGGGAAGTCTTCGACTCGGTCATCGTCATCACCGACCGGCGCATCCTCGACGACCAGATCCAGAAGACCATCAAGCAGTTCATGCAGGTGGGCGCGACGGTCGGGCATGCCGAACACTCCGGGGACCTGCGCCGCTTCATCGAGCAGGGCAAGAAGATCATCGTCACCACGGTGCAGAAGTTTCCTTGGGTGCTGGATGAGATCGGCGCCGTCGGCGACAAGCACTTCGCCATCGTCATCGACGAGGCGCATTCGGGCCAGGGCGGCAAGACTTCGGCCGCCATGGGCAAGGCGCTGGGGGAGGGCGCTGCCGCGGCCGGCGATGAAGAGGAACGCGACGCTGAAGATGTGGTGAACGCCGCGCTGGAATCGCGCATGGCGGCGCGCAAGATGTTGACGAACGCCAGCTACTTTGCTTTCACGGCCACGCCGAAGAACAAGACGCTGGAGATGTTCGGCGAGCCGCTGCCGCCCGATGCGGAGGGCAAGGTCAAGCACAAGCCCTTCCACCACTACAGCATGAAGCAGGCGGTGCAGGAGCGCTTCATCCTCGACGTGCTCGAAAACTTCGTGCCGGTCGACAGCTACTACAAGCTGATCAAGAAGATCGAGGACGACCCCGAGTTCGACACCAAGAAGGCCAAGAAGAAGCTGCGCCGTTACGTGGAGAGCCACGACCACGCGATCCGGCTCAAGGCCGAGATCATGGTGGACCACTTCCACGAGCAGGTGCTGGCCGCCGGCAAGATCGGCGGCCAGGCGAGGGCGATGGTGGTGACCAGTGGCATCGAGCGCGCCGTGCAGTACTTCCGTGCCATGCAGGCCTACCTGCAGGAGCGCAAGAGCCCGTACCGGGCGATCGTCGCGTTCTCGGGCGAGCACGAGTTCGACGGCGTGAAGACCAGCGAGGCGTCGCTCAACGGGTTCCCGAGCAAGGACATCGCCGACAGGATTCAGGAGGACCCGTACCGCTTCCTCATCTGCGCCGACAAGTTCCAGACCGGCTACGACGAGCCGCTGCTGCACACGATGTACGTGGACAAAGCGCTGTCTGGCGTGAAGGCGGTGCAGACGCTGTCGCGCTTGAACCGGGCGCACCCTCAGAAGCATGACTGCTTCGTGCTGGACTTTCAGAACAACAGCGAGACCATCACGCTGGCGTTCCAGGACTACTACCGTGCGACGCTGCTGGCCGAGGAGACCGACCCGAACAAGCTGCACGACCTGAAGACGGCGCTGGATGGTGCGCAGGTGTACTCACCCGACCAGGTGCAGCAGTTCGCCGCGCTGTTTCTGGCAGGCGCCGAGCGTGACCAGCTCGATCCCATCCTCGACGCGTGTGCGGCCGTGTATATCGGTACGCTCGACGAAGACCAGCAGGTCGACTTCAAGGGCAAGGCCAAGGTCTTCTGCCGAACCTACGACTTCCTGGCTTCGGTGATGCCGGGTACCAATGCCGAGTGGGAGAAGCTGTCGATCCTGCTGAACCTGCTGGTCTCCAAGCTGCCGGCGCCGAAGGAAGAAGACCTGGCCAAAGGCATCCTGGAGGCGATCGACATGGACAGCTACCGTGTCGAGAAGAAGGCGCTGATGAAGATCGCGCTGGCCGACACCGATGCGGAGATCGCACCGGTGCCCACCGAAGGCGGTGGCCGCAAGCCCGAGCCGGACCTGGACCGGCTGAGCAACATCCTCAAGTCGTTCAACGAAAGCTTCGGCACGCTGTTCGAGGATACCGACCGTATCGTCAAGCGCATCCGCGAGGACATTGCGCCCCGGGTGGCTGCGGACAAGGCCTTCCAGAACGCCCGGCAGAACACGCCGCACACCGCTCCGATGGCGCACGACCAGGCGCTGAGCCGGGCCATGCAGATCCTGCTGAAGGACGACACGCAGGTCTACAAGCAGTTCGTCGAGAACGAGTCCTTCCGGCGCACGGTGCGGGACATGGTCTACCAATTGACGAGCCAGGGGCCGATGTCGCCGGGCAACTCGCCGGCCACTTGAACGCTTTCGAGGATCAAACGACTTCCGTCGCCGGTGCCAACAAGACCCGGCGATAGCGCGCCAGCGCATTGGCGTCGACCAGGCCCATCCACTGCGCGACCTGGTCGGCCGACGTGCCGCGCCGCAACTGCCGCAGCGCAAAGGTGTGCCGCAGCTTGAAGCTGCCGCCTTCGGCTTCAGGCACGCCGGCCGCAGCCAGCACCGCCTTGGCCGCGGTGTATTGCGCCACCTTGCCCCACGGCCGACCGCTGCGCGCGGCCGGGAAGAGCGCAGGCCCCGAGATCTGCAGTGCGCAGCGGGTGTCCAGCCAGGTGCGGAGCAGCCGGCCGGCCCAAAGGGCGATGGGGGCTTCGCGTGCTGGGATGCTGCCGTGCGCAGGCAGGCGGATCTTCCAGGGCAGGTCGGCCACCTTGGCACCATCGCAGACGACGCCGTCCACCACGGCAGCGCGAATATCCCCGGGTGTGAGCCCGGCGCCGAGCTGCAAAGCAACCGCTGTCCGGTTGCGCAAGGCCTGCCAGGTGTGCGCTGGCGCGCCGGCCAAGGCGGAGCCGTTCGCCGGGTCCAACAACCAGGACACGAGGGCCTTGGCCTCGTGTGCGTGCAAGTGGTCGGGCAGGGGAGTCTTGTCGCTGGCGTTGGCGAACCGCCATTCGGGCGTCGCCATCAGGAGATCCAGCGCCACCGCGTTCCGCGGGAGGTCTTTCACCCTGGCGCGGTGCGAGAGCACTTCATCGACCAGCGTCAACAGGCGCCACGCATACCGCGCGCTAAGTTCGTCCGTGCCGCCCCGCGACAGCAGGTAGGCCTCAAGGTGCTCAGCCTTCAGTGCGTCCAAGGCGAGTGCGCGGCCGACGCACCAGGCCGATAGGGCGGCCCACATGCTGCGGTAGACCGCAACCGACGACTGCTCGCGGATGACCCCGACTTCTTCGCGCGCTGCGAGCCAGGCGTCGAAGGCGTTGTCATAGGCTAGCGGGCTCGCGGAGCCCGGCTCTTCGAAGAGGTCGCGGTTGGCTGATGACATGGGAATCGGTGTGCCTGCGTGCTGCGGCTCACTGTATAGACATCCATGGTTCGTTGCCAGCCCCGCAGCCCACACCGTTGGCCGCACGGAGATGAACTAACAGCGAGGCCTTGTGGTTTCGGATGCGCCGTTCGGGGCCTTGTGCACACCACGTTGCTGTTAGTTCGTGCTTTCAGACGAAGGCCGGAAGCTGTGCCGGACGCGAGCTGGCTCATCGTTCCAGGAAGCCGCGGGCGGCCGTCATCACGCTGGCAACGAGGCCTCGGCGCAGGGCCTGCACTGGCGTCAGGCCGGACAGGCTCGCCTTGGGCGACCGCAGGAATTGCTCTTGGCTGCCGAAAGCCAGCGGAGACAGGAGAACTCTGAGCTTCGCGATCCGACTTGCGAGCAATCTGCCGTTCTGGATCCACCGACGTCGGCGGCGCTTGCGCATGAACTGCATCGCGAACCTCTCGGGCGCCGGTGGCCGGAGCAACGAGCCGATCAGTGCCGCCGCAGTTGGCCGTCAGGCCCGACAACTCCCGGCTGCAGTTGCTCCAGGGCGGCGTGCATCAGGCGCTGCGCGAGCGTTTCGACGAAGGCCGCACTCTCCCATGATCTCGGGTCAACTGCGTGTCGGGATGCATGGTCGGTGAGAGGCAAGAGGATGCTGACGTAGGCATACAACGCGTGCGCATCGAGCGAGTTCACCACAGGCCGCAGCGCGGCAACGCGAAGCCTTTCGACGACAGAGAGGGACGCGGCGGGCCCTTTGGGCTCTGGGTACTGGCTGAGCAACCTGGTCGCCAGATCCGCATCGCCACGCCTGCGCGCGTCGATGAACGACTGCAGCACGGCGTCTGGGGCGCCAGCCATCGCCATGCCGCGGAGTTCGTCCGAGAGGCCGGCCGGCCATGCATCGGGCGCCTCGGTAGCGGGGGCTATGTCGGCCTCCTGGTTCGCGCCGCACTCGGATCTCGAATGGCGGTTGTCGTCATCACGGAACGATCGTTCCGTTCGCGCGTGCTGAGCACCCAGGCCGAGTCATGCGCGCGGAGGAAGGCAGCAAAGCCGGTGAAATCCCAGCCGGCCTTGCCTTTCGTCGATGACCAAGCCACTTCCTGTTCCACGTCGCCCGGGGCTGAGCGTGGTCGGTTGAGTGGATCTGATCTTGGTGCGGTCATGGCGAGAGCCGGCGGCAGCGAATTCATCGGCGCAGAGCGCGGTAGCGATTTCGCTGCGCCGGCGTGCGCGAACTCAGGTCATCGTCATCAGGGTCGGTGCTGGAAGCCAGCATCGCATCCACGATCGCGCCTGGCGGCAATGCGATGAGCCACCAGATGGCGCGCAGGACCTGACTGACGACAACCACGACAAGGAGCAGGGAGAGCAGGGCGTCCAGATCCATAGGAGTGACCGTCAACGCGATTCGGGCAACAGCGATTCGATGGGCAGCCATTCGGCTGGCGGTCGATTCGACAGGGCGCGGTAGCGCTCGTCGTACTGCACCAGCGCGAGTGGTGCGCGGACATCGACGATGACGCCGATCGTCGTCCGGTCACCGACCCGAGGGTTGCTTCGGAGTCGCCGCATCGCTTCGGTCTTCTGGGCTTCGCGCTCTTGCAGGCGCACCGCTGCCTGCCGGGAGCGCTCCGCCTCGCGTGCCTGGTAGATGCTGCCAAAGCGGGCCGCTTGCTCTGCGGTGAAGAACGCCCGGGTCAGCACGTTCAGGACCTTGCCATCCTTGACCTCGGTATCTCCGCGGCGTCCTGGCGCGCTCACCATCAGCGCGATCAAGCCATCGCTTCCTTTGTCGACGCATGCGAGTGCGGACACCGAGAGAAACGCGAGTCCGGAGGCCTGCTCGGCGTTCGACTTCGCGGCCAGGCCTTCTTGAAAGTTGGCGAGCGCGGCACTTGACCGTGCGAGCTGCTGGACGGGTCCGCTTGTGCCCGAGTGGGCCGCGCACCATCGCGAGAACCGGGCGTTTCCCGCCTCGATGGAACTGGGCACATCCGCCGCCAGCGCCACTTTCGTTGTGCCCGCTGGGTACTGAAGGGACTCGAACGGCTCGCCGGCGAAGGCGGCGACAAAGTCCTGCCATGCGGCGGGCTCGGCCGGCGTCATGACCGCGCAGCCACTCGCCAGCCAGGCCAGCAGCACCGCTAGGCCCTGCGTCGGGCGCGCAGATTTCCATAGGGGCATGTGTAGCGCTTGGCTCATGTTCAAAAGGTGGCGCTCGGACGAGGGCCGTCGTGCTTCCTTGAGTTAAAGATAACGTGGTTTAAATTCTCCACTGCCACGACGCTTTTGTCGATGGCACAAGGGACTATTCGCGCAGGTCGGCCCACAGGGTCGACGACCTCAGATCCAGTGGTTGCTCGCGCATTTGGCGCGGCGGTTCGTTCCGTCAGAACGAACCTTGGTGTTGCACAGGAAGCGCTGGCTCTTCAGGCGAAGGTCGAGCGGTCGCACCTGGGCAAAATCGAGCGCGGTGAACACATGCCTACGCTTGCGCTGGTGCTGAAAATTGCGCGCGCCCTCGGCGTGAGCTCGGCTGATCTGTTGCGCGAGACCGAAGGGCTTCTACCGCCGGAGTACCTGGCGGCCGATGTCTAGCGTGCTCTTTGGCTTACCGTCGCTCGTAGCGAACGATCAAGTCAAGTCCAGCAGCGACGACGAGCAGTTGACGAAAAGAAGCCTCGATGCGGTCGGTGACCGTCAACGAGGCTGGGTGGGGCAGGGAGCGACTTCAACTCGTCCCATGTCTGCTCAGGTAGCCGCCCCGAGGCGGTGTCCTGAGAAGTGTTCTTATCAGGACGTCATTTGGCAGCGATAATTCGCTGGCCCCCGAAGGGGCGCAGCGGGAACAAGCTGCAAGGCCACGCTCGCGCGCTCAGCAGCGCCAAGCCACGACCAGCCTGGTCTCTTGCGCTGTGCATGAGCAAGGGCCCTGCTGTGCCGCCTGGGTCCATCCTCCGGCTGGCTCAATGGCAGCCGCCACAGCACGACCCGGCTCGCTTGCTCGGCGCAGCGGACGAGTCGGCCATCACCGCGACGGGCGTGTAGCCGGCTTCCTTGATGGCTTCCGCCAGTTCTTGCGCATCCGCAGAGACCGGCTCTACCTGCACCCGATGCGAGGCCAGGTCGATGGCGACCTTGGCGTCCTTGTCCGTGGCCCTCAGGGCCTTGGTGATGGTGCTGGCGCAATGGCCGCAGGTCATGTCGTTGACTTCGAAAGTGATCATCGCTGTCTCCAGTGGGACTGTTGCTGACGGAGATACTTTCGACCTTTCCACCGTTGGAATGTCAAGCGCACTTGCCGCAAGACCCTATTGGCAACAGATGCATGTGGAGAGGCGCCTTGACCTTTCCACCGTTGGAACCATGAAGATGGCAGAACAATGAACGGCACACCAGGCACCATGAGCACCGCTGCACTCTCAAACCCGAACGGCATCAAGCTCCAGGTCACCGGGATGACCTGCGCCTCGTGCGTCACGCGCGTCGAAAAGACGCTCAAGGCGGTTCCCGGCGTCAAGGAGGCGAGCGTCAACCTGGCGACGGAGGAGGCATCCGTCAACGCCGAGGCGTCCGTGACGGCAGACGCACTGGCGGCGGCCGTCCGCAAGGCCGGCTACGACGTCGCGACCACCGAAACGGCGCTCGGGGTCGAAGGCATGACGTGCGCATCTTGCGTATCGCGCGTGGAGAAGGCGCTCCGCAAGGTTCCAGGTGTCTCCAGCGCCGCCGTCAATCTGGCGACCGAGAAGGCGACGATCCAGGCACTGTCCACGGTGCCGGTCTCGACACTGAAGGCCGCCATCGAGAAAGCCGGCTACGCGGTGAAGGACCTCCAGGAGGACAAGCCCAAAGCGGCTCCTCGACTGCCGGTCTGGTGGCCGGTGGCGGTAAGCACAGCGCTGACCCTGCCGCTGATCGCGCCGATGCTGCTGTCGCTCTTCGGCATCGACTGGATGCTGAGCGGCTGGGCACAGCTGGCGCTGGCGACGCCGGTCCAGTTCTGGCTGGGCTGGCGCTTCTACCGGGCTGGCTGGAAGGCCGTGCTCGCCAAGACCGGCAACATGGACCTGCTGGTGGCGCTGGGCACCTCCGCGGCCTACGGGCTGTCCGTGTATCTCATGTTCAAGCACGCCGGGCACGGCATGCCGCACCTCTACTTCGAGGCGTCGGCGGCCGTCATCACGCTGGTCCTGCTCGGCAAGTGGCTGGAGCACCGGGCCAAGCGGCAAACCGCCGACGCCATCCGCGCACTGAACGCGTTGCGGCCGACCACCGCGCGGGTGCGCCGGAATGGAGCGGAAGTCGACATTCCGGTGGAACAGGTCATCGTCGGCGACATCGTCGTGATCCGGCCGGGTGACCGCGTCGCGGTGGACGGCGAGATCGTCGAGGGTCGCAGCCACATCGACGAGTCGCTGATCACCGGCGAGAGCCTGCCGGTGCCCAAGGGCCCCGGAGACAAGGTCACCGGGGGCGCCATCAACGCGGAAGGCGCGCTGACCGTTCGCACGGCCGCCATCGGTGCGGAGACGACGCTGGCCCGCATCATCCGCATGGTCGAGTCGGCGCAGGCGGCCAAGGCGCCGATCCAGCGCATCGTCGATCGCGTGAGCGCGGTGTTCGTACCGGTCGTCCTGGTCATCGCGCTGGCGACCTTCCTCGGTTGGGGGGCCTTCACGGGGGACTGGGAACACGCACTGATCAACGCGGTGGCCGTGCTGGTCATCGCCTGCCCCTGTGCGCTGGGCCTCGCGACGCCGACGGCCATCATGGCCGGTACCGGGGTCGCCGCGCGACACGGCATCCTCATCAAGGACGCCGAAGCGCTGGAGGTCGCGCATGCGGTGACGGTGGTCGCCTTCGACAAGACCGGTACGCTCACCGAGGGCAAGCCTGCTCTTGCGGCGGTGGCGGCGGCCGAAGGAACCAGTCGTGACGAGGTGCTGCGCCTGGCGGCCGCGCTCCAGAAGTCGAGCAGCCATCCGCTCGCGGTGGCGGTGATGGACAAGGTGCGCGAGGAACGGCTGCCGGTTCCCGAAGCCCACGATGCGAAGGCGCTTCCGGGTCGTGGCGTCGAAGGCACGGTCCGAGGCCGGAAACTGGCGCTGGGCAGCACGCGGATGCTGCACGAGCTCCAGTTGGACGAGGGCCATCTGCTGGGCGAGGCCCGGCGGCTCGAAGGGCAGGGCAAGACCGTGTCCTGGCTGGTCGGATCGGAAGGCGATCAGTGGCGCCTGCTGGGATTGCTGGCGTTCGGTGACACGATCAAGCTAAGCGCCGCTGCAGCGGTGGCGCGGCTCCATCAGCTGGGCATCAGGACGGTCATGCTGACCGGGGACAGCCGGGGCGCGGCCGAGGCCGTCGCGAAGGCACTCGGCATCGACGACGTGCGCGCCGAAGTCCTGCCGGGCGACAAGGCGGCCGTCGTGAAGGAACTGCGCGACGCCGGCGCCGTGGTCGCGTTCGTTGGTGATGGCCTGAACGACGGCCCCGCACTCGCCGCGGCGTCCGTGTCGTACGCGATGGCGGGCGGCGCCGACGTGGCGACCGAGACGGCCGGCATCACGCTCATGCGCGGCGACCCGCGGCTCGTGGCGGACTCGCTGGACATCTCGCGCCGGACCTATTCGAAGATCAAGCAGGGCCTGTTTTGGGCGTTCGGCTACAACGTGCTGGGCATCCCGTTGGCCGCGCTGGGCATGCTGAACCCCGTCATCGCGGGCGCAGCGATGGCCTTCAGCAGCGTGAGCGTCGTGGCCAATGCGCTGACGCTGCGTCGCTGGCAGGGGGCCGCTGATGCGCCAGTTGCGCCGCGGCTGGAGCCATCACAGCCCGTGGCCGTGTCAGGGAGCATCACATGAGCATGAACATCGGTGAAGCGGCCAAGGCCTCGGGGGTGTCGGCGAAGATGATTCGCCACTACGAGAGCGTCGGGCTGTTCCCGGAAGCGGTGCGAACCGAGTCCGGCTACCGCCAGTACACAGAGAAGGAAGTCAGCACGCTGCGCTTCGTCCGCCAGTCTCGCGACCTGGGCTTTTCCATTGAGCAGATCCGCGAGCTGCTCGGGCTCTGGCAGGACCGCAAGCGTCCGAGCCGGCAGGTGCGCGCGCTGGCACTCGCCCACATCGAGGAACTGGACGAGAAGCTCGAGGAGCTCCAGGCCATGAAGGCGACGCTGGAGCACCTCGTGCATTGCTGCCATGGTGACGACCGGCCCGACTGCCCGATCATCGACTCGTTGGCGCAGGAACGAAGCGAACTGGAGAGGCGTCCAGTGGGAGCGACCGGGAGAAGCCGCCGTGGTATGAACGGGCTGCGTGCGGGGCGAGGAGGGCGCGCGACCGATTGACAGCGGGTGCCGGTATGGGGCGAGCGGACCGAGTCATCGTTGGACCCCCACGCCATGGCCACTGAATCCGCGGATCGCCGGCTGTGCTCGCTTGAGCGTTGCAGGCCCGGCCGGCTCGGCCGTGCTGGTGCCGTAGGGCGTGCCTTGCGCCTTCTGGTGTTGACCCGTTGCGAAGATCGGGAAGCCGACCATGATGGCAGCGGCACGCAAGCGTGCGGGTGACTGCGAAGATGGGGCTTCTGCGCATGGTGGACCTGGTCAGATTGTTGATGACCACCAGGCTGCGCACGAGGAACCCCGCGCTGACCAAATGCGGACCGATAGATGACCAACTCGTAATCGTTGCGACGTAATAGCTGGTGGAGAATCTGCCAATGAAAATTCTCGTGATCGAAGACGAGGTCCGCTTGGCGGAATACCTGAAAAAGGGCTTGTCGGAGAGTGGTTATGTCGTCGACCTGGCCCACGACGGCATCGACGGGCTTCATTTCGCTGTCGAGGGCACCTACGACCTGATCGTCCTGGATGTGATGCTGCCGGGACGGGACGGCTTCGAGGTGCTCGCGGAACTGCGCAAGCAGCGCAGGACGCCCGTACTGATGCTGACGGCCCGGGACGCGGTCGAAGACAAGGTCAAGGGGCTGACCGGGGGCGCAGACGACTACCTCGTCAAGCCGTTCTCATTCTCCGAACTGGCGGCTCGTGTCCAGGCCCTGTTGCGTCGCGGCGGGGGAGACCGCGATGGACAGATGCCCACCAGTCTTCGGATGGCGGACCTGGAGGTCGACCTGGCACGACGGAAGGCGACACGGGCTGGCAAGCGGCTCGAACTCACACCCAAGGAATTCAATCTGCTGGTGCTGTTGCTGCGTCGGCGCGGGGTAGTCCTGTCGCGCACCGTGATGGCGGAACAGGTATGGGACATCAATTTCGACAGCGACACGAACGTCGTCGAGGTGGCCGTACGCCGGCTGCGTGCGAAGCTGGATGAACCGTTCGAGGTCAAGCTGATCCACACGGTCCGTGGCATGGGTTACGTGATGGAGGAGCGCCAGGAGTGAAGCGGCGCTACCTCGTGGCTGTGGAGCAATCACTTGGGTCGCGCCTCTCCTGGTGGCTGGCGCTGCAAGGATTGATCGCTGCGCTTGCCGTGTCCGGGACGGTCTATGCCGTCAACCTGTGGTTTCTGCAGAGCCGCCAGCATGAAGAACTCGCGTTGAAGAGCGCGGTTGTCCGACATGCGCTCGTGGAAACGGCTGAAAGCTCGGTGGCCGAAGAGTTGCAGCACAAGCTCAAGGACTTTCTCGCCGGCCATGAGGACATGACGCTGTCCATCACGTCCAGCGATGGGGCGGTGATCTTCAGTGCTCCGCGGCCGCCCGAGGGTGGGGATGCTGCTTCGGGCAGCCGGTTTATGCAGGTGTCGTGGGAAGACACATGGCCCGCGGGCGCCGCCGGTGGCGTGCGGGTGGTCCTTGGGCTTGATGTGAGCCGCGACAGGGAACTGCTCAAGCGGCTCGGTTGGATCCTGTTGGCGGCATCACTCATCGGTGCGGGCGTCGTCAGCGTGACGGGGTTCCTGCTGGTCCGCAGAGGCCTTCTGCCGGTGCAGGAATTGGCCGCACAAGTGGACGCGGTCGCTTTGGGAAGGGCAGGGCTGCGGCTGGACGGAGCGGGACAGCCGCTCGAACTCCGGCCACTGGTCGACCGCTTCAACGCGTTGCTGATGCGTGTCGAACGCGCTTACGCGCAATTGGAAGGCTTCAACGCCGACGTTGCGCACGAACTTCGAACGCCGCTGACCACCTTGATCGGTTCGAGCGAGCTGGCCTTGCAGCGCGAGCGACCTGTCGCCGAACTGCAAGACGTGATCGCGGAGAACCTGGAGGATCTGAGGCGCCTCGCGATCATCGTCAACGACATGCTCTTCCTTTCGCAAGCGGACCGCGGCGCAACCGCGCGCCGTTCGCCGGTGACGAGCCTCGCCGCCGAACTCGTCGAGATCATCGAGTACCACGAGGCAGCGCTTCATGACCGGGGTCTGTCAGCCGTATGCGATGGCGACGCGAAGGGTGCCTTTGACATATCTCTTCTGCGCCGCGCGTTGTCCAACTTGTTGAGCAACGCAACCCGCTACGCGGAGCCCGGCTCCAACATTCGGGTCCGGATCGAGTCGGAAGGTGGCCGGTCACGGATCTGGGTAGAAAACAAGGGCATTCCGATCGAGCCGGAGCATTTGCCACGCTTGTTTGACCGCTTCTACAAGGCCGAGCGCTCGCGTCGCCAGGTTGGCACTTCGCACTATGGACTGGGTCTGGCCATCGTCGCCGCCATCGCCCGGATGCACCAAGGCGAACCGTTCGCCAGATCGGCGGATGGCGTCACCGCGATCGGGCTGGACGTACCGTCGAGTTCAGCGTAAGCGCCTGGGCAACACAGGTTGAACCGTAGTGGCAGGCGAAGTGAACATGTGCCCGCGTAGATGGAAGCGGACAGATGAACACTTACGGGGTCGACCTGATGGGCCGGCGGCGTAGGCGCCGGCACAGCGCCGAGTTCAAGGCGTCGGTGGTTGAGGAGTGCCTTCGGCCGGGCGTGTCGATTGCTGCTGTGGCGCTCGCCCATGGTCTGAACGCCAACATGCTGCGCAAGTGGGTGATCGATGGTGAGCATCGGCTGGTTGCTCCAGCGCCCTCTGCACCGCCGGTGCCCGAGACACCGCCGACGCCTACACCGACATTTGTTCCTCTGGCTCTGCCGGCCCCGGCCGACGACGGCGAGATCCGGATCGAGCTGCAACGCGCCGGCACGGCGGTCAAGATTGTCTGGCCGGCATCGGCCGCGCGTGACTGCGCAGCCTGGTTGCGCGACTGGCTGCGATGATTCGCGTGGACGCGGTGTGGCTGTGCACCGAGCCCATGGACATGCGCGCTGGCACCGATACGACGCTGGCGCGGGTGGTCCAGTTCTTCGGGGCAGCACGGCCCCACCACGCCTACGTCTTCGCCAACAAGCGATCGACCCGATTGAAGGTGCTGGTGCATGACGGCATCGGCATCTGGCTGGCAGCGCGGCGGCTACACGAAGGTCGGTTCATCTGGCCTGGCGGCGGCCTGGGGGCGCCACAGTCGGTGACCCGCGAGCAACTGGATGCGCTGGTGCTCGGCCTGCCTTGGCAGCGCGTGGGCGAGGCCGGAGTGATCACGGTGCTGTAGCCGCAGGCTCGTCGCGTCCATTGCCGCATATGCCGATGCGCGTGGCCGGCGTCGACGCGACACTGGCTGCCGATGATCGACATCGCGCAGATTGACAAGGCCAAGCTCGACGAACTGAGCGTCGATCAGTTGCGCGATCTCACCCGTGCCCTGTTTGCGCGCACCGACCAGGACGGCCGCGAGATCGTCTTGCGTGACGCCAAGATCGACAAGCTCACCTTCGAGATCGCGCAGCTCAGGCGGATGAAGTTTGACCGCAGCAGCGAGCAGCTCAGCGCTGAGCAGCGGGCGCTGTTCGACGAGGCGGTGGACGGTGATATCGCGGCCATCGACGAGCAGTTGGCTGCCTTGCAGGCCATGCGGCTGCCCAAGCCCGAGGACGAGAAAAAGCAACCCAAGCGCGCGCCGCTGCCCGATCGGCTGCCGCGCCACGATGTGCACCACGAGCCCGACAGCACCACCTGCGGCTGCGGCCAGGCGATGAAGCGCATTGGTGAGGACGTCAGCGAGAAGCTGGACTACACGCCGGGCGTGTTCACCGTGGAGCGCCATGTGCGCGGCAAGTGGTGCTGCGCGTCGTGCCGAACGTTGGCGCAGGCGCCGATGCCGCCGGCAGTGATCGACAAGGGCATCCCGACGGCGGGGTTGCTGGCCCATGTGCTGGTGGCCAAGCATGCCGATCACCTGCCGCTGTACCGCCAGGAGACGATCTTCGGCCGTGCGGGGCTGGCGATCCCGCGCGCCACGCTGGGCGCTTGGGTCGGCCAGTGCGGGGCGCGGCTGGAGCCGGTGGTTGAAGCGTTGAAGGCCGAACTGTTGCGCTGCCAGGTACTGCACGCCGACGAGACACCGGTGGCGATGCTCGCACCAGGCAAGGGCAAGACGCAACGCGCCTACCTGTGGGCCTACGCCACCGCCGGCAGCGAGCCGATCAAAGCGGTGGTCTACGACTTCACGCCAGGGCGATCCGGCGAGCACGCCCGGGCGTTCCTGGGCCACGATCCTGAGCGACGACAACGCGAGCAGCGACCTTGGACCGGACACCTGGTGTGCGATGACTTCAGTGGCTACAAGGCGCTGTTCGAGTTGGGCGTGACCGAGGTCGGTTGCATGGCACATGCGCGGCGCAAGTTCGTCGAACTGCACACCGCCAACAACAGCTCGATCGCCGGCACCGCGCTGCACTTGTTCGGTGAACTCTACGGGGTGGAGCGCGACATCGGCGGCCTGCGCGATGCCGCCAACCGGTTGGCACAGCGACGAAGTCGATCAGCGCCGATCGCCAAGGCCCTGCATGACTGGTTGACGACCCAACGGGCCAAGGTGCCTCCTGGAACCGCCACGGCAAAGGCCATCGATTACAGCTTGAACCGATGGGTTGCCCTGACGCGCTATCTCGATGACCCGCGTCTGCCGATCGACAACAACCACGACGAGCAGCAGATCCGCCCCTGGGCGACCGGACGCAAGAACTGGTTGTTCGCGGGAACACTGGCCGCGGGCCAGCGGGCGGCTGTGATCAGCAGCCTGATCCAGTCGGCCAAGCTCAATGGGCACGACCCGTACGCCTACCTCAAGGACGTCCTGCAGCGCCTGCCCACGCAGCGCGCCAGCGAGATCGCGCAGTTGCTGCCGCACCGCTGGGCGCCACTGGCCTGAGCCACATACGACCGGGGGCCGCCTCGGTCAACATGTGTTCGCTGGCTGCTTACAGTTCAGCGGCAGCGCAGCGGGCGTGACCGTCCCTTACCGGCAGCACAAGTCCGAAGCGATTGGCTTTGCCGATGCCTTTGACCATGGCAGTGGCATTGGGGGCGCCGCACACCTTGCCAGAGCAGAGCATGGGTCTGAGCGGTACACGAGTTGGCATCGCATGACGTTGGGCCGCTACTTGACGAAGTTGTAATGGACTGGCAAGCAGTCTGTCGGCGCGCGATTCCTACAGTGGCTCCACGGTGCACGAAAGCACCGCAACCGGTGAACCCCCACAAGAGGTGCACCCATCACAGGAGTCCATCATGAAGTACCGTTTCAGTCTGATCGCGTTGGTGAGTGCCGTGTCTCTGCCCGCGCTGGCGACCTCCGGCATCACCGCGGTTCCGGGTGAAGCCGGCTTCACGACCCATGCAATGCCGTCGGCAAAGTCGCGCGCCGACGTCATCAAGGAACTCGAGGCATGGAAGCGCAATCCGGTTACGGCCAACGGTTGGCGCGAAGTCGGGGGCGAGGCGGGCTGGGTCTTCGTCGGGACGAACAACCCCAGCAAGACGCGAGCGGCGGTCATCGCGGAGACGATCGAAGCCAGGCGTAACCCGGTTACGGCCGACGGCTGGCTCGATGTCGGTGGCGAAGCCGGGGCGGTCTACGTCGGCGTGCAGGGCGACACGCGCAACGCTGCGAATGCCGGCAAGCCTTCCCAGGCAGGCGCAGTCAACGTCCCCGGTGGGCTGAGCCGCAGTGGTCACCAGAGCGGCGCGACAGCCACCTCGCACGTGCATCGCTGATGCATCGGCGGTGGGCGGGCGGCATCAAGACGACGTGGCCAATCAGTAGCGTCGTCCGCCCATCGTCGGGCTACCGACAGCCCTCTGATGAAGCGCCGGCTGGTGCAGCCAGCCGATCTCGGTTGTAGGGGGCGAACGCCCGGAGGTCTGATGCGAAAGACTCAGTCCACGATGGGACGCCGAGCCGCATTGATCGCGCTCGGCTCAGGCACGCTGCTTCTCGCTGCGTGTGCGTCCAAGCCCATTCGGCCGGTAAATGCCGATGGCACGTGGTGTCACCGTGTCGGCAAGGCGCCACGCTACAAGCTGACCTGCACCCGTGCGCCCGTGCCGCCGCCCACCGTGGAGGCCGAGGCCAAGCGATTCGCCGTTTCGGGGGATAGGCTCACGGTGTACGTGGTGCGCAAGCGGTGGGCTGATGCCGCCAACCTCGTCAAGCTGACCGTCGACGGAAGTGCACAGGCCGAAACCGTGCCAGAGTCCTTTGTCCGCTTGAGGCTGCTGCCCGGTGAGCATGCCCTGCGGGCGACCTGGGCACGAGGAGAGGCCCAGGCGATCATCAGCGGTGCCGCAGGCGAGATCCGATTCCTTGAACTTGTCGGCTCGGTTTGGGCTTGGGGAAGCACCTACGAGTTCGAGCCCGGCGACGAGGCGAGCAGGGATCGTGTCCTTCGCGTTCCCATGGTGGCCGACGTCGGATGAGACCGGCGAAGACCAACCACGGCCGTCGGCCAGAAGTCTCGAAAACATGACGATTCCGTAAGCCTTTTGAGCGGATCGTGTCGGACGGCAATCCGTAGACTGCGGCGCAGGATGATGTTTCTCAATGCACTAGGGTAAAGTTCCGGGTATGTCGGGTGTGGTTCGCCTCCTTCTCATCTGGTTCATCGCTGCTGCTGTCCCCCTGAAGGGCTTGGCAGCGGTGACCATGGGTGGGTGCGGGCCGGGACACCACTCTCCCAGCCAGTCTGGCGAGATCGTTCAGCACACCACGCACGTTGACTCCGCTGATGCGCGCGAGGATCTCCGGTTCGACGACTCCGTCAGCGCAACCGAGGCCGTGAACGAAGTTCTCCAGACGGCGTCGGATCCTTCGACGGGACATTCGGCGCAGCTGAAGATGAAGTGCAGCAGTTGCGCTCCGTGCTGCAGCGTCGCAGCGCCCGCGCTCGAGCGGGTGAGCATTTCCCATGCGGATTCGACATCAACTGCTGTTGCCTTCCTGGAAACCCGCTTTCCAGCGGTCTTTGCGGACGTGCCGCACAGGCCTCCCCGCCTGATCCTCGCCTGACTGCCACCCTGGTTGATCGCCCCGCGGCGATACGACCAGCATCGTGAACCGGTCCAACGCCTGCTCAGCAGGCCTGGTGAGCCGGACCGACTCAAGCGAGGATGTCATGAAGATTGCCATGTTCCGCTGGCTTGCGCCGGCATTCCTGGTTGCGGTCTGCTCTGCGAGCCTGGCCCAAAGCGCGGCCGGCAAGAGAGCCGATCCACTCGATTCCTCGGCCGCCGTTCCGCCCCTGGTGTTCCAGTCGACGCTTGGCGGATACCAGCGTCACGCCGAACAGCCCGTGGGATCCTGGCGCGAAGCCAACGAGACCGTCAACCGCGTCGGAGGCTGGCGGGCCTATGCGCGCGAGGCTCGGCAGCCTGACGCACCCGCCACGAACAACGCGCCTTCGAAGCCGGCAACGCCGGCGCCGGCCAGCGCACCCGCCGGGCACGGCGGGCACAAGATGAACTGAGGTCAAGCGGATGAATTCACCTTCCCATCTCGGGCGTGTCGCGCCCGACCGCCCGAGCGTGCGGCGCTCGGGCCTGCTCGTCGTCCTCCTGGCTTCCGCAGTGCTTGCGGGCTGCGCCAGCTTCTCGCCGGACGCGGGGTTCTCGTCGATCGAGTCCGCGGCCAAGGACAAGCTCGGCAAGGACGTCCGCTGGGCGCGCAGTGATGCCGATGCCGACGCCATCGATCGCCGCGTCCAGGAGTTGCTCGCCAAGCCGCTCAGCGTTG
>WBZS01000581.1_pt1 | contig 42645 bp, 43 predicted proteins | sample 5204201 | NCBI WGS metagenome assembly WBZS01 (sample SAMN12344357, study PRJNA552823) | activated sludge metagenome | biome: Activated sludge suspended growth; feature: Nitrification reactor; material: Wastewater; isolation source: activated sludge from nitrification reactor of wastewater...
TGACACTCCAACACACCGCCGCCTAAAACAACCCAGACCGGCCGCCAACCCCGACACCCCCGGGGCACACAACCACGCCCGCGTCACCAACCGTGGTCACCAACCATTCTCGGACTAGGGAGGGCCCTAGCGGGCAAGTGGGCGGGAGCCCGGTGCGGGAATTCGGACGCGCGACTCAGGACGCCGCGGCGTCCGGTTCACGGCGGTACCACAGCCGCAGCGGCTCGCCGAAGAACCGGCCTCGCAGCCACCAGGTCAGCTCGATCAGCACCGCCCCGATCAGGCCCGCGATCAGGCCGGTGCGAAGGGCGTCGGCGTTGCCGATGTCGAGCAGGAACAGCGACTGGGTGAACGGCCAGCTGAAGATCAGCAGATAGGCCAGCCCGGAGACCAGCACCAGCGCCACCTTCCACCATTGATACGGACGCGCCACCACCGCCAGCACCCAGGTGGCGGCAACGATCATGCAGGCCAGCGTCGCCGTTGTGGCCTGACTCATCGCCACCTCGCCCGCCCCGGGCGGCGGCAGCACCAACAGGTAGGTGACGAAGGTGGCCGCCGCCACAATCACCCCCGCCGGGACGCCGAGCCGCAGCACGCGCTCCACGAAGCCCGGACGTGCCCGCTCGGTGTTGGGCGCCAGCGACAGCAGAAAGGCCGGAATGCCGATGGTGAACCAGCCGGTGATCGTGATGTGGATCGGCAGGTACGGAAACGGCACCCGCCACAACACCACCAGGAGCGCCAGCAGCGCCGAATAGATGGTCTTGGTGAGGAACAGGTTCGCGACCCGTTCGATGTTGCCGATCACCCGCCGTCCCTCGGCCACCACGTGCGGAAGGGTGGCGAACCGGTCATCGAGCAGGACGATCTTCGCGACCGCCCTGGTCGCAGGGGACCCCGAACCCATCGCGACGCCGAGGTCGGCGTCCTTCAGCGCCAGCACGTCGTTGACGCCGTCACCGGTCATCGCCACCGTGTGTCCACGTTCCTGCAGCGCGGCCACCATCGCGCGCTTCTGATGGGGTGTGACGCGTCCGAAGACGTCGTTGTGGTCGACGGCCTCGGCGAACGAGCGCGGGTCAGCGGGCAGGGTGCGGGCGTCGACCGCGTACCCGGACACCACACCGAGCGAGCTGGTCACGGCCCCCACCGAGGCCGCGTTGTCACCCGAGATCACCTTCAGCTCCACGCCCTGATCGGCGAAGTAGGCGAGCGTGTCGGCGGCGTCCGGACGGATGCGCTGGTTGAGTACGATCAGCGCCTTGGCGGTCACCGCCCCCGGCGCGGACGGGTCGTCGACGGGGTGCTGGGCGGTACCCACCAGCAGCACCCGCAGTCCGCCGGCGGCGAGCTGTTCGGCCTCGGACGCCGCCGCCGACTCCGGCGCGGCCAGCACATCCGGGGCGCCGATCACCCAGCTGACGGCCGCGCCGTCCGGACCGACGAAGGTGGCTCCCGACCATTTCTTCGCAGACGTGAAGGGCGCCTTGGCCAGCACGGGCCAGTGCGCGGCGGGCTCGAACACCGCGGCGATCGCCTGCATCGATGCGTTAGGCCGCGGGTCGGACGCCACCAGCTGACGCAGCCCCTCCTCCACTTCGGCGGCCGCGACGCCGTCGACGAGCCGCATCTCCCCGTAGCTCATCCCGTTCTCGGTGAGGGTGCCGGTCTTGTCGGCGCACACCACGTCAACCCGCGCCAGGCCCTCGATGGCCGGCAGTTCCTGGACCAGGCATTTGCGCTGCCCGAGCCGGACGACGCCGAGCGCGAAGGCGACGGCGGTCAGCAGCACCAAACCCTCGGGGACCATCGGCACCAGCGCCCCGGCCATCGCCAGCATGGCGCGCCGCCAGTCGTGGCCGGCCTGGAACAGCTGCACCCACACGGTCGCCAGGCCCACCGGCACCAGAACCCAGGTGATCACCTTGAGGATCTGGTTGATGCCTCGGGTGAGTTCCGACTTCACCAGGGTGAACCGGGCGGCCTCCGCGGTCAGCTGCGCCGCGTACGAGGCACTGCCCACCTTCGTCGCGCGGTAGGTGCCGGTACCCGAAACCACGAAGCTGCCGGACAACACCTCACTCGTCGGCGCCTTCGGCTCGGGGTCCGCTTCGCCGGTCAGCAGCGACTCGTCGATCTCGAGATAGTCCGCCTCGGTCACCACGCCGTCGACCACGATCTGGTCGCCGGGCCCGACCTCGATCAGGTCGTCCAGGACGATCTCCTCGCGGCTGTACTCGCGGGCGCTGCCGTCACGCCGGATCCGCGGGCGGGCCTCCCCCACCACGGCGAGGCTGTCGAGGGTCTTCTTGGCGCGCAGTTCCTGGATGATGCCGATCGCGGAGTTGGCGATGATCAGCAGGCCGAAGGCCGCGTTGATCCATGACCCGGTGGCCAGCACGCAGATCAGCAGTGCGGCCAGGATGCCGTTGATCCGGGTGAACACGTTGGCCCGGACGATGTCGGCGGCACTGCGCCCGGAACGAGGGGGAAGGTCGTTGCGCTGGCCGCGGGCGACCCGGTCGGCGACCTCGGCGGGGTTGAGTCCAGGGTCGGCCGCCTGCGTCTCCATGGTCACCTCAGACAGCCTGCCATACCCGCGGAAGAGAGCCTCCACCCGCCAAAGACGCAGCGGGGACGGGTCGCCAGACCCGTCCCCGCCGCACTGATGGTGTGCTGCTCTGGCTACCCGCCGCTGTTCGGCGACGCACTCGGACGCACCCACGCCGGCGGCACGTAGCTCACATCGATGCCGGAGTCGGCCAGCTTCTCACTGATCCGCTGCAGCTCTGCCTCGCTGGGCAACTCGTTGGTCACCCGCAGGAACTCGGCACCCACATCGACGCGTTCGGCCGGTACGAGGCCGTCGCGAACGATCCGTTCGGCGAGTTCGTCGATCTCTTCCTGGCTCAGCCTGCGGCGGAGGACGGCAAGCAGCGGGACGTAGTCCGCCTCGGGTATGCCCTGCGGATAGCCCCCTTTGAGCCAGTTCACGATTCGCTCGATTCGTGACATCTCGGTTTGGCCTCTACCCTCCTGGCTGGCTGGCGCCGCCACCGACGCCTCCAACGGCCAGCCTGCTTGGGCGAGTCTACCGGCGACTCGGCGAACGTCCGACTCGGACGGCTCCTCCAAAGCCGTTTGCCTGATCAGTTCCCTGATCTGCTCATCGGTATCGGCGGAGTCGGCCGAGGACCGCAACTGGCGGGCCAGCTGCTCGACCTCGACCTCGGTGAGCGATCGCCGCAGGATACCCAGCAGCGCCACGTAGTCGTGCTGCGGGACCCCGTCGGGGTAGCCCGCGCGCAGCCATTGCAGAATCCGCTCGAACAATCCGGTGTGGTCAGCCATGGACTGTCGCCGCTCCCTACTTCTTGACGAACGTCGGGAAGATGTGCTCGAACGAGACCTTGTAGCCGAAGCCGGACGAGATGATGATCGCCAGACCAATGGCGATGACCGCCAGCACGAGGGCGAAGGTGATCCAGGCGACGACCTTCATCATGGGCTTGCCAGCCTCGCCGCTGACCTCGGCCGAACCTCCCGCACCCACGGCGAGCGCGCGCACGCCGAAGGCGAACAGGGCCGGCAGGCCGGCGCCGACGAGGATCGAGATGGCCACGACCTGGCCGATGGCGTTACCGAACAGTTGAAACATGTCGTTGCCTCCTTCAGGCCTTGGCGCCGATGGTCTCGTCCGAGGCGACGGACGCGCCCGGCGTGGCATCGGGCTGCCACTCGTCGTTGACATTGCCCGCGTGCACCGCGGTCTTGCGCGAATGCGCGATCATCCAGCCGGTCAGCGCGACCAGCGCACCGAAGACGATCAGGACGCCCGCATAGCCGCCGATGCCGTTGCCGAGGTAGAAGCAGACCGCGCCGACCAGACCCGCCGCCGGCAGGGTGATGAACCAGGCCAGCACCATGCGCATGGCGACGCCCCAACGCACGTCCGCGCCACGCCTGCCCAGGCCGGAGCCGAGGATCGAGCCGGTGGCGACATGAGTGGTGGAGAGCGCGAAGCCCAGGTGGCTGGAGGTCAGGATGACCGCGGCCGAGGAGGCTTCGGCGGCCATGCCCTGCGGAGACGAGATCTCGACCAGGCCCTTGCCCAGGGTGCGGATGATCCGCCAGCCGCCGGTGTAGGTGCCGGCCGCGATGGCGACCGCACAGGCCACCTTGACCCACAGCGGCACCGTGGTGGTGTCGGTCTGGACGCCGTAGGCGATCAGCGCGAGGGTGATCACACCCATCGTCTTCTGGGCGTCGTTCGTGCCATGCGCGAGCGAGACCAGCGATGCAGTGCCGATCTGGCCCCAGCGGAAGCCGCCCTCGGCGTAGCGCTCGGCGACGCCCGTGGTGATCTTGTAGACCAGCCAGGTGCCGATGGTGGCGACCAGCGCAGCGACGACCGGGGACGCGAAGGCGGGCAGGATGACCTTGCCCACCACGCCGTCCAGCTTGGTGCCGTCGCCCATCCAGTTGACGCCACTGAAGCCCAGGGCCGCGGCGGTGGAGCCGATGAGTCCGCCGAACAGCGCGTGCGACGAACTCGAAGGCAGGCCCAGCAGCCAGGTGAGCAGGTTCCACAGGATGCCGCCGATGAGTCCACAGAAGACGATCATCAGCAGTTCGTGGCCGTTATTGGCGAGTAGCTCGGGATTCGGCGCGCCGCTGGAACTCTGCAGCTTCACCACCGCGTTGGTCACGGTGAGCGCCACCTCGACGGAGAGGAACGCGCCGATCAGGTTCAGGACCGCCGACAGTGCGACGGCGGTCTTCGGCTTGAGTGCGCCGGTAGCGATCGAGGTCGCCATGGCGTTGCCGGTGTCATGGAAGCCATTGGTGAAGTCGAACGCAATGGCGGTGCCGATAACCAGGATCAGCAAAAGTAACTCAAGTGTCACATCGGGAAGCCTCACCCCCTCGGGTGAACGGGTGGCCCGCCGCAGGTTAACGGAAGGTGTCATCGTCCGGACGGCTGAGACAAATCTGACGCCGGTGACCACGGGGACGGCTCTCCGGCGTTCGAGAATCGCATCGCCGGGGACGGTTCTCTCTCGTGCGCAAACCGCACGGGCAGGAACCGTCCCCCGAGATGCGATTCTCGAACGCGAAGAACCGTCCCCGGTGTTCGGCCTGCTGCGGACGGCAGAACGGGCGCCTGCTCCCTTGTGGGGAGCGGCGCCCGTTCCTGGTGCGTCCCGCGGTGGGGGACGCACGTCCTCGATCAGCGTGCGGCGGTGCCTTCGACGTAGTCGTCGTCGTGGCTCTTCACCCACGCCATCAGCTTGCGCAGCTCACGGCCGGTGCCCTCGATCGGGTGCGCCTCGCCCTCGGCCCTCAGGCGCTTGAACTCGGGTGCACCGGCGTCCTGGTCGTCGATGAACCGCTTGGCGAACGCGCCGGACTGGATGTCGGCCAGCACACCCTTCATGTTCTCCTTGACCCGGGCGTCGATCACCCGCGGGCCCGACACGTAGTCGCCGAACTCGGCGGTGTCGGAGACGCTCCAGCGCTGCTTGGCGATGCCGCCCTCATACATCAGGTCGACGATCAGCTTCAGCTCGTGCAGGCACTCGAAGTAGGCTACCTCCGGCTGGTAGCCGGCTTCGGTGAGCACCTCGAACCCGGCCTGGACGAGCGCGGACGCCCCGCCGCAGAGCACCGCCTGCTCGCCGAACAGGTCGGTCTCGGTCTCTTCGGTGAAGGTGGTCTTGATGCCGCCGGCGCGCAGGCCGCCGATCCCCTTCGCGTAGGACAGCGCCAGCGGCCAGGCCTGACCCGACTCGTCCTTCTCGACCGCCACGATCACCGGGACGCCCCGGCCCTCGGAGTACTCGCGGCGCACCAGGTGGCCGGGGCCCTTCGGCGCGACCATGCAGACGTCGACACCGGCAGGCGCCGTGATGTAGCCGAAGCGGATGTTGAAGCCGTGCGCGAAGAACAGCGCGTCGCCCTCGTTCAGGTTCGGGGCGATCTGCTCGGCGTAGATGGTCCGCTGGAACTGGTCGGGCGCCAGGATCATGATCAGGTCGGCCTCGGCGGCGGCCTGGTCGACGCTCACCACCCGCAGTCCCTCGGACTCGGCCTTGGCGGCCGACTTCGAACCCGGACGCAGACCCACCCGGACGTCGACCCCGGAGTCGCGCAGCGACAGCGCGTGAGCGTGCCCCTGCGAGCCGTAGCCGATCACGGCCACCTTGCGGCCCTGGATGATCGAAAGGTCGGCGTCGTCGTCGTAGAACATCTCTGCCATCTGTGTCTTCCTTACCTAGTTGTTGCGCACGGGAGTGCGGGTTCGATCTGACTTGGACCGGTCCGTCAGTGACTTGCTGCCGCGGCCGAGGGCGACCAGGCCGGACTGGACGAGTTCCCGGACGCCGTAGGGCTGGAGCATCTCGAGCAGCGCCTCCAGCTTGTCGGGCGAACCGGTGGCCTCGATCGTCAGCGACTCGTTCTGGACGTCGACGGTCTTGCCCCGGAACAGCTGGACGATCTCGATGATCTGGCTGCGGGTGCTCGGATCGGCCTTCAGCTTGATCAACACCAGTTCCCGGCGCACCGCGGACTCTTCCAGTTCGACGATCTTCAGCACCTCAAGCAGCTTGTTCAGCTGCTTGGTGATCTGCTCGAGGAACTGCTGGTTCTCCACCCCGACCTGCAGGGTGATCCTGGACAGCTCGGGCCGCTCGGTCTGCCCGACCGCCAGCGACTCGATGTTGTAGCCGCGTCGAGCGAACAGGCCGGCGATCCGAGCCAGGACACCCGGCTTGTTCTCGACCAGCACGCTCAGCGTGTGCGTCCTCACAGTTCCTCATCCTCCCAATCGGGCGCCAGGTCCTTGGCGATCTTGATGTCGTCGTTGCTGGTGCCGGCGGCCACCATCGGCCACACCATGGCGTCCTTGTGCACCACGAACTCGACCACGACCGGGCGGTCGGTGATGGACAGGGCCTTGTTGATCACCGCGTCCACCTCGGACGGATGTTCGGCACGCAGCCCGACCGCACCCATCGCCTCGGCCAGCTTCGGGAAGTCCGGCACCCGCAGCGTGTTCAGGTCGGTGTTGGAGTAGCGCTGTCCGTAGAACAGGGTCTGCCACTGCCGCACCATGCCGAGGCTCTGGTTGTTGATCACGGCGATCTTGATCGGGATGCCCTCCAGCGCGCAGGTGACCAGCTCCTGGTTGGTCATCTGGAAACAGCCGTCGCCGTCGATTCCCCAGACCACGGCGTCCGGACGGCCCACCTGGGCACCCATCGCGGCCGGGACGCAGTAGCCCATGGTGCCGGCCCCGCCGGAGTTGAGCCAGCGTCCGGGCTTCTCGAACGGCAGCAGGTGCGCGGCCCACATCTGGTGCTGGCCGACGCCGGCGGCGTAGTAGGCGTCCGGGCCGGTCAGCTCGCCGATCCGCTTGATCACGTACTCCGGCGACAGCATTCCCTCGTGGGTCGGCTCGGTCGGCACCCGGTACTTGTCCTTGAGCGCGCCCAGGTACCGCCGCCACGCGGTATACCCCGGCAGGTCGGCACCGCGCAGAACGCCGTTCAGCTCGGTGATCACGTGCTTCACATCGCCCACGATCGGGACGTCGGCCAACCGGTTCTTGGAGATCTCAGCCGGATCGATGTCGGCGTGGATGATCTTCGCCTCGGGAGCGAAGGTGTCCAGCTTTCCGGTGACCCGGTCGTCGAAACGGGTACCCAGCGCGATCAAGAGGTCGGCCTTCTGCAGCGCGCCGACCGCCGAGACGGTGCCGTGCATGCCGGGCATGCCCATGTGCAACTCGTGGCTGTCCGGGAAGACGCCACGCGCCATCAGCGTAGTGACCACCGGAATGCCGGTGATCTCGGCCAAGGTCGCCAGTTCCTCGGACGCGTTCGCCTTCACCACGCCGCCGCCCACGTACAGGACGGGCCGGCTGGACTCCGCGATCAACCGGGCCGCCTCCCGGATCTGCTTGACGTGCGGCAGGGTGACCGGGTGGTAGCCGGGCAGATCGATCAGCTCGGGCCAGTTGAACTCCGCGGCGTTGACCAGTGCGTCCTTGGCGATGTCGACCAGCACCGGGCCCGGACGTCCGGTCTTGGCGATGTGGAAGGCGGCGGCGATCGCGGCCGGGATGTCCTCGGCGCGGGTGATCAGGAAGCTGTGCTTGGTGACCGGGAACGTGATGCCGCGGATGTCGGCCTCCTGGAAGGCGTCGGTCCCGATGGCGAAGCTGGACACCTGACCGGTGATCGCCACCATCGGCACCGAATCCATGTAGGCGTCCGCGATCGCGGTGACCAGGTTCGTCGCGCCCGGACCCGAGGTCGCCATACAGACCCCGACCTTGCCGGTGACCATCGCGTAGCCCTCGGCCGCGTGACCGGCGCCCTGCTCGTGGCGCACCAGGATGTGCCGGATCAGCTTGGACTGGCCGAGCGGATCGTAGGCCGGCAGGATGCAGCCGCCGGGGATGCCGAAGATGACCTCTACGCCGACTCGCTCCAGCGACTCGACGAGGGCTTCGGCCCCGGTCAGCAGTGGTGGTGCGATGGTCTCGGACATCTCGGTCCCCTTTCTGCGGGATTGATCGCGGCTCCTCTTGCATGAAAAAACCCTCGCTGCGTCGGCAGGCGAGGGTGCGTGTCGGTCGACTAGTCGGCTGACACGCTCACGAAAGTACGAGGAAGAAGATCCGCACGTGGACAGTTTTCGCCCCTGGGCCGACCGTGTCAACTTCTGGACCGGCGTTTTCAGGATGTGGAACGGATTCGGCGCCCGGGCTGGCCGTCGGCCGGTGCGCTCGCCGCCTCGGACGCCGTGCGCAGGTCGGCGACCGGGTCGGGCCGGCGTACCGACCAGCCCCGACCGGGCCGTTGCGGGCGGCTAGCTTCAATCGGCGAACCGGGCGCCCACGGCGTCCGCGCAATCGCCGATCTGGTGGGCCAACTCGATGTCCAGCTGAGTGATGCCACCGGCATCGTGGCTGCTCAGCCGCCAGTGGGTGGTCCGCCAGCGGATGTCGATGTCGGGATGGTGGTTGAGCCGCTCGGCCACGCTGGCAACCGCGTCGACCAGGGTGATCGCAGCCGGGAAGTCGGCGGCCTCGACGGTCGCGGTCAGTGCGTCGCCGTCGCGGCGCCAGCCGGACAGGTCGGCGAGTTGGCGGACGATCTCTTCGTCGGTGAGGAGTCTGCTCATGTGCTTATTGTGCTCCGGGCGCGGGCGGCACCGCGCCCGCGGCCCGGTTGGCCGTGACCGGGTCAGGAAGTGAGAGCCGTCTGCACCTCGTCGAGGTCGATCGTGGTGTCCCGGTCGAACAGCGCACGCAGGCCCGGGTCGTCGCCGTAGCGCGGCACCAGATGCAGGTGCAGGTGGAAGACCTCCTGGCCCGCGACCGTACCTGCGTTGGAGAGCAGGTTCATCCCGTCCGCGCCGAGCCGCTCGGTGAGCAGCCGCGCGGTCGCCGTGACTGCGGGCGCGATCTCGCCGAGCGCCCGGTCGGCGTCCATCAGGTCGTCGACATGCCGGCGCGGGATCACCAGGGTGTGGCCGCGCTTCCATGGATTGATGTCGAGGAACGCGATCGCGTGGTCGTCTTCGTAGACCCGGCGGGCCGGGATGTCACCGGCGACGATCGAGCAGAACAGGCATTCCATACGTCGAATCTAGTGGCCTCCGCGAGCGGGCGCGGGTCAGCCGGCGTTGATCGGCAGCCGGACGGGGAAGCCGGCCCCCGCGAGCGCCTGTTTCACCTCGGTGATGCTGAGCGTGCCGTAGTGGAAAACGGACGCCGCCAGCACCGCGTCCGCGCCGGCCCGGGCGGCGTCCACGAAATGCTCGACGGTGCCGGCGCCACCGGAGGCGATCACCGGTACGTCCACCACCGTGCGGACTGCCTCGATCATCTGCAGGTCGAAACCCGCGGTGGTGCCGTCGGCGTCCATCGAGTTGAGCAGGATCTCGCCCGCGCCGCGGTCGACGGCCTCCTTGACCCAGGCAATGGCGTCCAGGCCGGCGGACTTCCGTCCGCCGTGGGTGGTGACGCCGAAGCCGGACGGCTGCCCGGCCTCGCGCCGGGCGTCCAGCGACAACACCAGCACCTGATTGCCGAAGCGCGTCGTGATCTCGTCGATCGCCTGCGGACGGCTGATCGCGCCGGTGTTGATGCCGACCTTGTCGGCCCCGGTCCGCAGCAGCACGTCGACGTCGTCGACCCCGCGCACGCCGCCGCCGACGCACAACGGGATGAACACCGTCTCGGCCGTGCGCCGCACCATGTCGTGGGTGGTGTCGCGGCCCTGCGCGGACGCCGAGATGTCCAGGAAGGTCAGCTCGTCGGCGCCCTGTTCGCCGTAGGCTGCAGCGAGTTCGACGGGATCGCCGGCATCCCTCAGGTTGAGGAAGTTGACGCCCTTGACGACCCGGCCGTCGTGGACGTCGAGGCACGGAATCACCCGGATCGCGACGCTCATGCGCCTCAGCCTAGTACCGGCCCTGCTGCACTCACGCCCGCACCTTGGCGGTCGCACGGGAGGTGACGACCTTCGTGGTGTAGCCGGTGGCTCGACCGGTGACCCGAACCGAGACCTTCTTGCCCTTGTCCGCCGACGTGAGCCGGTACTTCATCTTCGTCGCGCCCGTGATCTTCGAGCCGTTGCGGTACCACTGGTAGGAGAAGGTCGTGGCGGCAGGCTTCCATCCGCCCGGCACGGCGGTCAGGACGCGCTTCACCCGCGCGGCGCCGGAGATCTTCGGCTTGACGGCGGTGATCGTGCCGGCCCTCACCTTCTCTGTGGCCTTGGACGGCTTGGACGTGGTGGTCACATATCCGTCCCGAGCCGCGGTGACCCGAACCGTGAGGACGCCACCCCTGGCGGGCGGTGCCACCAGATACGACCCTCCGGTGGCGCCCGCGATCGCCTTGCCGTCGCGATACCACCGGTAGCTGAGCGTGGAAGGGCTCGGCGACCAGGTGCCCGGCGCGGCCGTGAGGGTCTTGCCCACCTGGGCGGGGCCCGCAATGGTCGGCGTCGGCACGGTGGCGAACTCCGACGGCGGCCTGGTCGGCGCCGTGACCGGGCCGAGTCCCGCGGTGGTGACGGTGGCGGAGTTGTAGCCGGGCGCGGTGCCGGTGACCCGGAGCTTGATCGTGGCTCCCAGGTCCGCGTCAACGAGACGGTACTGCGCGCCGACAGCGCCGGCGATCGCATCTCCGTTGCGTAGCCACCGCCGCTCGAATGTGGTCGGCACGCTCCAACTGCCTTCGACGAACCGGAGGGTCTCCCCGACTACCGGCTTGCCATCGATCCGGACGCCCGTCGGCCTCAGGTCGCCGGGCTTCGCGATGACGGCGTCCGAACTCGTTGTGCTGCTCGCCCAGTCGCCGGACGCACTCGCGGTCGCCTTCGCCACCAGCCGCTTGCCGACGTCCGTGGGAGCGACCCGGTAGGTTCGCCCGCTCGCGACTTTGACGCCGTCGGCGTACCAGGCGTAGCTCACGGTCGCGTCGGCCGGCTGCGGAGCGTGCGCCGTGGCGGTGAGGGTCGCGCCGACCGTGGGGTCGCCCGCCAGGGTGACGCTGCCCACCCGGGCGACCGCGGCCCGGAAGACCTTCACCTGGTAGTTGACCCGACCCCCGGTCACTCCGTCGATGGTTACCTCGTAGGTGTCGACAGCACCGACTGCGGGAGCCGTGATCGTGCTGCTCTGCCATACCAGTGCCGGGTCTCCATAGACGCCGCCGCGGGTAGTGACCTGCACCGACCAGGGACTGCCATTCTTCGTCATCGCGACCGTGGCCGCGTCGAAACCGACGGGCGCTGAATACGACCACCGTCCACTGGTCGGCATCACCTCGAAGGGGACGTAGCCGGCTGAGGGCCACGCGGTACCGCCGGCGGGCCGTGGGTTGGCGTTGACACTGCCGCCGCCGAAGACGACGACGCTGGTGGTCGAACTGGTCGACCCCATGCCGACCCCGGACAGCGGCGGGTACAGCAGCCAGCGGCGATGCCCGACCGGTACATTCCCGGATCCGGTGTCATCGATGAAACCGAGATGGACGGCGCGCGCCCCGACCCACCCGATCGCCAGATTGGAGGTGCCCGCGCCAGTGGCGCCGTCCGAGCTGTAACAGGCCATCTCCGCCGTGGGGAAGTGAGTGAGCGTGTTGTTCGCTCGCATGATCAGCGCGGCCTGCCGGGCAAGTGCGGAACCGGGCGCATACTCCGTGACCGGCTTCAGGCCCGCCATGTCCCGGTAGTAGTTGATCGCCTGCAAGGTAGCCGCCTGGCCTTCCGCCGAGAACGTTCCCACCGCCGCAGCGGGCTGCGCCGCCGGTGCACCCGTCACACACTTGGTCGGGTCGCCGTCCCAGCTCTTGGACGCCGACAGCGTCGGCCGTAGCCACGTCAGATACGCATCCCGCACCGCGTCCAACGAGGAGTTGTCGATGTCCCTCGTCTCGGCGCGGGCCGTGGATGCCGGCGCGACGAGCAGCCCGATGATGAGCAGGAAAGTGGTCAGCGCAGCTACAAGGCGCCTCATGGTCCCCCCAGACGACGGCCGACCACCGCTATGTCCCCCGACCGGGTGCGAACCGTTGGCGGAACAGTAGTGGACCTGTTCACCGTCCACAACGGATGCCGGCGGGACCATTCGGGAGCACGACACGGGCCCGCCGCGCGCCCAGGACACCGGACCCACCTATCCTGCCGAGCACACCGAGGAGAGAACATGACGATCATCCGGCCCTGTTCACCGTCCCCGAGCGGTTCGCCGTCCCCGAGCGCCGGACTGCGGCGATGGACCTTCGCACGCCGACGACCTGGCTGGTCGCCCTGCTAGTCGTGCTGCTGGCCGGGTCGGCCGGGATCGGCCTGACCCTGCACGCCGCCCGCGAGGCCAGGCAGCAGCGACTGCCGCGCAGGTCGCCTGGGACACCCTCGAGATCCGGTTCCACGACCGGATGGCGTACGCGGCTCGCGGCTACACGCCTTTCGGCGCGGCGCCCGGCGTCCCGACCCCGGAGTCCGAGATCCGGGAGATCCAGCGGGTCCTCCAACGGCTGGCGCCGCATGCCCGAGCGGAGATCGAGACCTTCGTGACGCTGCTGCTCGGGCTGAAGACACCGGACGACACCGCGCGCGAGTCCACCTTGGCGCTGCTGCTGGCCAACACCCGGCTGGCCGTACTGCCGCCGCTCAGCGATCAGCTCGCGGAACGGCAGCGCGCCGCAGACTGGGCACTGTGGAGCACCCCCTCCCTGGCGTTCGGCTGCGGCAGCATCGCGCTGTGGCGCACCGTCCGGGCGGGATGAGCCGCTGCACAGGTGTGCAGCATGATCGGGCGATCCGCAGCGGCTAACGCGCCGAGGTGGTCAGTCCTCCAGCGGTGCCGCGTCCACGACCCCGCGGCGGACCCGCTCGATCACTTCGCGACAGGTGCCGCGCAGCGGTCCCGGACCGGCGGCCTGCGCGATCTGGCCGGCGAAGTCGACCACCTGCCGCGCCCAGCGGACGAAATCGCCCGCGGTCAGGCCGGACTCGTCCAGCACGTCGCCCAGCGGCCGTCCGGTCGCCCAGCCGTGGATCGGTTCGGCGAAGCCGATGTCGGGTTCCGGGCCGCGCTCCAGCCGGTGGTCGCGTTCGGTCAGCCCGACATCGCGCCAGACCCGGCGGAGTTCCTGCTGCGCCATCTCGGAGGCGCGGTCGGGCATCCGCGGCGGACGGCGCCGGTCGCCGCCTCGGGCCTCGAAGACCAGCGACGACAGCACCGCCGCCAGCTGCGGCGCGGACAGTGCGTCGAAAACGCCCGCCCGGATGCACTCGGCGCTGACCAGGTCGAGTTCGGCGTAGATCCGGGCCAGGGTGCGGCCGGCGTCGGTGACCTCGGTGCCGCCTTCGGTGAGGTAGCCCAGCGACTCCAGCACCGAACAGATCCGGTCGAACCGCACCGCGATGGTGTTGGTGCGGCGGTCGGCCTGGCGTTGCCGGCCGGCGTTCTCGCGTTCCAGCCGCAGCGCCTGCTCGGCCCAGCGGGCATGATTCTCCCGATCCGGGCAATCGTGACAGGGGTGCGCCTTCACGCTCGCGCGCAGGTCCGCAATCCGGCCGGCCACCTCCGCGTCCATCGCGGCCGGGGCGTAACGCGGCTGAGTCAGGTCGATCTCGGCCAGCTTGGAGCGGAACGCCGCCGATAGATTGCGCCGGGATGCCGGCTGCCGCGGATCGAAGTGCTTCGGCACCCGCATCCGTCCGGCGACCAGCGGCGGGGTCGGGAAGTCAACCAGCGACAGCCGCTTCAGCTGCCGCTGCTCGGTCATCACCATCGGGCTCGGATCGCCCTTGGCCAGGCCGGGATCGACCACCACCGCCCAGCCTGTGTGTCGTCCGGACGGCACCCGCAGGATGTCCCCGGGCCGTAACTCGAGCAGCACGCTGAGCGATTCGGCCCGGCGGTCGGCCTTGCGGCTACGGGCCGCCTCGGCCTCCAATGTCGAGATCTCGGCGCGAAGCCTTGCATACTCGGTGAAATCGCCCTTGTCGCAGGCCGCTTGGGCGAGGTGGCCGGCGATCTGCTCGTTGGTCTTGGCGATCGAGCGGGCGAGGCCGACGACCCCGCGATCGGACTGGTACTGCGCGAAGGACTGCTCGAGCAGCACGCGGGCGCGTTCGCGTCCGACCGATCCGACCAGATTGACCGCCATGTTGTAGGTGGGCGCGAACGAGGAGCGCAAGGGATAGGTGCGCCGGGAGGCCAGGCCGGCGACCGAGCGCGGATCCATCCCGGTCTGCCACAGCACCACCGCGTGGCCCTCGACGTCGATGCCGCGGCGTCCGGCGCGTCCGGTCAGCTGGGTGTACTCGCCGGGCGTGATCGGGGCGTGGCTCTCGCCGTTGTACTTCACCAGCCGCTCCAGCACGACGCTGCGGGCCGGCATGTTGATGCCCAGCGCCAGGGTCTCGGTGGCGAACACCACCTTGACCAGGCCGCGGACGAAGGCCTCCTCGACGCATTCCTTGAAGGCCGGCAACAGCCCGGCGTGGTGGGCGGCGATGCCGTTGCGGAAGGCCGACAGGAAGCTGCCGTAGTCGAGGGCGTCCAGGTCGGACGGCGCCAGTCCGGCGATGTGGGTGGCGGCGATCGCCTCGAGTTCGCGGCGCTCGGTGGCATTGGTGAGCCGCAGCCCCGAATGCATCAACTGGCCGACGGCCGCGTCGCAGCCGGCCCGGCTGAAGATGAAGAAGATGGCCGGCAGCAGGCCCTCGGCGTCCAGCCTCTCGACCGTGGCGTCCCGGCGCGGCACCAGGGACGAACGGGGGCTCCGCCTCTCGATGGCGTTGCGGGTGCGCCGGTTTCGCATCTTCCGGGAGTCGTCGCGGACGTTGCGGGACTCCTCCTTGGCCAGCCGCAGCAGTTCCGGGTTGACATCGACCTGGCCGGCGGGCAGCGGTGTAGCGGTCGGGGCCTCGTCCGCGAACAGGTCGTAGAGCCGGCGTCCGGCCATCACGTGCTGGAACAGCGGCACCGGGCGCCGCTCGGAGACCACGATCTTGACGTCGCCGCGGACCTCGTCGAGCCAGGCGCCGAACTCCTCGGCGTTGCTGACCGTGGCTGACAGCGACACCACCTGGACGCTCTCGGCCAGCCCGATGATCACCTCTTCCCAGACCGCGCCGCGGAACCGGTCGGCCAGGTAGTGCACCTCGTCCATCACCACGAAACCCAGCCGGCGCAGCGTCGGCGAGTTGGCGTAGATCATGTTGCGCAGCACCTCGGTGGTCATCACCACCACCGGCGCCTCACCGTTGATCGTGACGTCACCGGTCAGCAGCCCGACGTTCGCCGCGCCGTGCCGCTCGATGAGGTCGTGGTACTTCTGATTGCTGAGGGCCTTGATCGGGGTGGTGTAGAAGCACTTGGTGCCGCGCTGCAGCGCCAGGAACACCGCGAACTCCCCCACCACCGTCTTGCCGGCCCCAGTGGGCGCGGCGACGAGCACCCCGGAGCCCGCCTCGACGTGCCGGCAGGCGTCCAGCTGGTAGGCGTCAAGCGGAAAGCCGTAGCCGGAGGCGAAGGCTCGCAACAAGGTCCCGGTGTCGGTGTTCATCGCCGCCAACCTACCCCGGCCATCCGATCGGCCACCGGAACGAGGGGACGGTTCTCCCGGACACCGGGGACGGTTCTCCCGGACACCGGGGACGGTTCTCCCGGTCACTTTTTGGACCGAAAAGAACCGTCCCCTCGTACCGGTCTGAGCGCGCCACCGGTACCGAGTCAGCCGAGGACCTGCAGGGCGTCCGGTACCGCGCTCACCCGTAGCGGGACGCCGCCGAGCGCCTCTCCGTCGCCGCTGCCGACGAGTCCCTCACCGTCCACGATCACCTCGGACGCCCGGAACCGTTCGATCGCCGGATGGTTGACGAAGCCGCCCGTGTACAGGGTGGGCAGCAGCCGCAGCAGCGTCCCGCGCGAGATCGGGCCGATCACTGTCACGTCGAGCAGGCCGTCGTGGACGTCCGCCCCGGGCGCCGCCCGCATGCCGCCGCCGAAGAACTCGGCGTTCGCCACGAACACCGCCATCGATTCCAGCTCGCGGAACACCCCGTCGACCACCAGCCGGTACCGCAGCGGGGTGAAGGTGCGCAGTTCGGCCAACGCGCACAGTGCGTATGCGATCGGGCCGAGCGGCACGCGCAGCGCAGCCGTCCGCAGCGCCACGCGGGAGTCGAACCCGCTGGACACCACACAGCCCACCCAGCGGGTGCCGCCGTCGGCCTGCGTCACACGGGCCAGGTCCACGCATCGACGGCGTCCCTGGGCGACTGCGACGACGGCGGCCCGGACACCCAACGGCAGCCCCAGCCCGCGACAGAGGTCATTGCCGGTCCCGGCCGGCAGCACGCCCAGTGGCAACGAGGTTCCGGCGCAGGCGTTCAGACCGATGTGAGCCATGCCGTCGCCGCCCATCACCAGCAACGCGTCCGCCTCGGCAACCGCCGCGCGACAGGCCGCCTCGGCGTGCCCCGGATCGGCAGCCTCGATGATCCGCACCACGCCGGACGGCCAGGTAGCCCGCAAGGCGTCGGCGACCTTGGGCAACAGGCGTCGGGCTCGTCCGCGTCCGGCGGTCGGATTGACCACCAGGTCGACGCGCCGCACGCCGTCGTTCACGAGGTGGCGAGTTCAGCTGTCGCCCGCCGGGCTCTCCGCTTGTCGTTGAACCGGCAGATCATCTCGGCCGCCAGAAACAGCAGCGACATCGGAATGGCCAGCGCAAGCATCGAGAACGGGTCGGTCGACGGGGTGGCGGCGGCGCCGAATACAAAGGTGCCGAAGATCACATAGGTCCGGGCCTTGGCCAACTGCTTGGCCTGCACCACACCGACCAGGTTGGCGCCGACCACGACGACCGGCATCAGGAAGCCGAGCCCGAAGACGAGCATCAGCTGCAGCATCAGCTCAAGGAATTTGTCGATCTCGATCAGGTTGGTGATCGGCACCGATTCGGGGGTGAATGACATCAGCACCGAGATGCCCTGCGGCAGCACCAGGTAGCCGACGGTGACGCCAGCCAGGAACAGCGGCAGTGCGGCGGCCAGGAAGATGAGCGCCCAGCGCTTCTCCTTGGCCAGCAGCGCGGGAACGATGTACGCCCAGATCTGATACAGCCAGATCGGAGCGGCCAGGATCAGTCCGCCCACGCCACAGATCTTCAGCGCCAGCGACAACGGCGTCGTCACGCCCGAGAGCACCATCTGGGTGCTGAGTTCGGGGTTCGTCTCGCTCAAGATGTCCCTGGCGTACAGCCAGGGCTGGGTGAGGAAGCCGTATACCTGGTTGTAGAAGACCGCGATGACGATCATGCCGAGCACGATCCAGATCAGCGAGAAGATCACGCGGTAGCGCAGCTCACGCAGGTGGTCGCCGAGCGACATCACCCCGTCCGGTGACTTGGGGGGCGGTTTGAGCCACCCGAGGCTGAAGCGTCGGGCCACTGTCGATCAGGCCCGCTGGCCCTTGTCCTTCTCGTCCGGGACGATCTCGGCCTCGTGCACGATGCCCTCCGGCTGGACGGACGGCGGCGCAGGCGGAACCGCCGGCGCAGCGGTGTCGGTCTGCTTCAGCGACGAGGTCTCTTCCTTGAACTCACGGATCGCCTTCCCCGCGTTCTTGCCCGCGTTCGCCAGCCGGCTACCGCCGAACACAAGCAGGGCGATGATCGCCAGGATGACCCATTCCATACCGCCAGGCAGGCCGAACATGCGCTGTGCTCCTTCGTCGCGAGTAACTCCGTGAGTCTACTCAGTGCTGGGAATTTTGACCTGTGAGACCAGATCGGCGAGTTCCTCCGCCCGCTCGCCCAGCATCTGCAACTCGCTGAACAGGTCGGACGCCTTGTGCGACAGCCAGACCGCATAGGAGCCGACCGTGATCAGCCCGGCGAGGGCGATGCCGAGGAAGATCCACACCCACATCATGGGCCGAGACTAACTCACTCCGCCCGTGCGAGTCCTGCCCGCCGGACCGACGCGTGCCGTACCTCCGGCCCTCACCGAGCGCTCGCCGTCTATTTCGTGCGCGCTGAGTTCGGCGAGCCAGAAATAGTTCGGCGAGCGGAGGGCAACGGCCCGGCCGGCTGGGGGTCCGGGGCAATCTCGGCGTAGAGGTCGAGGGCCTCGGACGCCGCGGCGCGGGCCGAGTCGGCGGCCTCCGGCGGGTCGACGGCGCGCACCTCGGGACCGAGCCGCAGCAGCAACGAGCGCAACCAGGACGGGTCGGCGACCAGCAGCTGCACCCGCCAGCCGCGCCGGAAACGCTCCACCGACCGCACCGGGTAATACTCGCTGATCCAATGCGCCCGGTCCGTGACCGTCAGTGTGACCAGAGCGGCCTCAGGACGCTTCTCCAGCCAGCCGCCGTCGAACCGCGGCGGCTCCCCGCGCTCGACGACCCGCCCCTCGGCGGGTTCGACCGCGGCGATCCGGTCCAGCCGGAAGGTGCGCCAGGCGTCCCGGTCACGGCTCCAGCCCTCCAGATAGACGTAGCCGTCACGCACACTCAGCCGGTGCGGCTCGACCACGGGCGTGGTCGTCGCGGCGCGGGTGAACCCGTCATAGGTCAGCCGCACGGCCTCGCCGTCCGCGATCGCGGACGCCAGCCGTTCCCGCACCGCGCCTTCCGAGGTCGCAACAGCGAAGCCCACCCGGTTGCTCTCCTGCGCGCCGGCCACGCTGGACAGCTTCGCCAGCGCCGAGTCGACCGCCGCGCCCGCCGCTCCTCCGGTCACCTCCCGGACGGCGCGCAGCGCCACGATCAGGCTGGTCACCTCTTCGATCGTGAACCGCATCGGACGCGACAGGTACTCGGCGTTGCTGAGGCTGATCCGACCTTGCTCCTCGACGGCGTCCATGTCGATGTCGATGAGGTCGCCCGGCATTCCGCCCGGCAGCCCGACGAACCACAACACCTCCAGGTCGGCCAGCAACCGGCGGGGCGTCACGCCGAAGGCCTCGGCGGTGGCGGCCAGGTCGGCGTCCGGGTGGGCTTGCAGGTAGGGCACCAGAGCGAGCAGCCGCGACACCTGCTCCAATGACGTGCTCATCGGGCGGCCACCGTCCGCAGCCTGCTGATCACCTGACGGCGCAGCCCGATCGGCTCCAACACCAGCACGGCCGGACCGTACCCGCACACGTCGGTCACGAACTCGCGATCACCGGTGTACCGGACGCGCCAGGCAGCGAACCCCGGCGGCAGCGGATCCGCAGGCTCGGTCGGGACGCCGCGGCGCCGCAAGTCCGGAGCCTGGTCCCCGCGAATGGCGACGACGGCCTCCGCGGCCGCCGGGGCGGGCTCGAGCGGGCGGGTCAACTCGTCGAGGTCCAGGTTCTCCGGCAGGTCGTAGGCGCCCGGTTTGCCGATCGTTCGCGGCGTGTCTTCGAGCCGCGCCAGCTTGTACAGGCGAGCGGCACCCCGGGTGCGGTCGAAGCCGGCCAGATACCAGGACCCGCGCCGATAGGTGAGCACCCACGGCTCGACCTCGCGGTGGACGCCGCGGTAGCCGAAACCAACCGCCGTCCGGGTCATCGTGGCTTGCCAGAGCGGTTCGAACGCCGGTTCCTTGGCCCCGATGCTGGGGCTGACCCCGGGCAGCCGGGAGGCGTCCGGGTCGATCCCGGCGGCGCGGAGCTTGGCCAGCGCGCTGACCGTCTGCTCGGCCAGGGTCGCGGTGCCCCACACCTGACTGGCCAGGCCGAGCGCGGTGGCTTCGGCGACGGTGAAGTCGATCGGCGGCAACTCGAAATCCTGACGGCGGATCCGATAGCCGACATCGTCGGGGAACAACGACGAGTTGCTGCCGGTCTCGACCGGGACGCCCATCGCCCGCAGGTCGTCCTTGTCCCGTTCGAAGGTGCGCTCGAAGGCGGCGTCCGACAGGCCGGCGTAGCCCTCGACGACCCCGCGGATGTGGTTCTTGTCCAGGAAGCGGCGGGCCATCAGCAGGCAGATGGCGAGGTTCATGATGCGCTCGGACTTGCGTGGCGCCATCGGACCTCCCGCCGTGCCTCGAGGATGTGCCTGCGCGGGTGAGGCTACCAACTGGCTACGGGGCCGATGCGGGAGAATCGCGGCATGGCCGGCCGGTTCGCACCCTCCCCCACCTCGGATCTGCATCTGGGGAATCTGCGGACGGCGCTGCTCGCCTGGCTGTTCGCCCGCGGATCGGGCCGAGAGTTCCTGTTGCGGATCGAGGATCTCGACACCCGGCGGGTGGCCGCTGCTCCCGAAGTGGCGGTACGCCAGATCGCCGACCTGACGGCCATCGGGCTGGACTTCGACGGGGTGCCGGTCTGGCAGTCCGAACGTCTGGGCGGCTATGCGCGGGCGGTCGACGGGCTGGACAGCTACGAGTGCTTCTGCACCCGCCGCGAGATCTCCGAGGCCGCATCCGCCCCGCACGCCGGCGGCTATCGCCCCTACCCCGGGAGCTGCCGCGACTTGAGCGAGGACGAGCGCGCCCGTCGCCGCCGGACGCGTCCACCCGCTATCCGGGTGCGCGCGGGTGGCGCAACACAGACGATCACCGATGTGTGGGCGGGCGAGGTCACCGGCACCGTCGACGATTTCGTGCTGGTCCGCAACGACGGGGTTCCGGCCTACAACCTCGCAGTGGTAGTCGACGACATCGCGCAGGGTGTCGACCAGGTGGTGCGTGGTGACGATCTGTTGTCGAGCTCACCTCGGCAGGCCTGGCTGACCCGGCAACTCGCTGGGGCTGTTCCCGAGTACGCGCATGTGCCGCTGGCGGTCAACGGCGACGGACGGCGCCTCGCCAAGCGCGATGGCGCCGTCACGCTGGCCGATCTGGCCCGCAAGGGCGTGACCGCCGCGCAGGTTCTTACTCGGCTGGCGCACTCGTTGGAGTTGGCTGAGGTGGGTGAAACAGTGACCCCGACGATGCTGCTGCAGCGGTTCAATCCGGCCGCCCTACCCGAGACTTCCTGGCTAGTGACATAGCCCGACCCACCGCTGGTTGAGCTTGTCGAAATCAGCTCAGCAAGAAGCTCAGGCACCGGTGAACGGGTCAACCGAGATCCAAACCCAGGACCACCAACGGTGAACTCGCCGTCCCGGCGAACGCCGGGATGTCGGGCACAGTTCGCGCCCGACGGAGACCCGGTGCAAGCCCGGAATGAAGTCAGAGATCAGCCCTTGCCGGCGTAGAGAATGTCGACGACGTACACGACGGTGTCACCGGCCTCGACGGGCGGGTTGTTGCTGCCCTTGGGGTAGCCGTCCGCCGGCGGCAGCACCAGCAGCAGCCGCTGGCCGACCTTCTTGCCGACCAGGCCCTTCTGCCAGCCCGGAATGGTGCTGGAGAGCAGCCCGCCGTCGACGCCGGACATCTTGTCCTCGATCACCTTGCCGGTCTTCCACGAGACACCGAGGTAGTGCACGGCGATGACGTCCTTGGCACCCACCTTCCGGCCGGAGCCGGTGGTCAACGGCTGCGCCACCATCTTCGCCGGCGGATCCGCCTTCGGGATGGTGATGACCGGCTTGCCGTCCTTCTCGGTCACGGCCGGCAGCCCGGACGGCGGCGCGATCGGCTTCCCGGTGGGTCCGCTGAGCACGGTGTCCACGACGTCCACCACGAAGATCAGCGAGTCGCCGACCTTGATGTCGGCCTGCGCACTACCGCCGGACGGGTCGTAGCCGTCCGAGCCGGGCATGGCGATCAGCAGGCGCGAGCCGACCTTCTGCCCTTCCACACCCTTCTTGAATCCGGCCACCAGCTGGTCCAGCGACATCATCGTCGCGTCCTTGCCGAAGTTGGTGTCGAACACCTTGCCGGTGCGACCGTTGACACCCAGGTAGTGCACCCACACATAGGAAGGGTTCACGACCGCGCCCTTGCCCTGGGTGAGCACCTTGGTCTGAGTCTTGTCGATCGCCCACGGCGCCTTTACCGTGACGGTCGGCTTTTTGCTGCCGAAGTTCTCCGGCTTGACCGTGATGCCGTTCAGGTTGGTGGACGGCTTGATGGTCGTTGTCGGGGACGCGCTCGGCGACGTCGAAGCCGAGCCTGAGGGCGACGGCGTCGCCGCCGAGGGTGAGGCGGACGGGTCCGCGGACTGCCCGCAGGCGGTGACGGTCAGCAGGGCGGCAGCGCAGAGGGCGACGGCTGCGGTCTTGGCGGAGGCGAAAGGCACCCCCCGACTGTAGTCGACGCGACCCTGCGGCATCGGACGCCGCCCACCACCCCGCGCTCCCCGAACTGCCTACCGCTCGCCCCGAATTCAGCGAGCGCCAGATAGTTCGGCGGGCGATGGGGCTCAGGATGCCGTGAGCGCCGCCAACAGGTCATCGACGGCCTGGTCGGCGGTCGCCAGCGGATCGGGCAGCCTGACCTCGCGATCGGCTTGCCCGCCCGTCCCGTCCGGCTGGTCGTGGGCGGTGAACTGGGTCCAATCCACGCTGTACCGGACACCGCCCGCTCGCGCAGCGCGGATCAGCCGCCCGCGCAGCACCGCGCGGGTATCGGACGGCGGGCGCTGCGTGGCCCGCTCGACGGCGTCCGGGTCGGTCAGCCGGACGGCGGCGCCGCGGGACTCGAGCAACCGGAACAGTCCTCGCGGGCTGCCGTCGGCGTCCCGGGTCAGCTCGTGGAAGGCCAGGTCGACCTGGGCCAGCCGGCGGTCGTCCCAGGTCACGCCGCGGGCCTCGGCATAGCGGCGCAGCAACGCCCGCTTGGTGACCCATTCGACCTCGCCGTCCAGGTCGTCCTCACGGTCGGCCTCCAGCAGGTCGAGCACCCGCGACCAAAGGGGCGCGATCGGCGAGGCACCGGCCACCGCCAGGTACTCGCGCTGCACATCCAGCGCCCCGATCGTCCGGCCGGAGGCCAGCCTCAGCACCGCCCGCGGATCATGGGCCACCGCCCGCAGCGAGCCGACGACATCGGCCAGCGCCAGGTCGGGCAACGCCGGTCCGGCCCCGGCGGCCGCCGCCTCGATGGCGTCCAGGACACCGAGCAGCGAGCCGACCTTCAGCGCCGCGGACGGTTCGGAGACGTTCGAGTCGCCCGAGATCACATGCAGCCGGCGAAACCGGGCCGGGTCGGCCAGCGGCTCGTCGCGAGTGTTGATCAGCGGGCGGCTCCGCGTGGTCATCGACGACAACTCGTCGTGCAGCACCTCGGCCCGCTGGCTGATCGCGAAGCCGTCCGGACGCCAGCGTCCCGAGCCGCAGAGCACCTGTCGGGTGACCAGGAACGGCGTCAGCGCTGCCGCAAGGCCGGGCAGATCGAGCGACCGGGCGATGCAGTAGTTCTCGTGACAGCCGTAGGAGTTACCGTGCGCGTCGACATTGTTCTTCACGAGCCGGAACCGCACCGGCTGCCCGGACGCCGCACCCTCGGCCTCTGCGCGCTGCGCCAGCCGCACCAGCAGCTCGTCGCCGGCCCGCTCACGCACCAGCAGGTCGTCCAGGCCCGCGCACTCGGCGGTCGCGTACTCGGGATGCGAGCCGACGTCGAGATACAGCCGTCCGCCGTTGGGCAGGAAGACGTTCGAGCTGGCGTGCTCGCGCTCCAGCGGCGCGAACAGCCGCTGCGCCGCCTCTCCCCCACTCAGCCGGACGCCGCGGCCGCCGTCCGGTGTGCGAGCGGCCAGCCCATACTCGGTCTCAACCCCGACGATCCGCGGCATGGGTCACAGCCCGGCCAGATCCATCAGCGCACCCAGCTCCTCCGAGGTCAGGTCGCGCAGCTCGCCGACCTTGAGCCGGCCCAGCTTGACCGGCCCGACCGCGGCGCGGGTAAGCCGCCGGACCGGGTGGTTGACGGCGTCGAACATCCGCCGGACGATCCGGTTGCGGCCCTCGTGCAGCACCACCTGGACGATGCTGCGGGTGCCGCCGCGCTGGATCAGCTTCACCTCGTCGGCGCGCACCGGACCGTCGTCCAGCTTGATGCCGCGACCCAGTTTGCGCAGCGTGACGTTCTCGATCACACCCTCGATCTCGGCCACGTAGGTCTTGCTGATCTCATGGGACGGATGCATCATGCGCTGGGCGAAATCGCCGTCGTTGGTGATCAGCAGCAGCCCCTCGGTCGGCGTATCCAGCCGGCCGACGTGGAACAGGCCCTCCTTCGAACGGCGTCCGAGATAGTCGGTGATCGTGGTGCGGCCCTGCGGGTCGTCCATCGTCGACACCACGCCGCGCGGCTTGTGGAAGGCCAGGTAGAGGTGCCGGCGCGGCGGTGGGATGCGGGCGCCGTCCACCCGAATCACGTCGGTCAGCGGATCCACCCGGACGCCGTGGGCGTCGATGGTCCGGCCGTTCACCTGAACCAGGCCGTCCTCGATCAGCTCTTCGCAGTGCCGGCGGGAACCCAGTCCCGCCGCGGCCAGCACCTTCTGCAGCCGGATCCCCTCGGTCATCGGGTGCTCTCCTCGTCGTCTACTTCGCTGGCTGAGCTTGTCGAAACCGTCTCGTGCGAGCCACCGCCGGTTGAACCCGTCGAAACCATCTCGTCCGGGGTCTCGTCGAACTCGACCAGCGGGGTTTCGGTCTCGACGAGTTCGACCAACGGGGACTCGGTCCCTCCCGCCGAGGAGGCACGCAGCTCCGCCTCCAGCAGGGCGGCGTCCGGCAGCAGGGGCGCGATCGGCGGCAGGTCGTCCAGGCCGGCCAGCCCGAGCCGCTCCAGGAACTGCCCGGTGGTGCCGAACAGCATCGCCCCGGTCTCGGAGTCGCGGTCGACCTCGTGGACCAGGTCGCGGGTGACCAGGGTGCGCAGCACCCCGTCGACATTCACGCCGCGCACCGCCGAGACGCGTCCGCGCGAGATCGGCTGCAGATAGGCGACCACGGCCAGGGTTTCCAGGGCGGCCTGGGAGAGTTTGGCGTGTTGACCCTCGACCAGCCAGGTGCCGATCAGGTCGGCATGCTCGGCCCGCGTCCAATAGCGCCAGCCACCGCCGACACTGCGCAGTTCGAAGCCCCGTCCGGTCTCGTCGTAGAACCGGACCAAACCCTCCAACGCCTCCTCGACCACGGCCACCGGCGCTCCGACGGCCTGTGCGAGTTCCGTGGTCGGCATCGGCTCGGTGGCCATCAGCAACAGCGCCTCCAGCGGACCGGTCAGCTCGGCCGCGTCCGGGACCTCGGGCTCCACGACAGTGTCCTCCAGACCCGGCAGCGCGGCTTCGGGCGCCTCGGCCACGGGATCACCGGCGTGGGACGGCTCAGCCATCAGCGCCCTCCTGGGTGTCCTCGGTGTCGAATTCGGCGGAGATCTGGACGGCGTCCGCGTCGCCGGCGACCCACCGTACTCGCAGCTCCCCCAGCGGTGTGAGCTGTTCGAAAGAAACGGCGCGTTCCCGGAACAACTCCAGTAATGCCAGGAACCGCGCCACCACGACCAGCCGTTCGCCGGCGTCCGCGGTCAGCTCGCGAAAGCTCAGCGATCCCCGCTCGCGCAGCGCCGACACCACGATCTCCGCCTGCTCGCGCACACTGACCTTGGCCTGGTGCAGGTGGCTCAGCGAGACCTGCTCGGCCTCCGGTGGGGTGAACGCCCGGGCGGCCAGCCAGGCCAGTTGGTCGGCGGTCGCGGTGAACGTCAGCTCCGGAAGCAGTGCCTTGAACTGCTCCTCCAGGCCGCCGGGACGCGCGAACCGACGATCCTCGGTCGCCAGGGTGGTGGCGATCCAGCGGCTGACCTCCTTGAACGCCCGGTACTGCAGCAGCCGGGCGAAGAGCAGATCACGGGCCTCCAACAGCGCGAGATCCTCGGCGTCCTCGACCTCGCCCTGCGGCAGCAGCCGGGCCGCCTTGAGGTCCAGCAGGGTGGCCGCGACCACGATGAACTGGCTGATCTGCTCGAGATCCCAGCTGCCCGGTCCGCGCTGCTGCTGACCTTCTTTGACGTAGGCGATGAACTCGTCGGTGACCATCGACAGCGCCACCTCGGTGATGTCGAGCCGATGCCGCGAGATCAGCTGCAGCAGCAGGTCGAAGGGGCCCTCGAAGTTGCCCAGGTGGACGGTGAACCCGGGGACGGCCTCCGGGGTGGTGAGCGTCACGACAGGTCGAGCTGGCGGATAAGGTCGGACTCCTCGCCGTTGAGTTCGAGGTCGCCCACGGCCAGCGCCACCGCCGCTCGGACGATCCGCCCGCGGTCGACCGCGATGCCGTGCCGGGCGCGCAACGTGAGCCGGGCCTGTTCCAGTGCGAGCAACTCCTCGGCGCTGACGTAGACGGTGATCTTCTCGTCGTGCTTGACCCGGCCGGACGGACGTCCGGGCTGCACGACCGGTTCGGTGGCCCGGAAGAGTTCCTGGGCGCCGGGCAGCGTTACGCGCCGGGGCATCGCTGCAGCACCTCCCGCGCCAGCGTCCGGTAGGCGGTGGCGCCCGGTGAGTTGCTGGCGTAGGTGGTGATCGGCTCGCCCGCGACGGTGGTCTCGGGGAACTTGATGGTGCGCCGGATGACGGTGTGGAAGACCTTGTCACCGAACGCTTGCACGACCCGTTCGAGCACCTCGCGGGAATGCACGGTGCGGGCGTCGTACATGGTGCCGAGAATGCCGAGGATCTCCAGCTCGGGGTTGAGCCGGTCCTGCACCTTGCCGATGGTGTCGTTGAGCAGGGCGAGTCCGCGCAGCGCGAAGAACTCGCATTCCAGCGGCATGATCACCCGGTCGGACGCGGTCAGCGCGTTGACGGTCAACAGCCCGAGCGAGGGCGCGCAGTCGATCAGGATGATGTCGTACTCGCCGCGCACCTGGGCGAGCACCCGCTTCAGGGTCTGCTCGCGGGCCACCTCGGAGACCAGCTGCACCTCGGCGGCGGACAGGTCGATGTTGGCCGGCAGGATGTCGAGCCCCTCGACGACCGAGTCGGTGATGATCTCGTGGACGTCGTGATCGCGGGTGAGCAGCAGGTTGTAGATGCTGGTCTCGAGCGTGTGCGGGTTGATGCCCAGGCCGACCGACAGCGAGCCCTGCGGATCGAAGTCGACCAGCAGCACCCGGCGTCCGGTCTCGGCGAGCGCGGCACCCAGGTTGATCGTCGTCGTGGTCTTGCCGACGCCACCCTTCTGGTTGCACATCGCCACGATCAGCGCGCGGCGGTTGCCCTGCGCCGGCGCGGTCGGTTCGGGCAGCTCCGGCCACGGGCGTCCGGTCGGCCCCAACACCGGCTCCCGCTCGGGGACGGCGTCGGGCGCGGCCTCGAACAGGGCCGGATTCTCTGTGCTGGTGTCGGTCACGGGGCCTCCAAGTGTCGACAAAGAGGCTAATACCTCCGGCCGCTCCACGTGACGGACGCGCCGCCGACATGGGATCGCCACCCAGGCCTCCGCCGCGCGTTGACAGCTGGACAGCGGCCGATTACCGTATCTCTCATCAGTAGGTAACGCGCGTTACTATCGCGTGTTATCCGGAGTTGTTTCGGCGCCATCGACTCGTCGCGATCGGCCGCGAGCGACAAGAGATGGACGCCGCACCTCGTGCGACAGACAAGCCGCGCCGATCGCGGTGCTGGAAGTAGAGATCCCGTGAGCAAGTCGCGAGAGGGGACCAGGGCAATGACCGATACCAGCGCGTCCCGGCGCGCCGTGGCAACGACGACGGCCGGTGCGTTCCGGCTTTCACCTCGGGTTTCACTGCTTCCTCCCGGCGATGACGACGCCACTTCGTTCCGCAGGCGCTCGATTGGGGAGATTCGAACCCGGTGAACACTCATCTTCCCCGGCGAAGGTCCTTGACCTGGCCCAGACGCCGTACGTACGCTGCCCTAACGCGCGTTATCTACGCATCCTCACGCCGGAGTTCCATGCCTCGTTCCAATCCTTCGACCCGACATCGGGCCACGATGAGCGACGTGGCTCGTGCGGCTGGGGTCAGCCGCACCACCGTCTCCTTCGTGCTCAACAACGCCGAGCATGCCGACAACGTGTCGGAGGCCACCAAGGAGCGGGTCCGGCGTGCGGCCAACGAGCTGGGCTACCGTCCGGACGCCCGGGCGCGGGCCCTGGCCGCCCAGAGCACCGACTGGTACGGGCTGCTCACCGACATCGTGACGACGCCGTTCGCCGCTCACATCATCCGCGGCGCACAGGAGGAGGCCTGGCGGCAGCGCCGATTCCTGCTGATCGCACCCGCGGGCGAGGGCGATCGAGTCGACAGAGAGGCGTTCGAGCGACGCGCCGTGGAAAAGCTGCTCGAACAGCGGGTCGGCGGAGTGCTCTATGCGGCGACCTGGCATCGCGAGGTCGCCGTCCCTGATCTGTTGCGCGAACTCCCGACCGTCCTGGTCAACTGCTTCGACAGCCAGGGGGAACTGCCCTGCATCGTCCCCGACGAGGTCGCCGGCGGCCGACGCGCCACCGACCGCCTAATTGAGGCCGGCCACCGACGCGTCGGCCTGATCAACCTCGATCCAGCGATCCCGGCCGCCACCGGACGGCTGCAGGGCTGGCGCGACGCGCATGCCGCCGCCGGCCTCCCCGCCGACGACGACCTGGTCGTCGACGGTTACGCCACCGCGGACGGCGGATACACGGCAGCCCAGGAACTGTTGGACCGCGCCGAGCCACCGACAGCGATCTTCTGCGCCAACGACCGGATGGCCATGGGCGCCTACGACGCCATCAAGGAGCGCGACCTGCGGATCCCCGAGGACGTCGCCGTCGTCGGGTTCGACAACTACGAAGAGATCGCGGCCTACCTCAGGCCGGGGCTCACCACGGTCGCGCTTCCCTTCGAAGAGATGGGCGCCCTCGGTATCCAGGCCTTGGACGCGATCGCCAACGGAGGACCTGCCCCCGCGGGCCGGCAACTGGTCGACTGCCCGTTGCTCGAACGCCGCTCGGTCTGACGCGTCACGTCCCGGGTTCGGGCGACGAACCGCCACTGCAAGTCCTCGGCCCGAAGCTCCCTCCCGCCTGCCAGACCCCGCCAAAGCACCGCGGCGACCGGCGGCCGGGACAGCGATCCGCGAACTCCGCGACGGAGGCCTCTTTCGCGAACGCCAGCAAGGAATACCCATGGGGGGTATAGTCGGTGCATGAAGAAGCTCGCTCTACTCGCCCTTCCCGTCGTCGCCGGCCTCGCTCTGTCCGGCTGCCAGTCCCCCGCGGCCACACCCGGTTCCGCGCCGTCGGCGTCCGTGAGCGCATCCAGCGCCGCGAACGCGGCCGATGTGATGTTCGCCCAGATGATGATCCCGCACCACGAGCAGGCCGTCGTGATGAGCGACGCGATGCTTGCCAAGCAGGGCATCTCACCCGAGGTGACCAAGCTCGCCACCGAGATCAAGAACGCCCAGCAGCCTGAGATCGACCAGATGCGCGGCTGGCTGAAGGCCTGGGGGGCCTCCGATCACGGCGATCATCACGGGCACACCGGCATGGACGGCATGCTCTCCGAGCAGGAACTGGACGCCCTCAAGGCCGCCCAGGGCAAGGAGGCCGAGAGGCTGTTCCTGACCGGCATGATCCAGCACCATGAGGGCGCGGTGGCGATGGCCAAGGAGGTGCAGGCAAAGGGCTCCGACCCCGAGGTGAAGAAGCTCGCCGACGCGATCGTCACCAGCCAGCAGGCCGAGATCGACCAGATGAAGAAGCTGCTCAACGGCTGATCCTGAGGGACGGATCAAGCCGGCTGATACACGCCGAGCTCGTTGCCGCTGGGATCGGTGAAGTGGAACCGGCTCCCGCCCGGGTAGGCGTAGGGGCCACTGGTCACGGCGCCTCCGGCCCGTGTCACCGCCTCCACGCTGGCACTGAGGTCGTCGGAGTACAACAGCACCAGTGGGCTGCCGCCGACCCGTCTCTCGCCGGTGGCGTTCAGGCCGCCGACTTCGCCCCGCCCGTCCGGAGAGACGATGCCTGCGTATCCGGGGCCGTAGCCGTTGAACGTCCAGCCGAAGGCGTCCGCGTAGAACCTCATGGTCGCCGCCAGGTCGGTGACGCTCAGCTCGATGTAGTCGATCGAATGGTGTCTGGATGATCTGCTCATCTGGCGACCCTAGGCCGAGGGTCTGACAGTTCCGGCGATCGTGCGTCACCGCGCCGGTGGAAGCCTCGGCGCCGCACGGGTCTCGACGCGCTCGACCGACGGCTGTGGTTCAGCGGGCGCGGGGATGGGCGGCCAGGAACACCTCACGCAGGTGCTCCACGGTGACCAGCGTGTAGATCTGGGTGGTGGCCACGGACGCGTGCCCGAGCAGTTCCTGCACCACCCGGACGTCGGCACCGCCGTCCAGCAGATGGGTGGCGAAGGAGTGCCGCAGCGTGTGCGGCCCGATCTCGGCGGTGATCCCGGCGCGCTCGGCCTGCTCGCGCAGCACAGCCCAGGCCGATTGCCGGCTGAGCCGTGCCCCGCGGGTGTTCACGAACAGCGCCGGGGTACTCCCCCGGGCGCCTTCCATCATCGCCGGACGCCCGCGCACCAGCCAGGCATCCAGGGCCGTCCGGGCGTACGAACCGACCGGTACGATCCGCTCCTTGCGGCCCTTGCCGAAGAGCCGCAGCGCGGCGTCCGGGTCATGGGTCAGTGCCGTGACGTCGTCGACGTCGAGCGAGACCAGTTCGGTGATCCGCGCGCCGGTGCCGTACAGCAGCTCCAGCAGCGCGGCGTCCCGCAGGCCGATCGAGGTAGCAAGGTCGGGTGCTGTCAGCAGCGCCTGCACCTGGTCGAGCGCGAGCGCCTTCGGCAGTCGGCGTCCGGACTTCGGCGGCGAGACCCCGGCGGCCGGGTTGTCGGCGGCGGCGCCGTCCTCGACGGCGAACCGGTGCAGGGACTTCACCGCACTCAGCGCCCGCGCCACGCTGCTGGCCGCCAGCGCCGGACGCTCGGCATCGCCGGTGTGCAGGGATGCCGAGAAGTCCGCCACGTCGGCCTCGGTGACGGCCGACAGCGTAGTGACCCCGCGTTCGGCCAAGAACGAGGTGTAGCGGGCCAGGTCGCGGCGGTAGCCGGCGACGGTGTGGGCGGAGGCACCCCGCTCGACGGTCAGGTGATCGAGGAACGCGCCGACGACCCGAGGCAGCGCCTCCTGCCCGGCCATCGACTCAGGCCAGCCCGGCGATCGCGTCGAGATGGCGGGCTCGCGCCTCCCGCGCCGGCCACGGACTCTCCGCGGGCCGCAGCGAATCCAGCCGGCCGCCCAGCCGTGCGGCTTCCAGGGCGAGCGCCCCGGCGACGACCGTTGGGCTCTGGACGCGTCCGGCGTAGATGCCGTCGATCAGGTCGGCCAGCGGCACCAGGCAGAGTTCCATGTCGAGTTCCTCGTGCTCCACCACGAACCCGTCCGGACGCGGCACCTCACGCAGGCCGCGGGCCAGGAAGAACCGGATCGATTCGGAGTTGCAGCCGGGCGAGGTGAACATGTCGATCAACAGCCGCCAGTCGTCGGCGGCCAGCATCGCCTCTTCGGCCAGTTCCCGCTTGGCGGCGGACAGCCAGGACTCGCCGTCGGCGTCCAGCAGGCCGGCGGGAGGCTCGATCAGTTGGTAGCCGACCGGGTGCCGGTACTGCCGCACCACGACCACGCGGTCCTGCTCGTCGAGCGCGATGACGGCGACGGCACCCGGATGCAGCAGGTACTGGCGATGCATCTGGGCACCGTCCGGGGTGGCCACGACGTCGTCGACATAGTCGGACACGACGCCCTCACCGAGCACCTCGTGCGACCGGATGGGCCATTCGGTGGGTACGTCGACGGCCTCGTCCGGGCCGAGCAGCCGCGCCGACATCAGGCCTCCTCGACCGGCAGCCGGGTGTCGAGTTTGCGGCGCAGCGCCGCGGCGACCAGCCCCGCGAACAACGGGTGCGGCCTGGTCGGTCGCGACTTCAGCTCGGGATGCGCCTGGGTGGCGACGAAGAACGGGTGCCGCTCGGGATCGAACTCGACGAATTCGACGAGCGTCGAGTCGGGCGAGGTGCCGACGACGCGCAGGCCGGCCCCTTCCAGTTGCTCGCGATAGGCGTTGTTGACCTCGTAGCGGTGCCGGTGCCGCTCTGACACCCGGGTCTTGCCGTAGAGCTTGGCCACCAATGATCCCTTCGCCAGATCGGCCGGGTACGCACCGAGCCGCATGCTGGCGCCCATGTCCCCGTCGCCGGAGACGATCGCCACCTGCTCGGCCATGGTGGCGATCACCGGGGCGCTGGTGTCGGGCTCGAACTCGGTGGACGCCGCGTCCTCCAAGTCGCACAGGTCGCGAGCCACCTCGATCACCATGCACTGCAGGCCCAGGCACAACCCGAGGGTCGGGATCTGGTTCTCGCGGGTGTACCTCAGCGCACCGAGCTTGCCCTCGACGCCACGGATGCCGAAGCCGCCCGGCACCACGACCCCATCCAGATCGCCGAGCTGCTCGGCGGCCCCGGCCGGGGTCTCGCACGAATCGGACGCGATCCAGCGCACGTGCACCTTGGCGTGGTTGGCGAAGCCGCCCGCCCGCAGCGCTTCGGAGACGCTCAGGTAGGCGTCCGGCAGGTCGATGTACTTGCCGACCAGCCCGATCGTGACCTCTTCCTTCGGATGGTGCACCCGGTCGAGCAGGTCGTCCCACTTCTTCCACCGGACGTCGCGGAAGCTGACTCCGAGCCGTCTGACGACGTAGGCGTCCAGGCCCTCGTTGTGCAGCACCTTCGGGATGTTGTAGATGGACGGCGCGTCCGCACAGGAGACCACGGCCTCCTCGTCGACGTCGCACATCAGCGAGATCTTGCGTTTCACGCCATCGGGGATCTCCCGGTTGGAGCGGCAGACGATGGCATCGGGCTGGATGCCGACCTGGCGCAGGGCGGCCACCGAATGCTGGGTCGGCTTGGTCTTCAACTCCCCGGACGGCCCAAGGTACGGCACCAGTGAGACGTGCAGGAAGAAGACGTTCTCGCGTCCGACGTCGCGGCGTACCTGCCGGGCGGCCTCCAGGAACGGCAGCGACTCGATATCGCCCACGGTGCCGCCGATCTCGTGGATCACGATGTCCACGTCGCGGGTGGCCATGGACAACATCTCGTCCTTGATCTCGTTGGTGATGTGCGGGATCACCTGGACGGTGTCGCCCAGGAAGTCGCCGCGTCGCTCCTTGGCGATGACGTTGGAGTACACCTTGCCGGTGGTCACGTTGGCGTCGGCGTTCAGGTTGACGTCGAGGAAGCGCTCGTAGTGGCCGATGTCGAGATCCGTCTCGGCGCCGTCCTCGGTGACGAACACCTCGCCGTGCTGGAAGGGGTTCATGGTGCCCGGATCGACGTTCAGATACGGGTCGAGCTTCTGCATCGTGACCCGTAGCCCGCGGGCGACGAGGAGACTGCCCAAGCTGGAGGCGGTGAGGCCCTTGCCCAGCGAGGAGGCGACGCCTCCGGTGACGAAAATGTGCTTGGTACTGGTGCCGTTTCCCACGGGATTCCACCATATAGGTGCGGACGCCGACCCGGCGAACCGGCGCGCGCATCGCTGGACTCAGTGCCCGGCAGCTGCCAGCAGTTCGGCGGCGTGGGCGTGGGCGTTCACGGAGCCCTCCAGGCCGGCCATCATCCGGGCCAGCTCGTCGAGCCGGGCGGCGCCGTCGACCCGGTTGATGCCGCTGGTGGTGACCTGGCCGTCGCTGGCCTTCGCCACCACGAAATGGACGTCGGCGAACGCCGCCACCTGGGCCAGGTGGGTGACCACGATCACCTGGGCGTGTTCGGCGAGCCGGGCCAGCCGGCGTCCGATCTCCAGCGCGACGGCACCGCCGACGCCGGCGTCCACCTCGTCGAAGACGAAGGTCTGACCGCTCGATCCCCCGGCCAGCACCACCTCGAGCGCCAGCCGCACCCGGGACAGCTCGCCGCCGGAGGCTGCCTTGGCCAGCGGGGCCGGGCTCGACCCTGGGTTGGCGGTGAACATCAGGGTCACCTGGTCGGCGCCGTGCGGACCGACCGCTGCCGGCGTCAACTCGAACTCGATCCGGGCGTGCGGCATCGCCAAGGCCGTCAGTTCGCCCTTGACCTGCTCGGCGAGCACGGCAGCCGCCTCGGAGCGTGCCGCGGTGATGGCCGCCGAGGTCTGCGCCAATTCGTCGTCGAGCACCCCGATCCGCTGCTGCAGTTCGGTGATCCGGTCGTCGCCTGCTTCGAGGTCCCGGGCACGTTCAGCGGCGTCCGCGGCCCACTGCAGCACCTCGGCCACCGAGGCGCCGTACTTGCGGGTCAGCTGCTGCAGCGCGGCGCGACGTTCCGCGATCCACTCCAGCCGGGCCGGTTCGGCCTCCAACCGGTCGGCATAGCTGGCCAGGTCGGACGCCACGTCCGCGGCGAGCACGGACGCCTCGGCGAGCCGCCCGGCCAGCGGCACCAATTCGGGATCGTCCGCGGCTGCGCCCTCGAGACTCTTCCGGGCCGCCGCCAGCAGGCCCAGCACGGTGGGTGCGTCGTCCCAGGCCTCGGGGTCGCCGCTGAGCGCCAGCCCGGCTCCGTGTGCGGCCAGTCGCAGTTCGTCGACGGCCTGCAGCCGTTGTGCCTCCGCGGCCAGCGCCACGTCCTCGTCGGGTTGCGGGTCGGCCTGCTCGATCTCGTTGAGTCCGAAGGCGAGCAGGTCGAGTTCGCGGGCTCGTTCGCGTGCCGCCCCGATGAGTTCCTCGACCTCGGACGCCGCCCGGCGCCGCTCGGCGTACGCGGCGGCGTGCCGTTCGAGCAGGACGCCGTGCTCGGCCCCCGCGAAACGGTCCAGTACCTCCCGCTGTCGGTCGGCGGTGCCGAGCCGGATCTGCTCGGATTGGCCGTGGATGGTGGCCCAGCGGGTGACTGTGTCGGCCGCGGTCCCCAGCGGTACGGCGACGCCGCCGAGCAGCGCCCGGGACCGCGTCCGGCCCACCTGGCGGGCGACCAGCAACTCGCCGTCCTCGACCTCGGCGCCCAGTTCAGCCACCTCGTCCGCGACCACGCCGTCGAGAGTCCAAACCCCCTCCACGACGCAGCGGGTGGCCCCGTGCCGCACCAGAGCGCTGTCGGCCCGGCCGCCCAGCAGCAGGGACAGCCCGGTCACCACCATGGTCTTGCCGGCACCGGTCTCGCCGGTCACCGCGGTGAAACCGGGCCCGGGCTCCAGCACCGCCTCCGCGATCACGCCGAGGTCGGCGATGCGCAGCTCAGTCAGCATGGTTGGTGCGTTCCGCGACGCCGCGCCACCCCTCGACCGGCAGCGCGAATTTGCGGACCAGACGCTCCACGAAGGGGCGCTCGGTGATGCGGGCCAGCCGCAGCCGGTGCCTGCCCACCTCGGCGGTGACCACCATGCCTGCGGCGATGTCGGTGCTGCGACGTCCGTCACACCAGACCACCGCCTGCGTCTCGTTGCCCGGCAGAATCTCCACCGACACCGTCGAATGGGGCCCGATCACCATCGGACGGCTGAACAGCGCGTGCGCCGACAGCGGCACCACCAGCAATGCGTCGATGTCCGGCCACAGCACGGGGCCGTTCGCCGAGAAGGCGTAGGCGGTCGATCCGGTCGGTGTCGAGAGCAGCACGCCGTCGGTACCCCAGCGCGACAGCGGCCGGCCGTCGACCCGGACCAGCACCTCGATCATCCGTTCCCGGGCGAGCTTCTCGATGGACACCTCGTTGATCGCGAACGACCGCCACACCTCGGCGCCGTCGCGGTCGGTGACCACGGTGTCGATCGTCATCCGCTCTTCGACGGTGTAGTTGCGGTCGACGACATGGCTGATCAGCGATCCGGCCTCGTGCGACTCGAGTTCGGCCAGAAAGCCGACGTGTCCCAGGTTGACGCCGAGCACCGGCAGATCGAGCGGCAGTGCCCACTCCGCGGCCCGCAGAATGCTGCCGTCGCCGCCGAACACCACGACCAGTTCGCTGAGCCGCTCGGTCTGGGGGCTGAGCGCCCTCACCTGGCCCGCGGATCGCAGCGTGTCGAAGTGTTCCTCGGCCAGCAGGCAGGTGATGCCGTGCGCGGTCATGCCTGCGATGAATCCGGACGCCGCGCTCAGCGCTGCCGACCGACCGCCGTGCAGCGCCACGGTGACGAAGCGACTGGTTCCCACGACGCTCAGCCTATCCGTGGCCACCGTCATCCACCGGGCGTCCACGCAGCAGCAGGAACCACTCGACATTGCCGGACGCTCCGACGGTGCGGCTGACCCCGCGCCACGCCTCGGGCCAGCCCAGTCGCTGCGCCTGCGCTGCCACCTCGTCCACGCAGCGTTGCCTGATCCGGTCGTCGCGGACGACGCCGCGGGCGTCCAGTCCGCCCCGGCCGACCTCGAATTGCGGCTTCACCAGCAACAGCGCGGCCCCGTCCGGCTTCAGGACGGACAGCAGCGGCCCGAGCAGCAGCTTCAGCGAGATGAACGACACGTCGCCCACAATCAGGTCGACCGGTCGCCCGTCCAGATCGTCGAGGCTCAACGCGCGGAGATTGAGCCCCTCGCGAACCGTGACCCGAGCATCGTCACGGATAGCCGCCGCCAGTTGCCGATGGCCGACGTCGACCGCGTAGACCGTCTCGGCGCCCCGCTCGAGTGCCACCTGGGTGAACCCTCCGGTCGACGCGCCCGCGTCCAGCACCCGTCCGGCGATGCTCAGGCCGCTGTCGGTTAGAGCGCCGAGCAGCTTGTGGGCGGCGCGCGAAACGTAGCGATCGGTGCCGGCGACCTCGATCCGGTCGTTGTCGGCAACGGTCGCGGCCGGCTTGTTCGCCCGGCGGCCATTGACTCGGACGCCGCCGGCCCGCACCATCTCGGACGCCTGACCGCGCGAGCGAGCGAGGCCACGCCGGACGAGCGCCTGATCGAGACGCATTCAGCGGCCGGGCGGCTGGTCGCCCGGGTTGAGGACGTCCTGCAGCACCTGATGGACCCGCTGGATCTCGTCCGCGTGCTGCTCGACCGGCCCGCGCAGGTCGAGGTCGGCCAGCGCCGCGTCGACGGCCGGGTGCCCGGTCACGGGCGGCTCGTCGGGAGTGCTCACGGCGAGCATCCTAACCCCCTCCCTAACTACTTCAGGCCTCCCGTCGACGGCAGGCCTCAACTAGTTAGGCAGGGCCCTACGGCTCGGGGTGTCAGCGGCTGAGCCCTCGCCCAGACCGCGGGCGGCCAGGGCATCACCGGTTGCCTGGGCGAAGCCCACCGCGCGCACCACCACCGGTGACACTCGTGCCAGCCAATGCCGTTCCAGTCCCCGGGCGCGCGCGGCGTCCCGGACGTCGTAGAAGGCGCCGGTCAAGAAGGGGATGCTGCGCAGCATGATGCCCACCGTGAGTCCCAGCCGCTCGCCGTCGACGAACGGCAGCCGGTCCGCACCGCTGACCAGGGCGTCGATCAGCACCGAAGCGGGCGTGGTGCACACGATCAGCCGTGCGGCCAGGACGGCGACCAGCACATTGCCGGGGACGACGAACGCCGCGGCGGGTTGTCCGACCAGCAGTTGGAACCCTGCCAGCACGACCACAAGCACCACCAGAGACCACGGAACGGCCAGCGTCACCCGCGCCGGCAGCCGGGTGGACACCAGACAGACCAGGGTGACCAGCAGGCTGGCCGCGGTCACCTCGGGTCGCTGAATGACCAGTGCCACCAGGGTGAGCGTGAGCACGGCCAGGTACTTCCAGCCCACCCCCAGCCGATGCCACGGCGAGGTGCCGGGCCGATAGCTGCCGAACAGGGTCGCCGCCGATCTCATGCCATCAGCTCGCGGTAGTGGGCGATGACCTCAGCGGATGCTCCGTCGGCGACGATTCGTCCTCCGTCCACCAGCAGCACCCGTTCGGCGCGGGCGGCCAGCTCCAGGTCATGGGTGGCGACGATCACCTGATGCGGCAAGCCGGCCAGCACGTCGGCAACCACGTTGCGGTTGCGCAGATCGAGCAGCGTGGTGGGCTCGTCGCAGACGAGCACCGACGGTTCGACGGCCAGCACACTGACCAGCGCCGCGAGCTGGCGCTCCCCTCCGGAAAGGTCGTAGATGCTCTGATCGGCTACCTCGGCGAGCCCGTAGCGCCCCAACCAGTCCAGTGCCAGCGTCCGCCGCTCGGCGCGGCTGCGCACCCGGGCCCGCAGGCTGAGTTCGACGTCGTCCGCGGCGGTCGGCAGCACCAACTGGCTCAAGGGGTCGGTGAAGGTGAACCCGACCAGCCGGCGCACCTTGGACGCCGCGGTGCGGGTGTCGTGGCCGGCCACGACGACCGTGCCCTCGGTGGGCAGGACCAGGCCGTTGAGCAAGCGCAGCAACGTGGACTTGCCCGACCCGTTGGCTCCGATCAGGGCGATCCGCCGCTCGTCGAGGTCAAGGTCGATGCCGTCGAGCAGCACCGCGGCGCGGGCGGTCCCGACGGCCGGGACGCGAACGACGACCCCGGTGAGGGTGATCACCTCACGCGGCGACCGGTACCCGGGTCGCCATCAAGGCCGGGAATGCCTTGTGGACGGCGATCGCGATCGCGGCGGCCACCAGGTTCTTCACGACGTCGCCCGGCCAGAAGATGAGGTCGGTGGTGATCGCGGTGGCCAGCGTCATCTTCGCCACCAGCATCAGCCCGAGGATGCCGGCCGGGTGGATGACCAGCACGGACGCCCCGAAGCCGGACAGGAACAGCCACAGGAAACGGCCCCGCCGACCGGGCCCGGCCAGCCGCTGCGCAAGCGCGCCGGCGACCAACGCGGCGATCGGGAAGCTCAGCAGGTAGCCGATGCTCGGCTTGGCCAGGACACCGAGGCCGCCGGTTCCGCCCGCGAACACCGGCAGACCCGCAAAACCCACGAGCAGGTACAGGCTGGTGGCGGCGAAGCCGCGCCACGGTCCGAGGACCAATCCGGACAGGATCACTGCGAGCGTCTGCAGAGTGATCGGCACCGGCCCCACGGGCACGCCGGGCACCACGGAGAACGCCGCGATCAGAGCGGCGAAGACTGCGATCAGGGCGAGATCGGTGGTCGGTTGTCTGCCGGCTGACACGGTGGCTCCTCGGTCGTCGCGACCGCCCTTGTCGCGGTCCCTCGCAGGATAGCGCCGACGGCGTGGCCTTTCTCGCGGCGCGTCGAACTCCCACGAACCGGACGTCCGTGTCCCACGCACGCGAAACTCAGTGCAGCTGGTCGAGCCTTGCCAGCGAGTCGGACGGATCGGCGTCCGTCGCCCAGGACAGGTTCGCCAGCGCCCAGAGCGCGTCCAACTGGCCTTCCTGCGTAGTGAGATCTCCGTCGAGTTCGATCCGGCCGTCGTGGAGGTGGGCCCGCGCGGCGCCGCAGCGCCAGGAGTGGCCCTCATGGGTGGCCGTCCGCGGCTGCTCGAGCAGCGCCCGCACGTCGGCGCCGATGTAGGTCGGCCGATCCCCGGGACCGGCCGCCAGCAGGTCATGTTTGCCGTGCGCACCGGTGAACACCAGCATCGAGGTGATCCCGGCTCGGTTGGCACCCATGATGTCGGTGTCGATCCGGTCGCCGACGAAGATGGGCCGCTCGGCGCCGGTGTGGGCCACCGCGAAGTCGAGCATCGGAGCGTGCGGCTTGCCGAACACGATCGGCTTGCGCGGCCGGACCGTCATACCGACGACCGCCAGCTGCGCCCCCAGTCCGGCGACCAGGCCCCGGTCGGTGGGGCGGGTGGCGTCGTCGTTGGTGGCATACCAGGTGGCCCCCCGCTGCACGGCGATCCCGGCCTCGTCCAGCAATGCCCAAGGAATGTTCGGGCTGTAGCCCTGCACGACAGCGTCCGGGTTGTCGTCCGCGCTGTCAGTGGTCCGAAAGCCCACCTCAGCGAGCAGATCGACGAGGTTCTGGGTTCCCGCCACCAGGATCAGGCTGCCCGCGGTCAGGGTTTCGGCGAGCACGCCCGCAGCCACCTGGGCGCTCGTGATCAGGTCGTCGGGCCCGGCGACGAAGCCCAGGCTGTTCAGGTGCGCGGCGACCATCTCCGCACTCCGAGCGGCGTTGTTGGTGACGAACATCACCCGCGCCCCGGACGCCGTGACGTCTCTGATGCCCTCCACTGCGCCCGGCACCGCGATCGGCCCGAGGTAGATCACGCCGTCGAGGTCGAAGAAGGCGACGTCGTGGGCGTCGATGATTCGGTGCGTCATGTGGTCTCCTCGACCTCGATGGCTTCGTTGTCAACGTCCTCGGAATCGTCGAACTCGATGGTGATGCCGTGGAGTTCGGCGAGTGCGTCGGCTGCGCCGGTCTCGTCGTCGGGATCCAGGCGGATGGCGGCGCTGAACCATTGCTCGGCGCCGGCGGCGTCCCCGGATTCCGCCAGCAACTCCGCGTAGTAGTAGCGCAGCCGTGCGCGCGCGTTCTTCGGGCCCCGCGCGCCGATCAGTTCGATCTCCTGGCGCAGCACCCGGATGGCTTCGTCCCGCTGGCCGAGTGCGTCCCGGGCGCCGGCTTCAACGAGCTTCAGCTCGACGCGGCCGGCCACCGATCCGGCAGCCTCCAATCCCTCACGCACGAGCCGCAGCGCGGCCTGATGACGTCCGAGGCCGCGCTCACAGTCGGCCATCACAGCCAGGAACTCGTCACTGCCGGTCATCCGCCGCAGCGCCCGGAACTCGTTCAGTGCGGCCGCGTACTCGCCGGCCGCGTACGCGGTCGTGGCCGCAGCCTCGCGAACGACCGGCAGCCGGGCGGCACGCCGCCGTGCAGCCTCGGCATGCGCGTAGGCAAGAGCCGGATCCGTCTCGATCAACTCGGCGGCGGCGGCGAGGTGAGCCGCCACCGCTTCGGCGCGTTCCAGGCTCAGCCCGCGCAGTTCGGCCTTCACCCCGCGCGACAACAGGTCGAGATTGGCCTCGGCCGGTGTCTCGGGCTCGTCGGCGCGCGGCGCCAGTCCGGGCGGCAGCGGCTCTCGCTCGCGGGCGTCGTCCTCATGGCGGGGTCGGACGTCCCGATTCCGCTCATCGCGTGCCGCCCTCACCGGCCGGTCACGATCCCGCCCCTGCCCGCCGCGCGAGTCGCGCGGGTTGCTCGACCGCGGCCGGGCGGCCCTCGGATCGCGCCCTTGCTCACCCCGACCGGGCCGGCCGGGCGCACCATCGCGATCGTTGCCCGAGCCCCGTGGCCCTCTGGCGCCGGGCCGTCCGTCCCGATCCTCCCGGCGTTGACCGGATCCGTAGCGGCCGGATCCCGGGCCACCGTCACCGCGGTGAGGGCGTGGGCCGAATCCCTGCCGATCGGTCTCACCTCGATAGCGTTCTCGACCGCTTCCGGGGCTGCGGCCGCTACCGCCCCCGTCACGACCCGGGCGGTACTCCCCTTGCCGGTCACGGTCTGTTCTGCGGTCATCCGAGTAGGTGGCGCGCCTTGGGGCCCCTCCGCCGCCACCCGCTCCGCGTCCACGCGCGTAGCCTCCGGCAGCACCCGCCTCACCGTTGCGCGGACGACCCCGTCCAGCCCCACCGCCGGCTTCACGTCGGTCGACCGACTCGCCCCTGCCGCGGTACCCGCCCTGGGTCGCGCGGCCCCCGGAGGGCGACCACCCTTCCGGCGACTTGGAACTACGAGCGGCACCGCGCTCCGGGCGACCATCTCCGCGGCGATATCCGCTGCCGCGCTCCCCAGACTGCCCGCCGGCACGGCCACGATCACTGGCACGCGCGCGGCTCTCGCCGCTGTCTCCTGATGCGTCGGGCCTCCGTCCGGTGGGCCGGCGGTCGCCGGCACGATCCGGACTCGAACTCCGCGTGCTCCGGGCCCGGCCAGCACCATCCCTGGAGCCGCTGCTGCGGCCCGCGCCCCCCGCCCGGTCGCTGCGACCCGCGCCGCGACCGCCGCGGTCATCGCCCCGCCCGGCGCCCGCTCGGTCGCCACGGCCTGTGCCTCGACCGCCACGGTCGCTGGCTCCCCTGCCTGCGCGTGCGTCCCGCCGATCCGGCGATCGCCCTTGGTCGCGGCCCGAATGCTCCTGATTGGTCACCCGCCCAAGTTTGCCCTTGCTGCCACCGGGGACGCAAAACACCCCCGTGGCTGTCATTGCTGACTACCACGGGGGTGTTTAAAAATGTCCGGCGACGTCCTAGTCTCCCACAGGGTCCCCCCTGCAGTACCATCGGCGCTGAGCAGCTTAGCTTCCGGGTTCGGAATGGAGCCGGGCGTTTCCCGCTCGCCATGATCACCGTAACTCTA
>WBZS01000583.1_pt1 | contig 42621 bp, 39 predicted proteins | sample 5204201 | NCBI WGS metagenome assembly WBZS01 (sample SAMN12344357, study PRJNA552823) | activated sludge metagenome | biome: Activated sludge suspended growth; feature: Nitrification reactor; material: Wastewater; isolation source: activated sludge from nitrification reactor of wastewater...
CGCGATGGGCATCAACGAACACGCCCGCGTGCAGGTGTCGCGGCTGTAGCGCAGCGGCGGCGAAGGTTGCGGGCGCCGCCTGCGCCGCGCGGCGACCAACGCGGCGGCACTTCTGGAAGCCTTTGACGCTCTGGAAGTCGACCGAACCAGCCCCACCTACCCCCCAGACGCGGCCCGGCGCCCTCCGGCGCGCGCCGTGCGCCCCCCCCGCATCAAGCCCTTACCACATGGACACCTACCACGGCACCACCATCCTCAGCGTGCGGCGCCAGACAGCGCAGGGCTGGCAGGTCGCGCTCGGCGGCGATGGCCAGGTCACGCTTGGCCAGATCGTGGTCAAGGCCAGCGCGCGCAAGGTGCGCCGGCTGTACCACGACAAGGTGCTGGCCGGCTTTGCCGGCGCCACGGCCGACGCCTTCACGCTGTTCGAGCGCTTCGAGGCCAAGCTGGAAAAGCACCAGGGCCACCTGCAGCGCGCGGCGATCGAGCTGACCAAGGACTGGCGCACCGACCGCGTGCTGCGCCGGCTGGAGGCGATGCTGGCGGTGGCCGACCGCGAGTCCAGCCTGATCATCACCGGCAACGGCGACGTGCTGGAGCCCGAGCTGGGCATCGTCGCCATCGGCTCGGGCGGCGCCTACGCCCAGGCCGCGGCACGGGCGCTGTTGCAGCACACCGAGCTGCCGGCGGCCGACATCGTCAAGCAGGCACTGACGATTGCCGGCGATTTGTGCATCTACACCAACCAGAACCACGTCATCGAGACGCTCGAATGAAGCATGAAGGATGACGCGCGCGCGGCGCGCATGACTCGGCCGCCGGGCGGCCATCATGAGCCCAGGCAGTGCGCGGCGAGTCACGCGCCGCGCAACTCAGCGCCTCTCTTCATCGTTCATGTCGCGCGCGCAGCGCGTGGCGCTTCATCGTTCATCCCGCATCGGGCCGCACCATGAGCATGACCCCCCAGGAAATCGTCAGCGAACTTGACCGCCACATCGTTGGCCAGGGCGCCGCCAAGCGCGCGGTGGCCATTGCGCTGCGCAACCGCTGGCGCCGGCAGCAGGTCGACGACAAGTTGCGCGGTGAAATCACGCCGAAGAACATCCTGATGATCGGCCCGACCGGGGTCGGCAAGACCGAGATCGCGCGCCGGCTGGCGCGGCTGGCCGACGCGCCATTCATCAAGGTCGAGGCGACCAAATTCACCGAGGTCGGCTATGTCGGCAAGGACGTCGACACCATCGTGCGCGACCTGGTCGACAGCGCGGTCAAGCAAGAGCGCGAGGCGGCGATCAAGCGCCAGCGCGGCCATGCCGAGGACGCCGCGGAGGAGCGCATCCTCGACGCGCTGGTGCCGCCGCCGCGCGAGGGCCGGGCCGAATTCGGCTTCGGCAGCGGTGCCGCCGTCGAAGCCGAGCCGCGCGACAGCACCGCGCGCCAGGTGCTGCGCAAGCGCCTGCGCGAGGGCACGCTGGACGACAAGGACATCGAACTGGAGCTGGCCGAGGTGCGCGTGGGCGGCGTTGAAATCATGACCCCGCCGGGCATGGAAGAAATGGCCGAGCAGTTGAAGGGCTTGTTCAGCCAGATCGGCGGCGGCCGCAGCAAGCGGCGCAAGCTCAGGATCGCCGAGGCGCGCAAGCTGCTGGTCGAAGAAGAGGCGGCCAAGCTGGTCAACGACGACGACATCAAGACCCGCGCATTGGCCAACGCCGAGCAAAACGGCATCGTCTTCATCGACGAGATCGACAAGGTGGTCACGCGCGGCGAGCACAGCGGCGCCGAGGTCTCGCGCCAGGGCGTGCAACGCGACCTGCTGCCGCTGGTCGAGGGCACCACGGTCAGCACCAAGCACGGCATGGTCAAGACCGACCACATCCTGTTCATCGCCTCGGGCGCCTTCCACCTGGCCAAGCCGAGCGACCTGATTCCTGAGCTGCAGGGGCGGTTTCCGATCCGCGTCGAGCTGCAGCCGTTGTCGGTCGACGATTTCGAAGCCATCCTGTCGGCGACCCACGCCAACCTGATCAAGCAGTACCAGGCGCTGCTGGCCACCGAAGGCGTGACGCTGGAAATCACCCCCGACGCGGTGCGCCGGCTGGCGCAGACCGCGCACGCGGTCAATGAGCGCACCGAAAACATCGGCGCGCGGCGGCTGGCCACGGTGATGGAAAAACTGCTCGACGACACCAGCTTCGACGCGCCCAGGCTGTCCGGCCAGAGCGTGCGCATCGACGCCGCGGCGGTCGACGCCAAGCTCGGCGAGCTGGCGCGCAACGAAGACTTGTCGCGCTACATCCTGTAGTTCCGCGTCGGCCTGCCGACCGGGCGGGGCGCCAAAGGCCACGTTTTTTCGCGTTTTCCGGCTGCGCAGGTCGACCCACACTGCCGGCCATGTTCAAGCAATGGCTGAGCGGGCTGGGGTCGGGCCGGCTGTGGGCCACCCGCTGTGCGCCCGCACCGACCGCCGCCGCCTCAAACGCGGCTCACCACCACCGGCTGTCGACGACAAAGGTGATGGTGCTGGGCGCCATGATGGGCTGGGCACTGGTGGCAAGCCTGCTGTGGAGCGACTGGCAGCGCACCATCGCCCGCGCCGAGGAAAACCTGGGCAACCTGGCGCTCAGCTCGGCCCAGCACGCCAACAAGACGCTGGAGGCCGGCGACCAGGCGATCCGTTTCCTGCGCGCCGAATATCGCCGGCTGGGGCCGGCGCTGGACATCAACGCCTACCTCGACAACAACGACATCATCGACGCCAACTACCACCAGTTGGCGATCATCGGCGCCGACGGCTTTTTGCGCCATGGCTCAAGCGCACGTGCCCGGGCAGCCAAGGTTGATTTGCGCGAACGCGAGCATTTCAAGGTCCATGTCGCGGCCAGCGCCGACCGCCTGTTCGTCAGCAAGCCGGTGCTGGGCAAGACCACCGGCAAATGGAGCATCCAGTTGACGCGCCGCATCGTCGATGCCGAGGGTGGCTTTGGCGGCGTGGTGGTGGTGTCGCTGGCGCCGTCGTACTTCACCACGTTCTTCAACCGCGTCAAGCTCGGCGACAACAGCGACTACGCGCTGGTCGGGCTCGACGGCGTGGTGCGCGCACGCGGCACCGGCGCCGGTGATGCGCCCGGCGCCGATGTCCGCGCCAGCGCGCTGTTCCAGGCCATGTCAGGCCAGGACGCCGGCATCTTCCGCGGCCGCGGGCTGGTCGACGACGTGGAGCGCATCTGGGCCTTCCACCGCGTCGGCAACCACGCCCTGGTGGCGGTGACCGGCATGGCCATGACCGAGGTCGCGGCGCAGTTCAAAGGCCGCGCCATCGGCGCAGTCGGCGGCTCGGCGCTGATCACCGCGGTGTTTCTGTGGCTGGCGCGTGCGCTGCGGCAGCGCCGCGCGCAGCAAGACCGGCTGCTGTCGGAGCTGCAGACCAGCCGGCAGCGCCTGCAGTCGGCGGTCGATTCAATGATGCAGGGGTCAACCCAGGTGGCGGGCGCGGGCGAGACCATGTCGATCGCCGCGCAGTCGCTGGCCATTCGCACCGAACAGCAGGGCGACAACCTGCGCCTGACCACCGGCCAGGTGCGCGACGTGGTTGACCAGGTGCGCAGTGCGGCGGCGCATGCCGGTGAAGTCGACCGCCGCTTCGAACTGCTGCGCAGCCAGACCGAGCAGGGGCGGCAGGTGGTGCAGCGCAGCGTGGCGGCGATCCAGGCGATTGCCCAGCGCACCCACGCGATGGCCGAAAGCGTCGGCCTGATCGAAGGCATTGCCTTCCAGACCAATATCCTGGCCTTGAATGCGGCGATCGAGGCGGCACGCGCCGGCAGCGCCGGGCGCGGCTTTGCGGTGGTGGCCGGCGAGGTGCGCCACCTGGCGGTGCGCAGCACCCAGGCCGCGCGCGAGGTGCGCGCGCTGATCGCCCGCGCCAACGAACAGGCCAGCGCCGGCGTGGCCGAAGTGCAGGGGGTGAAGGCGGTGCTCGACGGCGTGTCGGCCGACGTCCAGGCCGCGACCGACGAAATGGGCGCGGTGGCGGCCGAGGCACGCACGCAGAGCGAATCGCTGCAGCGCGTGCTGCAGGGGCTGGATGCACTGAACGCGCTGACCCAGTCGAACGCCGAAATGGTCGCCAGCTCGGTGCTGGCCGCCGACGACATGCGCGGCAACGCCGAACGGCTGCAATCGGTGGTCAGCGCCTTGAAGCTCGGGGCCGAAGACGGCGCGGCGCCGACCGGCGAGAGCAACGCGGATGGCACGCTTGCAGTCGCGGCGCAGCCGTCGCCAGCGCCTGCCGCGGCGCCTGCGGGCGCGGGCCAGGTCGAGTACTTCTGACCCCCACCGGCGCGCACAGCGCGAGCGCTGACCATCGGCTCGGCCAGGCGAGATTCAGGTGCGGCTCATAGCGCGGCCAGGCGCGAGGCTTCGAGCGCCAGCAGGCCGTCGAAAATCAGCGAGTCGTGCAGCTCGTGCGGCACCTCCAGCGCCGGTGCCACTTTCCAGCCGGCGCCGCCGGTCATCAGCGTCAGCGGCGGCGCGCCGCAGCGCTGCGCCAGATGGCGGTACATGCGCTCGATGGCGCCGGTGATGGCATAGGTGCCGCCACTGGTCAGGCCGTCGCTGGTGTTGGTCGGGAACTCGACCACCTCGCCGGTGGGCACGCGCAGCCCGGCGGTGCCGCCTTCCATCGCCCGCAGCATGATGCCGTGGCCGGGCAGGATCACGCCGCCTATGAACAGGCCGTCGGCGTCCAGCGCATCGATGGTCACCGCGGTGCCGACCATCACCACCAGCGCCGGGCACGACAGCCCGCGCGCGAGCACCAGGTGGCGCGCGCCGATCTGCGCCACGAAGCGGTCGGCGCCCAGCCGGCCGGGAAAGTCGTAGCCATTGCGCACCCCGCCGCCCTGGCTGCCCGAGACCACCCAGCGCGGCGGCAAGTCCCACAGCTCGAGTTGCTCCTCGACACGACGCCGCACCGCATCGCCGGCGACGTTGCAACCCAACATGCGCGCCGGGTGGGCCATGGTCAGCCATTCGGCCTCGGCCAGGCCGTCGATGTTTTCCAGGAACACCGCACCTTGCGCCAGCGTCTGCGCACCCAGCCGTGGTGCGTCGAACAAACACCACTTCAGACGCGTGTTGCCAATGTCGATGGCCAGAAAACTCATGCCTTCCCCTGTGGGCCCTGCGTGACGCGACGGGCGCGAGGGTAGCAGGTGCGACGCCGCGGCCAAGGGGCGTGCCGGCCGTGGCGACTGCCAGAATCGCCCCGATGCAGAGCACCCCCGCGCTGATCACCACGCAGACCTTCACCGACGCACAGGCCGCGCTGCAGCAGGTGGGCATGATTTACGACAGCGGCGTGGCCCACCTGCGCCAGTGCCTGCAGGCCTTTGTCGCCGGCGACGAGCCCGACCTGCCCGGCCAGCGCGTGCGTGCCTGCTACCCCTTTGTGCGCGTGCGCACCGACAGCGTGGCGCGCGCCGACTCGCGCCTGCCTTATGGCTTTGTCTCCGGGCCCGGGGTGTTCGAGACCACGCTGACGCGGCCCGACCTGTTTGGCCGCTACTACCGCCAGCAGTTCGGGCTGCTGCTGCGCAACCACGGGCTGCCGCTGGAAGTGGGCGTGTCGCGGCAGCCGATTCCGATCCACTTCATCTTCGCCCAGCACGACCACATCGAAGGCTCGATGTCGGCCGAGCGCCGCGAGCGCATGCGCGACCTGTTCGACCTGCCCGACCTGGCATCGATGGACGACGGCATCGCCAACGGCACGTTCGAGCCCGGCCCGCGCGAGCCGCAGCCGCTGGCGCTGTTTACCGCGCCGCGCGTGGACTACTCGCTGCAGCGCCTGCGCCACTACACCGGCAGCACGCCCGAGCACTTTCAGAATTTCATCCTGTTTACCAACTACCAGTTCTACATCGACGAATTCGTGCGCCTGGGTCAGGCATTGATGGCCGCACCGGCGGCGGGCGCGTCGGGCGACGGCTATGTGGCGTTTGTCGAGCCGGGCGATGTGGTCACGCCGCGTGCCGGCAGCGCTGGCGCGGCTGTGCCGCTGTCGGGCGCACCGCTGCCGCGGCTGCCGCAGATGCCGGCGTATCACCTGGTGCGCGGGGACTCGGCGGGCATCAGCATGGTCAACATCGGCGTCGGCCCGTCCAACGCCAAGAACATCACCGACCACCTGGCGGTGCTGCGCCCGCACGCCTGGCTGATGCTGGGCCACTGCGCCGGCCTGCGCAACACCCAGCAGTTGGGCGACTATGTGCTGGCCCATGGCTATGTGCGCGAAGACCATGTGCTGGACGAAGAGCTGCCGCTGTGGGTGCCGATTCCGCCGCTGGCCGAGGTGCAGGTGGCACTGGAGACCGCGGTCGCCGACGTAACCCAACTGACCGGTTATGAGCTGAAGAAGATTTTGCGCACCGGCACCGTGGCGTCGACCGACAACCGCAACTGGGAACTGCTGCCGCACCCCGGCCCCGAGCGCCGCTTCAGCCAAAGTCGCGCGGTGGCGCTGGACATGGAAAGCGCGACCATCGCCGCCAACGGCTTTCGCTTCCGGGTGCCCTACGGCACGCTGCTGTGCGTCAGCGACAAGCCGCTGCACGGCGAGATCAAACTGCCCGGCATGGCCAATGCGTTTTACCGCGAACGTGTCGACCAGCACCTGCGCATCGGCATGCGCGCCATCGACATCCTGCGCGGCCAGCGCATCGAACAACTGCACAGCCGCAAGTTGCGCAGTTTTGCCGAGGTGGCGTTCCAGTAATCGTCGCGGCTCTCAACGCGGTGCCGGCCGGCATGGCGCATAGGCGTCGCGGTCGGCGCGGTAGGCGCTGGTGCTGATCTGCAGCAGCCCGAGCACCGAATGGAACAGGTGGTCGTGCGAGACCTCGGCGTCGGCGCGCTGCTGCAGGCAAGCCAGCGTCATGGCCTGGCGTTGCGCGAAGCCCTCGCCCAGCCAGGTGATCCAGGGCACGCGCTTTTGACCCTCGGGCGCCAGCGCATAGGGCAGGCCGTGCAGGTAGAGGTTGTTCTCGCCCAGCGACTCGCCGTGGTCGGAGACGTACAGCAGCGCCGGGTCGTAACGCGCGGACTGTGCATGCAGCCAGGCCACCGCGCGCGCCAGCACATGGTCGGCGTAGACGATGGTGTTGTCATAGGCGTTGACCACCTGGTCGCGGCTGCACGCCTGCAGCTGGTTGGTGGCGCACTCGGGCAGAAAGCGCTTGAACGCCGCCGGCAGGCGCTTGTGGTAGGCCGGGCCGTGGCTGCCCATCGGGTGCAGCACCAGCAGCACGCCACGCGCGCGGCGCTCGGCCGGCAGCGCGGCCAGGCGCTCGTCCAGGCCGTCGAGCAAGGCCTCGTCGGCGCATTCGCCGTCGGCGGCGCAGCGCCCGGGCGTCAGCCTGGCGCTGGTCGCGGCATGCGGCACGCGGTCGCACAAGCCCTTGCAGCCGGACTGGTTGTCCAGCCACAGCACCGCGTAGCCGGCCTGCTGCACGACATCGAGCAGGTTGTCGTACTCGGCGCGGCGGCTGCCGAATGCGTCACGCCCCAGGTGCGAAAACATGCACGGCAGCGACGCCGCGGTGCTGGTGCCGCAGGACCAGGCGTTGCGCCAGCTGGCCAGCGGCAGGTCGGCCAGTTGCGGGTTGGTCGGCCGCGCATAGCCATTGAGTGAGAAGTTGGCCGCGCGCGCGGTCTCGCCAACCACCAGCAGCAGCAGCGGCGGCCGGGCCGCCGCGCGCGCCGCGGCCGAGGGCTGCGCGTCGCGCCCCAGCGCCAGCCGGGTGCGGGTGTCACGCTTGAACGGCGCGGCGGCCAAGTCGCCCAGCGCATACACCGTGTTCAGCGGGTTGATCAGGTAGCGCAGCTGCTTGTGGCTGCGCATGGTGGCCGCCAGCGGCTGAAACGCCGCCAGCACCGCCGCCAGCGCCAGCGCCAGGCCGCCGGCCAGCAGCAGCAGGTTGCGCCAGGCGCGCCGCGGCCAGCGCCCGTAGTCGATCGGCCAGCGCCAGGCCAGCCACGCCGGCAGCGCGCCAAGCAGCGCGATGCTGGCCAAAAGCCGCAGGCTGAGCAAGTCACCGGCTTCGCGCGGGTCGGTCTGCAGCACGTTGGTGACCATCGTCGTGTCGATCACCACGCCGTAGGCCAGCATGAAGTGGCTGCCGGCGGCGGCGGCTACCAGCAGCGCGACCAGCGCCGGTTTGAGCGTCCAGCGCCAGGCCAGCAGCGCCAGCAGCGCGACCAGCACGCCGGCGACCATCACCGCCATCGCCGATGCAAAGGCTGCGCCGCGCAGGCCGTCGAGCGCGCCGACGCGCTGCAGCTCGCGCCACAGCGCGGCATTGCCCAGCGTCGCCAGCCAGGCGCTGGCGGCCACGATCAGCACGCTCGGCCGCCGCCACCAGCGGCTGGCGTCGGCGCCGGCCGGCGGGCGCTTGAATCGGCGGACAATCACTGGATGGGTATCCAGACCGATGACTTTGCGTCAGCGCCAACGCCGCCGCGGCTGATCGGCGCGGCGCGCCAGTCGCCGCAGGAAGAAGCGCTGGAGCGCGCACTGCGTCCCAAGCTGCTGGCCGAGTACGTTGGCCAGGCCAAGGCGCGCGAACAGTTGGCGATCTTCATCGGCGCGGCACGCAAGCGCGCCGAGGCGCTGGACCATGTGCTGCTGTTCGGCCCGCCCGGGCTGGGCAAGACCACCTTGTCGCACATCATTGCCGCCGAACTGGGCGTCAACCTGCGCCAGACCTCGGGCCCGGTGCTTGAAAAGCCCAAGGACCTGGCCGCGCTGCTGACCAACCTGGAAAAAAACGATGTGCTGTTCATCGATGAAATCCACCGCCTGAGCCCGGTGGTCGAGGAGATTCTTTACCCGGCGCTGGAGGATTACCAGATCGACATCATGATCGGCGAGGGCCCGGCCGCGCGCTCGATCAAGCTCGACCTGCAGCCGTTCACGCTGGTCGGCGCCACCACCCGCGCCGGCATGCTGACCAACCCCTTGCGCGACCGCTTCGGCATCGTCGCGCGGCTGGAGTTCTACAGCGCCGACGAGTTGGCGATCATCGTGCACCGATCGGCCGGGCTGCTGAAGGTGACGATAGACGAGCGCGGCGCGTTCGAGATCGCCCGCCGTTCGCGCGGCACGCCACGCATCGCCAACCGCCTGCTGCGCCGGGTGCGCGACTATGCCGAAGTCAAGGGCGATGGCGTGGTGCGGCAAGACGTCGCCGACGCGGCGCTGAAGATGCTCGACGTCGACCCCGAAGGTTTTGACGTGATGGACCGCAAGCTGCTGGAGGCGGTGGTGCACCGCTTTGACGGTGGCCCGGTCGGGCTGGACAACGTGGCCGCGGCGATTGGCGAGGAAAGCGGCACGATCGAGGACGTCATCGAGCCGTTTCTGATCCAGCAGGGTTTCCTGCAACGCACGCCGCGCGGCCGCATCGCGACGCTGGCTGCCTACCGGCACCTGGGCGTTGCGCCGCCGCAGGCCAGCGCAGGCTTGTTCGGCGACTGAGAGGCTGAGAGTTTTTCGATCATGCCCGCTCACCACCCCAAAACGCGCCCGCTCGTCGTTGCAAATGCTCGCCATGGCCCGAGCCATGGCTGTGCTTTGCGCCTAGATCGAGCGCGTTTTGGGGCGTTGCTCGGGCACGCTGGAAAAACTCTCAGCCTCTGAGGCCGCGGCCGGGCGCGGCGTCAACCGCCGCGCGCCATCGCCATCAGCCGGGCGACGCGTTCCTCGGTCGGCGGGTGGGTCGAGAACAGCCCGGCGATGCCGCCGCCGTGCAGCGGGTTCATGATCATCATCTGCGCGGTGGCCGGGTTGGCCTCGGCCGGCGGCAGCGCGATGCCGCTGGCCACGCGGTGGATCTTGTCCAGCGCCGAGGCCAGCGCCTGCGGGTCGCCGCTGATTTCAGCACCGCCGCGGTCGGCCTCGAACTCGCGCGCGCGGCTGATCGCCATCTGGATCAGGCTGGCGGCCAGCGGCGCCAGCAGCGCCACCATCAGCCCGGCCAGCGGGTTGGCCGGCCGCCCTTCGGAATCACGGCCACCGAACATGACGCCGAAGTTGGCCAGCATGCCGATCGCGCCGGCCATCGTCGCGCTGACGGTGGAAATGAGGATGTCGCGGTGCTTCACATGGGCCAGCTCGTGCGCCATCACGCCGCGGAACTCGCGCGCGGTCAGGGTGCGCAAGATGCCGGTGGTGGCCGCCACCGCGGCGTGCTCGGGGTTGCGGCCGGTGGCGAAGGCGTTCGGCGCGTCTTCCTGGATCAGGTAGACCTTGGGCATCGGAATGCCGGCCTTTTGCGCCAGCTCGCGCACCATCGCCACGTACTGCGGCGCGCTGCCGTCATCGACCTCCTGCGCGTTGTACATGCGCAGCACCATCTGGTCGCTGAACCAGTAGCTGAAGAAGTTCATTCCCAGCGCAAACAGCAGCGCCATCATCATGCCGCTGCGCCCACCCAGCCATTGGCCGATGAGCATGAACAGCGCGGTGATTGCCGCCATCAGCACGGCGGTCTTCATCAGATTGAACATGTCGGGCGTCCTCCGTCGACTGCCGGCGTCAGATGGCGGCCGGTTGCGCAAAGTTCAACTGCCGCCGTCTAACCGCCGCCCGGCCAGCGCAGGGCGCTGGCGGATAAAGGTGGCCGCGTCGATGCGCCGCCCACCCGGGCGCTGCAACTGGGTCAGCGCCAGCGCCGCGTCGCCGCAGGCCACCAGCAGGCGGTCGCCGGCGGCGGCCAGCACCTCGCCTGGCACGCCGTGGCCGGGCTGCACCGCGGCGCGCCAGAGCTTGACCGGCTCGCCGTCAAGCACAAAAGCAGCGCCGGGAAACGGGTCGAACGCGCGCAGCCGGCGCTCGATTTCCGCTGCCGGCCGCGACCAGTCGATTGCGCTTTCCGACTTGGCTATCTTGTGCGCATAGCAAACCCCGTCGGCCGGCTGCGGCGTGGCGCGCAAGCCGCCGGCGGCCAGCTCGGCCAGCCCGCGCACGCACAGCGCGCCGCCTAGTAGCGCCAGCCGGTCATGCAGCGCGGCGGTGCTGTCGTCGCCAGCGATCGGCTCTTCGGCACGCAGCAGCATGTCGCCGGTGTCCAGGCCCTCGTCCATCTGCATCAGCGTGATGCCGGTGGTGGCGTCGCCGGCCTCGATCGCGCGGTGGATAGGCGCCGCGCCGCGCCAGCGCGGCAGCAGCGAGGCGTGGATGTTGATCGCGCCCAGCGGCGGCAACGCCAACACCCAGCGCGGCAGGATCAGCCCGTAGGCGGCAACCACCAGCACCTGCGGCGCGGCGGCCGTGAGCGCGTCGCGCGCCACGGCGGCATCGTCGGCCCAGCGGCCATCCAGGCGCAGGCCGCGCGGCTGCGCCAGCGCAATGCCGTGCTGCAGCGCCAGCGCCTTGACCGGCGAGGGCGTCAGCTTCATCCCGCGGCCGGCCGGTCGGTCGGGCTGGGTCAGCACCAGCGCCACCTGGTGGCCGGCGGCGAGCAGCGCGCGCAACGCCTGGGCGGCAAATTCAGGCGTACCGGCGAAGGCAATGCGCATGCGCGAGCAAACCGGGCGGGGCAATGCAGTGGGGGCAGCAGTGTCAGGCGCTGCGCCGGCCCTGCTCTTCGCGCGCCTTCTTCAGCAGCTTGTTTTTGATACGCATGCGCTTGAGCGGGCTCAAATACTCGACGAAGACCTTGCCGAGCAAATGGTCCATCTCATGCTGCACACAGACCGCGGTCAGGCCCTCGGCGTCGAATTCATAGGGCTGGCCATCGCGGTCAAGCGCCTTGACGCGCACCGTGGCGTGGCGTTGCACCTCGTCGTAGAACGCCGGCACCGACAGGCAGCCCTCCTCGGCAATGCGCAATTCGTCGCTGCGGGCGATGATTTCGGGGTTGATCAGCACCCGCGGCTGGTTGCGCTGCCCGGAGGTGTCCATCACGATCACGCATTGATGCACGTCGACCTGGGTCGCCGCCAGCCCGACGCCTTCGGCCTCGTACATCGTGTCGAGCATGTCGTCGACCAGCCGGCGCACGCGGTCGTCGACCACCGACACCGGTTTGGCGACCGTGTGCAGGCGCGGGTCGGGGTAACGCAGGATGGTCAGCAGCGGCATGTGTGCATAGGCCGGCCGCGACGCGGCCAGCGGGGAATACGATGCGATCCGATCCGATAAGCTCGGCTTCTCATTGTCGCATTTGACCTTTTTGCGGAGTTTCACGATGCCCACCGCTTTGCGCCGCCGCCTTCGGCAGGGTCGACCCCCACCTGCCCTGACCGCTGCGCTGGCGCTCGCCACGCCGGCACTGGCGGCGCTGCTGGTCAGCGCGCCGGCCCAGGCCCAGTCCTACCCGGTCACGCCCGGCCAGCGCGCCACCGCGCAGGAGGTTGCGCAAAGCGGCGTGGCGCTGTCGGAGCTGGCGCCAAACGCGCCGGACAGCCACACCGTCAAGCCGGGCGACACCTTGTGGGCGATTGCCGGAATATTTCTGCGCAGCCCGTGGCGCTGGCCCGAGCTGTGGGGCATGAACCTGAACGAGGTGCGCAACCCGCACCTGATCTACCCCGGCCAGGTGCTGGTGCTGGAACGCGCAGCCGGCCGGGCACGGCTGCGCGTCGGCCGCGCGCCGCTTGGCCAGCCGGCCTACACCGTCAAGCTGTCGCCGCGGGTGCGCGACAGCTTGCTGGAGTCCGGCGTGGTCAGCGCGGTGCCGCTGGCGCTGATCGGTCCGTTCCTGAACGAGGCCCAAGTGCTCAGCCAGGACCAACTGGCCGCCGCGCCACGCATCGTCGCCACCCAGGAGGGCCGGGTGATGGTCTCGCGCGGCGAACTGGCCTATGTGCGTGGCGACGTTGGCGAGGCGCGCAGCTTCACGCTGTTCCGCGAAAGCCGGCCGCTGAAAGACCCGGCCAGCGGTGAGGTGCTGGGCTACGAGGCCAGCTATGTCGGCCAGGCCGACTACGTGCGCGCGCCGGGACAGGGCGCCAATGGCGTGCCGGTGCCGGCGACCATCCTGCTGACCGCCGCGCGCCAGGAGGCCGGCACCGGCGACCGGCTGGCGCCTATGCCGCCGCGCGACAGCGCCGCGTATGCCCCGCACGCGCCGGCTGCCCCACTCGATGGCCAGATCGTTTCGCTCTACGGCGACGCGCTGAGCGCCGGCCAGAACCAGGTCGTGGCCATCAACCGCGGCCAGCGCGACGGCGTCGAGCGTGGCCACGTGCTGGCGCTGTGGCGCGCCGGCGCCGATGCGGTCGACCGCACCGGCGTGCCGGCGCAGCCGATTCGCCTGCCCGACGAGCGCGCCGGCCTGATGTTCGTGTTCCGCGTCTTCGAGCGCGTGTCGTACGCACTGATCGTGCAGGCGGTCGAACCGATACGGGTTGGCGACCGTTTCACGGCGCCGTGACCCGCCTCGCCCGCGCCGCCGACGACGGCGACCTCGACGCCTGGCTGTGGCTGCTGCACACGCCGGGCGTCGGCCGCGAAGGCGCGCGCCGGCTGCTGGCGCGCCTGGGCAGCCCGCGCGCGGTATGCACCGCCAGTGTGGCGGCGCGACGCGGCTGTGTGTCGGCCGACGCGGCGCAGGCGCTGGCCCGGCCGCCCGAAGGACATGTCGCGCGGCTGCGTGCAACGCTCGACTGGCTGGCCGCCGGCGCGCGCCGCCGCGTGCTGGTGCTGGGCGACGCCGACTACCCGGTGCCGCTGCTCAACACCGCCGACCCGCCGTTGCTGCTGTACCTGGATGGGCGGGCCGAGCTGCTGGCGGCGGCATCTCTGGCCATCGTCGGCAGCCGCACGCCGACGCCGCAAGGGCGTGAAAACGCGCGCGCCTTTGCCCGGGCGCTGTGCGGGCGCGGCTGGACCATCGTCTCCGGCCTGGCCGCTGGCATCGACGGCGCGGCCCATGAAGGGGCGTTGGCGGCGCTCGACGGCGATGGCGAACGGGCCGATTCACATGCCGCGTCGACCATCGCGGTGGTCGGCACCGGGCTGGACATCGCCTACCCGCGCAGCCACCGCGCGCTGGCCGAACGGGTCGCCGCGCAAGGGTTGATGGTCAGCGAATATGCGCTCGGTACCGCGCCGCTGCCGGCGCACTTTCCACTGCGCAACCGCATCATCGCCGGGCTGACGCGCGGCACGCTGGTGGTCGAGGCCGGGCTGAAGTCGGGTTCGCTGATCACCGCCCGGCTGGCCGCCGAGGGCGGCCGCGAGGTGATGGCCGTGCCCGGCTCCATCCATTCGCCGACCTCGCGCGGCTGCCATGCGCTGATCCGCCAGGGCGCGGCACTGGTTGAATCGGTCGACGATGTGGTCGCCGAGTTGGGCCCGCCGGACCCCGAACCCGCCGCCACCGACAGCGCTGCCGGCGCCGCGCCGCACCGCAGCGCCGAGCCACGCGCGGCAGACACCGACGCCGCAGCGCGTGACGAAGTGCTCGACGCGCTCGGCCACGACCCGGCCAGCCTGGACGATCTGATTGCGCGCAGTGGCTGGACAGCGCCACGCCTGGCGGCGCGGCTGCTGACGCTGGAGCTTGATGGCCGTGTTGCGCGCCTGCCCGGCGGGCGCTACCAGCGCCTGCACAGCACTTGACCCGCCAGCGGCATACGCTGCCTTGCCAACGACCGGTTCAAGGACCGTGGGGTATAGTGGTTTGATGTTCGAGGTGTTGGTATATCTGTACGAAAACTACTGGCGGCCCGACGCCTGCCCGGACCATGCCCAGTTGACACGCAAGCTGTGCGCAGTGGGCTTCGAGCGCGATGAAATCCAGGACGCGTTGTCCTGGCTGGACGGTCTGGCCGCCAGCGCGCAGCACTGTGACCGGCCCCAGGCCGCGCACAGCATGCGGGTGTACAGCGCCGCCGAAATCGAACACCTGGGCGAAGACTCGGTCGGCTTCATCTGCTTTCTGGAGTCCGCCGGCGTGCTGCCGCCGCCGATGCGCGAGATGGTCATCGACCGCGCCGCCGCCGCCGGCGAAAGCCCGCTGGCGCTCGAAGACCTGAAGGTCATCGTGCTGATGGTCTTCTGGAGCCTGGGCGAAGAGCCCGACGCGCTGATCCTCGACGAGCTGTTCGTCGCCCCCGACGAGCGCCTGATTCACTGAAAGCGCCCGCCGGGCCACACGCCCGGCGCCAGTGAGGTCAGCCCATCAACCGCGACGGGTCGGCGTCGAGCTTGGCCAGCGCGTTGCGCGTGGCTTTGACGGTCAAGGCCTCTTCCTGCGCCGGCAGCAGCAGCCCGGCTTGCAAAAACGCCGCCAGCCGCTGCTGCTGGAACAGCACGCAGCGCCCGCCCGGGGTCACGAACAGCGACAACTGCCGGCGCATGCCGTGCCAGGCCAGTTGCACCGGCTCGGTGCGGTTGCGGTATTCCAGCGTGTACCAGCTACCGACCATCAGCTCGCGCGACCAGGCAACCATCGCGGCGGTCGGCAAGCTGCCGCCCTCGGCCACCACTTCCAGCTCGGAGCTTTCGTGGCCCGACAGGTCGAGCACCATCGACTCGTCGATTTCGATGTTCTCGGCGCTGGGCAGCAGTTCTTCGAGCGATTCAAGCCGCTCCATCAGGTCGTGCAGGCGGTCGTTCGGAATCACCGCCGCCTTGGCGGTGAAGGCCGCGGCCAGCGCGTTGTTCAGCAGCGCGATGCGCTCGTCCTGGCGCTCGACCGGGATGCTGGCCACCGCCATGCCCTCGCGCAGGCGCTTGAGCAACGGCGGCAGGCGGCGGATGACGTCGGCGCGCTCCTCGCGCGACACCTTGGCGCTGGCCGACCAGATCAGGTCGGCGGCGGCGCGCTTCATGGCCTTGGTTTCGTCGCCCTGCTTGCCAAAGCGCACCGCCGAGGTGGCCAGCACGTCGGCCCAGACCTGGAACAGGAACTGGCGCACGCCCTCCTGCACCGGTACTTCGTTGAGCATGCGGCGCAGCTCGATGGTGTACTGGATGGCCAGCGTCTCGCGCTGCTCGACCTGTTGCGCCAGCGACACGCCGCGCCGGCTGGCTTCGTTTTCGTTCTTGAAGAAGTGTTCCAGAAACTTCTCGAACTCGACCAACACGGTCTGGAACACGCGGCGTCCGGTGTCGGGGTAGGCCTCGACAACCTGCACCACGCGCTTGATTTCCGCCTCCAGCGCGCTGCCAACCCCGCCGGTGGCCGAGTCCAGCCCCATCACGCAGGCGCCCATGCGGTCAATCAGGCGCCGCGCCGGGTGGTCGATGGTGGCAAAGAAGTCGGGTTCGCTGACCGCCACCCGCAGCACCGGCATCTGCAGCCGCGCGAACCAGACCCGGATGGCGGCCGGAATGCGTTCTTCGGTCAGGATGCTCTGGAACATCATGGCCACGATTTCAATCGTCGCGCGCTCGGTCGGCGTGGTCGCCGCCTGCTTCAGCGCCGCCTGCTCCTGGCGCATGCCTTCGAGCAGCGTCTGGCCCGACACCTGCGCGGCAGGCGAGGCGCGGCCGGCCGGCGAGGCGCGGCCGGCCGGCGCCGCGCCGGGCGCGGCGGCGGCTGGCTCGGGCGGCGTAAAGCGCTTGCGCAACGACTGCTGGGCGTTGCTGATCGCCGCCGACAGCGCGTCCGACACCGGTCGCGAATAGGCGGTGTCGGCAAACCCGGGCAGGTGGCGACCTACCAGCCGGTTCAAACGGCCGAGCACCGCCTCGGCGTGGTCACCGCCGCGCTGCAGCGGCGCGGCACGGGTCATCAAACGGGTTTCCTCGCCGACCACTTTGCTGCCGCCGGCCGACGCGCGGCGCGCGGCGCCGCCCACCGCCGCGGGAGGCGACGCTGCCCGGCCCCCGGCGTTGCCGCCGCCGCGGCCGAGCAGCGCGCGCAAGGCGGCACCCGCGCCCCGGCCGCCGGCCGGGGCATCGGCAGCCGCGGCGGCGTCGCCGTCCGCGCCGCCGACGTTGTCGGCGTACTGCCCGGCCGGCGGGCTGGCCGGCGCGGCCGCCCCACGCCGCCCGCTGATCGGCGCCAGACCGGCGGCACCCTCGGCGTGGCCGTAGCCCGCGGTTGACGGCTCGCCATCGCGCCGCTTGATGAAAGGCCGCAGGTCTACACCTTGCAACACATGTTGGTCGAGCAGCCAACGGTTTGCCTCGCGGTACGCCAGCTCGGCGAGCTGTGCAAACTGCGTATGCAGCAGCGCCTGTGCCTCGCGCCAGTCGGTGGCGGTCAGTCCGGCGCCACGCCAGGCGTCGAGCACAACCCGCGACAGCACGTGGGCGCGCAACATGTCGTGGGTGTCGAGCTCGCCGCGCTGCTCCAGCGCGGCGATGCGCGAGCGCAGGTCGGTGAACTCCCACGACGCGCGGTCCATCACCGCAAGCGCGAGCCGCGAGGTCAGGATTTCGCGTTCAATGGTTTCGTTGTCGACCAGCGACAACGCGCCACCGGCCGGCGGCAACTCATACGGCCGGGTCGCCGACCCGCCGTACTGCAGCAGGTGGCGCAAGCCGTCGGACATCGCATGGCTCCACGGCGTGGCCTTGCGCTGCAGGCCGTCGACCAGGTCGCGACGGCGCTGGGTGGTCAGTCGTTCGGCGGGTTTGTCAAGCAGGTCACGCGCGCCGCTGACCACGTGACCCACCACCGCCGGCAGCCCTTTGTCCAGCTGCTCGACGTACAGACGGCGCGCCTGCCCAGCAATTTGTACGGTGTCGACGGCCTTCGCCATGTACTGGGCGCGTGATCTGTGTTCAAAGTCACGCCGACTCTATACCACCGCACCCGCATTCGGGTCGCTGGGGTCCAACTCCTTGGTAACCGAGCCCTTCACCAGATCCTCGCGCTTGACGCCCAGCCACATGGCAATCGCCGCGGCGACGAACACCGACGAGTAGATGCCGAACAGGATGCCGATGGTCAGCGCCACCGCGAAGTAGTGCAGCGTCGGGCCGCCAAACAGCAGCATGGACAGCACCATCATCTGCGTCGCGCCGTGGGTGATGATGGTGCGGCTGATGGTGCTGGTGATGGCGTGATCGATGATTTGCGGCGTACTCAGCTTGCGGTACTTGCGAAACGCCTCGCGGATGCGGTCGAAGATGACCACCGACTCGTTGACCGAATAGCCCAGCACCGCCAGCACCGCCGCCAGCACGGCGAGCGAGAACTCCCACTGGAAGAAGGCGAAGAAGCCGAGGATGATGACCACATCGTGCAGGTTGGCGATGATGCCGGCGACGCCAAACTTCCACTCGAAGCGAAACGCCAGGTACAGCACGATGCCAATGATCACGAAGGCCAGCGCCTTGGCACCGTCGGCGGCCAGCTCCGACCCCACCTGCGGGCCGACGAACTCGGTGCGCGACAGCTTCAGCGGCTCGGCACCGGCGGCGCCGGTGCACGACGGGCGGCTGACCTCCTCGCCCTGCGCGCTGGTGTAGCGCTTGGTGGTCACGCTGCCGCCTTCGGCGCGGCACAGCGCGTCGAAAACGCGTGAGGCCACTTCGGCCTGCTTGATGTTGCCGCGCACCGGCAGCCGCACCAGCACGTCGCGCGAGGTGCCGAAGTTCTGCACCTGCACGTCGCCAAAGTTCAGCGCCTCGACGGTTTGGCGCGTTTTTTCAAGTTGGGCACTTTGTGCATATTCGACTTCGAGCACGGTGCCGCCGGTGAACTCGATCGACAGGTGCAAGCCGCGCGTGACCAGGAAAAACACCGCCAGCACAAAGGTGATCAGCGAGACGACGTTGAACACCAGCGCATGCCGCATGAAGGGGATGTCGCGGTGGATGCGGAAAAACTCCATGGGGGTGCTCGCTCTCGATGAAAGATGAGTCGCGCGCCTGGCGGCGCGCTAAGAACAATGAACGGGGGTCACCCCGTCACCCGCCACCATCGCCGCCAGCCGATGACCGCTGATTCATTGTTCATGGCCGGCGCGGCAGCGCCGGCTGCTCATTGTTCATTGCGGTGGTCGCCGGCGCCGCGGCAGAAGTCGCCCCGGCCACCGCCGCCGGCTTCCAGATCTGGCCGATCGACACCGACTTGAGCTTTTTCTGCCGGCCGTACCACCAGTTGACCAGCCCACGCGAGAACATCACCGCCGAGAACATGCTGGTCATGATGCCCAGGCAGTGCACCACCGCAAAGCCGCGCACAAAGCCCGAGCCAAAGGTCAGCAGGGCCAGGCCGGCGATCAGCGTGGTGATGTTGGAGTCCAGGATGGTGGCAAACGCGCGCTCGTAGCCGGCCGAAATCGCCGCCTGCGGCGACGCGCCGTTGCGCAGCTCCTCGCGCACGCGCTCGTTGATCAGCACGTTGGAGTCGATCGCCATGCCCAGCGTCAGTGCGATCGCGGCAATGCCCGGCAGGGTCAGCGTGGCTTGCAGCATCGACAGCAGCGCCACCAGCAGCAGCAGGTTGAAGGCCAGCGCCAGCGTCGAGAAGACGCCGAACAGCAGGTAGTACGCGCACATGAACGCGGCAATCGCGGCAAAGCCGTAAGCGACGCTGGCAAAGCCCTTGCTGATGTTCTCGGCGCCCAGCGTCGGGCCGATGGTGCGCTCCTCGATGATTTCCATCGGCGCGGCCAGCGAGCCGGCGCGCAGCAGCAGCGCGGTGTCGTTGGCCTCCTGGGTGGTCATGCGGCCCGAGATCTGCACCCGGCCGCCGCCGATTTCGGTGCGGATCACCGGTGCGGTCACCACCTCGCCCTTGCCTTTTTCAAACAGCAGAATCGCCATCCGCTTGCCGACGTTCTCACGCGTGATGTCGCGGAAGATGCGCGCGCCCTTGGCGTCCAGCGTCAGATGCACCGCCGGCTCCTGCGTCTGCGGGTCAAACCCGGGCTGGGCGTCGGTCAGGTTTTCGCCGGTCAGCACCACCTGGCGGAAGACGACGATGGGCGCGCCGTCGCGCTCCAGGTAGCGCTCGCTGCCAAAGGGCACCGGCGCGCCGCCGCGCAGTGCCTCCAGCGCCTCGGTGCTGCTGTTGACCAGCCGCACCTCCAGCGTCGCGGTGCGGCCGATGATGTCCTTGGCCCGCGCGGTGTCCTGCACGCCGGGCAGTTGCACCACCACGCGGTCGCCGCCTTGCTGCTGGATCACCGGCTCGGAAGTACCCAGTTCATTGACGCGGTTGTGCAGCGTGGTGATGTTTTGCTTCAGCGCCGCGTCCTGCACCGCACGCGCCGCCTGCGGCTTCAGGCTGCCGGTGAGCTTGACGCCGCCATCGCCGTCGGCGCTTTCGGTCCACTGCAGGTCGGCGAGCTGGTCGGCCAGCAACGGCTGCGCCTGAGTCAGCAGCGCGCGCTCGCGGAAGCGCACCACCACGTCGTTGCCCTCGCGGTTGATGCCGGCGTGGCGCACGTTCTTGTCGCGCAGAAGCTGGCGCGCGTCGCTGGCAAAGACGTCGGCCTTCTTGGTCAGCGCCGACTTCATGTCGACCTGCATCAGAAAGTGCACGCCGCCGCGCAGGTCCAGGCCGAGGAACATCGGCAGCGCGTGCAGTTTGGTGAGCCAGGTCGGCGAGCGCGACAACAGGTTCAGCGCGACGATGTACGACGGGTCGGCCGGGTCCGGGTTCAGCGCCTTGGACACCGCGTCCTTGGCCTTGATCTGCACGTCGGTGGAGACAAAGCGCGCCTTCACCGAGTTGCCGTCGAACTGCACGAAGTCGGGTTTGAGCCCGGCGGCCTGCAACGCCTGTTCGACCCGCGCAACCAGCGCCGAATCAACCTTCAGCGTCGCCTTGCCGCTGGAGACCTGCACCGCCGGCGCCTCGCCATACAGGTTGGGCAGCGTGTAGACCAGGCCGATCAGCAGCGCCAGGCCCAGGATCGCGTATTTCCACCACGGGTAACGGTTCATGCAAGGCTTTCTGCGCGGGCCGGGCGAGGGGTCAGGGTACGGCTTACTTGCCGAAGCTGCCCTTGGGCAGCACCTGCAGCACCGCGCTGCGCTGCACCTGCAGCTCGACCTTGTCGGCGACTTCCAGGTGAACAAACGATTCGCCCAGCTTGACGACGCGGCCGACCAGACCACCCGAGGTCACCACCTCGTCGCCCTTGGCCAGCGCATCGATCATCGCCTTGTGCTCCTTTTGCCGCTTCATTTGCGGGCGGATCATGATGAAGTACAGCACCACGAACATCAGCACCAGCGGCAGCAGGCTGAACAGGCTGTTTTCGGCGCCGCCGGCGGCGGGCGCGGTCTGGGCAAAGGCTTCGGAGATGAACATCGTCGGGTTCCTTGGCGCGGCGTTCAGGCCGCGGGAATAAAGCTCGCCAGCCTTGCCGGCGCAACGGCGCACATGACGCCGGCCGGGCGCGCGGCCTCAGGCGGGCAAACGGTGGATTTTAGGCGGCGTGGTCGGCCGGCAACGGCCAGGCGCCTGAAAGGTCGCGCGCCGTCACACGCGGCCAACGCTGCGCTCGGGCACATTCCGGCCGCAGGCAGCCGCAGTGGCCGGTCAAAACAACGCCATGCTCAGCTTGCGGCGGTACTGGTCGACCAGCGGGTCCGACGGCACCGCGGCCTGCTTGCCAGTGACTTCAAGCTTGCCCTTGGCCGCCTCGGCGCCGGCGGCCGGTTTCGGCGCCGGCTTGGTCATCAGTTCCAGGATCGCGACATAGGTCTTGCGCGCCAGTTCCTGGTTCCAGGCCTTGTCGCGCATGATGATTTCAAGCAGCGCGTCCATCGCATCGGTGAAGCGACCGGCGGCAAAGTGGCTTTGCGCCAGCTCGTGGCGGGCATCGAAATCGCGCCGGTTGGCGGCAATCGCGGCGTCGAGCTGCGCCGCGCTGCGCGCGCCGGGCGCTTTTTCGCAGGCGTCCAGCCACAGGCCGAGCGCGGCAATGCGCGCGTCAAACGCCGCCTTCGACGCCACCGGCGCCCAGGCCTGGCGCGCCTGCGCGACGCGGCCGTTCTCGATCAGCAATTTGACGTAGTCGTTGCGCGCCACGTCGTTGCCGGGGTCCACCGCCACCGCCTGCTGCAGCTTGTCCAGCGCCGCTTCATGGTCGCCGGCGGCTTCCAGCGCCTGCGCTTCTTCACTCTCGGCTTCGGCGGCCAACGCCTCTTCGGTCGGCACATGGCGGTCGAGGAAGGCGCGGATCTGCGCCTCGGGCAGCGCGCCGACAAAGCCGTCGACCGGCTGGCCCTGCATGAACAGCACGCAAAACGGGATCGAGCGCACGCCAAAGGCCTGGCTCAACTGGCCGGCGATCTCGGGCTCGGCGTCGCTGTCGAGCTTGGCCAGCTTGAAGCGCCCGCCGTAGGCCTGTTCGACCTTTTCCAGCAGCGGGCCGAGGGTCTTGCACGGACCGCACCACGGCGCCCAGATGTCAAGCAGCACCGGCTGCGCCATCGACGCCTGGATCAGGTCGGCCTCAAAGTTTTGTAGGGTGATGTCGGTCATGGTCTGCGCAAAGTGTGGGGCCTGGGGTCGACGCTCGCGCGGCGAGCCCAGCGCGTGAGCTGGGGACGCGGCGCCTAGAATTCAAGGTTTTGCCTGCGCCGGGGTGTCGGAAACGGGCTTCGAACCGGCCTGTCAAGCACCCGCCATCCGCCTGCCGGAGCCCGCTGGAGCCCACTTGTCATCCGCACCGCCCGCCCTCGACAGCGCCCCGCCCGGCGCGACGCGCCAACCCCAGGTCGGCGTCGTGATGGGCTCGTCCAGCGACTGGGAAACCATGCGCCAGGCGGCCGCCATTCTGACCGAGTTCGACATCGCACATGAGTGCCGCGTGGTCTCGGCGCACCGCATGCCCGACGCGATGTTTGCCTACGCCGAAGCCGCCGCCGGGCGCGGGCTGGTGGCGATCATCGCCGGCGCCGGCGGCGCGGCGCACCTGCCAGGCATGCTGGCGGCCAAGACCACCGTGCCGGTGCTCGGCGTGCCGGTGGCCAGTCGGCACCTGTCGGGCGTCGATTCGCTGCACTCGATCGTGCAAATGCCCAAGGGCATTCCGGTGGCCACCTTCGCCATCGGCGCCGCCGGCGCGGCCAACGCGGCGCTGTTCGCGGTCGCCATGCTGGCCACCGGCGACGCCGCGCTGCGCGCCCGACTCGACGCCTTCCGCGCCCGCCAGACCGCCGCCGCCGAGGCGATGACCGGGGATCTGAAATGAGCTGCTGCGCGATGAACGATGACGCCGGCTGCGCCGGCATGAACGATGACGAAGCGCCCGACCGCCGCATGCCGCGGCCGCTTCTTTGTTCATGCCCCGCGCCCACGCGGGGCCTTCATCGTTCATCGACCGTGCCCACACACGGCGCATCAACGCGATGACCGCTGCCCTGCTCCCCGGCGCCGCGCTTGGCGTGATGGGTGGCGGCCAGTTGGGCCGCATGTTTGTGCAGGCGGCGCAGGCGATGGGCTACTTCACCGCGGTGCTGGACCCCGACCCGGCCTCACCCGCCGGCCTGGTGGCGCACTGGCACATCCAGACGCCCTACCTCGATGAACAAGGCCTGGCGCAACTGATGCAGCGCACCCAGGCCATCAGCACCGAGTTCGAAAACGTGCCGGCCGCCGCGCTGCACACCCTTGGCGCGCAGCGCCGCGTGGCACCGGGCGCCGACGCGGTGGCGGTGTGCCAGGACCGCGGTGCCGAAAAGGCCTGCTTTCGCGCCAGCGGCGTGCCGTGCGCGCCGTACGCGCTGGTCGACAGCGACGCCACGCTGGCCGCGATGGCCGATGCGCTGCTGCCCGGCATCTTGAAAACCGCGCGCCTGGGCTACGACGGCAAGGGCCAGGTCCAGGTTGCCGACCGCGCCGCGCTGGCCGCCGCCTGGCAGCAGCTCGGCCGCGCGCCGTGTGTGCTGGAGCAGCGCCTGGCGCTGGCGCTGGAGCTGAGCGTGGTCGTCGCGCGCAACGCCGTGGGTGAGTGCGTCGCGCTGCCGGTGCAGCAAAACCTGCACCGCGACGGCATTCTGGCGGTGACCCAGGTGCCGGCGCCGGACGCGACCGCCGCACAGCAGCAGCAGGCGCTGGCGCACGCGCAGGCGCTGGCCGAGGCGCTGGATTACGTTGGCGTGCTGTGCGTCGAATTTTTCGTGCTCGCCGACGCCACGCTGGTAGCCAACGAAATGGCGCCACGCCCGCACAACTCGGGCCACTGGTCGATCGATGGCGCCGACGTCAGCCAGTTCGAGCTGCAGGTGCGCACGCTGGCCGGGCTGCCCTTGGTCGCGCCGCGCCAGCATTCGGCGGCGGTGATGCTCAACCTGCTCGGCGACCTGTGGTTTGACGCCCATGGCGCCGAGCGCGAACCGCCCTGGCCCGCGCTGCTGGCGCTGCCCGGCGTGCACCTGCATCTGTACGGCAAGACCAGCGCGCGGCGCGGCCGCAAGATGGGGCATTTGACGGTCACCGCGGCCACGCCCGAGGCGGCGCGGGCGGTGGCCCTGTCGGCCGCCGCGGCGCTTGGCCTGCCGGCGTTCTGAGGCTGTGGCGCACGCGTGGTGGTCGACAGCCCTTGCCCCGATGCGGCGAACGCGGTGCGCGCGGTGGGCGCGCTGGTCCAGCCGGGTGCGCCGCCCGCATCGACGGTGATTGAAGACGCCGCGCAACGCCTGGCCGACGGCGCCTTGGTTGCATTTCCGACCGAAACCGTCTACGGCCTGGGCGCGCGCGCCGACGACGATGCCGCGGTGGCCGCGGTCTACGCCGCCAAGGGCCGGCCGACCGGACATCCGCTGATCGTTCACCTGGCCGAGCCGGGCGACGCCGCTGGCTTTGCCGCCGACTGGCCGCCGGCCGCGCAGCGCCTGGTGGCGGCGTTCTGGCCCGGGCCGTTGACGTTGATCGTGCGCCGCGTGCCGGGCGTGGCCAGCGCCGCCGCCGCCGGCCAGCCGACCATTGGCCTGCGCTGCCCGGCGCACCCGTTGGCCCGCGCGTTGCTGCGCGCCGCCGCGGCGCGTGGCGTGCCGGGTGTGGCGGCGCCCAGCGCCAACCGCTTTGGCCGCGTCAGCCCGACCACGGCGGCGCATGTGCGGGCCGAATTCGCCGCCACGCTGCCGTCGCTCAACGTGGTCGACGGCGGCGACTGCGCGGTGGGCATCGAATCGGCGATCGTCGATGTGTCGCGCGGTCGCCCGGTGCTGCTGCGCCCGGGGGTGCTGACGCGCGCCGAAATAGAAGCCACGCTTGGCGAGCCGCTGCTCAGCGCCGCGGCCGCAGCCACCGACATCGCCGGCGCCAACACCCCACGCGCGCCGGGCACGCTGGCCGCGCACTACGCGCCGGCGGCCCGGGTCTGCCTGTTTGGCGCCGACGCACTGGCCGCGGCGCTGCGTGCGCGGGCATCAAGCGGCCAGCCGGCCCGGGGGCTGGCGGTATATTCGCGCGGCGCCGCGCTGCCGAGCGCGGTTTTCGGGCCGCTGTGCTGGCGGACCATGCCGGATGACGCGGTGGCGGCGGCGCACGAGTTGTTTTCGGTGCTGCGCGAATTCGACGCGGCAGGGGTCCACGAAATCTGGGTCGAACAGCCGCCCGACACCCCGGCCTGGGAAGGCGTACGCGACCGCCTGAAGCGCGCCGCCGCGGCCTGATCCCCAGCCCGGCGCGGCCTGCAAATGGAAATCCAATGACTGTGTTGCAACCCATCGGCCGGCGCGCAGCGCGCCTGCCGCGCATCTCCACCCTTGCGCTGGCCGCCTCGGCGCTGCTGTTGCTGTCGTCGTGCGGCGGCGGCACCGAGCAGGTGGTCGTCTTCAAACCCAACCGCCTGGTGGTGATCGGCGACGAGGCCAGCCTGCTGGTCGGTGCCAACGGCAACGGCCGCAAGTATTCGGTCAACGCCTTCAACACCACCTCCGGCGCAGCCGATTGCACGCTGTTGCCGACCTTGCCGCAGCAGGTCGCCACCCACTACGGCATCGTCTTCCCGCAGTGCAACCCCAACGCGGTCAGCAGCACCGGCGAAATGCGCGCCAAGGCCAACGCCTTGCTTGAAGACTCCGCCACCGGGCTGGCCGCGCAGGTCGGCGCCGGCACCCCCCTGGGCACCGGTGACCTGGTGACGGTGTGGTTCGGCAGCAACGATGTAATCGACATCTACCGCCAGTACGCGCGCGGCCAGTTGACGCTGGACGCGGCCACCGCCGAAGCCCGGCGCCGTGGTGGCGTGGCCGCCCGGCTGGTCAACGACTTGCTGGCCACCAATGTGCGCGCACTGGTGTTCACCGTGCCCGACCTGGGCCTGAGCCCCTACGCCCGCGCGCGGGTGACCAGCGCCGACCCGGCCGACCCGACGGGGGCGGCCGATGCCGACGCGGTGAAGCACCTGACCGCGCTGAGCGAGGCCTTCAACGCCTATCTGCGCACGCAAATCGATTCCACCCGCTACAACGGCCGCCACTTCGGGCTGGTATTTCCTGACGAGGTGGTGCAGCAGGTCAACGCCTTCCCGAGCAGCTTCGGCCAGTACCTGACCTCGCCGTACAACATCAGCGAGGCCGCGTGCATGGTCGACCTGCTGGCCTGCCTGGATTCAAAGGACAGCAGCGGCGCCAACAATGGCGGGCTGGTGGCCGGCGCCACCAACTCCGACCACCTGTGGGCCAGCGACCGCTGGCTGGGCTACCCGGGGCACTATTTGCTCAGCGTGCGGGCCATCAACCTGCTCATCACGTTGCCGTTCTGACGCGCCGGCGCGGCCCGCGGCGTTCAGCCGTTCAGCGATTGCGCCTTGCCAGTGCGGCCGGGCGCGCCGCCGCTGCACCAGGGTGCGCAGCAAAATGGTTCCGGCCAGCGCCAATGTCAGAAGGTTGGCGATGATGATCGGCCAGGCGCCGAGCAACACCCCGTAGGCCAGCCACAGCAGCACGCCGAGCGTGAACGCGGCGTACATCGACAGCGAGATGCCGGCCAGGCTGGGGCTGCGAAAAGCGTGCACCGCCTGCGGAATGAACGAACCGGTGGTCTGGCCGGCGGCGAGGTAGCCCATCCACTGGGCAAGGTCGGAAGTCATAGTGACGAAGGTGCGCGCGTGGTGCGCCGCAGCAAAAAGTCAGGGCGCGATTGCACCATGCGTTGTCGCCGGCTGCGCCAGCCACTGCTGCAAAGCGTCGAGCACCTCACGCCCTTGTGCCGCGCGGTCGTGCTGCAACAACGCCACCAGCACGGTGCGCCGGCCGTTGCCCTGGGCGCTGTCGACGACGCCGGCAATGCCCAGCACATCGCGCAGCGAGCCGGTCTTCAAGTGCGCGCGACCAACCGCGCCACGGCTGCGCCGCGCGGTGCCGTCCAGGCCGACCACCGGCAGCGATGCCAGCAGCTCGGGCATCCACGGCGAGCGCCAGCCGCGCAGCAGCAGCCGGCCAATCTGCTCGGCCGACAGCCGCGTGCTGCGCGACAGCCCCGAGCCGTTGTCGACCTCGGGCGCGGCGTCGCCGGCCGTCGCCGCGGCGTCGTCGCCGCCGCCCAGCGCCTGCGCCAGCCAGTCGCGCAGCACCGCGCGCGCCGCCTCGGGCGAGCCGCTGCCGCGCTGCTGCAGGCCGAGTGTCAGAAACACCTGCTGCGCCATGGTGTTGTTGCTGTACTTGTTGATGTCGCGCACCACGTCGGCCAGTGGCGGCGAGGCCAGCATGAACGCCGGCGGCGTGGCCGGCGCGCTGCCCTCGCGCACCGCGCCGCGCAGCGTGCCGCCGATGGCGCGCCACATCGCGCCCAGCAGCCGGGCGTCAAAGCTTGCCGGGTCAGCATAGGCCAGCGGCCAACTGCGCTCGCCGCAGGCCGCCGGGTAGCGGCCGGCAAAGCGCATGCGCTGCGGGTCGGCCGGCGTGGCCGCCAGCGCCGCGCGCCAGTCGCCGCAGGGCGCGCCCGACAGCGGCAGCTCGGCGTCAACCGCATGGCCGTCCAGCGTCGGCTCGACCGCCACCCGCGCCACGCCGCGCGCCAGGTCGGGCGTGAAGGTGTAGATCAGGCTGCGCTGGGCCAGCAGCAGCGCGTCGGCGGCAACGTTGTACGGCCGCAGCGGCTCGCCGTCGAAGTCGGCCGGCGAGCCTTCGGCACGGGCAAACGCGCTGCGGTCGAGCACGATGTCGCCGCGAATCTCGCGCAGCCCCGCCGCCTGCACCCGGCGCAGCAGCAGCCAGATGCGCTCGACCGTCAGCTTGGGGTCGCCGCCGCCTTTGATGACCAGCGCGCCGTCGAGCACGCCGCGCCGCAGCGTTCCGTCCAGCCACACCGACGTGGTCCAGGTGAACTGCGGCCCGAGCAGCTCCAGCGCCGCCAGCGTCGTCGCCAGCTTGAACAGGCTGGCCGGGTTGACCGGCCGCTGCGCGTTGTGCGCCAGCCGCGGCGCGGCGGCGTCGACGTCGTGGACGTACACGCTCAGCGCCGATGGTGGCAGTTGCGCGCGGTCAAGCGCCTGGCGCACCGGCGCCGGCAGTGCCGTGGGGGCGTCTTGCGCGTGCGCGGGCGGCGGCGCGGCTTGCACGCCGACCAGCGCAGCGACCACCACGCTGGACACCGGCCCGGCGGCCCGCCGCAAGCAAAGGAGGCGCCACACCGCGCGCGCGCACCGGCCAAAGACGACGGACAAGCCCCGCATCGGCCGATGATGGCACGGCTAAACTGCCCCGCCGCCATGCCCGCCGACCCCGCCGCCGCCGACTGTGCCGAGCCCGACGCCTGGCCGGGTGCGCCGGCAAAGTCCGCCTGCCTGGCAACGATCGACAGCTCGGGCGACGCCCTGGCAATCGGCGTGCTGGCCGCCGACGGCCGCCGCGAACTGTTGAACGCCGCCGGCGGCGCGCAGGCCTCGGCAACGCTGCTGCCGGCGCTGCGCCGGCTGCTGCAGGCCGCCGGTTTGACCATTGCCGCGCTCGACGCGGTGGCCTTTGGCCGCGGCCCGGGCGCCTTCACCGGGCTGCGCACCGCCTGCGCGGTGGCCCAGGGCCTGGCCTTTGGCGCCGACCGGCCGGTGCTGGCGGTCGACAGCCTGCTGATTTGCGCCGAAGACGCCTACGCCAGCCAGTCCGCCGCGCTGCCGCGCCACGCCGAGTGGTGGGTGGCGGTCGACGCGCGGATGGACGAGGTCTACGCCGCGCACTACCGGCGCGACGACCGCCACGCCGAGCGCGCCGACTGGACCACGCTAAGGCCGCCCGCGCTGTACACCCTGGCCGCGCTGGCCGAGGCCTGGCGCGCCGCGCCGCCGCGCGCGCTGGCTGGCAACGCCGCGGCGGTGTTTGGCAGCCGGCTGCCGCTGGCCGGCATCGACAGGTTCGGCGTGGAAACCGACCGCGCCGCCGCGCTGCTGCGGTTGGCCGAAGCGGCGTGGCGGCAAGGCGCGGCGGTCGACGCGGCCGATGCGCTGCCGCTGTACCTGCGCGACAAGGTGGCGCTGACCAGCGCCGAGCGCGACAAGCGGCGCGGCGAGGCGGCGGCGTGATCGTGCGCGCGCTGACCCGCCGGCACGGCCGCGCCGCCGACCGCCACCGCGGCGATGGCGCCGGCCGCTGGCAGCACCGCGCACCGCTGGCCGCTGACTTCGACGCCGTGCTGGCCATCGAGGTGCAGTCGTACAGCCACCCGTGGACGCTGGGCCACTTCAAGGATTCGCTCGGCGCCGGCTACCGCATGGAACTGCGGCTTAACGGCGACGGCGAGTTAGTCGGCTACAGCGTGGTGATGCCCGGCGTCAAAGAGGCGCACTTGCTGAACCTGACCGTCGCGCCATCGGCACGCCGGCAAGGCCATGCCCGCGCGCTGCTCGACCGCGCGGTCCACCGCGCGCGCGCCCACGGCGAGCGCACGCTGTGGCTGGAAGTGCGCAGCGGCAACCAAGAGGCGCGCGCGCTGTACCACGCCTACGGCTTCACCCAGCGCGGCCTGCGTCCCGGCTACTACCCGATTGACCATCAGCAGCGCGAGGACGCGCTGGTGCTGGCGCTCGATCTGCCCGACGTAGGGCACCCCGCGTCGACCGCGGGTTTCGTCCATGGCGTGGACTGAGCGCCAACACGCGCTGCTGCGCGGCATCGGGCTGCGCGTCTGGGCGGCGCCGGTGCCGGAAGCGGTCGACGGATCACCCGACGATGCGCCGACCGTGGCCCCGGTGCAGTCGCAGCGGCAACCGCAATTGCCACGGCCAACGCCAGCGCCGCGGCCAATCGCCGCGCCACCGATGCGCGCCGGCTTGCCGGACGCGCCGGCCGTGTCCGCCGAACCCGCGGCCGTGCCCATGGCCGCGCCTGCGGCCGCGATCACTGACGCCGCAACGACCGCGGCGCTGCAAATGGACTGGCCCGCGCTGCGTGCGGCGGTGGCCGGCTGCAGCGCCTGCGATTTGAGCCGCAGCCGGCGGCAGACGGTGTTTGGCGTTGGCCACCCGCAGGCGCACTGCATGGTCGTCGGCGAGGCGCCGGGCGAGCAGGAAGACCGCCAGGGCGAGCCCTTTGTCGGCCCGGCCGGCCAGTTGCTGGACCGCATGCTGGCGGCGATCGGGCTGGCGCGCGCCGGCGACGACCCCGCGCGCACCGTGTTCATCTGCAACACGCTGAAGTGCCGGCCGCCCGGCAACCGCAACCCGTCACCGGCCGAGCTGGCCTGTTGCGCGCCCTACCTGCAGCGCCAGGTCGAGCTGGTGCAGCCGCGGGTGATTCTGGCGCTGGGCCGCTTTGCCGTGCAGGCGCTGCTGCAAAGCGCCGAGCCGCTGGGCCGGCTGCGTGGCCGCGTGCACCGCTGGGGCGAGCGTCCGCTGGTGGTCAGCTACCACCCGGCCTACCTGCTGCGCCAGCCCGCCGACAAGGCCCGCGCCTGGGCCGACCTGTGCCTGGCGGCCGACTTGCTGCAGCGCGGCGGCTGAAGCCGCGCCTTGCTTATTGATCGTCGCCAAACCCCGCTTCGCGCTGGTGCCTGATGCGCAGAATGTAAATATCGCCGCCGCGCTGGTAGCGGTAACGCGCCAGATAGCCGGTGGCGCCAAACTTGATGACCAGTTCGCGGGTATGCGGCAGGTCGGCCACCGGCCGATGGGCTTCGGGCATCAACGCCAGGCGCTGGATGCTCTCGACGATGGCGGCCTTGCCGCGCTGCGCGGCCTCTGGACTTTTGCCGAGCAAAAACTCGCGCAGCCGAAGTAAATCACCAACGGCATCCGCGGTGAATATCACTTGTGGCATGCAGGAACAGGCAATTCAGTTTCCGTGCCCCAGGAATCCACCCAGGCCGCAACCTCGTCGCCGGTCAGGTGCAGGCCGGTTTCCTGGTAATGCTCCCAGGCGGCCTGGCATTGCGCGGTGAAGCGGTCGCGGGCCTCTTCGCGCGCGATGTAGGACTCGATCGCCTCGCAGGCAATGGCATGCGCACTGCGCTTGCGCGCTTGCGCCAGCCTGGCCAGTGCTTCACGGGTGGCGGCGCTGATCTTGAGCGACAGCGGGCCACGCGCGGTGGGTGCCGTGGTGTTGGTCGTGGAGGTGGTCATTGCGGCTCCTGGGTAGTACCCGGTATAGCCGGAGGCTACCCCCGAACGCTGCGCAACTCAACCAGGCAACGCGCCCGCTTGCGAATGCCGAGGTGGCCGCAAGCCGCCAAACCATGCTGCCGCGCCGGCAGGCAACCCACGGTTGGCCCGCGGCCTGTCGCCGCGACGCTCAGCGCCGACCGCGCGGCCCGTGGCCAAAGCCCGGCTTTGCCGGCCGGCCATGGCTGGGCTGCGGGCGTGGGCCGTGCGCGCCCGGCGCGGCGCCGTGGTGCGCGTCGTCGCGCGGCGCCACGCCGGCGTGCGGCGCCAGGTGGGCGTGGCCGTGCGGCGCCTTGGCCGCGCGCAGCGGCGGCGGGCCGCCGTGCGACCAGGCGTCGCCGTGGCCGCCGTGTCCGGCATGGTGGCCGCCGTGGCCGACAAAACCGCCGCCGCCCGGGCGCCCGCCTGGCCGGCCCGGGCCGCCGAAGCGCGGGCGCTGCGCCGGGCCGCCGCGCGGTGCGGCGACCGGCTCGGGCAGCTTGGGCTCGAAGCCCGGCAGCACCGCGCTGGCGATTTTTTGCGTCGTGAAGCGCTCGATGCGCCGCACCATGCCGATGTCGCGCCGCTCGGCCAGCGTGATCGCCAGCCCCGTGTTGCCGGCGCGGCCGGTGCGGCCGATGCGGTGCACGTAGTCCTCGGGCTTCATCGGCAGGCCGAAGTTGATGACGTGGCTGATGCTCGGCACGTCGATGCCACGCGCGGCCACGTCGGTGGCCACCAGGATGCGCAAATGGCCCTGGCGCAGCCCCTGCAGCACGCGGTTGCGGCGGCCCTGCGGCATGCCGCCGTGCAGCGCGGCCACCGCGTGGCCGATGTCGGCCAGCTTCCAGGCCACCACGTCGGCGTCCTGCTGGGTGCTGGTGAAGACCACGCATTGGTCGATGTCGCGCTCGGTCAGCAGCTCTTCGAGCAGCGCCTGCTTGTGCGCCAGGTTGTCGGCCCAGTACAGGCGCTGGGCGATCTGGCTGTGGGTGTCGGTGTGCGAGTCGACCGCCACCTTGCGCGGCTGGCGCGTCAGCGCCGCGGCCAGCCCGCCCACCTGGCCGGCAAAGGTGGCCGAGAACATCAGCGTCTGGCGTTCGGCCGGGCAGGCCTGGGCGATGGCGCTGATGTCGTCAATGAAGCCCATGTCGAGCATGCGGTCGGCTTCGTCGAGCACCAGCAGTTCCAGGTGCGCCAGCACCGCGGCGCCCGAGCCCATCAGGTCGAGCAGCCGGCCGGGGGTGGCGACCAGGATGTCCAGCGGCCCGCGCAGCGCCTTCAGTTGCGCGTGGTACGGCACGCCGCCGACCACGCTGGCCACGCGCAGGCCTTGCACGCCCTGGCCGTAGACGGTGCAGGCGCGCCAGACCTGCAGCGCCAGCTCGCGGGTGGGCGCCAGCACCAGCACGCGCGGGCCTTGCGGCGCGCCCTTGGCGCGGCGTTGCGCCGGGTCGCGCCGGGCTTCGATCAGCCGCTGCAGCGCCGGCCAGACAAAGGCCGCGGTCTTGCCGCTGCCGGTTTGCGACGACACCAGCAGGTCGTGCCCGGCCAGCGCCAGCGGCACGGTGCGCTGCTGCACGGTGGTCGGCTGCTCATAGCCGGCGTGGACGATGGCGCGCACGATGCTGGCATCGAGCGCCAGCGCGGCAAACGCCGCGCCCGGGGCGGCCGGCGGCGCTTCATGGACGGCGGCGGCGGCGGTTGCAGGCGTCGTCGGGGCGACGGGCTCGGCCAGCGCCAAGGCGTCGGCGTGGTGCGGGGTATCAAAGGTCATGCGTGCTTTCACGAAAACAAAACCACACCACGCACGGCGCCGGCCAAGGCGCACGACCGCGGTGTTTCAGCAGGGTCGCGACAGGGAAAGCACCTCGGCCTGCGGGCGCCCGCGGCAGTGCGCCACGGGCCGGCCGGCCTCTGAACTTTGGTCCTCACAGCGACGGCATCGCCGCCAACCAGGAACTCTCGACGCCAAGGGTGCCCGGCCGCATCGGAGCCGGCTGGGCGCGTCGTGAAAAGGTCAGAGGGGATGAACGAAAAACGCCAACCAGGGGTTGGCGTCGGCGCGCATTGTGGCAGAACTTGCTGCGCCGCAGCAGGGCTGTTGTCTGGCTGCGTCAGGCGACGCTGCGGCGGTCTTCACGAATCAGGTCGGCGGCCTTTTCGGCCAGCGCAATGGTCGGCGCGTTGGTATTGCCGGAAATGATGCGCGGCATCACCGAGGCGTCAACCACGCGCAGCCGCTCCAGCCCGTGTACGCGCAGCCGGGCGTCGACCACGTCGTGCGCCGCATCCGGCCCCATGCGGCAACTGCCGACCGGGTGGTAGATGGTGTCGGCCTGGTCGCGGATGAAGGCGGCGATGTCGTCGTCGCTTTGCGCCCGCGACGAGCGCGCCGACTCGCCGCCGCCCAGCGCCGCCAGCGCCGGCGCGGCCAGGATGCGGCGGGTGTGCTTGACACCTTGCACCATGCGCGGCAGGTCGGCCGGGTGCTGGAAGAACGCCGGGTCGATCAACGGCTTTTCAAGCGCGTTCGGCGAGGCCAGCCGCACATGGCCGCGGCTGTCGGGCTGCAGCAGGCAGATATGGCACGAATAGCCCTGGCCGAGCAGCGTCTTGCGGCCGTGGTCCAGCAGCTTGGCGATGACGAAGTGCAGTTGCAGGTCGGGCCCGGCCAGCGCCGGGTCGGAGCGGAAGAACGCGCCGGCCTCGGCGTAGTTGGTGGTCAGCGGCCCGCGCCGCTCGCGCCGCCATTGCCACAGCCCGCGCCAGGCCAGCTTCAGCCCGGCCAGCGAGACCCCGAACAGCTCGGCGACGCCCGGCGCGTCAGACACCAGCACCACGTCGGGGTGGTCGTGCAAATGGCTGCCGACGCCGGGCAGTGCGTGGCGCACGGCGATGCCCAGCGTCTGCAAATGGTCGGCCGGGCCAATGCCGCTGCACATCAGCAATTGCGGCGACTGGAAGGCGCCGCCGCAGACCAGCACCTCGATGCGGGCGCTGGCGCGCTGCGTGGCGCCGGCCTGCACATAGGCCACGCCGGTGGCGCGGCGCGGGTGGTCGGCGTCGTCGAACAGCAGCGCGGTGGCCTGGGCGCCGGTCAGCACGGTCAGGTTGGGCCGCTTGAGCGCCGGGCCGAGGTAGCCCTTGGCCGCGCTGCAGCGCTCGCCGCCGCGCTGGGTGACCTGGTAAAAGCCCACGCCCTCTTGCTGCGCGCCATTGAAGTCGGCGTTGGCCGGCAGCCCGGCCTGCACGCCGGCCTCGACAAAGCGCGCCGCCACCGGGTTGGGCTGCTGCAGGTCCATCACGTGCAGCGGGCCGCCTTGCGCGTGGTGCGCATCGGCGCCGCGGGCGTTGTCTTCGGCGCGCAGAAAGTAAGGCCGCAGGTCGTCCCAGCCCCAGCCCGGGTTGCCGGCGGCGGCCCAGGCGTCGTAGTCGGCCGGCTGGCCGCGCAGGTAAACCATGGCGTTGACCGAGCTGGAGCCGCCCAGCACGCGGCCGCGCGGCTGCCAGCCGCGGCGGCCGTTGAAGCCGGGCTGCGGCACGGTCTCAAAGCCGGGGTTGATCGACCGCGCCCGCGCCAGCACCGCCAACGCGCCCGGGCACTGCACCAGCGCGGTGTCGTCGCTCGGGCCGGCTTCCAGCAGCGCGACGCGCAGCGTGGGATCCTCCGACAGCCGCGCGGCCAGCACACAACCGGCCGAACCGGCCCCGACGATCACATAGTCAAACATTGGGCCGGCCTCCATCGCGCTGCGTCCGGCGCCGATGGTAGGTGCGGCCTGCCACCGCGCCGCTGGCGTGCGGGTGGAGAGCCGCCTCTAGTGACGCCGGGCAGTGGTGCCGAGCAGTCGCGCGCCGACCGGCCGAATCAATTCAGGGCGCCGGGGCGCCGGCGCCACCGTCGGCCGGTGCCGACGCATCGCCCGCGCCGGCAACGGTTTCAGGCGGACGGGTGGCCGGCGTGTCGTCGGCGCCGCGGTCGGTCTGCTTGCGCTGGCGCTTTTCTTCGGCCTTGCGTTTCTTGGCCAGCTCGCGCTGGCGCTTCTCGTACCCATAGTTCGGTGTGGCCAAAGCGCTGCTCCTGAAGGGTTGTGGGCCGCGCGAAGCGATTCCCGACCGCGGCAGCATAAGGCATGGCCTGACAGCCGGCCCGCGAAAGCCGACGCCACAACGGCCAAGGGCCACCGAAGTGGCCCTTGCTCCCAGGTGGCTGCTTTGAGCCAGCCACCTGCTTGTCGGCGCCGGGTACGGGTTCCGGTGCTCCGCCCATTGTTGCGGTCGGTTATCGCCTAGACAGGGCCGCATTGTGCGGGCCGCGTCGACCGCGTGCATGGGTAGAAACGGCAGCCTTTCCCCTCAGTTGTGGGTTTTCGTCACGCCGGTTGTGACCGACTGCACGCCATTGTCGTGCTGCACTGCACAATTCACGTTGGCGGATTGTTCCGCCCACCCTCAACCCTCGGAACAGCAGCACCATGCGCTACGTGGTTTTCAACCAAAAAGGCGGTGTCGGCAAATCGACCATCGCGTGCAACCTGGCCGCCATCGGCGCCAACGCCGGCCGGCGCACTTTGGTGGTCGACCTCGACGTGCAGGGCAACAGCACGCGCTACCTGCTTGGCGACGGCGTGGAGACCGCGCACGACGGCGCGGTCGAGTTTTTCGACCAGGCGCTGAAGTTCAGCCTGCGGCCGATCGACCCGGCCAGCTATATCGAGCCGACGCCATTTGAAAACTTGAGCCTGATGCGCTCGGGCGCGGCGCTGGACGAGTTGCAGGGCAAGCTCGAATCGCGGCAAAAAATCTACAAGCTGCGCGAGGCGCTGCAGGCGCTGGACAAGCACTTTGACGAGGTGTGGATAGACACGCCGCCGGCGCTGCACTTCTATACCCGGTCGGCGCTGATCGCCGCGCAGGGCTGCCTGATCCCGTTCGACTGCGACGACTTTTCGCGCCGCGCGCTGTACCTGCTGCTGGACAACGTGCACGAGATCCAGGCCGACCACAACCGCGAGCTGAAGGTCAGCGGCATCATCGTCAACCAGTTCCAGCCGCGCGCCCGGCTGCCGCAACGCCTGGTGCAGGAGCTGCTGGACGAAGGCCTGCCGGTGCTCCAGCCCTACCTGGGTTCCAGCGTCAAGGTCAAGGAGTCGCACGACCAGTCGCTGCCGCTGGTGCACCTGGACCCGCGGCACCGGCTGACGCAGGACTATCTGGCGCTGTACGCGGCGCTGCACGCGGCGCCGGCCGCGGGCGGGCGCAAAGGCGGCTGAGCACCGGGCGCGCCAGCCGCGCAGCGCCGCGGCAGCGTCGCGCCAGGCCTCAACGCCACAGCCAACAGGCCGCGCGGTGCGTGGTGTCGCCGTCGGCACCGGCGGCCAGCGCGGGCGTGTCGACGCGGCAGCGCGGCTCGGCGATCGGGCAGCGGGTGTGGAAGCTGCAGCCCGACGGCGGGTTGACCGGCGACGGCTGCTCGCCGCGCAGCACGATGCGCTGGCGGCGCGAGGCCGGCGCAATGCTCGGCGTGGCCGACAGCAGCGCCTCGGTGTAGGGGTGGCGTGGCCGCGCAAACACCGCGTCGCACGGGCCTTGCTCGACCGCGCGGCCGAGGTACATCACCACCACCTCGTCGGCCACATGGCGCACCACGCCCAGGTCGTGCGAGATGAAGACGTAGGCCACGCCGAGCGCGCTTTGCAGCTCGGCCAGCAGGTTCAGCACCTGGGCGCGCACCGAGACGTCGAGCGCCGACACCGGCTCGTCGAGCACCAGCACGCGCGGTTCGAGCATCAGCGCGCGGGCGATGGCGATGCGCTGGCGCTGGCCGCCGGAAAACATGTGCGGCCAGCGGTCGAAGTGCTCGGGCCGCAGGCCGACGCGCTGCAGCATGCGCCGCGCCTGGTCGCTGCGCTGCGCGGCGTCGCCGATGGCGTGCACCGCCAAGGGCTCGACCAGCGCCGCGCCGACCTTTTGCCGCGGGTTCAGCGCGCCATAGGGGTTCTGGAACACGATTTGCACCGCGCGGCGCAGCGCGCGTCGGCGCGCCGCGTCGGCGCTGGCAACGTCGGCAGCGTCGATCAACAGCCGGCCGGCGGTCGGCGGCTCGATCATCGTCAGCAGCCGCGCCAGCGTGCTCTTGCCGCAGCCCGATTCTCCGACCACCGCCAGCGTGCGCCCGGCCTGCAGCGTGAACGACACGCCGTCGAGCGCGCGCACCAGCGCCGGCGCGCCGAACAGACCGCGCTTGACCGGGTAGTGGCGCGCCAGGGCTTCGGCCGCGAGCACCGGCGCCGAGGCTACGCGGTCGGCCGCGCGGTCTTCGCCGGCAGCGGCGTGGCCGTTCACCGCGCTGCCCCCGCGTGACGCGGCGCGCCAGCGGCCGAACCAGCCAGCGCCCCACCCGGCCGGCCATCAACCAGCGGAAAGTGGCACAACGCGCGGCCCAGCGCCGCGTCCGCCGGCTCGGGCGGCTGCGCGCACCGCGGCTGCACGTGGGCGCAGCGCGGCGCGAACAGGCAGCCGGCGGGCCGGTCAAACTGCCCCGGCACCAGCCCGGGAATCGCCGCCAGCGGCTGGCCGCGCGCCGCGCCGGCGGCCAAGGGGTCGGGCAAGGCGCGCAGCAGCGCGGCGGTGTAGGGGTGGTGCGGGTCGGCGAACAAGGTGTCGGCGGCGGCGGCCTCGACCTGCCGGCCGGCGTACTGCACCAGCACGCGGTCGGCGGTTTCGGCAACCACGCCCAGGTCATGCGTGATCAACACCAGCGCCATGCCGTTGCGGCGCTTCAAATCGAGCAGCAGTTCAAGAATCTGCGCCTGGATGGTGACGTCTAACGCGGTGGTCGGCTCGTCGGCGATCAGCAGCCTGGGGCCGCAGGCCAGCGCCATCGCAATCATCACGCGCTGGCTCATGCCGCCCGACAACTGGTGCGGAAAGGCGTTGACGCGCCGCGCCGGGTCGGGAATGCCAACCTGCTCCAACAGCTCGACCACGCGCCGTCGCCGCGCCGCGCGGTCCAGCCGCAGGTGCGTGGCCAGCGCCTCGCCGATCTGCCAGCCCACGGTAAAGCAGGGGTTGAGCGCGGTCATCGGCTCCTGGAACACCATCGCGATGTCGCGGCCGATCAGCCGCCGCCGCTCGGCGGGCTTCAATCGCAGCAGCTCGGTGCCGGCAAACGCCATGCGCTCGGCGCTGACCGTTGCGGTCCACGGCAGCAGCCCCATCACCGCCAGCATCGCCACGCTCTTGCCCGAGCCTGATTCGCCGACGATGGCCAGCACCTCGTTGGCATCAACGGCAATGTCGATGCCATCGACCGCGGTGAACGCCCCGCCCCGGGTCGCGAAACGCACCGTCAGGCCGCGGATGTCGAGCAGCGGTGACGCGCTCATTGCCGCCCCCCGCTGACCGTGGAAGTACGCGACTTCTCATGCCGAACGCGCCAAGCTCCCGCACGCCCCAACGCCAACCAAGCGGCCGCCGCGGAACCGGCTTTGCCGGGCGGCTGGCGGCGCCCCCCTCGGGGGGGAGGCGGCGCAGCCGCTTCGGGGGGGGTCCAAGTCATGAGCGGCGCATCTTCGGGTCCAGCGCATCGCGCAGCCCGTCGCCCATCAGGTTGATCGCCACCACGGTGACTAAGATGGCCAACCCGGGCAGCGTCACCAGCCACGGGTTGCTGCGGATGAATTCGCGCGCGTCGGCCAGCATCGTGCCCCACTCGGCCGTCGGCGGCTGCGCGCCCAGGCCCAGAAAACCCAGCGCGGCGGCTTCCAGAATGGCGTCGGACACGCCGAGCGCGGCCTGCACGATCAGCGGCGACAGGCAGTTCGGCAGCACGGTGACGAACAGCAGCCGCGCGCGGCCGACGCCGGCCACCTGCGCCGCGGTGACGTAGTCCTTGCCCAGCTCGGCCAGCGCCGACGCGCGCACCAGCCGCACATAGCGCGGCAGGTAGACGATGGTCACCGCGACGATGGTGTTGAGCAGGCTGGGCCCGAGCACCGCGACGACCAGGATCGCCAGCACCAGGCTGGGCACGGCCATGATCAAGTCCATCAGCCGGGTGATGGCCACATCCACCGCCTGCCCCAGCGTGCCGCGAAAGGCGACGCAGGCCAGCCCGAGCAGCACGCCGAGCACAAAGCTCACGCCCATCACCGACAGGCCTATCAGCAGCGACACCCGCGCGCCGTGGATCAGCCGCGACAACAGGTCGCGGCCCAGGCTGTCGGTGCCCAGCACGAAGCGCGACGAGCCGCCGTCGGCCCACCACGGCGCGGCACGCACCGCGTCGCGGAACTGCTCGGTCGGCGAATACGGCGCGACCACGTCGGCCAGCAGCGCCAGCGCCACCACCAGCGCCACCACCACCAGCCCGGCCAGCGCGCCGCGGTTCTCCCGAAACGCCGACCAAAACGCCGCCAGCGGCGTCGGCGGGTCGAACATCGGCATCGCCTCGCGCGCGGTCTCAGCCATCGTTCATCCGCGCGCGCCGGCGGTTGTCGTCAATCCGCATCATGTCGCATGCCTGATGCGCGGGTTGAAGACGCCGTAGCTCAGGTCGACCAGCAGGTTGACGACGACGACGATCGACGAGATCAGCATCACCCCGCCCTGCAGCGCCGGGTAATCGCGGCGGGCGATCGATTCGATCAACCACTTGCCGACGCCGGGCCACGAGAAGATGGTTTCGGTCAGCACCGCGCCGGCCAGCAGCGTGCCCACCTGCAGGCCGACGATGGTGACCACCGGAATCAGCGCATTGCGCAGCGCATGAAGCCCGACCACCCGCCACGCCGGCAGGCCCTTGGCGCGCGCGGTGCGCACATAGTCCTCGCCCAGCACCTCCAGCATCGCCGAGCGCGTCATCCGCGCCACCACCGCCAGCGGCACGGTGCCCAGCACGATGGCCGGCAGCACCAGGTGGTGCAGCGCGTCCTTGACCGCGCTGTCCTGGCCCGACAGCCAGGCGTCGATGACCATGAAGCCGGTCACCGGCTCGAAGTAGAACTTGATCAGGTCGATGCGGCCCGACACCGGCGTCAGCCCCCAGCGCTCGCCGACAAACATGATCAGCAGCAGCCCCCACCAGAAAATCGGCATCGAGTAACCGGTGACCGACAGCCCCATCAGCAACTGGTCCCACAGGCTGCCGCGCCGCGCCGCGGCCAGCGTGCCGGCCGGAATGCCGACCAGCACGGCCAGCAGCATGGCCGCCAGCGCCAGCTCCAGCGTGGCCGGAAACAGTGCGGCAAACTCGGTCAACACCTTCTGGTTGGTGGCCAGCGAGGTGCCAAAGTCGCCGTGCAGCAACTGGCCGATGTAGTCGGCAAACTGCTTCCACAGCGGCTGGTCCAGCCCCAGCTCGTGGCGAAACTGCGCCAGCCGCTCGGCGCTGATGCCGCGCTCGCCAACCCGCACCTCGACCGGGTCGCCCGGCACCAGCCGGATGGCGACAAAGGTCACCGCCATCAGCGCGACAAAGGTCGGCACGGTCAGCGCCAGCCGGCGCAGCAGGTAGCCGAACATCGCGCCGCGGTCCCGTTGCCGTCAGTCTTCCTGCCAGCGCGCCAGCGCGCGCGGGTCGCGGATCAGGATGTCGCGCTTGTCGACGCTGATCAGCCCCTGCTCCTCCAGCTCGTGCAGCACGCGCGAGAAGTATTCGGGCGTCAACGACAGCCGCGAGGCGATGGTCGCCTTACTGACCGGCAGCGACACGGTCAGCTCGCCCTGCGGCGGCGGGCCATCGTCATCGGCGCCGCCGACGTCACGCAACAGATAGCCGATGACGCGCTGCACGCCGCTGTGCAGCGCGTAGGCCTGCACATCGTTGATCAGCCCGTGCAGCCGGCGCGACATGCCGGCCAGCATCTTCAGCGCGAAGCGCGTGTCGCGTTCGATCTCGGCCAGCACCGCCGCCTTGCCGACCGACAACACCATGGTCTCGGTCAGCGCCTGGGCGTTGATGATGTAGGGCTTGCCGGCAAACATCAGCGCCTCGGCAAAGCTCTGGCCCGGGCCGACCAGCTCGATCACCTTCTCCTGCCCGGCCGGCGACAGCGCAAACAGCTTGACCTGCCCCATCACCGTGACGTGAAACGCCTCGCACGGCTCGCCAAAGCGAAACACCATCTCGCCACGCGACAGGCGCCGCACGCCGCAGCCCTCGGCCAGCCGTTCCAGCTCGGCGCGGTCGAGGTCGGAAAACAGCGGCAGCACCGCCAGGTAGCGCGGCACATCGAAAGGGCGAACGTCGGGCATCGGCTTGGCGGGGTGGCGAGGGGGGCATTCTCGCTGTGCCTTGCTTCGCCTTGCATTTCGCGTGCGTCGGCGCGGCGCCTGGCGGTCACGGCTCCCTGGTGAAAGAAAGGTTCCGATCCATTTAAGAAAGTGCTATACCAGGTTCGGCGCGCCGTATGTAGGTTAGCGAAACGCTTGCCTCCATAGACTATAGAGCTTCGAAAATTTCGATCTCGGAGGAAACTCATGTCAGAACGCACTTCCCCCAACTCGGCTCTTGACACGCTCAAACTAATTGCGGGCATTGCCTCCAACATTGCGGTGATTGTAGGCGTAATTCTTTCGCTGCTACAACTCACCAATTTTGTTGAAAATTCCCATAGAGCAGCACAATCAGCCAAGCTTGGCGCACTCAAGGAAATAAAGACTTTCTTGGAACAGGACGAGGAAGTGCGCCGTAAAGGCCTGCGGTTCTTGAAAGAGCAATCAGCTGCAGTCAAAGAAACACTGCAAGCCAGCCTTTCTACAGCAGGAACGGGTGAGGCGTTATATTTATCGCCAGGCTTGAAGGATTTCGCAGCGATGCACTATCACTACGAGCAGATGGGAGCTCTCGTCAAACTTGGATACATCGACTTTACTTTGATCTTTGAGATCATCGCCTTCCCAGATAACTACTTTGAGGCGGTTGAGCCTATTCGGACGGGAATTTCTGCTAACTGGAAAGGACCAGGAAAACCACTTCCGGATTTTGGCGCAAACATCAGGTTTCTAAAAACCTGCTATGAAAAGAGTCGCAGGGAAACGGCCGGCTCAAAGTTGAAGTGCGACATCGCAACTGCTGTAAGGTGTCGCCCAAATGGGAACCAAATACTCGCATCTGACCGAAGCTGATCGAATTTCGATCCAGGCCTTGGTCCAAGCCCGACTCAG